>Ga0209201_1001689_pt1 | contig 24318 bp, 13 predicted proteins | sample AD_UKC055_MetaG_FD_184411 | JGI IMG/M metagenome (GOLD analysis project Ga0209201, IMG submission 184411) | Active sludge microbial communities of municipal wastewater-treating anaerobic digesters from USA - AD_UKC055_MetaG (SPAdes) (version 2) | ecosystem: Engineered > Bioreactor > Anaerobic >...
GCTTTGCTTACGACGCGGTGATCGTGCCTTACCTTCAGATATGTCGCATCCAGCCATACATATGGGTAAGGCCCCTCAAGCGGCCTGCTCAGAAACAGGTTGACCTCCTCATCCAGCTCTCTGGCGACCCTAGAGACTTCGCTCTTGTCGATACCGTCCAGGCCCAACGCTCTTACGAGGTCATCCACCTTGCGCGTGCTGACACCGTGAACATACGCCTCCTGAACCACCGACAGAATGGCTTTCTCCGTCATCTTCCGAGGTTCCAGGAAGCTGGGGAAGAATGACCCCTCCCTCAGCTTGGGTATCCTCAGGTCCAGGCAGCCCACTCGCGTCTCCCAAGGCCTGTCTACATGCCCATTCCGAGATGTGGACCTCTCAGGTGTCCTCTAGTACCTCCCTGCTCCGATCCTCTCTGCAGCTTCGAGCTCAAGGAGCCTTTGGGTCAGAAGCTTGGCACCGTCCCTCAGGAAGTCCGCGTCCTCATCCATGCCCATGTGGCGAAGAACGTCCAACAGTGATACATTTCTCTTGGCAGCTGTCATCATGGTTACCCCCTCGGATTGTGGTGCTCTACACCCGAAGAGAACCACATGGCAGCTGTCCTGTCAACGCCCCCCGCATCGCGCTGCTGACTTTACATCACTACCCAAGGCACTAACCAGGTGATTCATGGGAACGAAACTATGGCTGTGTTCCAGCGTCATTGAACACACTCAGCATGCAATGGGTACTGCCCTCATTGGATGCTACTGCTCACACTCGTCTTCATCTGAATGTCACCTTTGAGCATCTAAAGCTACGCACAAGCATTCCCTGTATACGGACTCCATCATAGGCATTACGCCTGAAAGGCTGTATTCGTGTGCTATTCTGCGTGATTCAAGCCCCATGTTAGTCCGCAGAGCTTCGTCGCTGATAAGCTGAATAAGAGCCGCAGACGTGACTCCGTACTCTCCGACTGGCACCACGAAGCCATTTGCCCCGTGCCTGACGATATCCCTGTTACCTCGAATATCCGTTGCAACAAGCGGGAGTCCGGTCCCAGCAGCTTCCATTAGTGATCTGGGCAAGCCCTCACGATGCGAAAAAAGGGCTGCAGCATCACACGCTTTCAGGATGTCGGGCACATCATCCCTGTGGCCAAGGAACACCGCCTGACCTCCAAGGCCCAATCTCACAGCCTCAAACCTCATCGTCTCGCTAAGCTTTCCGTCACCTATGACCAAGGCCTTCGCATTGTAGCCACGATCATTTACTAGGCGCAGGGCATTTAGAAGCTGTAAATGATTCTTGTTGTAGTTGATCTCAGCTACGTATGCAATCAAGAACGTGCTTTCATCAGCCAAACCGAGTCTGTCTCGAATAGCTCGCTTCATGTCGGGATCCCCGGGGTTGTATATACGTTCATCGTATCCTACGCCTGGTACATAGTATACTTTACCACCGCGACGCAGGCGAAACCTCTGGGCCACGCGAAAGTCCTCTTGGTTAATGCATATGAGACTGTCTGTGAAACGCGCCATCAGGTACTCAGGTGGGTAGTAGAGTATCCAGTCCTTTGCTGGCCCCCCAACCTGAAAGTAGAACCCATGTAGCATATGGAGTAAGGATCCCGCGAACCCCACCGATCTGGCAGCCAAGCTTGTGAGGAAGGATGCCACGGGGGTATTAGTCTGGATAAGTCCTATATCGCGACGGCGCGAAAGCAGATCTCGTATTGACCAGAATGCTGCAAAATTGTCGGACGAGTAGGGGCTTCTGGCGAATGGAATGTCGACGCAACTGAAACCCAATTCCTGCAGTTGTTCTCTACCAGAGTTGCCCCTTGCAGCGACCAGTACTTCGTAACCCCAGCTCCTAAGCAGCATCAGATATGGTATGTGGAAAGCGGTTAAGTGACGGTACACAGATGCAACGAACAATACTGCCATTTAGTGCATCACCTCCTAACTAGGATTCATTGCCTGGGTAATCCTTCTATGGGAGTCTATCAGCTTATGGCGCTCATAGTCCTCCTGAGGCCCGATTTGAGATCCGTCTGTGCTCTCCAAGCCAGTTCCCGCACGGCTTTCTCGCAGTTCAATGCACTAGCGCGTATGTCCCCTGGCCTGGCATTCACGAACTGCGGTTCTCCGGCGACCCCAGAGACGCTCGTAATGATACCATAAAGATCTAGGATCGACGTCTGTGTGCCCGTTCCGATATTGTAGTCACCCCCAGCTTTCCTCTCAAGAGCCTGGCCTATTGCATGCACCACATCACCAACATAGATAAAATCGCGAGTCTGCAATCCGTCTCCGTGAATCTCGATTTTCCGCTCATTCCTGGTTGCCTCTGCGAAAATGGCAACGACACCCGCCTCCCCGTCATGCCTCTGCCTGGGGCCATAGACGTTCGCAAACCTCATCACACACGTCCTGATCCCGTACTCACGCTTGTAGAGGCGAACATACCCCTCGCCCAGGTACTTCGTAAGGGCGTACGGTGACTGCAGCGAAATCGGGGCTGTCTCAGGTATAGGGACAAGCGCAGAATCCCCATATACGGCAGCGGAAGAAGCGAACAGGAAATGGCCCACGCCGTACTGCCTGCAGCACTCCAGAAGATTCAGGATACCGATACCGTTTGCGCGTAGGTCAAGAATCGGACGAGCCCAGGAGACTGATACGCTCGCCTGTGCCGCCAAGTGGATAACCGCCGAAATGTTGGAATGCTCCTCAAACACTCGGCTCAGGTTGGTATCCGATATATCAACATTAACGAAGAATGCCGATCGGTTCACATTGCTCAGATAGCCCGTAACGAGACTGTCAGCTACTATGACCTTACAACCTCTATCAACTAGCATGTCGACCACGTGCGAACCAATGAACCCGGCACCACCGGTTACTAGAATAGTAGTCATTGCGTATTCCTCCGAATCCAATGAACCAACGCAGTATCTGTGTTTCGATGCATCAGCTGGCCGAATCGGTCATCCATGGACACTGGCCGGACCTCACGGCCCCGCGACCGCCGGTTTGCAGCACGCGCAAAGTATCTGACGGCTCGATATCTGAGTAAGTCACGATTTGTGCGCTGTAGAGAGTGGATAACACGGTCGTATCCGAACTGCGTCCATGATCGGTGACATACAGCTTGCATCTTCACAAATGCACTCGGGTCAGATTCGGCAGTTGGCACCATCTGGGCTCAGCCGTGCGACACAACCACATATGGTTCAGGTATACTGAGAGCTTTCCTTGGGCTCGTCGTCTCATCCGTCAGCGTTGCACCTAACACCGGTCCACTGGATAGGTGACATAGAGCAGAACACCAACGGGCTAGCCTGATGGGTTACTGAGATCGGATGAGCCGTCTCTATATGGTTTCTTTCCTTTCCACCGCACCAATTCCGCAATTGCCACGGGCAAGATGAGTATGTTTCCCGCAAGACGATACCGGTACATTGTCCCCACATTCGGTACGCTTAGCGATACTGCCGCAAACACTGCGAGTGCGCATGCAACTGTTGCTGTGCTTGAGACGTTACGTACCCAGTGCTTTCTTCTTGCCACGATCACGTAGTAACACACGTACATTATCGCGGTTTCCAGACCTGACAATCGATTGATTCCGCTGCTTGTAGTGATCCACTGCCATGGGAACGGAGCCAGAATCACGAAAGGGAGTTGCGCCATCCATCTATACTTGGCAGGTACCCCGGCGAGAGCCGAAATGCCAGATCCTCCTTCTAGCGCTCCTCTTTGCAGATCCAGCCAATACTCGTCCTCCAGCGACTTGGTTGCCAGTCCCGTTGCCATCGTGCCAATGGCCGACACAGACACAATGAGAATCATAATCGATGCGGCCATCACGCGCGGGAATAGAGAACGGCCATGCCTATTTCGGCACAAAACGATCGATAGCAGCAAACCTACTGGTAGTATGAGCACATATTGGTACCTAAGAAAAGCCAACAAGCTGCAACTGACAATCAGCCCAATGAAGTCTTGGGGGTGGCTTTGCCCACGGCTCATGCTTGCTGTTGATTTAGCGAAGATTACCAGCGCAAGCACTATCCACACGTCCTTTAGCGTGGATACGGACCAAAGAATCATACTAGGATACATGACATAGGCAGTTGCTGCCAATAGTCCCGCACGACTGCCGCCGCATTGTCTCCCTAGCTCATAGATGTAAGGCACAATAACGAGGCTAATACCAATGTTCAGTATGTTGGCCACGTTTGGATCAGGACCAAACACTTTGTACAGGGCAGCCACTATGTAACTATAACTGTAGGCACGGTTCAGTGGAACCCATGAATCGGCTTCAAGCACCCACTTGGCAAAGAGGTGGTAACCTGCCGCGTCAGCGGACCTAAGGTAGTAATCGCCGGTACCCGACAAGTGCGACTGGACGGTGAAAAAGGCAAGCAATGTGATTCTAAGCATCCATCCCAGGGCCATCACTGCTACCAACTTCCTAGGTTGTGACCTCGCAACCGCTATACCAATCGCGACAACAAGAACCATTGCAGCCAATGTGGCATGTAGCAGCGATCGAGAAGTCCCAATTGTCAAGACAGCTATCAGTAGTGACCATGCAATCCACATGCCCATGTTCCTAGCAATACTCATCCAGCCCGTTAACCGATTCGACAAGAATCCTGTCCAAACCCCACAACCCATTGATTTCATGTTGACAAACCTCGATCGTGATCCTCATAGATATGCAGCGTGAGCACCAAGCACTCTCATGCCGTCGGCCAGCATTATTGAAGGCTAACTGCTATGTCGCTTCTCAATACCGGGTCCCTAGCTAGTCTTCTGGTGTCCATTGTGCCAACGGTCTCTACGAACAGACCATGCAACAGGGCCTCTATCCTGCAAACAGTACCGCATTCCACTGTTATCTTGCAGGGACTGGTTCAGCGTGCTTCGTATGGAGTTCGGCCCAACAATGAGCGCTGATTGAGGAAATGGGCCAGTTCATGCACCTGTCTGGGCAAGTACAACCGGTCATCTACGGTACGCATGCACGAATCCAGATAGGAATCGCTATCGACCGAACGTTGAAGAAGAAGGCGCTCTAGTTGTCGTATGCTGTCCTCGTACCCAAAGGCGGGATCCACGCACAGCCCTATCCCGTAACTGCTGGCAATCGTCATCGGAGTAACGAGTGCCCGGCTTGTCACAACGATTAACCCAGCTGCCACATACTCGCTGAACTTGTTGGGAAACGCAACCTCATTGGTGAGACTGCGCTCGCGCAGCAACATCCCGACATCAGCGGCCGTTAACGCCCAGACAACTTCCTCAGGAGGAAGTGTAAGGCATATCACCTCTTCTAAGCGCACCCCCGCGTTCGCCGCAGTCTCAAGTGCCGATGCAGGGTCAGGTGTCAGCAGTAGCAGCTTGCTGTCTCGATGTCTCTTCGAGAACTCCTTATAGAATGCGCAGGTCTGACCCAGCATCTGCCATCTGGATAATCCCCCAGAGTATGCTACTACCGTGGCGGAGCCTAAACCAAGCCGCTGTCTCCACTCTGCTCTGGCTTTCAAGATGTCTTGCTTGTCGAGACGCACCGTGACTCCGCAGGGTATCACAAATGTAGGTCTTTCTGCGAATTCGGTGCGGCAGTATTCGGACAACTGGTGTGATACGCTGAGAATGGCTCCTGACCTGTGAACTGCTCGTCGCCGAATCCTCTTGAAAAGGTCCACCAGCAACTTGCGAATAAGCGGATAACCAACCAGCTTCGCAGGGTATTCAACCCATTCCTCTATGACTCCATGCATGTCGACCAACAGTGTTATTGATGCCATCGACCCCACCAATGGTGCAATCAACTCAGCTGGTGTCCCAGATACGACGACCGAACCAAATGCGCCAGATGCCAGAAGCCCCCGCGCTTCGCAAACCATGCGTATCAGCGCACCTGGCATATGCCAAAGAGATTGATATGGGAAATGGCGCATGTGCACCCCTTCTGGTATCTTCGGTTGCTCGGCAGTACGAAGCCGACTCGCCCGTGTAAGTGCCAGAATACTGGTTGTGATACCAGCTACTTCCCGTAACGCACTCGCCCTGTTTGCTATGAGGCTCCATTCCCCTCCTGGCTCCGCCACATTGCGAGAAGTAATGTACAACATCGCATTACCCACAATCATACATCCTTTCAACCACGTCGGCAAAGCGACAGCCTCTCAGGCAGACAGTCCTCACACTTCACCGACAGATCCGGACACGAATGGCCAAGTGACATCTCGTTCAGCCGTCCGGCAACCTCCTCGGCCTAGGCCATCCGTGTTGCTTGTTCGCCTATGCCCCGTTACAGGAGCAAAGAGCCCTGCGCTAGGCAAGAAAGATTAGCCGAATGCACAGAACAAGCAGACCAAGATGCATGTCGAACTGTATGTATGCCGACAACCAGCGGATCACGTAGGATCACCGAATATCGGCGTCAGATTCCAGCACGAAGGCGATAGCAAATCTAGACTCTCTGGAAGACCGGAATTGAGTGTCCTCACGACGAGCCTCGGAAGCCTGTCTCCAACAGCCAACTTCAATAGCGGCAGAGGTATTGCCCAAAATCCCGCTTCGCTCACCAGGAACCTGTGGAAGCTCGGATGCTGAACCCCCCATGCCCTAATATAGTCACATCCGAGATCGATCAATAGCCTAACGGATGATGCCACAAGTGAAGAGAAGACACGAATGTCGTAGTCCTGGACTACGCAATCAACTATGAAGCCCTGTTTCAGGCCGTGTGAGCGAGGACTCATCGCCAGAGCCATGTAACCCGCTAGTTGACCATGCGCGTATGCGAGGAGATATCGGCATTCCTCCAATGGATTGTCATCAAGTCGCCATCTCATGAATGCCCTAGTCCGATCTAGTTCCAGTCTATTTGCATCATAGAGAGATCGCATGCTGCTCAATGACTCAGGGTACTTATCGTACATCAGGACTTCCACAGCATTGGCTCGACCTGTGAGCCTCTCTCCCCGCCTGCCAAACAGCGCGCCATAAGTCAGCCTAGCCGCAGCAACAACCCAGTCGGTCTCACAGAAGGCTTTGGCCACTCGCTCTGGATTGGTAAGGAAAATCAAGTCTCGCAATACCGACACTTCCCGCCATCCTTGTTTTATATATCCTGCCCCAGAAATGCGGTTGGGAAAGTTGAAAAGCAGCGCAGTACCCCTTGCGTGCTCCTGCTCGATTGCCGACTGGTTCATGCGAGCAAAGATTCCCTGTCGTTGATACTCCGGATGAACCATTGTGTCACAGGGCACAACGGCTGGCAGCAAGGCATCACTATACCTCAAGTTCACACGCATGAGAGGTCTTGCACCGACAACGGCACCGTTATCCATTGCCACTACCACGGATGGCTCGCATTCATTCAGCGGATTCGCTAGGTGCTTCCACATCCATGACTCCGGTGACATCTTCTGGCCAAATACAGAGTTGAACAACTGAACCAACTGGTCAACGTACTCAGTGTGCTTGACAGTCTGAACTGTCGCCATCTCAAGACCCCCCATTTGGACGCCATCAGTCAGTGCATGCATGATACTATCCACTAGACCAAGCAGGATGCCAAACAATCTGGAAATGTAGGAACAGATTACTTACAATTCCACATATGATCGCCGTTGCCAGCCGGATTCCCAACTCTCACCTTGGCGACAAACTTGACGTATACATGTCAGCATATTCGCTCATCGTAACAACTCTCAGTCTAGCTCTTGCTCGTTCCTCTGCCACCACACTAGCCACATTCCTCAGCATGGTGAGCATAGCCTCTCGATTCCACGCCAGATTGAGAGGATGAGACCACAGATGAAAAGTCCCTCCCTCACTTGCGCACCGTCGTATCCCACGGATGACCTTGCGCTCTGTCATGCGTACCGGCAGCAGCCTTCTCCATCGATCTCTTGATCGAATGAGCATTGACCCTGGAATGTCCACGACGCCTTCCACGACAGAAGGAATCACCAATCTTGGTGCCGTTGGCAGAAACTCATCTATGACTGAACATATCCGAGATAGTCCGGTTGGCAACGATGAGTACCAGCCGATTGTAGGTCCCCTGAAGCATGAAAAGCCATTTTCCCTAAGAATGTCTAGATGCCCAACGGAATTGCGCGGAAACACAAAACTAGTCAGAGATATTCCTTGCCAATTCGCAAGTTCCCTGCATCTTGAAACCTCCGATACTGCAACCTCTCTAGTGCACCCAATATCCCCGAATATACAGTGTGAGAATGAATGGCAGCCAATCTCGTGGCCTGTCGGGGCATTCCTGATCCAATCGGTAACCTCAGGAGCGTACCAACCTGGATCGCGCACATGATCAGAGCAGGGATCATTCGCGTACCAGTCAGCGTACCACTGGTGAGCTGGATGGACCATCTCGGGATGTTTGGATGCGCCTGGGGCGCACTCCTCGAGGTACAAGTGCCCTACTATGGCGAACGTTGCGGGAACATCGAACTCATCAAGAATCGCGATGATGTCACGAATGGCTTTTCGGAAACGCAACCCCATTTCAGCTGAGGTTGACCTGTCTGAGCCGCATTCGGGATCTCCCCAAAGGGCCTCAACATCCCACGTTAAGAGAAACGTGCCTGCCACTAGTTCACCCCCTGTTAGGCGCTGTGTAAATACGCGTCGTCTGGATACCATGCATTTGTCTAGTAAGCCAGGCCTTTCTGTGGAAATCGCGACCCCACGAGGTACGCCAGCCAACCTCGCAGGAGTCAGAACGCCCTCATCTTAACAGGCAACGTTCCTGAGCGAACTGAGGCACCCATCCGCAGCGCAATGGGCTGAGCCAGCATAGAACCTTGCTAAGGCAGCCTAGTCAAGCTCACGCAGCATAGTCTTGCCATTCACGCCCCAAAGACTACCGAGGCAGATCCTCCAGGGGCAACGAGTCCATGGGCACAGGGGAATCCCCGCCTTGAGCCAGTTGCTAACTCACCCTTCCGATAGGATCCCCTAGCCACCTGATGACAGAATCGACGTACAGGTCACGGGGCGCAGAGCCAGTCCTGCACAGATAGCTGCACTGGCAGACGCGGAGGCCTCCTTCGTCTGGCGTCATTCAGCGGTAATAATACTGCCATACGGCGCTATCCGAAACCCGCAACGCAAAGACACAGGAACAGGAACAGAGAATGCAGTGAACTGGTACTGCTGTCTACGGCTGCAAGTGAAGATGTACCGACAGAACTACGCAACGCTCACTCTGTTCAGTGCCAACTAGTCAATCACGCCTTGCAGATACCATTCGAAATACACGGCGCTTTAGGTTCCTGACAGCATTGAACCCGCGGGGACCAAGCACCCGAGAGACGCCAATGATGGCCTTTCTCCTTAGGTTCATGCCACTAGACTGCCATGACCCGTGAAAATGATGTACTGCGTAACAGTTCACTGGCACTAGTAGTGAGTTTCCAGCCCGACCTGGTCGACAAAAATAGGTAGATGGGTATATCTGAGCACTGTGAGCTAGCACCTGCTGCTGCCCATTCTGGCACAGGCCATGCCTGGCCACCGCAATATCCGTTATGATGCGCACGTTCGTCGTGGTGTGTAGGCTACCATCAGGTAGCACGAAGTCGCGCCCTTCGTAGTAGGAGAGTAGCTCCTCAATCCACTTGTTCCCCTTCTGAGCGCCCATCACCGCATTTGGAATGTATTTCTCGGGCTCGAAACCCGTGAAAGCATCATGCACCAAGAACTGATCCAGAGATTTCACAATCTCTACATCGGTATCCGTGTAGATGCCACCGTGATCGTAAAGGATCTTCAGTCTCGCGTAGTCGCTTACGAATGCCCACTTTCCAGCTTTGTGGGCCTGCGCAGCAAACCTATTACTCGAGATATCGCAATTGTCTTCAATCCATTCCACTATGTCGTATCCAAGCAATAATCTCTGCCATGTTCGAACGCACTCTCGAACCATATCCGGTCTGACATTTCTGCCGAACCAACAGAAATGAACTGTCTTTGGTATAGACATAGCGCAACTCCTTTGTATGGTTCCCTACCAAGGCTGCCCATCGCACTGTGTGCACTTATGTGAGTGATGCCCGGAGCAATGTTTCCTTGGAATCCTGCCATGTATCTCCTAAACCAGACTGGCAATAAGCACGATTCCTGTGCACGAATTACATTGCCATCATATTGCATCAGCTGACATGTACAAGACCCTGCGCCTCATCTCAGCGATTGCCGATAGAGTGGACGACTGAGTTCGGGACCATTTGTTGCTCTTGGATACTCGTCTCCGGCGATTCGGCCCTTACCAGTTTCGGCAGCGCTAGTACCCGATACTAATCCGGCTGTGTGTCCTTATCCGCGAACACTCTCCGTGCCTGGTCGCGGCAGCCACGACAGACGCCGCTCCCAATCCCACAAGCACACCCGGCACTTCGGCGATAGGGCACTAAGCACTTTGCGATACGTGACAGGGCTTGTGGCAATAGCTTTCGCACCTGCGCGCCACATATCAGACGTCTTCATCTGCCCGGCGATGCACATCTCTTCGTATTTGGGCCTCAGCAGTAGACATGTCTGTTGTGGCACATCGAAGTCGCGGGTCACCCACGCGAGGCCGAGCTCCTTCTGGGGCCACGTGCCCAGGCGCTTCTCTTCCATGGCGATGAACCTTTTGAGTTCGTCCACCTGAATCGGTGCCGAAGCCATCTGTGTCTCGGTCTCCACTGCTTGCCTCAGCAGTTGCGCCCGCACGGGGTTGGATCTCGTCGCCTGTGTGTCGACTACTTTGTCGCTCCTCATGCCTTTTGGGCCTGTAGAGGACCTTCGCGCTGTCCATGTCATCATCTAGTCCTAACGCCATGGGTTCCCCAAATATGTTGTTACCGCGTCATCAGACATAGCCAGTATGTATAATCATCGCATGGCGCACGGTTCTTAACAACCGAGGCCAATCCCCTTTCCATCAGATCGAATCCTTCATCAGGGAGGACATAATCTTGATCCAACGCCAGCCGCTAGTACGGTACACCTGCTTTTTAGCAATCCAAAACTCTTGTTGTCATATCAAAGCTGAGTCTGGATCTCCAGATTACGCCAATATCGGCTATAGCCTCATTACCTCATCAAATACTCTCTTGCTAGAACCAGCATCTTCATACGCTGCATATGGCACGCTATCGAGTACCGCAACCCGCCCACATCCAATCAGTCCGAACCTCACAGGCTTCACTTACGCCCTACCCCACAATCCGATAGGTATTCTCCGGTTCCGCCCATTCTACGGCGATACCGGCCACAGCAGTCTTTCTCGTCGCCAAGGGGCCCAGCATGCTCCATCCAACCCGCCCCCTACGCCACCCCTCCCGACCCAAGGAGCACCATAAGCGATTCTCGTCCCTGGTGTGGTCCTGCGCCTCCATCCACCGCCACCGCTATCTCCCTCATCGTCGCTCTCAGGGCCTCCACGTCAGGCTCTGCATCCTTCGCCACGAATATCTTCTTGTGTTTGGTCGAGGTGGCCACTTCTTCGGTGGTCAGTATCTCCTCAAACAGTTTTTCTCCGGGGCGTATGCCGGTGTAGGTGATCTCGATGTCCTTCCCGGGCTCCATGCCGGATAGGCGGATGATCTCCTCTGCCAGTCGAGTTATCTTCACCGGCTCGCCCATGTCGAGCACGAATATCTCCCCGCCCTTGCCCATGGCCCCTGCTTGGATCACAAGCTGCACGGCCTCGGGTATGGTCATGAAGTAGCGCGTCATGTCGGGGTGAGTAACAGTCACCGGCCCGCCTTCAGCTATCTGCCTGCGGAACATGGGTACCACACTTCCCCGGCTGCCGAGCACATTGCCGAACCTCACGGCCATGAACTTAGTCTGGCTCGTTGACCCGATGGACTGGACTATCATCTCAGCAGCGCGTTTGCTCATCCCCATCACACTGATGGGATTCACCGCTTTGTCGGTAGAGATCATCACAAACCGCTTGGCGCCATGCTTGTCCGCTGAGCGGGCCACATTCCTGGTGCCGAACACATTGTTCGTTAAGGCCTCTTCCGGGTTGGCCTCCATCAGCGGCACATGCTTATGGGCTGCAGCGTGGAACACCACATCCGGCTTGTACTCCTCGAACACCCGGTCGATGCGGTGCTCGTCGCGTATGTCAGCTATGATGGCAACCGTGTGCTGCCCGAGATGCCTCCGTTTGAGCTCCTGCTCTATCTCGAAGATGCTGTTCTCCCCGTGGCCCAGCAGGATAATGCTCTTGGGCTTGAACCGCGTGGTCTGCCGTACGATCTCAGAGCCTATGGAACCGCCGGCGCCGGTCACCAGGACGGTCTGGCCGGCAAGATACGCGCCGATCTGGTCTAGGTCAAGATCCACAGGTTCCCGGCCTAGAAGGTCCTCGATTTGGATGTCCCGAAGCTGCTTCACGCTCACCTTGCCGTCTACAAGCTCATATACCCCAGGCAGCGTCTTGATCTTCACCTTCAGATCCCTACAGGCATCCATGACCTCGCGGATCACAGAGCCGGGGGCAGACGGCATCGCGACTATCACTTCACCCACGTGATACCGCTCAATGATCTCCGCCAGCTCGCTTCGGGCGCCCAGCACCGGAAGGCTATTGAGCACCCCTCCGCGCTTCGCGGGATTGTCGTCTATGAACCCCACGGCAGTTCGGCCCATCTCGGGATGCGCGGCCAGCTCCTTGGCCACCAGAGACCCGGCAGACCCGGCGCCTGCAATCACCACACGGCATGCCTGGTTCTTCGCTGAACGCCCATTGGATCCATCATTACCGTCGGATTGATGGCCCGTCGGGACTTCCGCAAACAGTCTCTCCCTGAACCGGCTCAGCCCGATCAGGGCAACGGCTGCAAGATACGATATGAGTAGAGCGCCCCGGGATAGGCCCATCGCGGGCCATACCGACATCAGTCCGCGTTCCGCGACGTAGCCCATGGTGACGCTCGCAGCCACGGCGACCATGTCCCGCACACTCGAGTACTTCCACAGGCGCTGGTACATCCCAAATACCGACATTACAGCGATTCTCACCGGCACAGTGGCGTACCACGTCCGTATGCAGGATTGTGCCGAGGCTAGCGGAACGTCGTATTCGAACCTCACCAGCAGCCCGATCATGTCGGCCGCCATGAGGATCAGCGCATCGAGCAGCAGATAACTGCGCTGAGATATCCGCCATGTCCTCGGAATCACCCTGCCACTCCCTCCCCTGCGTCCATGTGTCGATATCCGCTGCCGGCAAGTCGTGACTACTATTGCTTCTTCGAGTTGGCCCGCTTTCCGGGCCGCGCGCTGTAGTACCCGGAATACTCTGTCACGCTTTCAACTCCGGGGCCCACGTGCCTTGGGATTGCGCCGAGTATGGGCAGCCCCAGCACTGCTTCTACATCTTCAGCCGACTTCATCGACGTATCGGCGAACTCCATGACAAACGCCATTCCCACTCCCACGAACACGCCTAGCACACCGGCGATGGCAGTGTTCAGAAGCTTCCTAGGCTTCACCGGGCTGGTCGGAACAACCGCCGGGTCAATCCGCCATATATCCGACGTCTGCATCTGCTCGGTGATGCGCATCTCTTCGTATCTGGTCCTGAGCATAATGTATATCTGCTGCGCCACATCGAGGTCTCGGGTCACCCGCGCTAGGTCCAGTTCCTTCTGGGGCAGAGTTCCGAGTCGCGCCTCTTCCGTGGCGATCAGCTTCGCGAGCGCGTCCACCTGGGCGCGCGCCGACGCCATCTGCGTCTCTGCCTCGACTACCTGCTTCAGCAGTTGCTCCCGCATGGGGTTGGGGCTCGACACCTGTGTGCCGACTACCTTGGCGACTGCTGAGTTAAGACTGGCCTTGACCTCCGCCATCTCGGCGGTGATCTTCACGACCTCCGGGTGCTGCTCAGTGTATTTCTCCCGCGCGGCAGCAAGCTTGATCTCAAGGTCCGCAAGACGCGTACGGTAGCCCGCCACCACAGGGTCCTCCACGACCGTCTGGCTCGATACCACGGTATCGGTCATGCCCCCGAGCTGCTCACGTATCTTCGAAAGGCGCGCCTTCGTCTCGCCCAGGGAGACCTCGGCCTCGGCCTTCTTGGTCTCAAGATCGACTACCCTCTTTATCTGCGCCTGCGCCTCAGCCGAAGGCTCGAGTATCCGCTTGCCCGCTTTTAGGGCAAGCATCCTCTCCTCCGCCCCGCGCAACTGGATAGTGGACACCTCCAGCTGGTCCGCGAGGTATTCCCGGGCCGTGCGCGTGGCCGACTGATTCATGTCTCGGTTGTGTTCGATCAACACATCCACGAGCGCGTTGGCAAGATCCGCGGCCAGTCTCCTGTCGGCAAGCTGCACCTTCACCCGTATCGCGTCGGTCTGCGCTATGACCTGGGCCGTAATGGCCTGGCGCACCTCGGCTGCGTCGACCGGGTCATGCTCCGGCTCCAGCCCCACACGGTCCAGAGCCCTATCGAGCACCGTCCGGCTCTTGAGCACCTCCACGTAGTTCCGGGTCATGTTGGCGCCTGTGCCCATCAGCCCCAGATCCTCGATGGGCAAGACCAAATTCCCGCCCTTGGTCTTGACCATGAAACTCGTCTCGGCCTCGTAGATCGGGGTCATCGCGGAGCTTGCGAAGTAGGCCACGATCATCGCGCACACAGTCAGCCCCACAACCAGCCAAGCTCGTTTCCATATCGTCTGCCACAGTTCTTGTAGACTGATCTCTTGCTCGTCCATGAGCTGCCTCCCGTTAGCGCGTAATGATCCCCTTAATCTGGTTGATTGCTGAGAGGATCGAGATAATCATGGTCCAGTCTATCTTTTCAGAGAGCGGCACTATGATGATGTCGCCCGACTTGAGCTCAGGGTTGTTCCCCTTCGTCGGATCAATCGTCATTGCCTGGGCCTTGGCGTCCCCCAGCGCTACTTGGACCGCCTGGTCGCCTGAGTAGACCATCACCCGGTCGAGCCGCGCCGCCGCGGTCGGCCCTCCTGCCACGGCCAAGCCCTCGATGAGCTTCATCCCGGTCTTGTAGTCGTACAGACCCGGCCGCGCCACCCCGCCCATCACCGCGATCTTGCGGTTGGCCTCCGGGACGAACACCACGTCCCCATCTTCCAGGCACGCGACCTCCGCCTGGGGAAGCCTTCCCCTGAGCAGACCGTCTACGTCCACTTCGAACACACGGCCTGCGCCCTCGCCCCTCCGCGTGACCACCACTCGGGCGCCGTCGCCCGCCTGAGCGAGACCCCCTGCGGCGGATATGGCGTCTAGGATCGTCGCTCCCCGGCGCAGCTCCACCTCGCCGGTTCGGGCAATGTGCCCTGCAACCTGCACCCTGATCCGCCCGGACGGGACGAACAGGATATCGCCTGGAGCGAGCGCAGGGTTGTTCTTGATGTCGCCCTCGAAGGCAAGCCTATCGTCGGCCACCTCTAGCCGCAGGGCGTCCTCCACACGCTCCCCGCGGTAGAGCCGCACCCGAGCGAGGTCCGCCTTGGCAGCCGGCCCTCCGGCCATCGCCATGACCTCCATCAAGGTCATGCCCTCGGTGTAGGCGTACACCCCCGGCCTCGCCACCTCGCCCATCACCGCGACCTGCTGACGGGTGTCGGGTATAAACACCACGTCCCCGTCAGACAGGACATGCCCCACATCCCCGCCCCGCAGCGCCTGGTCGAGGTCGACAGTCACGGACGGCCCCGACTCGCCCGCCGGGATCACAAGCACCGAACGCCTGTCGGCATCCGGCGCCACACCACCGGCAGCCGCCACTGCGTCGATCACCCGCGACCCGAGAGGCAGCTCATACGAGCCTGGCCTGCCCGCCCGGCCGATCACGCTCACATTAATCATCCGCGATCCCACGGTCACCACATCTCCCGGGCTCACCCGCGGGTTCTCGGTTACCTTGCCAAAGAACAGCACCTTTCCGTGGCCCAGAGGTTCAGCCGCGCCCGCTGCTAGCGCTCCATCCTTGTAGACAGTCACGCTCTCCAAGAACGCCTTCGCTGTAGTTCCGCCGGCTGCGGCAATCGCGTCAAGCAGCCGCGCCTCGCGCTGGAGCTTGTAGGCTCCGGGCCGGGCCACCTCACCCAACACCAGCACCTGCCCCATCGTTTCGGGAACGAATATCACATCACCGTCGGCCAGAAGCACCGGCGTGTCGCTGTCTGCGCCTGCCGCGCTTGCGCGGGCTCCTCCGATGGCTGCCTCCAGGTCGATAGTGAAAACCTCGGACTTCGTCGCGCCCTGCGCGGGCCTTCGCGCCACCGACACCCGAGCGGCATCCGCCTCGGCGCGCGTGCCGCCCGCTGCTGCCACCGCGTCCACAAGAGACGCGCCCGGCTGCATCTCGAACGTTCCCGGTCGCGCCACCGCCCCAAGCACATTCACCGTGATCATCCTGCTTGCGACCACAATCACATCGCCCGCGCGAACCTCGGGGTTGTCAGTCGCGCCTTCCGATAGCAGCGATTTTCCAGTTCCAATGGATATATACTGCGGTTCTGACAGAATCCCTTCAGAATATAATAGAATCTTTTCCAAGGATGCTTTCGGGGTCACCCCGCCCGCGGCTGCTATCAAGTCGAGCACGCGCGAACCCCGGGTTAGCTTGTAGGATCCGGCCCGCGCCACCTCACCCAGGACCACAGCCTGCCCAGGCACAGCCTCCGGGACAAACAGCGCGTCGCCGTCCTCCAGCACAGGTATCGGCGCGACCGGCGGCTTACCCTGGTCCTCCCGGGCGTCAAGCGCCGACATCACGTCGATCTCCAGGGAGAAAGCACCTTCGCCCGTCTTGCGCGCCAAGGCTACGCGGGTTCCGTCACCGGTGGAAGTCACTCCGCCCGCGGCGGCTATAGCATCTAGAGCCGTCGCTCCGCGCCTCAGCGCAACCTGGCCCGGCCGCGCGATGAAACCAGCCACATACACCCGGACTTCCGTTCCCGGCACTACTATCACCGAACTCGGCTCGATCACGGGGTTGGCCTTGATGTCGCCATCGTATACCAAGCGGTCGTCCGCGACCTCGAGGTCCACTCCGTCGGCAGGCTCGCCCGCGCGGTACACCTTCACACGCCCTAGGTCCGCCGCATCCAGCGGCCCTCCCGCCGCGGCTATGGCCTCCATCAGGCGAGTGCCCGCATCTACTGGGTAAACCCCAGGGCGCGCCACGGCCCCCAGCACCGCCGCCTGCTGCTTCCTCAGCTTCTCGGGGGCCTCGGGAATGTAGACCACATCTCCGTCGGCCAGTAAGGCATTGGCTTCGCTCCTGGGGTCATGCCCCAGCGCATCGAGGTCGATCCCGGCAATTGCACGCCCCACACCTGCATCGGCTCCAGTGGGATATCCGCCCGGTCCCCGCGTCAGCACCACGTGCTTGGGATCGCCCAGGGCCGATGCCCCGCCCGCCGCAGCCACCGCGTCGAGCAGACGCGCTCCGGCGGCCAGCTCGTACACCCCAGGCCGCGCCGCAGCGCCCACCACGGTCACATTGATCATGCGGGACCCGACTACCACGACATCGCTCGCGCAGAGCGTCGGGTTTGCGGCTGCGTCCCCAGCGAACACTACCTTGCCCTGCCCGATCGGAGCCCAGGCGCCTACGGAAGCGTCCCCGCCCGCGTATATCGTCACATTCTCCAGCGACGCCCGGGCAGTCAGCCCGCCTGCGGCAGCCACCGCGTCCGCAAGCTTCGCCCCACGAGGAAGCCTATACGCCCCGGGCCGGGCGACCTCCCCAAGCACCACTACCTGCCCGGCGAGCTCCGGCACATACACCGTGTCGCCGTCCGCGAGCTCAAGGCCGACCGCCCCGCCCGCGAGGACCGCATCTACATCTATCTCGAAGGCACGTGCAGCGCCTGCCGCGCCATCGCTCCCACCGTCTCGCCTAGTCACTACAACCCTTGTCCCGTCCCCGGCAGCGACGACCCCGCCCGCCGCGGTGATGGCCTCAGCGACATCTGCTCCTCGCTTCAGCTCGTAGGCCCCCGCGCGCTGCACATGCCCGGCCACCTGCACCCGTATCCCGGCGGAGGGCACCACGATCACCTGCCCCGCCGCGACAGGCGGATTGGCCTTGATGTTGCCCTCATACACCAGCGATTGATCTGCGACCGCCAGGCTCAAGCCGGTCGGGTCGCCCGGCTGGCCGTCAGCGCCGGTATCAGCGCCCAGCGCGGCCTTCCCGCCCTGGCCCTCATATACCTTCACCCGGCCAAGGTCCGCCTTGCCGGTGGGGCCGCCCGCAGCAGCCAAAAGGTCCATCAAAGTCGTGCCCCGCCCCGCGGGGTACACACCGGGCCTTGCCACTTCGCCCATGATCGCGACCTGCTCCCGGGCCTCCGGTACGAACAGGGCATCCCCATCCGCAAGCAGCGCATTGGCGTCAAGGCCGGGATCGCGCAGCAACGCTTCGGCATCCAGAGTCGCCGAACCAGGCTCGGATCCCCTATGGCTGTGCACCACTGCTCCCGCGTCGGCGCCGGAGGCCACGCCCCCTGCCGCCGCCAGGGCGTCCACAATACGTGCCCCTGAAAGCAGCTCGTACGTTCCTGGACGGGCCACTCGCCCCACCACGCTCACGTAGATCGCGCGCGAGCCCACAACAATCATGTCGCCGGGGGAAAGCTCCGGGTTGTCCTGTGCGCTGCCGGCAAAGAGCGCCCGCCCCTCGCCGATTGCGCGTTGGTCGGCCTGGCCAAGCTTTCCTGCAGCGTAGACCGTAACACTATCCAAGGAAGCCCTGGCCGTGGCCCCTCCCGCCGCCGCTATGGCGTCCAAAAGCTTCGCTCCGCGTTGGAGCTGGTACGCCCCCGGCCGCGCCACCTCGCCCAACACCAATATGTGCGCAGGCACAGCCTCCGGAACGAACAGCGCGTCGCCGTCCTCCAGCACAGGCATCGGCGCAACCGGTGCCTTGCCCTGTGCCTCCCGGGCGTCAAGCGCCGACATCACGTCGATCTCCAGGGAGAAAGCACCTTCGCCCGTCTTGCGCGCCAAGGCTACGCGGGTTCCGTCACCGGTGGAAGTCACTCCGCCCGCGGCGGCTATAGCATCTAGAGCCGTCGCTCCGCGCCTCAGCGCAACCTGGCCCGGCCGCGCGATGAAACCAGCCACATACACCCGGACTTCCGTTCCCGGCACTACTATCACCGAACTCGGCTCGATCACGGGGTTGGCCTTGATGTCGCCATCGTATACCAAGCGGTCGTCCGCGACCTCGAGGTCCACTCCGTCGGCAGGCTCGCCCGCGCGGTACACCTTCACACGCCCTAGGTCCGCCGCATCCAGCGGCCCTCCCGCCGCGGCTATGGCCTCCATCAGGCGAGTGCCCGCATCTACTGGGTAAACCCCAGGGCGCGCCACGGCCCCCAGCACCGCCGCCTGCTGCTTCCTCAGCTTCTCGGGGGCCTCGGGAATGTAGACCACATCTCCGTCGGCCAGTAAGGCATTGGCTTCGCTCCTGGGGTCATGCCCCAGCGCATCGAGGTCGATCCCGGCAATTGCACGCCCCACACCTGCATCGGCTCCAGTGGGATATCCGCCGGTTCCCCGCGTCAGCACCACGTGCTTGGGATCGCCCAGGGCCGATGCCCCGCCCGCCGCAGCCACTGCGTCGAGCAGACGCGCCCCGGCGGCCATCTCATACACCCCAGGCCGCGCCGCAGCGCCCACCACAGTCACGTTGATCATGCGGGACCCAACTACCACAACATCGCTCGCGCAGAGCGTCGGGTTTGCGGCTGCGTCCCCAGCGAACACTACCTTGCCCTGCCCGATCGGAGCCCCGGCGCCCACGGAAGCATCCCCGCCCGCGTATATCGTCACATTCTCCAGCGACGCCCGGGTAGTCAGCCCGCCTGCGGCAGCTACCGCGTCCGCAAGCTTCGCCCCACGAGGAAGCCTGTACGCCCCGGGGCGGGCAACCTCCCCAAGCACCACTACCTGCCCGGCGAGCTCCGGAACATACACCGTGTCGCCGTCCGCGAGCTCAAGGCCGACCGCCCCGCCCGCCAGGACAGAGTCCACGTCTATCTCGAAGGCACGCGCAGCGCCTGCCTCTCCATCGCTCCCCGCATCACGCCGAGTCACTACAACCTTCGTCCCGTCCCCGGCAGCGGCGACGCCGCCCGCCGCGGTGATCGCCTCAGCGACATCTGCACCTCGCTTCAGCTCGTAAGCCCCCGCGCGCTGCACATGCCCGGCCACCTGCACCCGTATCCCGGCGGACGGCACCACGATTACCTGCCCCGCCGCGACAGGCGGATTGGCCTTGATGTTGCCCTCATACACCAGCGATTGATCTGCGACCGCCAGGCTCAAGCCGGTCAGGTCGCCCGGCTGGCCGTCGGCGCCGGTATCAGCGCCCAGCGCGACCTTCCCGCCCTGGCCCTCATATACCTTTACCCGCGCAAGGTCCGCCTTGCCGGTGGGCCCGCCCGCCGCAGCCAAAAGGTCCATCAAAGTCGTGCCCCGCCCCGCGGGGTACACCCCGGGCCTTGCCACCTCGCCCATGATCGCGACCTGCTCCCGGGCCTCCGGTACGAACAGGGCATCCCCGTCCGCAAGCAGCGCATTGACGTCGAGGCTCGGATCGCGCAGCAACGCTTCAGCGTCCAAAGTCGCCGAACCAGTCCCGGACCCCCTGCGGCTGTGCACCACTGCTCCCGCGTCGGCGCCGGAGGCCACGCCCCCTGCCGCCGCCAGGGCGTCCACAATGCGTGCCCCTGAAAGCAGCTCGTACGTTCCTGGACGGGCCACTCGCCCAACCACGCTCACGTAGATCGCGCGCGAGCTCACAACCACCATGTCGCCGGGGGAGAGTTCCGGGTTGTCCTGCGCGCTGCCGGCAAAGAGCGCCCGCCCCTCGCCGATGGCGCGCTTACCTGCCTGGTCGGGCTTTCCTGCGGCGTAGACCGTCACACTGTCCAAGGAAGCCCTGGCCGTGGCGCCTCCCGCCGCCGCTATGGCGTCGAGAAGCTTGGCACCGCGCTGGAGCTGGTACGCCCCCGGGCTTGCCACCTCGCCCATAACCAGCACCCGGTGGTCAAGAGCAGGGATGAATATGGAGTCGCCGTCCTGCGCAGCGGGGGCCGCCCCCTGCGCGCCGCCGGCAAAGAATGATTCAACGTCCATCTCGCTTACCGATACGCCCTGCCCGTCTGGCCGGGTGAGCACCGCATGCCGCCCATCGGCGTCGGGCTTCAGGCCTCCTGCTGCGGCCACGGCCTCAGCCAGTGTGGCGCCGTGCATCAGGTCCACAGGGCCCGGCTGGTTCACCGACCCGGTGACATGTACCCTGACCGCGCCGGACGGCACGACTATGAGCTGCCCCGCACGAGCCTCAGGGTTCGCCTGGATGTCGCCTTCGAAGAGCAACCTGTCGGAGGCTATGGCGAATGTGGACGCGCCCTGGACGTCGGACCCCTGGTAGACCCGGACGCGGCCCAGATCAGCTCTCGTGGTCGGGCCTCCGGCGGCGGCGATCACATCGAGGATGGTGGCGCCGCGCTGCAAGGGGTACACCCCGGGCCTCGCCACCTCGCCCACTACGGACACGTAGTCCTCAGGGCCCTCGGACACAAGGAGCACGTCTCCCGGCTCCAGCGCAATGTTCGCATCAGACTCGGGGGCGTCGATCAAGCTGCCCAGGCCGGCCTCCGCGCTGCCCGCAACTCCATCGCGCACGCCGTTCCACACGACTGTAGCTTTGCGCGCATCGCCCCGCACCCCGCCCGCGGCAGCTATGGCATCCAGCACAGTCATCCTGCTTCCCGCGCCGCCCATAGCCGGGTAAGAACCAGGCCGCTCCACATGCCCCATCACCAGCACCTGGCGGTATGCGCGGGGGACGTATATGACGGCTCCGCTTTGCAGCATGGCGTCGGCGGCAGGATCGGTCAGGGCAGACTCATAGTCCACGCAGGCCGCCTCGCCGGACGCAAAGGCAAGGGTTATGCCGGCCACGTCGGCCATATCTGTTAGGCCGCCGGCGGTGGCAATGGCGGCAATAGCGCCCGCATCGCCCGGGAGCTCATACACCCCGGGGCGCGCGACCTGACCCAGAACGACTACACGGGTCGTTCGGTACTGCGCCACATTCACAGTCACAGAGGGGTTCTTCATATATGTAGACAGAGCAGAGACGATATCCGCGGCAAGCTGAAGTGTGGTACGTCCGCCTGCCTTGATCCGCCCGGCCAGAGGGACGGATATGTCGCCGTCCGGGCCGATCGGCACCGTCATGCCGAGATCCCCGTCCCCAAAGACGCTGATCGACAGGACGTCTCCCTCGCCCAGAACATACTCGGAAAGCCTGGCCGACTCGCCTTGGGCGGCGCCGGGGATGGCCGCCAGCAGCATCGCCGCCAACAGGAGGGCGGCATAAAACAGAGGAATCGGGGGGACGACAAAGCGTACCCGTTTTCTGGGTATGATCCGATACGTATTCAAGTCTTAACGATCCCCTTCTATTGGACTGCTCGTCCTCGATGGGCCCTGTCTTTCTTCTCTGGGCCATGTTCTGAATCATAGTAGTAGTACTGATTGTAGTAGTGATGGTAGCCATAACGTTTGCGGGCAGGTTCGAGACCAGTGATGACAGTGCCCAGTATTCGCGCGTTCACGGCCCTCAGCGCACCGATGGCCCGTTTCGCAGCGTTTCTGTCAGATAACGTCAAGTCAACAATGAGTATCACTCCGTCAGCCCTGGAAGCCAACACAGAAGCGTCTGTGACCGCCAGCACAGGCGGCGCATCGATGATGACCAGATTCGATCGGGATTTCAGGTCGTCGAGGAGGTTGTCCATGCGCCTGCTGTGCAGAAGCTCGGACGGATTTGGGGGAGCGGTGCCGGCAGCCATGAGCCTCAGCCCTTCCACAGGCCCATCCGCAAGCGACGCCCCGACATTGCCGGAGATGATGGCCTCTGAAAGCCCGGGCGATTTCGGCACTTCGAAGTCTTCATGCAGGGTTGACCGCCGCATATCGGCGTCCACAAGGATGACATCCTCTCCCGCCTGGGCAAACGTGATTGCCAGGTTGCACGCGGTGAGCGACTTGCCTTCCTCCGGGAAAGTGCTGGTTACCACTATCACCTTGAGGGAGTCGCCGCCGCTTGAGAAGTGGATGTTGGTCCGCAGCATGCGGTAGGCCTCGCTGGCCGCGGACTTGGGCTTGTGAAGAGTCACCAGTGCTTGCCTCGGATCCCTGCCGTTGGCTCCATTCCCTCGCCTATCGAATAACCTTAACATTCAGCCCCTGCCCCCGAACACCGACGTCCGTCGAGCCCAGATTCGGCCCCTACCACTCGGCATGTACTCATGGACAGTAACCATAATACCATATATTTCACTGCGATCCACCTACATGGTCTCCAATACACTTGCAGGTCACCACGCACAATTGTGGAAAGCCTAGGTTAGCGTCGATTTGTATGGTACATTCCACAAAAGCCCCTGTTTCCCTCCTACATTTTATGGCTGCGAACATGGGACTGTGTGGGGAGATGCCGGCCGGGCCGCCATGACCTTCCGCCCGCCCGCCCCTCATGCTATCCTAAGGCCGAGGGGGACTTATGAATGTTCGACATCCACTCTCACGTGCTTCCCGGCTTGGACGATGGGCCGACCAGAATCCAGGATTCTCTGGAGATGATGAGGTCGGCGCAGCGCGTCGGGGTTCGTGCCATCGTGGCCACCCCGCACTGCGCATCGCACCGACGCTCATTGCGCGCATCAGTCATTGCAGACGCCGTCGCCCAGCTTCGGGCGGCAGCCGCAGCCGATCCTGAGGCATCCCGTGTGGAGCTACACGTGGGTGGCGAGATCATGCTCGACCCGGGAGTCCGCGCCGCGCTCGGCGCAGGCGATGTGCCGACCCTGGGCGCAGATACCCGGTTTGCGCTGGTGGAGCTGCCTATGCTACACGTGCCGCAATACGCGGAGGACGTGCTGTTCGAACTGGCGGCCACAGGATACGTGCCGGTGCTTGCCCATCCGGAACGCAACCATGAGCTGTCGCAGCGTTTCGATATGATGCTCAGAATGATAAAGCGTGGGGCTTTGATGCAGCTGGAGGCGGGAAGCGTTGTGGGAGCCTACGGTTCGATCGCCCAGCAGTGCGCCGTCGACATGATCGATCGCCGCATGTGCCACTTCATCGCTTCGGACGCCCACATACCCGGTGCATACGACGGCATGATCCCCCGAGCCTTTGAGGCGGTCGCAGCCCAGATCGGTCAAGAAGGCGCCACAGCGCTTTTCGATGCCAACCCAGCCGCAGCGCTGGC
>Ga0209201_1001691_pt1 | contig 24259 bp, 19 predicted proteins | sample AD_UKC055_MetaG_FD_184411 | JGI IMG/M metagenome (GOLD analysis project Ga0209201, IMG submission 184411) | Active sludge microbial communities of municipal wastewater-treating anaerobic digesters from USA - AD_UKC055_MetaG (SPAdes) (version 2) | ecosystem: Engineered > Bioreactor > Anaerobic >...
GCAAGGGGCGCCTTCCCTGGCGGAAGTATTGGGGCAACTATTCGGCTCCCGCGGGGCGGCCCAGTCGGCTTAATTTTTCAAGGTACAAAAAGTGTCAACCAATTTCAGCCCCTAATTGAACCATCCCTTTCGGCGGAGCGGAATTCACGCCTTGAGCAGCTGCGCGAGGGTGACCCCGTCACCGCCGTCGCGCTCGGTCGCCGATTCGTAGCTCACCACCAGCGGATGCTCGCCCAACATGCGGCGCACCTCTCGGCGCAGGGTGCCCGTCCCCTTCCCATGGACGATGCGCACCCACGGCAAGCGCGCTCGCACCGCCTGGTCGAGATAGCGATCCAGCCGCAGCAGGGCCTCTTCCGCCGTCAATCCCCGCAGATCGAGTTGCAGCCCCGGCGAAGGCCCCGCCTCCGGCACGCTGATGGAGACCTCCGGCGCCGGGGGCTTTTCGCGGCGCACCAGGGTCAGCAAGCCGAAGGGTACCCGTGTCCGCACGGGGCCAGCCTGCACGAGTGCCTCATCCCCGTCAACGCGCACCAGCACCCCTTCCAGGCCCAACGTCGCCAGACGCACGGTGTCGCCAGGACGCGGTGGCCCGGCGGGGACAGCGGCTTCCGCCATCGGCTCGAGCGCCGCCTCCAGTGCCGCATCGCCCAGCGACTCCTGGACGAGGTCTGACGTCCGACCGGCGACCTCTGCCAGATCCGCCGTCGCCCCGGCAACGACCTGCGCCAGGGTATCCCGCGTCACGCGCGAAGGCTCTACGCGCAGCCGTCGCCGCACCTCCTCGAGCTCCTGCCGTACCGCCTCGACCTCGGCGTCGGCAAGATCCCGGGCCTCTTGCAGGATGACGTGCCGTTCCTCCTCGATGCCGGCAAGCCGCTTGCGGAGATTCGTGCCCAGCACCTGCGCCTCATGACGTGCCTGCCGGGCGGCATCCCGCGCGCGGACCGCTTCGAGGCGCAGCGTGTGCAGATCCTCCAACATGTCCTCGACGCGCAGTTCCTCACCGGAGAGCATCCCCTGCGCCAGTTTGATGACGTCCTCCGGCATGCCCAGCCGCCGCGCGATGGCGAAGGCATTGGAGCGTCCCGGCAGCCCCAGGATGAGCCGGTAAGTCGGGGCGAGGGTCTCGGTGTCGAATTCCATCGAAGCGTTCTGCACCCCCGGCGTGTTGTGCGCGTACAGCTTCAACTCGGGGTAGTGCGTCGCCACAAACGCCATCCCCCGGCGCTTGCGGATGTGCTCCAGCAGCGCCCGCGCCAGCGCCGAACCCTCCGCCGGGTCCGTGCCGGCGCCGAGCTCGTCCAGCAAGACCAGAGCGCGGTAATCTATCCGCTCAAGGAAAGAGACGATGTTCGCCAGATGCGAGGAGAAGGTCGAGAGGCTCTGTTCGATGGATTGCTCGTCCCCGATGTCGGCGTAGACCGCCTCAAAATATGAGAGGGCCGAACCGGCGTCGGCAGGAAGGTGCATTCCAGATTGCGCCATCAGCACCAACAACCCCGCCGTTTTGAGCGAAACCGTCTTGCCGCCCGTATTCGGCCCGGTGACGATGAGGATGTGCGTCTCCGGGTTGAGCACGATGTCCACCGGCACGACCTTCTGCGGATCGAGCAGGGGATGCCGCGCCCCTTCAAGCCGCAGGACCGCGCCGGCGCTGTAATTGTCCCCGGTCACTTCGGGCGAGGGATGCGGCAGGGGTAGCAGCTCCGGCTGCGTGGCCTGGAGCTCCTCGGCGTAGCGCGCCAGCGCCAGCGCCAGGTCGAGCTCCGCCAGGGCCGCGATCAAAGCATCGAGCGCCATGCCGGCGTCCGCCACCTCACGGCTCAACGCGGCGAGAATGCGGTAGACTTCCTCCTCCTCGGCCAGAGTGAGCTCCCGCAGGGCGTTGTTGAGTTCCACCACCGCCAGCGGCTCCATGAACAAGGTCATGCCGGTTGCCGAGCGATCGTGCACCACGCCGGGGACCTGTCCCTTGAAGTTGGCCTGGACCGGAATGACAAAACGTCCCTCGCGGCGGGTGATCACCGTATCCTGCAGATAGCGCGCGATTTCCGGCGAGGCCACCATCCGCCGCAAGCGTTCCTGGATGCGCTCCTGCGTCACCCGCAGGTCATGGCGGATGCGCGCCAGCTCCGGCGAAGCGGTATCGCGGACCTCGCCGCGCTCGTCGAGGACCCGGTTGATGGCCGTGACCAGCTGCGGCTGCGGCGTGATCCGCCAGGCAATATCCGCCAGGTGGGGAAACTGCGACTCCAGGCGGGTGAGCACCCGATAGACCCGCTCCGCGCCGAGCAGGGTGTCCCGCACCTGCAGCATCTCGCGCGGCATGATCAGCACCTCGTGGCGCGCCTGCTCCACCCAGGGGCGAATATCGGTGATGCCGCCCAGGGCGAAATCCGGACGCGCCACAAACAGCGCGCGCGCTTCGGCGGTGAGCGTCAGCCGTTCCCGCGCCTCGCGGTAATCCGGCGCCGGTGTCAGCGCCAACGCCAGTTCGGCGCCAGCAGAGAAGTCGGTGTACTTCGCCAGCCGCGCCAGGATTTTCGGAAATTCAAGGGTTTCCCAATGTCGGTTCATGGCAGCAGGTCATTGCATCCGGCCATTACAAAGGAGGAGCTCAGGGCGTCAGCACGCGAGGATACCCCATCAAGGCAAACGGGAACAGCAGGGTCCGCAGCGCCTGCAAAGCCGGTTTGAGCCACGGCGCAAGCAGGCTGGCGTCGTAGGCACGGCGCAGGAACAGCCAGGTCGCATACGGCTGCCACGAGGTAAGCACCACCAGCCGCCAGAGGTTGCTGAACACCGCCATCAACGCCACTCCCAGGACCAGCCCCAAAATCCCGCCGAACACGCCATCAAGAATTCCCAGCCCCTTCAACCCGGGATTGGGGAAGGCGTAGCGATTGCCTACCTCCAACGCGACAAAACAGCCTATGCCCAAAGCGGCAAACAGACCCACTTCGATCAGACGAATGGAGGTCGGCTGCCCCCACAGCGACTGCACGATCTGTGTGCCCACGCCGTAAGCCTCGCTCAAGAAGGAAGTCGCCATCCCCGCCACCAGCAGGGTGAAATACAGGCCCACCAGGCTCAACAAAGTGCCCAGCAGCTGACGGTACGTGCCCCACAGCACTCCCGCTGCGCCCAGGAACACCAACAGCACATCCAGCAAGCTCATGCTCTCCCTCCTTCACATCACGCCCCGCGACTTAGCGTGGCTGTAACACGGGCGGAAAACCCGTCGCATAGAAGAAGGGATAGAAAGCCTGCGCGTAGAGCTGCGTGAGCTGGCGGATCAGCCCTCCCAGCTGGATACTGCCGCGCAGGTTGAGCAATTGGACATACGACGGAAACGGGTCCCAATACTCGGAGACCATCACCCCAAAACCGTTGTAGAGGATCACCAGCAGAATCGCGGCCACCAACACGCCCACGACGCCCCCCAGCAGGTGATCCAAAAATCCCAGCTTGGGCAGGGAAGTGTCCCGATAAGCCGCCCGGCTCACGAAATAAAAGACCAGGAAGATCAAAAAGAACAGCAGGATGAAGACCAGGCCCTCGAACCAGGGCTTCTCATGGCCGATGGCCTTCAGACGGAACGCCGCCTGCCGGTACAACAAAGCGCTGAACAGCGTGCCGACATACGCCCCGATGGCCATGAACACTGTGCGCACGAAGCGTTGATAGAGTGAAATCGCCACGCACGCGCCGGCAATCAAAAGCAGCAACCAATCCAGGGGTCCCATCTTTGCCTCCTTCAGCCAGGACACACGATAGAAACAGAACCTTTGCGCAGTTTCATGGTGATGCTCCTCGCCTCGCTGTTTGGCTGGCGCACGTGGCAGCGCTTCACGCGCTCCGAGCGACACTGAAATTATACCACAACGCCTCACTCACTCTCATAAAAAATGCGGTAGATCACGCCGCCCTGATCCTCACTCACATACAGGCTACCATCACTGCCAGTGATCACATCTGCTGGACGTCCCCAATTCGTGCCATCGGCGCGCAACCAGCCGCTCACAAAATCCTGTACTGGCCCTGGAGCGCCGTCTTCAGCCAGAGGAATGTGAACGAGCTTGTACCCCGTCGGCTCGCTGCGGTTCCAGGAGCCCCGGAAGACCACAAACAGGTCGCCCCAGTAAGCCTCCGGGAACCGGGCGCCCGTGTAAAAGGTCAAGCCGATAGGAGCAGAGTGCGCCTGCAATTCTATCACCGGCTTCAAAACACCCTCACACGCCCCCGGCGCGCCCAAATCCGGATCTACAATGCGCCCGGCATGACAATATGGCCAGCCAGCGTCATCGCCCTCCTGAACGTGATAGATCGTCTCAGGTGGCAGATCATCGCCCAATCCATCACGCCCGTTGTTCGTGACCCACAACTCCGAGGTCCCCGGACGAATGGCCAGGCCGACGGCATTGCGCAGCCCGCGAGCCCACACCCGCCCATTACTGCCATCGGGATCATAACGCATGATAGTCGCCCGCCGGGAATCCTGTTCGCGGCACACATTACACGACGAGCCAATGGAAACATACAACGTCTCGAAGTCGGGGCTGAAAAGCACGGTGCGGGTACTATGCCCCTGGCGATCCGGCAATCCCGAAATCACCACTTCGCGGCGTTGAAAGGCTCCCGCCGCGTTCGGCTCAAAAAACCGCACAACCTGGCGCACGTCACCGACATAGAGCGCCCCATCAGGGAAGAAGGCAGCGCTACTGGGCGCCTCAAGCCCGCCCTCGGCAAGGACAACGACATTGTCGGCGACGCCATCAACATCGTCGTCGGGTAGGCGCACAACACGCTGCCGCCCCCGTTCGACGACAACTAAAGCGCCGTCTGGATCGAGTGTCATCATGCGGGGATTGGCCAGGCCGGTGGCGAAAACCGAAATCCCAAAGCCATCGGGCAGCTGCAAGGGCTCCGCCGGCGGAATCACGCGCGTCGGCAGGGGAGCAGGCGTCGCCACAGGGGTAGCAGCTGGCGTGACAGGGATCACGGTAGCAGCGACCGCCGGCGCGACCGTCGTGGCTGTCGCAGGGACAGGCGTTGGCGCAGGCGCCAATGGCTCTGTCGTCGGCGTGGGCAGATCCGCCAATGGACGTTGAACCGACACCCCCTGCGTCAGCTTCCAGCCCACAACACCCCCGATGAGCACTAATAGCGCCAGGGCAGCAGCGCCCCAGCGCCACAACTGCACGTTCGATTTCACGGCTCCCCTCCTTTCAGAGACATGGTAAAGCAGCCCCAGCCGCGACACAAAACATCCGCGCCCATACCTCGGCGGAAATGGGCGCGGGCCAAAGCATCCTTACCTCCCCCTCAAACCGCGGCCGGCTCCGGCGTTTCGACCGTCTCCAGCGGCGTCACGGCCTGACACTGCTGACACTGCGCCGCGTCCTTCCGCACCTCCAGCAGCAAACCGCCACACACCGGGCAGGGCTGCGCCAAAGGCCGTTTCCAGGACATGAAATCGCACTTGGGCCACGTCGAGCAACCGTAGAAGATGCGCCCCTTCTTGGTGTGCTTGAGCACCACATCGCCGACGTGACATTGCGGACAGGTCACGCCGATTTTCTCCAGCCACGGCTCCGTGTACCGGCACGCAGGGAACGCCGAGCAGCCGATGAACTTCCCGTAGCGTCCCCAACGAATGATGAGCGGCGCGCCGCACTCCGGGCAATTCCGCCCCACGGGCTCCACCGCTTCCACCTTTTCGATGGCCATATCCGCCTGCTGCAACGTGCGTTCGAACGGCCCATAAAAATCGCGCAGCAGCTCCACCCAATCCAGCTGTCCCTCGGCTACGGCATCGAGACGCTCTTCCATCGCGGCGGTGAAATCCACGCTGATGAGATCGGGGAAATGGCTTACCAACAGATCGTTGACCAACACTCCTGTCTCGGTCGGATACAGGCGACGCTGCTCGCGCGTCACGTAGCCGCGCTCCTGAATGTTGCTGAGGATCGCCGCATACGTCGAAGGGCGCCCAATCCCGTATTCCTCCAGGGCGCGGATGAGGGTCGCATCGGTGTAACGAGGCGGCGGCTGGGTGAAGTGCTGTTCGGGCCACAGCCGAATCAGGTCCAACAGCTCGCCTATCTGAAGCGGCGGCACCGGCTGCAATTCCTCCTTGTCCTTCCCGTTGCCGTTCTCGTCCTGCAGCTCCTCGTACACCACGAGGAAACCGGGGAAATTCAACGTCGAGCCGGAAGCCCGGAACAAGAAGGGCTTGTCCGCCCCGCGCCCCGCGCCAATTTCCACCGTGCGCGTGTCATACACGGCTGCCGCCATCTGGCTCGCCACAAAACGCCGCCAGATCAGATCGTAGAGGCGATATTGATCCGACGAAAGCTGGCCCTTGAGCGCGTCAGGCGTCCGCAAGACGGAGGTGGGCCGAATCGCCTCGTGGGCCTCCTGGGCGCCCTTAGCGCGGGTCTTGTACTGCGGCGGTTCGACGGGCATGAACTGCGCGCCGTAGCGCCCGTTGATGTACTCCCGTGCCTCGGCCTGCGCCGTGGCCGCCACCGTGGTGCTGTCGGTGCGCATGTAGGTGATCAACCCCACCGGTTGCCCGTCGCCGATGTCCAACCCCTCATACAGCTGCTGAGCAATACGCATGGTCTTCGCCGCCGTGAAATTTAGCCGGCGGGACGCCTCTTGCTGCATCGTGCTCGTCGTGAACGGCGCAGCAGGGTTACGACGGCGCTGCCCCTCCTTGAGCCGCACCACCTCGTATTCGGCGCCTTCCAAGGCCTCCAGCAAGGGCTGGATGTCCGCTTCAGTGTGAAGTTGCGGCTCCTCGCCGCGGACCCGCACCAGCCGCGCGCGGAAAGTCTTGCGCTGCTTCTTGCCGCGTGTGCTCTGCGGCGTGAGCTCCGCATCGAGGGTCCAGTATTCCTCAGGGACAAACACCTTGATTTCCCGCTCGCGCTCGACGACCAGCCGCAACGCCACCGACTGCACGCGCCCGGCGGAGAGCCGACTGCGCACTTTGCGCCACAGCAACGGGCTCAGGTTGTAGCCGACCAGCCGGTCGAGCACGCGCCGTGCCTGCTGCGCATTGACCAGATCCATATCGAGATCTCGCGGATGGGCAAACGCCTCGGCCACCGCCGGCTCGGTGATCTCGTGGAACACCACCCGATGCGTGTGCGCCTCAGGCAGCTCCAACACCTCGCGCAGGTGCCAGGCAATCGCCTCGCCCTCGCGGTCGGGATCGGTCGCCAGATAGATCTCACCCGCCTTAGAAACGGCGGCCTGCAGCTCCTTCACCACGGCGCGCTTTTCGTTGGGGATGCGATACTTCGGCGCGAAGTCGTGCTCCACATCCACAGAGAGCTGCGAGCGCAACAGGTCGCGCACATGCCCCACCGACGCTTTGACAATGTAGCCCTTGCCGAGGAAGCGCCCCACCGTGCGCGCCTTGGTCGGCGACTCGACGATGACCAGCTTCCCCGTTGGCGGTGGCGTCTCAACCGTTGGCGGGGGTGTCTCAACCGTTGGCGGGGGTGCCTCAACCGTCGGCGGCGTCAGCCCCTCATGTAAGGCCGTCCGTCCCATGCGGAACATCCGCGTGCCGCAGACGGAGCAGACTCCCTGGACGGCCGGCTTGCCCTGCGCCGTGAAAACGGCCGTCACTGCTGCCATGTCTCGTGACTGCCGACATTTTATGCAATAGGCTTCGATTTTCAGATCCTCGACCATGCACTTTCCTTTCGCGTCGGGCCGAACACGCCGCGGCGCAACTCCTCATGTGCTACCATAACCCCGACGGCGCGCATCATAAAGGAAAGCGGCAAAACTGTCAAGTGCGCCCGTTCACAACAGACGGTCCCGCCCCTGGCGCTGCAGCGCTTCGACGATCTCGCGCACCCGTTCCGCCTGCTCGCGCGTCGCCACGAGGGTAACATCGCCGCTGTCCACAATGATGAGGTTCCGCAGTCCAATGGCCGCGATCAACCGGTCAGCGCCGGAAAACACCATCGAATCGGCGGTGTCCAGCGCCAGGACGTCCCCCCGCAGCACATTCCCCTGCCCATCAGGCGTGTGCAACTCCATCACCGCGGGCCAGGCGCCCACATCGGACCAGCCCAGATCCACGGGAAGAACCGCCGCATGTGCCGTTTTTTCCATGATGCCATAATCAATGGTCTGTTTGGCGACGGCGGGCCAGAGGCGCTCCAGGGTCGGCGCGTAATCCGGCGTCGCCAACGTGCGTTCCAGGAGCGCCAGCGTCGCCGCGAAATCGGGCATCCAGCGGGCAAATTCCTCCATGATCCGCGCCACCCGCCAGACGAACATGCCGCTGTTCCAGGCGTAATCGCCCGCCGCCAGGAATTGCAGCGCCGTCTCAGCGTCGGGCTTCTCGGTGAATTGCGCTACGCGGAACGCGGAGAAGCCGTCCACGTCCGTGAGGCGCTCGCCGCGCCGAATGTAGCCGTAGCCGGTCGCCGGGTAGGTCGGCTCGATGCCGAGCGTGACCAAATAGCCTTCTTCCGCGACGCGGCTCGCGGCCTGCAACACCGCGCGGAACGTCTCGACGCGACGGATGTAATGATCCGCCGTGAGAACCGCCATCACCGCCTGCGGATCGCGCCGCTGCAAATGCAGGGCCGCCAGTCCAATGCAAGGCGCCGTCCCGCGTCCCAGCGGCTCGACGATGAAATTCGCCTCCGGCAGTTCGGGGACCTGCTCCACGAGCGGCGCCACCTGCTCGGCGGCAGTCACCACCAGAATCCGCTCCGGCGGCAAGAGGGGACGCAATCGCTCGACTGCCAGCCGGAACATGCTGCGATCGCCGACCAGCGTCAACATCTGTTTGGGATGGCGCCGGCGGCTCAGGGGCCACAGGCGCGTCCCCCCGCCCCCGGCCATGATCAGGGCATACAAGTGTTCGTTCACGTAGCCTCCTCAAAACGAGCCCGCCAGGCGTCGAAGAGCGCCAGGGGACGCTCGCCCCATCGCGCGACGTGCTGCCGCGCTTCGGCCACAGATCGTTCACGCCACAGCTCGCCCGGCGATTTGCTGAAGAAGAGATCCGCCCAGCTGATGAGCGTCTCTTCGAGCGACTCCGGGAAAATATCAGCCGCCGGCAACGGCAGACCCTGGCTCACGATTTCCTCTTGGGTAAGCCCCACCCCCACATGCCGCTCGGCCACCAGCGCGTGACGGGGCAACCCCTCAGCTTCCAAAATGCGGCGGCCCTCGAGGATGTGGGTGATGTACGGCAGCTCCCCCGTGCAGCCCATGTCCGGCGCGTGGACGCGGACGATGCCAATATCGTGCAGCATCGCAGCCTCCTCGATGAAACGGCGTTGCGTCGCATCGAGCCCCAGGCGATAGGCAATGCGCAACGCCTTGGCCGTCACCGCGGCCACATGCGGCAGGTAATAGGCATACGTCAGCGAATTCGGGGGGATATATTTGTGGATGATCTCAAAATAGGGGAGGGCTTGAGCGTTCATGCAATCGAATAGGGCTCTTCAGGCTCCCGCGCCACGACATACTGGAGCATCCCCACCTGGCGCACCATGCCCTTCAGCTCCATCATCACCAACGCGCTGCTGACGGTCTCTACGGGCAGGCCGGCGCCGCGTGCCACATCGTCCACATAAGCTGGCTCCACCGAGAGCTGCGCCAACACTTTCGCCTCGGTCGGATTGGCCGGCAACACCTCGCGGGCGGCCTGCTTGGCGGCCAGTTGATCGAGGGAGAGCGTCTCCAGAATGTCGCCGACTTCGGTGACCACGTGGGCGCCGTCCCGCAACAACCGGTTGCAGCCCGCCGAGGCCGTCCCGAGGATGCTCCCCGGCACGGCGAAAACCTCCCGCCCCTGATCGGCAGCAAAATCCGCGGTGATCAACGCCCCGCTCGTCAGCCCCGCCTCCACGACGACGACGCCCAGACTCAACCCGCTGATGATGCGATTGCGCGGCGGGAAATTGGTCGCTTCAGGGCGAGTGCCCAGGGGATAATCGCTGAGCAAGGCGCCATTGGCGGCAATCCGTTCCGCCAACGCGCGATGCTCGTGAGGATAGATTTCGTCAAGGCCGCTGCCCAGGACCGCGAGGGTGCGTCCACCCGCATCCAGGGCCGCCTGATGTGCGATGCCGTCTATGCCGCGCGCCAGTCCGCTGACGACCGTGACGCCGTTGCGCGCCAGCTCCGTCGCCAGCAGTCGCGCCGCCTCGCGCCCGTAGGCCGTCGGCTTCCGCGTGCCGACCAGCGCCACGGCCCATTCGTCGGACGGGGTGAGCTCGCCCTTGACAAACAACACGGGCGGCGCATCCACAAGCTGCTGGAGCAGTGCCGGATACGCCGCCTCTTCCCACGTGAGCACCTGCACTCCCGCCGCCTCGACCTTGCGCTGCAGCTGCTCCAGGTCCACCTGGCGCCGCGCCTGCAGCAGGTTCTGCAACGTGCGTTGATCGAGCCCCACCCCGCGCAGCTCGGCTTCGGGAGCCTCCCAGGCCGTTTGCACGTCGCCGAACGCGCTCAGCAGGGCACGCAAACGCACCGGGCCGATCCCCCGCACCAGATTGAACCCCAACCAGTAGCGCAGGTCATCCATGAGAAGCGTCCTTTCCCCTTCGAAGGCCGCCCCTGTGCCGGTCAGGCTTCTTCGGGATTGGATAACAGCCCGGGCAAAGGGCGAATGACCATCTGCCGTGTTTCCAAATCCATCGAGAGGATCACCTCGCGGATGGCCGGAATCAACACCTCGCCGCGCAACCCGTGCACGACGTACACGTCATTGGCGGCCGGCATGTCGAGGACCTCCACGATTTCACCCAGGAGTTCCCCTTCTTCCGTGCTGACCTGCATCCCCAGCAGTTGGTGCAAGTAATACTCGCCCTCTTCGAGGGGAATCGCCTCCGCCAGGGCAACCCAGACGAGCTGTCCCCGCAACAGCTCGGCCGCGTTCCGATCTGTGACCCCGGCAAAGCGCAACAACGCCAGGCCCTGATGAAAGCGCACCGAGGTCACGGCGTACCGGCGGTACGTCGGGCCTACGTACAGATGCCGCAACCGCGTCAACCGGTCCGGGTAGTCAGTGAGGATTTCTACCCGCAGCTCACCGGCAATGCCGTGCGGCCGCAAAATGCGGCCGACGGCCAAATAACGAGGCTCAGGTTGCTTATCCGGCATCCCTGAGCCTCCAGCGATGATCCTGCACGGGCGAGGCAGCCCCCGTCATACAATCTCCAGCGTCACCTTTTTGCCGGTCTTGGCGCCCAAGACCCGGGCGAGTGAACGCATCGAATTGATGGTCCGCCCCTCACGCCCAATCATCCGCCCCATGTCGTCCGGTGCAACCCGGACCTCCAAGACGATTGAGGTCTCCCCCTCAATTTCGGAAACCTGGACCGCATCGGGATTGTCAGCCAGTGCTGTTACGATGTACTCGACCAGATCCTTGACCTTGGACATTGCGGTTCCTCCTTCAATGGCTAGATGAGTTAAAGGGATACCCCGAGACACACACTACCCAACGACACATGCTGGCAGGAGAGCTATGCTTCCGGCGCGTCTGAGGTCACTGTGGTGGGGGCAGCACCCCCAGCTTCCGCAGCCAACGCCTCCAACGGTTCTCCGGCCCGCAAGCGCGCCAACCGCTCCAACGTGCCACTGCGCTTCAGCAAGCGAGCGACGGAGTCGCTAGGCTGTGCTCCTACACTGAGCCAATACAGGGCGCGCTCCTCCATGATCTGCAACGTTTCCGGCTCGGTGCGAGGATTGTAGAAGCCCACCACCTCCACCGCTTTCCCGTCGCGAGGCGAGGCGGCTTCGGCCACCACGATGCGGTAGCTGGGTTGCTTCTTGCGACCGACCCGACGCAATCTTAATCTAAGCATGTTCCTCCTATCCTTCTTTTAGCTGTAGTGATGAAAACGTCATTGATTGATAATCTAAGCATACTCAGAAACTCAAAAATTGCAACTCCTATGGAGTCCGTTTTCTCCTCTCTGAGCGCCTACCCTGACCAACGGGGAAATGGGAGCCCGCGCCCATGCCCCTTCTTCAATTTGTTCAGCATGTCCTTCATTTGACGATGCTGAGAGAGCAGCTGATTGATCTGCTGCACGGTCGTGCCGCTGCCGCGCGCAATCCGCCGTTTGCGGCTCGCGTTTAAGAGACGCGGGTTACGCCGTTCCTCCGGCGTCATCGAGAGGATGATGGCCTCCACCGACTTCAGTTGACGTTCCGCTTCGGCCTCATCCAGGGTGACGCCCCGCAGCGCCTTGTTCATCCCCGGCATCATGCCGACGAGCTCATTGAGCGGCCCCATGCTGCGCACCTGCCGCAGTTGTTTGAGGAAGTCCTCCAGATCGAAGTCGCCTTCCCGCAGCTTCTGCTCCATGCGCGCCGCTTCCTGCGCGTCGAAGGCTGCCTCGGCCTTTTCGATGAGCGTCAGCACGTCCCCCATCCCCAGGATGCGGGAGGCCATGCGTTCCGGCTGGAACGGTTCCAGCGCTCCCAACTTCTCGCCCGTGCCCAGGAACTTGATCGGCACGCCCGTGACCGCGCGCATACTGATCGCCGCGCCGCCGCGCGCGTCGCCATCCACTTTGGTGAGAATCAGCCCGGTGAGGCCCACCCGGTCGTGAAAGCCCTGGGCAATGTTGACCGCTTCCTGACCGGTCATCGCGTCGGCGACGAGCAAGATCTCCACCGGATGCACCTGCTCGCGGATGGCCACCAGCTCTTCCATCATCGTGTCGTCTATCTGCAAGCGGCCGGCGGTATCAAGCAGCACCACGTCCGCGCCACGGCTCCTGGCCGCCTGGACGCCGTGCACGCAAATCTCCGGCGGCGTGACCTTGCCCCGCTCGCTGTACACGGGGATGTCCAGCTGGCGCCCCAGGACTTCGAGCTGGGTGATCGCGGCAGGACGGTAAGTGTCCGCGGCCACCATGACTGGGAAACGCCCCTTCTCGCGCAGATGACGCGCCAGCTTGGCGACAGTCGTCGTCTTGCCAGAGCCCTGCAGCCCCACCAGCATGATGACATACGGCGCCGGCCCCTTGAATTCCAGGCGCCCCGGCGCGCCCAACGTCGTCACCAGCTCCTGGTGCACGATTTTGATCACCTGCTGGGCGGGATTGAGCGCCTTGGAGACCTGCTCCCCCACCGCTTCGGCCTGCACCCGCGCGATGAAATCCCGCACGACCTTGTAGTTGACGTCAGCCTCTAAAAGTGCGACCCGGATTTCGCGGAGCACCGCTTTGACGTCTTCCTCACGCAGGACGCCGCGTTTGCCCAAACGGTCGAAGACTGCCTGTAATTTTTCGCTCAGTGATTCAAACATAAAGCGCCGGCTCCACCCGGCTCGCCACATTCTAACGGAAAATAGGATTTCGTCAAGCATCAAAAATTCACCCTTGTCAAACAGGCAGGTTGAGGCATAATAAGCCTGATGCAGGCTTGGAGTTTATCGGAAACCAGAGAGTGTCAGCGGCACAGAACCTTTCACCGCCGAGATCCAGAGAACACGAGGTTTTTTCTCTGGATCCCCCCTGCCTCCGTGGTAAATTTCCCCTGGATGATGCGGTCAGACTGCATTTCTGCGCCGGGAGCACCCGCTAGAGGGGCTCTCAACAACGGAGATTGAATTAAGGATGATGCCAGAAAACCATACACTCACCCCTAAGCCGCTAGTGCGCTCGATCGTTATCGCCGGGCGCGAGCGTCGCCGGGCGCGCAGTAAGACGGGCTTCAACCTGGTCCTGCGGATCATTGGCGTGGTGATCCTGGTCTCGCTGTTAGCGACGACCCTGTCGGTAGGCCTGGTAGTCGGGGCCGCAGCCTCCGCTTATAGCGCCATCACGGCAGGACTGCCCACCCCCGACGAAGTGGCCGCCGCCAGCGTCCAGACCTTCGAGACGACCAAGATCTACGATCGTACGGGGCAGAATCTGCTCTACGAGGTGATTGACCCCAACGCCGGCGACCGGAACTGGATCCGCTATGCGGAAATTCCCGAGTACGTGACGTGCGGCACCGTGGCGATGGAAGATCGCCGCTTCTGGACCAACGCGGGCTTTGACCCGCGCGGTCTGGCCCGCGCGTTCGTCAACAACCTGCAAGGTCTGCCGGTGCAGGGCGCCTCTTCGATCACGCAACAGGTGGTCAAGAACACCGTCATCCCGCTGGAAGAGCGATATGTGCAGAGCTACAGCCGCAAGATCAAAGAGATCCTGATCGCCATTGAACTGACGCGCCTGTACCCCAAAGAAGAGATCCTGGAATGGTACCTCAACACCAATCACTACGGACACCTGGCCTATGGCATTGACGCCGCCGCGCGGGTATATTTCGATAAGCCCGCCAGCGCTCTCACGCTCTCCGAAGCCGCGACGCTGATCGCCATTCCACAATCGCCCCTGATCAACCCCTTTGACGCACCGGAAGAGTCCCTGGAACGCCGCGATGTGGTCTTGGAGGTCATGGTCGGGCAGGGATGCATCACGTCGGCAGAGGCCGCCGCGGCGCGCGCGGAGACGTGGCAACTCGCTCAGCAGAACGAGCGCTTCGAAATCAAAGCGCCCCATTTCTCGATGTATGTACGCCGGCAGCTCGAGGAGATGTTCGGCGCGGAGCGGGTGGCCGGCGGTGGACTGCGCGTCTACACGACGCTGGACTTGCAGCTCAACGAGCAAGCGACCTGCACTTCGCAGGCGTTCCTGCGTATCCTCAGCGGCGAAGACGCCGCCGTCGTCGTGCCAGAGGCCGTCAACGCCGGCTGCGAGGCGGCGCAATATCTGCCGGACATGCCCGCAGCGTATGCCGGCATGGATTCGCACGTCAACAACACCGCCATGATCATGATGCGCCCGACGACGGGTGAAATTCTGGCCATGGTCGGCAGCGCGGATTACTGGAATCAAGAGATTGACGGCAAATACAACGTCGCGGTGGATGGGCTGCGGCAGCCGGGTTCTTCATTCAAACCCTTCACCTACGTGACCCTGCTCTCGCAGGGCTACAACGTCGCGCACATGTTCCTGGATGTCCGTAAGGCTTTCGACCAGGGAGAAGGCAGGCCGCCTTACGTCCCCGAAAACTACACCCGCAAGTATTCCGGCGCAGTGACGTTGCGAGACGCGCTGGCGCGCTCTTTGAACATCCCCGCCGTCGAGGCCATGTCCATCGCCGGCATTGATAATGTGCTGCGGACGGCGCATCGGATGGGCATCAATACGCTCGACAAAGGGCTGCAATACTACGGGTTGAGCCTCACGCTCGGCGGCGGCGAAGTCCACCTCATAGACATGGTCTACGCCTTTTCGGTCTTTGACAACAACGGCGTGATGTACGGCGAGCCGGTGCCGGCGGAAAAGCAGCGCCCCGGTTTCCGCGAGCTCGATCCGGTCGCCATTCTGCGCGTGGAAGATCGCAATGGCAATGTGCTCTATAGCTACAACCAGCCGGAAGCCCAACAGATTTTGGAGCCGCGCCTGGCGTATCTCATCACCGACATTTTGGCCGACCGCCGCGCGCGCATCCCGGCTTTCGGCACACCCAATCCCCTCGAACTGGACAACGACCGTCCGGCGGCGGCCAAGACCGGCACGACGAATGACTTCACCGACAACTGGGTCATCGGCTATACCCCGCAGCTGGTGACGGGCGTGTGGATGGGCAATACTGACGCCAGCCAGAAGATGACGGATCTCCCTGGCGCGCGCGGCGCTTCCTTCACCTGGCACGCCATGATGGAATATGCGCTGAAGGATGAGCCCATCGTGGCCTTCACCCGCCCTGAAGGGTTGGTCGAGGTGACTGTCTGCGCCAAGTCAGGCATGTTGCCGCATCCACATTGCCCTACCCGCACCGAACTGATGATTCCCGGCACCGAACCCAAGGAAGTAGACACCCTCTATCAGGTCTTCCGGGTCAACCGCGAGACGGGACGGCTGGCAGTGGACGGCTTCACCCCGCCGGAGCTGATCGAAGAGCGCGTCTACGAGGTCTACCCTTCCGAGGCCATGGACTGGATCGCCAGTCTACCGGAAGACCAGCGCCCGCCGATCCCGCCCACGGAATACGACACCCTCTACGGGTTGGTCCTGAGCAATCCGGAGGTCTCCATCATCAGTCCGACGACGTATTCTTTCGTGCGAGGGGTAATCCCCATCGTGGGCAATGCCCGCGGCGGCGATTTCGCCTTCTACCGTCTGGTCTACGGCCCCGGCATGAGTCCCACGGAGTGGACACAGATCGGCCCTGACCACCCTCAGCAGGTCGAGAATAACGTCCTGGAGTTCTTCGACATGACCGGTTTGGCCGACGGGCTGTACACGCTGCAGCTGCAGGTAGTGGGCGGACAGCAGGGCGTGCGGCTGAGCACGATTCAGCTCACGGTGGACAATACCCCCCCGAAGGCGGATCTCACCTATCCTCTGGATGGCGCCGAGTACGAATACCGCGTCGGCGATTGGGTGAACATCAATGTGGAAGTGAATGACAACTACGCCATCAAGCGCGTGGAGTTCTACAAAGTCGAGGACCTGCCGCCTGACCAACAGCCGCAGCCTTTCGCGGTGCGCACGGCCGCGCCCTTCAACGTGAACTGGATGTTCCACGGCGCCGGCGAACACAAATTCTACGTCAAGGTGATTGACGCCGCCGGCAACGAGACGGTGACCAAGACTGTCAGCATCAGGATTGTGCCGCGCGCGACGCCCTGATTCCCAAACACGGATGACGACTGTGGGGGAGAAGCATTTCTCCCCCACAGTGCTGTTAGTGGAAGCAACAAACACGGCGGCGCTGGACGCAAGGCCGCGCACCCTCTTCTACCCCAACTATACTTCGCACGGTTATAATGCGCCAGCGCGGGGGAAGGGACACTTTTTTTGTGAGACTTTGCAGACGGGCTACGCCCGTCTGCAAAGTCTCCTTATTTTTTTCCCTCCCCAACGGCGCATACGCTGTTGGGGAGGGGCAGGGGAAAAGGCGAAAGCTACAGATAAAAACGTCGCGGCAGCATCAAAGCTGCCGTGACGTTCGGTTACATCCAGGACATTCCTAACGAGCCCTGTTAAAACGATACGAGATCACCAGCTTCTGCAGTTCCGCCACCACCGACGGGATCAACACGAGTGGCAGAATCACCAGCCACTCGTCGAGTTCGTCGAGCGGCACGGTGCCAAAAATCGGCTGGAAGAACGGCACAAAGACCACCATCAGCAGCAAGGCGACCGAGAAGCCCACCGCCAGCTGCATCCACTTGTTACTGAAGAGGCCGAGCTTGAACAAGGGGTAGCGCTCCGACCGCGAGGTGTAGGCCCGGAACAGTTCCGAAAGCACCAGCGTCACAAACGCCATCGTCTGCGCCATCATGACGGCATCCTGCCCGGTCTTCTCCGCGTAGTAGCTACCGCGCAGATAAGCCCACAACACCGTGCCGGCAATCGCCACCGTCTGCACGGCCACGCCGACGATCATCTCGCGGTTGATGACCGGCTCTTTGGGCGGACGGGGCGGGCGGGTCATCGTGTCGGGATCACCCTTCTCCAGGCCCAGCGCCAGCGCGGGCGCCCCATCGCTGAGGAGGTTGAGCCACAGCAGTTGAATCGCCGTCAACGGCACGGGCCAGCCCAGCAACGTGGCGATGAAAATGATGGCGATTTCCGCCATGTTGCAGGAGAGCAGGAAATACACGAACTTACGGATATTGGAGTAGATGATCCGGCCCTGCTCGATGGCACTGACGATGGACACGTAATTGTCATCGGTGAGCACCATGTCTGCCGTCTGCTTGGAGACGTCCGTGCCGGTGATCCCCATGGCGATGCCGATGTCCGCACGCTTGAGGGCCGGGGCGTCGTTCACCCCATCACCCGTCATCGCCGCGACGTGACCGCGATTGCGCAGCGCTTGCACGATGCGCACCTTGTGATGGGGGGCCACACGGGCAAAGACGTCCACATTTTCGATGGCGCTTTCCAACTCCTCATCGCTCATCGTCTCGAGCTCGCGTCCCGAAATCACCCGGCCGCCCGGGCGCAGCACGCCAATTTCCGTGGCGATTGCCTGCGCCGTCGCCGCGTAGTCGCCCGTCACCATGATGGTCCGCAGGCCAGCTCCCCGCGCCTTCTGAATGGCGGGAATCACCTCAGGCCGGGCCGGGTCAATCATGCCCACCAGGCCGATGAAGACGAGGTTGACTTCGACATTTTCGGGGGTCAGCTCGGCAGGGATGCTATCGAGGGGCCGATAAGCCATGGCCAACACCCGCAACGCCTGCGAGGCCATGTTCGCATTGCTCTCGAGAATGCGCTCACGCAGCTCCTCGGTCAACGGGACGGGGCCATTGGGTCCTTGCGCATGAGTGCAATGATCGAGCACGATATCGGGCGCGCCCTTCACCACCGCCACATACCCCTTGTCGCCGCTGCGGAAGGGGCTGGCATCCTCGTCCGAGACGTGCTCCAGGGCGTGGATCGTGGTCATGCGCTTGCGATCCGAGTCAAAGGGCAGCTCTGCCACCCGCGGGTAACGTCGTTCCTGCTCCTCGCGCCAGTAGCCGGCTTTCGCCGCCGCTACCACCAGCGATCCCTCGGTAGGATCGCCGACCATCCGATAGTCGTTCTCCCCATCGCCCTTTTCCAAAACGGCATCGGAACACAACAGGCCAGCCCACAATGTCTGCCGCAGGACGGGATGCTGATCGAGCGAAACCGGCTGGCCGTTGGACTTGAACTCACCGCGGACGTCATAGCCGGTGCCGGTGACGACGTACTCATGATCCATCACCGAGACCTGCGTCACCGTCATCTGGTTTTGGGTCAGCGTGCCGGTTTTATCGGAGCAGATGACCGTCGCCGAACCCAGGGTCTCCACGGCCGGCAGACGGCGAATGAGGGCATGGCGTTTCACCATCTCCTGCATCCCCAACGCCAGGCAGATGGTCACCACGGCAGGCAGACCCTCGGGAACCGCGGCGATCGCCAGGCTGACCGCAATCATGAAGAACTCGGTGACCATAGAAATGGTCAGCGTCTGGCCGGTCAAAATGGGGCGTAAAACGCCGATGAGGAACACCAACCCACAGATCGCCAGGGCCGCAATTCCCAACGTCCGCCCGACTTCATCCAACTTGCGCTGCAAGGGGGTTTCCTCTTCCTCCACTTCCTGGATCATCTCGGCGATATGACCGATTTCCGTCTGCATCCCCGTCGCCGTCACCACCGCCATGCCGCGCCCATAGGTGACCATGGTGCTCATGTAGGCGCAGTTACGCCGATCGCCCAGCCCGGCCTCAGGATCGAGGACCCGCGAAGCATCTTTCGATACTGGCAAAGATTCCCCGGTGAGTGACGCTTCGTCAACCTTGAGATTGACGGATTCGATCAGGCGTACATCCGCCGGGACGATGTTGCCGGCTTCAAGCAGGACAATGTCGCCGGGGACCAGGTGAGGGGAAGGGATGACGGTGCGATGGCCGTCGCGCAACACATGCGCCTCGGGCGCCGCCATCTTCTTAAGCGCGGCCAGGGCCTCTTCGGCCTTGCTCTCCTGGACCACGCCGATCACGGCGTTCAACACCACAATGGCCATGATCACGGCCGCCTCGACCAATCCACCTTCGTCCAGACCCAGGATATTCAACAAGGCCGAAATAACTGCGGCGACGATCAGGATCACTACCACAAAGCCGCGCAGCTGATCGAGCAAACGCTTCCAAAACGAAACCGGGGGACGTTCCTGAAGCTGATTGGGGCCGTAGATCTCCAGCCGTTTTTGGGCTTCTGCTGAACTGAGACCCTGGTCCGGGCGGACCTCCAGCAGAGCCAGCGCTTCTTCGGCGCTCAGCGCATGCCACTTCTTCTCATCACTCATGCAGTTTCCTCCTCTAAAAATACGTAATACGTAATGCGTAAGTGATCCCAGAAAATAGAGAGCAGTGAGAAGAAAACCGTCGCAGCCTCTGCTAGCTGCTCACGCCTCACGATTACCTCCACAGCGCTCCCTCACACAAAAAGCGGAAACATTGTAACATAAACTAAGCATTCGGCAAGAATTGGACAGATGCTCTCAACTGGGGTTATAATACACCCCTATGAGAGTCACGCTACACAATCTCAGCAAAACCTTCAACGGCCGTCGGGCGCCGGTGGAAGCGCTGGCGCCGATCTCACTCGAAATTGCCTCCGGGGAGTTCGTCAGCTTCATCGGGCCGAGTGGCTGCGGCAAATCCACCCTGCTGCGCCTCATCGCCGATCAGCTGCTCCCCACGACGGGCGCAATATGGCTGGACGGGCAATCGCCTACCGTCCGCCGCGCCGAAAAAGCCATCGGTTGGATGGCGCAGAATCCGGCGCTGCTCCCCTGGGCCACAGTGCGCGACAACATCCGTCTGCCTCTGCAGGTCAATCGCCGTCATAACCGCCCCGCCCCCCTGCCCGACGCCCTGCTCACGCTGACAGGCCTGGCCGAGTTCGCCGACGCCTATCCCGGGACGCTTTCCGGGGGAATGCAACAACGGGTGGCGCTCGCGCGCACGCTGGCGACCGGCGCGCGCCTCTGGCTGATGGACGAACCCTTCGCCGCGCTGGATGAACTCACCCGTGAGACGTTGACCGACGAAGTGCTGCGGCTCTGGAATGAGGTCGGCGCCACCGTGCTATGGGTCACTCACAACATCACCGAAGCGGTGCGCCTGTCCAGGCGCCTGGTGGTGTTGAGCGCGCGCCCCGGCGCCATCCGCGCTCTCATCCCCGTGCCCCTGCCCTATCCGCGCGATGCGACTTCCGCCGACGTCGTCGCCCTGGAACGCGCGGTGCGCGAGGTGCTGCACGCATGAGCACGGACGAACTGCCACAAGCCCCGGCGGAGAAATCTCCCGTCGCCTGGGACCTGGTGTCGGTGGCGGCGATCCTGGGGCTGGCGCTGGGGCTTTGGGAAACCCTCGTGCGCCTGCGCGACATCCCCGTGTATCTGCTGCCCGCGCCCTCTCTCATCCTGCAAACCCTGGCGGCACGCGCTGAAGATTTCGGGCTGGCCGCGGTGGTCACGCTGACGCAAGCGCTGCTGGGATTGCTGGCCGGACTCGCGGCGGGCATCGCCATCGCCATCCTCATCACTTATTGGACCCGGATCGCGCGAGGGGTCCTGGCGCTGGCCATCCTGGTGAAAGCCACACCGATGGTCGCCATCGCCCCGCTGTTGACCATCTGGTTCGGCTTCGGGCCGCTGCCCAAAGTCATCATCACGGCGCTGATCACGTTCTTCCCCGTCCTCATCAACGTCTACACGGGGTTGCTGGCGGCGGATGAGGCGATTCTGGCGGTGCTGCACTCGTTGAACGCCAGCCGCTGGGAAGTGTTCCGTTATGCGCGCTGGCCCTCGGCGTGGCCCTACTTGTTCGCCGCGCTCAAAGTGGTCGCGCCGCTCTCGCTTGTGGGCGCGGTGGTAGCGGAATGGGCCGGCGCCTCCGCCGGGCTGGGACGCTCCATGTGGCTGGCCTACAGCAATCTCAACATGCCCGCGCTCTTTGCCGCCATCTTCTGCCTGGCGGTGATGGGCATAGCGCTGTATGGCGTCGTGACTCTGGCCGAACAGCGCACGCTGTTCTGGCGCGACACCCGTGAGAGGAAGGAGGATCTTTGATGAGCGGATTACGAGGGATTTTTTCAGCATCGCGGATACTGGCTGCCGGCATGGCGCTGCTGCTACTCCTCAGCGGTAGCGGCTGTCGCCGCGAGGCGCTACCGCCAGACGCCTTGACATTCATGGCGGGTTACAAGCCGCAAGCCAACCTGCCTTTCGTGGGCGTTTATGTGGCGCAGGAGAAGGGCTTCTTCGCCGCCGAGAACCTCACGGTGACCATTCAGCATTCGGCGGGCCGAGGCGAACATCTGCAGCTGCTCACGGCCGGCAAAGTGGACGTCACCACGCAGGACGCCGCCATCCTGTTGCAGCGGCGCGCCGATCCGGGGTTGCCGCTGCTCTCCATCGCCCTCATCGGGCAGCGCGGACAACAGGCCTACGTGGCGTTGGCGGATTCGGGCATCGTCACGCTGCAGGATTGGGCCGGCCACAGCATCGGCTACAAGGGGACGCCGCCGCCGGATCTGCCGGCGTTGCTGGACGCTGCCGGGCTGAGCGAGGACGACGTTTCCCTGATCAACGTGGGTTTCGACCCCCGCGTGTTGGTCGAGGGGCTGGTGGACATCTATCCGGTCTTTAACTCCAACGAGCCGTATCTGTTGCGCAGTTGGGGCTACGAGCTGCAGGAATGGCAGGCAAGCGATTACGGCGTCCCCACCCTGGGGCTGGCGTATGTCAGCACGCCGGAGATCGTCGCGCAGAACCCGGACCGCATCGCGCGTTTCATTCGCGCCGCGTTACGCGGCATTGACTACGCCGCCGGGCATCCCGATGAGGCCGTGGAAATCGTGATGCGCTATGCCGGCGCGGAGGCCGACCCCGAACACATGCGCTTCATGCTGGAGACGGAATTGCGCGATGCGCAGGTCGAGGGGCGCCCCATCGGCTGGCAGACGGCGGAGCAATGGCAGGCGCTCGCCGATAGCCTGCTGCACTATCACGCCCTCAGCGCCCCCCTGGACGTCAACGCGGCCTTCACCAATCAATTCGTGGAAGACACACCAAAGTGACCGACGGGAGTTGCACAATGTTCTAGATTTCACGCGGCAAAGACGCGAATAAACCCGCGAATTATTTCCGCTGACGCCCCACACAGAAGCGCGAAACCTGGCCAGGTTTCGCGCTTCTCCGCACCGGCTATTCCCCGATTAAATAATCGTCCCGTCAGGAACCACCGTGTCCTTGGGGATCACGACGATCCCATCGCGGATCACGTAGCTCTTGGTCTCCGAATCCGGCTCGCCGGCATGGCTGCGGATCACCACATTGCGGCCGATGCGCACATTCTTGTCGAGGATCGCGCCCTCGATGACGCTGCCCTCGCCCACCCCCACATCGGGGATTCCCAGGCGTCGGTTTTCCGCCCGCTCCGTCTCGGTCTCGTAATAATCCGCGCCCATCATCACCACCCGATGCAGATGCGCCCCCGGACAAAGCACGCTGCGCAGGCCCACCACACTGGAGCGGATTGTGGATTGATCCACGATGCAGCCCGGCGCGATGAACACCTGCTGCATGTCCGAATCAATGATCCGGCTGCCGGGGAGGTAGCGCGGCCGCGTGTAGATCGGCCAATCGGCGTCGAAAAAGTCGAAGGGCGGGTTAGAGGTCGTCAACGCCAGATTGGCTTTGTAGTACGCCTCGATAGTCCCGATGTCCTCCCAGTAATCGTCGAAGCGATAGGCGCGCACGTTCAAGCCCTGCTCGATCGCTGCCGGAATCAGATGCTTGCCGAAATCGGAGCCGGATTCCTGACGCAACATGTCATAGAGCAGCTGGGAACGGAACACGTAGATCCCCATCGAAGCGGTATACGGCTTGTCCCCCGTGTAACTCTCCAGCCCCTTGAGGTGATCGAGGGCAGGTTTTTCGACAAACCGCACGATGCGAGACTCCGCATCCGCCTGGAGGATGCCGAACTCCGGGGCTTCTTCGGGCGACACCGGATGCACGGCAATCGTGATGTCGGCATTGGCATCGCGGTGCGCCGCCACAAAATCCGAATAATCCATGCGGTACAGGTGATCACCGGAAAGAATCAACGTTTCCTTGGACCGTGAGGCCTGGAGCTGGAAGAGCTGCTTGCGCAACGCATCCGCCGTTCCCTGATACCAGGAGGAACTCGAAGGCGTCTGCTCTGCGGCCAGAATCCGCACCGAGCCGGGGGAGAAATTGTCAAACACATAGGTACGGGTGATGTGACGGTGCAGCGATTCGGAGTTGAATTGGGTCAAGACGTAAATGCGATCAATGCCGGAGTGAATGCAATTGCTGATCGGCACGTCAATAAGGCGGTAGTGACCCGCCAGCGGCACGGCCGGCTTCGCGCGCACTTTCGTGAGCGGATAGAGACGGGTGCCGGCGCCCCCACCGAGAATGACACTGACCACGTCCTGTACTGAGAAACGCATTAGGAAAGCCTCCTTCCGATGATGGCTGCAAGCAGAGATAGGGTCGCCTGACCTGCTCTCATTATAGCCAGAAGCTGCAATTTGCGCAATCCATCGCGTTCTGTCACGTAAAATCCGAGTATGGTAAGATGGTTCTGTCAAATGATAATCCGAGTTTGAAAGGAAAAGGATCCATGGCTAAAAGCACTTCCCGTATGACGATTGACGAACGCTATGCCTAT
>Ga0209201_1001693_pt1 | contig 24212 bp, 23 predicted proteins | sample AD_UKC055_MetaG_FD_184411 | JGI IMG/M metagenome (GOLD analysis project Ga0209201, IMG submission 184411) | Active sludge microbial communities of municipal wastewater-treating anaerobic digesters from USA - AD_UKC055_MetaG (SPAdes) (version 2) | ecosystem: Engineered > Bioreactor > Anaerobic >...
GTCTCCGGCCGGTGACAGTCCGTATGGGTTGTGCGACATGGCCGGAAACGTTTGGGAGTGGGTATCGGACTGGTACGGTTCGGATTATTACAGTAATAGTCCGGCATCAAACCCGACCGGTCCGGTCAGCGGCTCAGTCCGGGTCAGACGCGGCGGTAGCTTCGTCGGCATCGGCGGCAGCCTCCGCGCGTCGTATCGCGGCTACGGCGACCCGTCGGACTTCAACGTCAACCTTGGCTTTCGCTGTTCCAGGTCGCAATGAAAAACTGGATTACTGTTCCACTGTTCTGCTGATCCGCGGCGAAAGCCGCAAGTTCCTGGTTGGGGCTTGGTCGCCGGCACGCCGCTGGCCCGTGCGCGACAGGGTCACGCGAAGCAGACCCCGCGCTCAGGGCCTGCAAGGGATGGCGACCCGGATTATGTTTACGCGCTGAAGGAAATTTCGATTGGGTTCTCAGACGGAAGCGAGAATACTGACAATCCAGTGGGATTCGCGAACCGGGATGTTCGACGATTCGGTTCTGCGGAATTATCTGGTCAATCGCGAATTGGTTCGTTGCGTTCCGCAGTTTTTTGAACACCGTGGTGTTCCTTGTTGGTCGCTGTATATCGAATGCTTGTGGTTTCGTGCTCGGCGTCCAATGTGGACCCCGTTGACAATGACGGGGATTCAAGGAATTCCGATGCGGTTGTGGTCAATGACGCCTTTGGTGCAAAGGATGCTCAGGACGCAGTGGATTCAGGTGATCTGCACGCCGATATCAGTGAAGTTGCACTCGATGCGGATGGTGTCGCGGGGGATGGCTGCGGCTACGCGGACTGCGCTGCCATGGACATCCCGACCGACGCGATTGTCTGTGGAGATGTACCCCAGGAGGGGTGTCCTTGTGATCCAATTAACGATAAGCCGTGTTGCTTGGAGATTGCAAAAGGGATGTCTTGTGGATGGCTCACCTTCGCCATGGGCGAATGTAATTCGCCCCTACACGGGCATGGAACCGGAAAGGACGCGCGCCAGGCCGTCGGCGACCAGGAAACCTTCGGGGGTGGAGTGGACGCGGTCTTCGCGGACGATGATCAGCTTCTCGCGGGCAAGGCGCTGCAGCAGGCCGTCCAGCCCATCGGCCAGCAGGTCTTCGCGGGCGAATTGTCATTCGCCCCTACGAGCCGCAGGGTCACACATTAAACCGGAAGTTATGAACCCGCATCAGGACTGGGTTTGAGGGGTGTTGTCCCCGTTTTGTCCAAGTTTTGAGCTTCCAGCATTTCACGCCAGCCGGTGACCTGGACTCCTTCGCGGACATACTGTCCCTGGCCGCCGAAAATCAGCATGGGCCGGGTCGTTGACCTGGAAATTGCCTGCCACTTCTTCAGGGTCCTGAACATGTCCGGAGCCACCGTCTGTCCGGACTTGATCTCGATTGGGCAAAGAATCCCGGCCTGGTCCAGCATCAGATCCACCTCGTTACCGGTGCTGTCCCGCCAGAAGTACAGGTTGCTGTCTTCGCCGCGGTTGAATCGTTCGCGCAGGTATTCGGAAACGACCATCGTTTCAAACAGGGCCCCCCTGGCGGGGTGATTGGAAAGCTGGTCGGGCGTCTGGATTCCCATCAGGAAAGCGGCCAGGCCGGTGTCGTGAAAGTACAGTTTCGGGGACTTGATCAGCCGTTTGCCGAAGTTCGCGAAGTGCGGCGCAAGCCTGAAGACGATGTAGCCGGCTTCCAGGATGCCCAGCCATGCCGAAGCCGTACTTTGGGCGATTCCGCAGTCGGAGGCAAGTGACGACAGGTTCAGCAACTGGCCGGTGCGGGCGGCACACAGCCGCAGGAAACGCTGGAACGTTACCAGGTCATGCACCGCGGTCAGATCCCGGACATCGCGCTCCAGATACGTGGAAACATAGCTGGAAAACCAGTCGAGCGTGGTTGCCGGGGTGCTGTACAGCGCGGGATAGCCACCCGTGAAAAGCCACAGGTCGATTTCGGCGGGGCCAAGTCCGGCGCCGGCAATCTCAGCCCCGGAAAGGGGCAGAAGCCTGGCGATGCCGGCGCGACCGGCAAGACTCTGGCTGATCTGCCTGTTAAGGGCGAAGTTTTGCGATCCGGTCAGCACATATCTTCCAGACTCACGGTTTTCGTCAACAAGCACCTGCAGATAAGACAGGATTTCAGGCACCCGCTGAACCTCGTCCAGGATGGCTCCGTCAGGATAGGCGGCTAGGAAGCCATTCGGATCGGTGGTGGCGAACAGCCGGGTGTCGGGCGATTCCACCGACACATAGGGCTTGTCCGGGAAGACGTGTCGCACCAGAGTTGTTTTGCCGGACTGACGCGGGCCGGTCAGCACGACCACCGGGAATCCTTTCGCCAGCCTCTGGATTGTCGATGTAAGTGCCCGTGGAATCATGGTTTTTTCTCCCATGAGATGGCTTGCGTGTAATTTAACGAAAATTTTGCGGATTTGCAAGGTATCGTGCTGTGGTGAATCTAAGTGCTGACAATTATTAGGATAATCTGTCGAGGTTTCTACACATTAAACCGGAAGTTAAGCGCCCGTATCAGGACTGGGTTTGATGGGCGTTGTCCCCGGTCTGTCGCCGGAATTGCGGAAGCGGGTAGTAAGAATTTATTACCCTTATTATTACCCCCTTTTAAAGGGATTACCCTCTTTCAGGACAGTCTGTCCAGGCGGGAAAGAAAAAGTTCGGGGGACCACAATTCCAGCGATGCCAGTTCGTTCGGGCGCACAAAACGGCGGACATCGGCGATGGCGGCCTTGAAGTCCAGCGTCCTGATTTTCCTGTCCAGCATGATTGATACCCACGACGGATCAACCTGGATCCGCTGCCCCTTCCAGGGGCCGTACTGGTTCAGGGCGGACGCCAGATAACTGCAGTTGATGGCTGCGTGGCGCCCGGTGAACCACAGCAGGTCGTACCAGTCGCGGCCCTTGATGTAGTCACGGCAGAGCAGAGCGTGGATCTTCCCCGCGAACATCGTTGACAGATCCTGGGTGGCCACGCTGGAAACGAATGGGAAGTCCAGGTATCGGCTTTCCTGTGTCCCGCCTTCGGGCGGGTTCGTGTCAACTTCAAGTTTGACTTTGATCGCTGGTGCCCGCCCTGACTGGTTTGTATGTCGCATTGTCAGGAGGCCGCCAAGCGAATCGTCCTTCAGGAATGCCTTCTGTACCGCCCTGTCAACCTTGTCGCGCTGGGTGATTTCAAGCCTGTAGCCGAAGCTTGCCATTTCGTCGGCAAGGGGCGACAAGTGGTCAAGCAACCTGAAGTCGGGCCTGGACTCCCGCAGGACAAAGTCGAGATCTTCGGAAAAACGGTTCAAGCCATGAAACACACGCAGGCACGTGCCACCCTGAAACAGGGCATGCCTGAAAAAGTCCCCGCGTCCCAGCGCGGCCAGCACGACTTCCTGTGTGATTTCACGGATCGCCTGGTGTTCGTCAAGGGACGTCAGGTTTCCATAACCTTCAAGACGTTGCTGGATCGATTGGATGTTCACGGTTTCAGCGCCCCCTTCCAGGTTGCAAGGAACCTCCTGACACGCCGGTTGTCGTAGTTGTCCATCAGGACGTCCAGTTCGTCGATCGTGACTCCGCGGGTGTCGTCATGTTCGATCCTCAGGTCCCCGGCTGCGTCATCAATTGTTCCCCAGGGGGCCTTGCGTGTATAAACCATGTCGGCCAGCGCTTTGGCCGGGGTTGCCATGAAGTAAACGACTGATCCGGGTTCGGCCACGCGTTCGACCTGGCAGAACAGGGCTTTTTGCAAAACGCGTTCGAAGCTGAACTGGCCGAGCGGCGTTTCGAAGCGCTTCGACCTGTTGAAACTGACGCAGGTGCACGTGTAAACCGCTTCGGGGATCCATCCATGAAATGACAGTGCCGATTCCAGGCTCACGTAACTGGGACCGTAGATGCGTTGTGACAGGGCATACGGATTGACCGGGGACCTGTTGTACCTGGGGGCCAGACAGTACAGTCCGCGCCGGATGCCCAGGATTTCGCCGTCGGCCAGCGCGCGTTTGATCAGTGCGTGCCGGCTGAAGTCACTGCCGTCGAAGGCGTTGTGGACGTCGGTGATGGTGAAGATTCCACCAGGGGCGGACAGAAAGTGTTCAGTCAGTCGGTTCATCTGGTTCCGTGCGTGAAACTGTCAAAATCTGACTACTTCGTGCAATGTTAGCTGGCGGATGCAGTGATGTCAAGTCGCCGGGCGAGGGAGTCATTGCTGCAGACGGGCGAATTGTCATTCGCCCCTACGAGGACGAGGCACACAGAATCACACATTAAACCGGAAGTTAAGAACCCGTATCAGGACTGGGGTTGAGGGGGGGGGGCGTTTTGTCACCGGATTGAGACAGGGCAGGGTTTATGGAGCATTCAAGTTCGTAATGTTGACATTGGGGATTCTGTGCCGTAATTTCGAACAGTCACTTCGGATTGTCCTGACAAAAGGAAGTTATGGTTCTTAAAAGACGACTCTCCCTGGATTCCCGACGAAGTTATCTCCTGCTCGGCCCCAGACGGGTGGGCAAGAGTACTTTTCTGAAGACCGAACTCAAGCCTGACGTCCTCATCGATCTCCTGATGAGTGACGTTTACTTCGACTACCGCAGTCGCCCGTCATTGATACGGGAACGTTTTTCGGAAATGTCCGGCACGATCGTCATCGATGAGGTCCAGCGCATTCCGGAACTCGTTTCGGAAGTTCACTGGATGCTCGAAAACACGAACATCCGTTTCGTTCTGTCCGGTTCCAGCGCCCGCAGGCTTCGCAGGGAGGGAGTCACCAATCTGGCCGGTCGCCTGCGAACGCAGCGGATGGCTCCGCTGACCTGGCAGGAATGTCGTGACCGCTTTGTGCTGGAAGATCGTCTGCAGTACGGAATGTTGCCGCCGATAGTCTTTTCGGACGACCCGACCCTTGACCTGCGCGATTATTGCGGCGAGTACCTGCGGGAAGAGGTCCAGGCGGAAGGGCTTGTCCGCAACCTCCCGTCGTTTGCGAAATTCCTGGAAATGGCGGCTTTCAACAACGCCGAACTTCTGAATTATTCGACGGTTGCCAGGGACTGCGGCGTCAGCGCCAAGACGGTGGCCGAGTACTATCAGATACTTGATGACACGCTGCTTGGATTTCACCTGGAACCGTTCACCAGGACCAGCAAACGTCGGGCGACCCAGACACGCAAGTTCTATTACTTCGACTGCGGCGTCAGCAATGCCCTTCTGGGGCGGAAGCTGGCGCCGAAGACACCTGAATTCGGCAAGGTATTCGAACAGTTCCTGGTGCTGGAAACCATTTATGCATCGTTCTATGACAGGGCAGTCGATCGCGTCCAGTTCTGGCGGTCATCGAGCGGCCTGGAGGTGGACCTGCTGATAAACGAGCATACTGCCGTCGAATTCAAGTCCGGACGTGTTCATGAGTCGGACGGCCGCGGCATCATGGCCCTGGGTGAAGAAATCACGCTGAAGAACAGGTGGATTGTTTCGCGTGAGGAACTGCCCCGCAAACTGCGTGGCGGGATCGAAGTACTTCCCTGGCAGGACTACCTGCAGCGGCTTTCCACACTAGGCTGATCGCCGGCGAAAGATTCACACTTAAACCGGAAGTTAAGCACCCGCGTCAGGACTGGGGCTGACGGGTGTTGTCCCCGGTCTGTCGCCGGACCAGCGAAAATCGTGATCTGATTTCGGGCTTACTGGTTCTGCGTTTGACTTCGGTATTGCAAAATGCTATTTATAGTGCGGCTTATGCGTGATATAGGTATCAATGTTAGGTGGGTTCGACAGATTCACGCGGGCGCTGACGTTGCTGAACGGCCGTCTTGTACTTGCGGGTTCACCCCGTTTCAACCTCGTGGTCTGCGGCGGTTCAGCCCTGGTGGCAGCGGGATACCTGGACCGGGCGACCAAGGACATTGACGTGGTGGCTCTTGCTGATGACGCCGGCGTCCTGATTGATCCGGAGCCGTTCCCGTCGATGCTGGTTCAGGCAGTCGGCGAAGTCGCCGTTGACCTCGGTCTGCCGAAAGACTGGTTGAACAACGGCCCGAGCAGTGGGGATGGCGGGATATTCAGGCTTGGGCTCCCAGCGGGATTCGCTGGGCGTGTTATGTGGCAGAAAATCGGTGACCGGCTTTGGGTGGGGCTGGTCAGTCGTTACGACCAGATTCATTTCAAGTTGTACGCCGCTGTCGACAGGTCGGGCGGGTACCATGCAGACGACCTGCGTGCGCTGGCACCGAATGATGACGAAATGGTGGCGGCGGCAGCCTGGGCGCTGTCCCATGATCCCTCGGAGGGCTTTTTGCAGGCACTTGTATGGTTCCTGACGGAGTTTGGCTATGGACACATCGTTGAAAGAATTCAGGGGCATGGTTCTGGATCGCCTGCTTAGCCTCCTGTGGCGCCAGTGGACCTCGCTTGGGGTGGCCGGGGCTGGCAGCCAGGAAACGACGCGGGTGGTTGATCCCGAACCGCTTCTTTTGTTTACGCTGACCGTCGCCAGGCACGACCCACGTCTGTTTGACGAGGTTCTCGACTGGCTGACGGTCAACGGCGACTTCATCAATGTCCAGCGCCTGAAGAGCGTTGCCGGGCAGTTCGATTTCCAGGCATTGCCCCAGTTGGGGGCTGTGTCGGAGTTTCTGGGACCGAAATCGAAGTCGGTGCTCAAGTGGAAGAATGTGTCTACCCGGACAACATCGGGACATGATGAACCCCTGTTTTGCCTTCGGGACGGCGGGCCGGTTCCGTTGAAGGGTGATTTGTCGCCTGAATTCCAGGCCTACGGCCTGTTACGGAACCCGGTGGCGTTGCGGGGATACTCAATGCCGTTCCCCATGACCGGGATGCCGTCACTGCTTCTGCGCCTGCGGGCCCTTATCGGAATAAGCGCGCGTTGCGAACTTCTGTGTATCCTTGGGGCGAACGCCGAAGTCCACCCCTCCGAAGTCGCCAGGCAGACCGGATACTTTGCCCGGACGGTGCAGAACGCGATGCAGGAAATGGTTCGGTCGGGCGTGGTTGAAGTACGGGCCGCGAATCGTCAGAAGATGTACTGGCTGAAGGCGGGATTCCTTGATGGCCTGCTTCGGCCAGACGGCAACCCGACTCCGTGGGTCTGCTGGTCGCCCTTGTTTCGTGTCCTGGAAATCCTGTGGCTGGGACTGGGCGGGCTGGCCGCCGCCGGACTGGATGACCTGACCGTGTCATCCGAGCTTCGCCGCATGGCCATTAAAATGCGCCCGCTTCTTGGTGATGCCGGCCTGGGCATGAAACTGCGAAACGAATCGGCTTATCCCGGTGAAAGTTACTCCCAGGTGTTCATGGAAGACGTAGCTGCGTTGCTGGATGCGGTCGGGTAGACTCCTGTCTGAAGCCAGCTGCCCGGACCGGAATCCGCGGAAAAGATCATAAATAATATCACGGCTCCGGTGGTGTCTGGTTTGTTTAACCAATTGTTTTTATTGAACAATCTCTACACATTAAACCGGAAGTTAAGCACCCTCGTCAGGACTGGGTCTAAGGGGTGTTGTCCCCGTTTTGTCACCGTTCAGGCAGGGGAGCAGATCAGCGCCTTTCCCGCCTTCCTTTGCGCCAAATTCAACATGCCGCTATCCTACCATTAGGGTTAATAGTGACCCGTTGAACAAACGGAATTTGTTATGGATAACAGCAATTTAAACGCAGGATTTGAAATTTCCGTGCAACCGGCGCCTATTGGCGATGGATCTTGTTGGAGTATGACCAACTTGATCACTGCCGCTTATGAAGAATCGTTCCACATCGGCGGAGAGCAGCCAACTCGGAACAGCTTTCCGCTTCCCCTGCGGGATAAATCGGGCTTTCGAGTCCAAGCCATTCCAATAAAGGGTGGGTCACGGTTTCAGAGGGAACTCAGTCCCGTTTCCAATACGGAACGGCGGTCGGAGTGTTTGGACATCATGCGCTCTGGCGGGATCATTTTGTCGCACGTTCGGCTGCTGACGCCATTGAACTCTTGCAGTTTGACGGCAGTGGACTTCCGGTTCTATCTGGTCTGGTTCCATTTCTACGCTTCAAAGGTATATCGGCGGCTTGGATACGAACAGTCGGTGGATTATCGCTTGCGGCGATGGGGCGCCAACGGCCACACCGTCGATGTGGATGTGCGCTGCGTTATACTGGAGGACACTGGTTCGATTTCAGGGTATGAGGGGCCTGAAGGCGAAGCGTTGGCCCGAACCGTAAAGGCCCAAATGGAGGCTAAGGGAATGGTATGAAAATCAACAGGTTAGATTTCGCCCATGGTCCCGACGCGGGAATCAATCCCGAAAAATCATTACCGGTGGTAATCCGAATTTGATATTGTCGGGATATTCGAAGTATTTATGAATGTGGTTGTGCTGATTCCCGGACATGCCGAGCGGGCGACATAAACTGTAACGCCAGCGTGGGGGTAATGCCGAAGAGCAAAGGCGTTGTCGTCGGCGGTTGGAAGCAGAAGCAATCCACAGCGAATGACAGGTTCTGCAGGCAGGCGTTGAGAACCCTTCCTACCAGCGAACGCAAGTGTCGAACTCGAAACCAGCAGTCAGCGGACGGCTCGACAGGGACCGCGATTGACAAGCCATTGCATAAACAGTAAAACCGGGTGACCGCGGGCGGAACCACGCGGTCGATCCGGTTCATGGTGAACCCGACCAGAACTATCAGGGGATTCCAGATGGCCAAATCAAATTTTTTGTTTTCTTCGGAGTCGGTGACCGAGGGACATCCCGATAAGGTCGCAGATCAGATATCGGACGCGATTCTTGACGCAATCATCGAACAGGACAAGGCCTGCCACGTGGCCTGCGAAACCCTGGTGACGACCGGCATGGCGCTGGTGGCCGGTGAGATCACGACAGACTGCTGGGTCGACATCCCCGCGGTGGTTCGCCAGACCATCGGCGAGATCGGATACAACGACCCGTCGCTCGGATTCGAGGCGTCCACTTGTGCGGTGTTGACCTCGATCGACAAGCAGTCCGGCGATATCGCGATGGGAGTCGTCAGGGGCGCCCGCGAGGAACAGGGTGCCGGCGACCAGGGCATGATGTTTGGTTACGCAACGGACGCCACGGAAGAACTGATGCCGCTGCCGATCGTGCTCGCGCACCGTCTGACCGCCAGGCTGGCCGATGTCCGTAAACAGGGCATCCTCGATTTTCTGAGGCCCGACGGCAAGTCCCAGGTCTCGGTCAGGTACGAGGATGGCCGCGCCGTGTCGCTGGACGCCATCGTCGTTTCCACGCAGCACTCGGACGCCGCCACGAACCGTCAGATCGATGAGGGTGTCCGTGAAGAGGTCATCTTCAAGGTGATCCCCGCCGAACTGATCCGTCCCGACACCAAGATCTTCGTGAACCCGACCGGCAGATTCGTCACCGGTGGTCCGAAGGGCGACTGCGGGTTGACCGGCCGTAAAATCATCGTCGATACCTACGGTGGAATGGGAAGGCACGGGGGTGGAGCGTTCTCGGGAAAGGATCCCAGCAAGGTCGACCGCAGCGCGGCGTACTACGCGCGATATGCGGCCAAGAACATCGTCGCGGCCGGCCTGGCCGAGCGTTGCGAGTTGCAGGTTGCCTACGCGATCGGCGTGGCCGAGCCCGTCAGTCTGCTGGTCGACACGTTCGGTACCGGGAAGATCGCCGAGGAGCGTATCGAGGCCCTGATCAGAAAACACTTCGATTTCAGGCCCGGAATGCTGATCGATGAACTGGGGTTGTTGAATCCCCTGTACCGCGCGACTGCCTCGTACGGTCACTTCGGTCGTGCCTCTTTCCCGTGGGAAAAGACCGACAAGGCCGAATTGCTGCGCGCCGAAGCATTCTGATCCGTAATTTCCGGTCGCAGGCCCTGTTCAAATACGTATGTTTTCAAACGTTACGGATTGTCATACGCTCGGAAATGTGATAAAAATTGCCCGCTTTTTTTTTGGCCTTCAAACGAATGAGGCAATGAATGTCAGGTCACAGCAAATGGGCAACCATCAAGCACAAGAAGGGTAAGCTTGACGCTGCGCGCGGAAAGGTCTTTACCAAGCTGATCAAGGAAATCACGATCGCGGCCAGGATGGGCGGGGGCGACCCCGATGGCAACCCCAGACTCAGGCAAGCAATATTGACCGCTCGAGGGCAGAACATGCCCTTTGAAAACATTGACAGGGCCGTAAAGAAGGGCACCGGCGAACTCGAAGGCGTCATCTACGAAGAAGTGACGTACGAAGGGTACGGACCGGGCGGCGCGGCCGTGATCGTTGACTGCCAGACGGATAACAAGAACCGCTGCGTTTCCGAGATCCGTCGCGCGTTCCAGAAGGCCGGCGGCAACATGGCTGGCCAGAACGCGGTCGCATGGTCGTTCGACGCCAAGGGCCTGATCGAAGTCGATCACGCCGGCGTCGAGGAAGAAACGATCATGGAAGCGGCGATCGAGGCTGGCGCCGATGACGTTCAGGACGCCGAGGAAGTGTTCGAGATCACGACCGCTCCGACCGACCTGATGGCCGTCGCCGATGCGCTCAAGAATGCCGGTTTCAACGTGACTTCCGCCAAGCTGGCCAAGATTCCGCAGACCACCATGCGTCTGACCGGAAAGGAAGCCGAACAGATGGTCCGTTTCGTTGAAACCCTCGAGGATCTGGACGACACCCAGAACGTCTGGTCCAACTTCGACGTCGACGACGAGGAAATGGCAGCCCTCATGGAGTGAGCTGACCGATGCCTCGAATCATCGGGATTGACCCTGGCAGCCGTAAGACAGGTTACGGCGTAATCGAAGGCACTTGGGGAAACCTGAAGTGTGTCGATTACGGGGTTCTGCGCCTCGATACCACCCGAACAACGACTCCCGACGACGTGGCCGCGCTGCTTGGCGACGACCCGTCCCAGTCAATCACATCGCTGACCAGCCGGATGTGCGAGTTGTACGAGAGGATCTCCGAGGTGATCCGCGCGAATCAATGCGACAGTGCCGCGCTTGAGCGTGTTTTCATGGCGAAAAACGCCGACTCGGCGCTGAAGCTCGGGCACGCTCGCGGCGTGTTGCTTCTGGCGGTCGGTAATGCCGGTTTGCCGGTCTACGAGTACTCTCCAGCCCAGATCAAAAAGTGTGTCGCCGGCAGCGGGCGTGCCGAGAAGGCCCAGATGATGTCGATAGTTCCGGCGATACTGGGTCTGGACAGAAAACCTGCCGAAGATGCCGCGGATGCCCTGGCGATTGCAATGTGTCATGCTATGCTTGACGGCGAAAGGGCGCTGTACCTTGATTCGATTCGGTGACCACCACCGCGTCCGGGGGACAACATGATCGGTAGATTGAAGGGCAGAGTTGTGTCGTGCCAGAACGGCGTCGCGGTCGTCGATGTCGGTGGTGTCGGGTTCGAGGTGTTCGTGGACGCCCAGACTTCTCTGGATCTTGGAGTGCCGGGCGACAGCGTTGTTCTTCTGATCAGGACCGTCGTGCGTGAGGACGCGATATCGCTGTTCGGGTTCTTCGATGAATCCGCCAGGGAGGTATTCGACCTGCTGCGAAACGTGACCGGCATCGGACCCAAGATGGCCATTGGAATCATGGGAGGCCTGCCCCTGCATGTGATGGTTCAGGCGGTTCGCGAGAAGGACATCCGGCTGTTGTCCACCATCAGCGGCGTCGGAAAGAAAACTGCCGAGAGGCTGGTGATGGAACTGGGCGACCGATTCATGGCGTTGCCCATCGTGGCGCCATCGATCTCCTCGGCGGTCGCGCCGTCGATCGTCAGTGATCTGCGGTCGGCGCTGGCCAACCTCGGATACAACCCCAGGGATGTCGATGCGGCCATCAGGGCACTGGATCCGGTCAAGCCTGACGCGCGGCTGGAAGACCTTGTGATGGATGCGCTGGCCAGACTCAGTTCCAGATAAGGAGGGGCGATGACCGATACGACAGGGCGGTTCAGTTCGCCGGAGAAGACCGACGAAGAAGTAATGGAGGCGTCGCTCCGTCCACGCAGCCTGGATGAGTTCGTCGGCCAGGACGCGCTGAAGGCCAAGCTGAAGGTGTTCGTCGAGGCCGCGCGCAAGCGTGGAGAGGCGCTCGATCACATCCTGCTTTGCGGGCCTCCCGGCCTTGGGAAAACCACGCTTGCCCATATCCTGGCGCGGGAACTGGGCGTGGACATCAAGCAGACCTCCGGTCCGGCTCTCGAGAAGAAGGGTGATCTGGCCGGTATCCTGACAAACCTGCAGCACCGCGACGTGCTGTTCATCGACGAGGTTCACCGGTTGAACACCGTGGTCGAGGAGAACCTCTACCCGGCTATGGAAGACTTCAACTTCGACGTGATCATCGGCGAAGGCGCTCATGCGCGTTCGATCAAGCTGAAGCTGAAAAAATTCACGCTGATTGGCGCGACCACCAGATCGGGCCTGCTGACCTCGCCGATGCGTGACCGCTTCGGCATCGTCGAAAGGCTGGAACACTACCCGGTCGGGGATCTGACAACGATAGTCACGCGTTCGGCAAGCATCCTGGGTGTTGAGATTGAGCCTGAAGCGGCCAGGGAACTGGCGGCCAGATCGCGTGGCACGCCCAGGATAGCCAACCGGCTGCTGCGCCGCGTCCGGGACTTCGCGCAGGTCGAGGGGGACGGCAGGGTAACCCTGGAGATCACCCGTTCCGCGATGATCAGGCTCGACGTAGACGGGTTTGGTCTGGACTCTTCGGATCGTCGCTATCTGCTGTGCATAATCGACAAGTTCGGCGGCGGACCGGTCGGAGTCGAGACGCTGTGCGCGGCGTTGTCCGAGGAACGTGACACGATTGAAGAGGTATTCGAACCTTTCCTGATTCAGGAAGGCTTCATCCAGCGCACGCCGCGTGGCCGCATTGCCACCGAGCGCGCGCGTCAGCATCTGCACAGACCGGTTCCGGGTACCGGCGGAAGTCTGCTTTAGTCGTCGGGTCAGTCCAGAACACGTCCACCGTCGACCGGAAGGATCGCTCCGGTGGTATGTCCGGCGTGGTCGGTCAGGTAGAGCACCGCATCCACGATATCGGCCGGAGTCCCGATTCGTCCCATCGGAATCCGCGACGTGACGATTCTTCTAAGTTCTTCATCCTCGTCGTCACGAAACAGCACGGTGCCTGGCGCAATCGCGTTGACGCGGATATCGGGCGCCCATGCCTTCGCCAGCGCCTTCGTCATCATCTCGAGCCCTGCCTTGGAAACACAGTAGGGCACATGATTGCGGAACGGACGGCTTGCCGCCACATCCGAGATATTGATGATGGACGAACCCGGCTTCATCAGTTCACGCGCGTGAAGACTGCAAAGATATGGGGCTCTCAGATTGGTGCCGATGAAGCGATCGAAATCATCCGCGGTGAGGCGATCGGGCGGCGTGACGCCGAAGATGGCCGCGCTGTTGACCAGTATGTCCAGCCGGCCGCTCGCGGTCGATATCGATTCGAACATCGACCGTATCCGGGCCGCGTCGTTCAGATCGCCGATCAGCAACCAGGCCCTGCGTCCGGTCGCCCTGACCTGGCGCAACGCATCGTCGGCCACAGGCCCAGGTTGTCGGGCGTGCAGGAACACATCCCGTCCCGACCTGGCCAGAGCGAGCGCAATCTGCAGGCCGACACGCACAGTCGACCCGGTCACCATGGCCACGCCGTCGTGGAGGCTCTGGGCCGCGGCGTGCGTTGACCGGCCCGTCATGTTGATCGAACCGGGTGATTCTTCGTTCATGGCAGCCTCCGGGTGCGTTTCAATGTCTGGTATTGATTAGAATCGCAAAGTGCCGGTTCAGTCAACCGCGTCGAGCGCTTCGGATTCAGGGCAGGAACCATCGAGTTGAAGCTCCCACGGGTTCATCTTGCGCAGCGATCCCCACAGGACGTATCGCGTGCCAGGTGTCAGAGGCCTGCACACCAGTTCACCGCAATCGCTGCCGTCGCTGCTTTCAAATCCCGAACATCCCACGGGATTGCTTTCCTTGCCCCGGATCAGGATTACCGGATCGGCCAGATCTTCGATTCTGATGCTGGCAAAGCAGTCCCTGCAGCACTTGTCGGTTGAATCACATTCTTCGGGAGAGCATGTGCGCTGACCCATCTCGACCTGAACCGACAGCTTTATGAAGATCGGAATCTGATCATTGACCAGTAGCAGTCCGGCCAGCAGATCCTGAATCGAAGTCAGTCCGTCGGTCGAACACATCTGCGGCGGCCTGCAGTATGAGCCATTCCTGGCCGTGGATTCGCATGTGTAGTCCGGCGGGCAATCGATCAGGGCATCAGTGCAGGGAATCCTGATACCGGTATCCGCAGGGATGTCCCCGTAGGTGTCTTCATTGCGAGAATCATCCGAACCAACGATGTCGGCAAGCTCGGAATCGGACTCGAAAGAGTCGGCGAAGGCGACGTCGGCCGCACCCTGGTCCTGGAGGCCTGTGTCGAACGGCTCGGATGTGTCGGAAGGGACAAAGATGTCCGAGATGACCGTTGTGTCCATGTGCCAGCCGGTGTCGGTGAGAACAGTCGCCTCGTCCAGGAAACCGATGGTGTCCTGCCCCATGGCTATGTCCGAGGAAATTACATCGAAATCCTCGGTGCCGGTATTGAACCCGGCGCACCCGGTGACCATTCCCGAGAGAACGCCGAGTGAAAGCAGCGCAATGGTTATCGTTCTGAAGCTCTTCAAAATATCAACGCCCTTGACGCGTCATACGCGGCCATTATAGAGAATTCATTGACGCTACGCACAATTCCCGTCAACCGGTCCTGTCTGGCGCGTGGAAAAACACCCCGTCTTCCGGTCTGCCCCTTTCATTCCTGACCTGTCGACCACATAATTCATCGCGGGCATGGAGGTGTCGTTCGAATGGGTGGAAAAGATTATTACGCGATACTGGGCGTCGACAGGAACGCGACCGCCGACGATCTGAAGAAGGCTTATCGCAAGCTGGCGATGAAGTACCACCCGGATCGCAATAAGGGCGACAAGGCCGCCGAGGAGAAATTCAAGGAGATAAACGAGGCCTACGCGGTGCTGTCCGATCAGGAAAAACGTAAACAGTACGACACGTTTGGCGCGGAAGGGTTCGGTCAGCGATATTCCAGCGAGGACATCTTCCGAGGTTTTGACTTTTCCGAGATATTCAGCGGTTTCGGCGGCAGGTCCCGCGGTGGATTCAGAACCACCGGATTTGGCGGAGGGGGCGGCGGCGGAATCAACGATATCCTGTCACAGATGTTCGGGATATCCGGGATGGGCGGCGATGCGGGTCAGGCAAGGGGAGGGTCGGCTCCACGGGGACAGGACGTGGAGATGAAGGTGACCGTGGCGTTCATGGACGCCTTGAAGGGCACCACGATAAACATCCGGGTTCCGGATTTGAATGGTGGCATGGAGTCGGTTTCGGTTCGAATACCGGCGGGGGTCGCCGCTGGAACCAGGATGAGGGTTCGCGGCAAGGGTGAGACGTCCCCGTGGGGAGGCGCCCGCGGTGACCTCTTCCTGGTGCTGGATGTCTCGGATCATCCCGTGTTTTCCAGGTCGGGCAACGATCTGTTCTGTGATGTGCCGGTGCCGCTGTCGGTCATGGTTCTTGGCGGCACGGCGGACGTTCCGGTGCCGGACGGGACCAAGCGGGTGAAAATCGCGGCCGGAACGCAGCCGGGCACCAGGATCAGGTTGAAGGGTCTGGGCGTGGCCGTCAAGTCCGGCGATGCCGGCGATCTGTTCGCCCGCGTGGTTCCGGCGTTTCCACCCAAAACTTCGGCCCGCGCGGCCGAACTGTTCAAGGAACTGGCTGCAGAGGGTTGGTAGTTGCCGCCGGATCCGTTGTATACCTCTTCATTGGACAGTCGAGGGTGGTTGTCATGCCGAATCTTTCGAACAGAGTCGTTACTCCCTGTCTGCTGGTTGCGGTCCTGGCTTTAGCCGGGTGCCCGGCCAAGACGCCATATCCGGTCGCGACGGACAAGGGCCAGACCCCGACCGTTGACGTGGTGGTGCCCGAGCCGGCCAAGCCAGTTGAAACGCCAGCCAGGGTGATTTCCCTTATCAGGACTGAACGTGGAACCACGGTTGTGAGTGGCCGCGACACCGGTGAAGGTATCGTTGTGACGCAGATTCCCGGACACGCCTGGCTGACCGACGACGGGATGCTGAGGGTGGTCAAGGTCAGGACGCGTTCGCCGGCTGTCAACACCCCCAGGAAAAGGTCTTCCCTGGCCGGACTGGGAATGGAGGAATTCTCTTCAGACGGAAAACTCATCCGAACTGTTGACCTGACTCCGAAGCGAACCTCTTCGTGGGAGGAGAAGTCCGCCATTATCCGCGAGGCGGTCGACGCCGACCCGGACCTGGCTGCCGAGTTCTACCATTCGGAACGAATCGCGGCGATCGGTTCATCCGGGCCGCTCTCGGCGTGGCTGGTGACCGAGGAATACTACCTGGGCGGCGCCCATCCATCGTCCAGCTTTGAGCTGCTGGTTGTTGATCTTTCGACCGGGGAAGTCATGGATGTGGCTCCGCGGTTCGCGGGCCGGGATTTGACGCACGAGATCCTCCGGGGACGCTTCGAGACGGCATGCGTTCGTGACCTGTGCGGCGTCGCCCCGCTCGAGGGCCCCGGTGGCCAGTCCGTATGGGTCGCCCTGCTGTGTGCCGGTTTCGAGGCTTGCGAGGGCCAGAATGAGTTCTTCCAGGTCATCGCGCCGGAAGGCGCCGAAGCGTCGACCGGCCTTGAGCTTCGGGAACAGGCGCTGGTTCTGCCGGACGGGGACGCCGTCGAGCGCGGCGTCGTTGATTTCAGGATTTCACCCGCCCTCGACATGGCTGTCGTGATGATGGCGCTTGGCGCCGCCGACGAGGTCAACTGGCCATGGGCGCCGGTTCGTGGCCGTGAGGATCGATCAAAAACCAGAGAGGTCCGGTTCTGGATGGCCGGAATGAAGAAACCGGTCGTCATAGGCAGGCTTCCCGAGGTTCACTCCGTTCAGTTTCTGCCTGCGGGACAGCCGTCGGTAGACGCCTTGACCGCGATTCGCGCGGCGGCACGCTGAGTTGTTCAGTCCGAGAACTCGCTGTCGGGCAACTCGCTCCCGGCGTTGGAATCACTGGGGAAACGCACCGTCTGTCCAATCGTTGAGAGTGCCTCAAGTTCCGATATTGCCCCGGCTTTCCTGAGAGACTCGACCAGTGACCTGATCTTCTTCAGGAACCACGGCGGAATGCGGCCGGTCTCGAGGAACTCGTGATACTTCGTCGGACTCGGGATGATCAGAACCAGGAAAGCTGACTCGAGCACCGTCAACTGGGCGGGATCCTTGGCGAAGTAGTGATTCGCGGCCTCTTTGATGCCCCAGACGTCCGGTCCCCATTCGATCACGTTCAGGTAGAGCTCGAGGATCTTTTCCTTGGGAAGATTTCGTTCGACCTGCCAGGTGATGAAAGCCTCCTGAAGCTTGCGGGAGAGTGTCTTCTCGCGGGACAGGAAGAGGTTTTTGACCAACTGCTGCGAGAGGGTGCTGGCACCCTGGAAAAAGCCGCCCCGTTCCAGATTGACCTTCAATGAACGCTGGATTCCGGCCTGCGAGAAACCGTGATGCTCGAAGAACCGCGCATCCTCGCAGATGGTGAGTGCCTTGATGAAGTACGCGGGAACCTGCTCAATCGAGGTCCAGCCGGGAGAACCCACCCCGATCGTGCGCGTCACGATCCTGTCCTTCGCCTCGATGCGATGAAGGAAGGTACTGCGCAGCAGTTCCAGGTTTACCGCCGGCCCAAGGTCAATCGTCACCAGGTCGGTAAGGTCCGGTTTAAACGAAAATGCGAGACCCGACAGGTTCGCTGTGTCCACGGTCATGTCGATCGTTGCCGCGAACGTTCCCGACAGCCGGGCTCCGGCAAGAACCGGTATCGCCTCGCGCGGGATCGAGGTCAGCAGCGACTCGCCTGGCAACCGTTCGATTCGACCGGTCAGGGCCAGCTTCGGGGCACGATGCATCCAGGTGCCGTCGAGCGTGAAAGGCATCCGGATCTCGCCCAGGCCCAGGATGCAGTCATTCATTCTGAAGATGCCGCCCGGGCCGTCGATCAGGGTCGTTCCAGTCAGGGAGAGATCGACGCTGGTCATCGGATCCGAAGCCACCTCGGGCATCGAAATTGACACGTCGCTGACGCCGATGGTTCCCGTCATTTCGAACCTGGGGCCTTGCCGCAGGCTTATCTTCACGTCGGTTCCGGAAAGCGAAGAGCGCGAGTCGGTGCCGACGAGCGTGGGTAAAAATATCCGGTATGGAGCGAGCTTCAGGTTGGCCGCCTTCAGAGTGGCGTCGATCGCGCCGTCGGACGAGACGGAAAGGTTCAGTTCGTTCAACGTGGACGCCGACTCCGGGCATTCGAACCTGACCCGCGCGGTCATCGAACCTGTCTGATCCTGTCCAAGCAGGATGTCGAGATTCGACAGGGACTGCAGATCCTCGGTTCGTCCCGGCCGTTCAGCGATGTACGTCAACGATGCCCCGGTTACCGAGACCCTGGTTCCGTCGTAGTCCCTGGCGAACTGAACGAGCCGGTTTTCGACATCCTGAATTCCCGAAAGCAGGGAGGTGAAGACCCCGGCCAGCCTGGCCTGTACCGGCAGCGCGGTTGCCGGCCCTGGCTGGGAGGGCCTGGCGGTTGCGGATGTGTGCCTCGTCTCGGGCGGCATCAGCCGCAGAACGGGCCGGTTGACCCTCAGCTCGGATATCCTGGTCTGACCAAGCGCAAGGCTGACCGCATCAGGCAGATACTTTCGAAATCGCTCCGGGACGAGGTTCAAAGCGGATTGCTCTCCCTCGGCGGCAAACGACCACTTCACCATGACCTCTTCGGCCCTGATGCCGTCTGGAAGGCGTCTGGAGCCTGGAATGAATGCGGCTGGCGATACGATGGTAATCTCGCCAGGTTTGACCGTAAGGCCGCCAATCTCGACGTCCACGCCGCGAACGGTGCGTCTGAACGGGGGCGTGACCCTGGCCGACAGGACCTCAAGACGGCGCCCTGACTCGATGTCGGCCAGAAGATCCAGTTTGAAGGTCTCCTGCCCGCCGGCTGGAATCACCCTCAGGGAGACCGACGCCCTGCTTGAAAAGGCGTCCAGCGAGTCGGGATTCTGAGTGAACGTCGCGGACCCTTCGTCGATCTGTCCAGAGAAGAACGAGGTGTTGATACTGCCCGAGATCCGGTAGATCGAGAGGTTCGGAAGCGGAGAACCGTTGCGTTTCGCGGTCCGCGGCTTCGCTGGTTTTTCGGGAGACCCTGTCGAAGGTGTCTGACCCGGACGCCGATGTGTCAGTCGCGCGGTCAGTTCGGACAGATCGAGCGGGGTGTCGTCGGTGCCGGCGACCGCGTCGAGCCGCTCGATCGATATGCTGGTGATACGGCGGCCGCCGAATACCATCGCCAGCGGATCGACCTCGACCAGAATGCCGCCCGCGGTAACCTTCAGACCTTCATCGCCGGTGAAAGTCATGTCCGGGATCAACAGCCTTCTGGCGTTGACGATCTTGATACCGCCATGTGTGATTCTGCCATTCATGGAAGCGGCGGCGCGATCGAGCCGCGAGGCCGCGGTGTGGCGAACCGCGAAGGGCAGGGCGATGAGTACCGCGAGCACCATCGCGCCCAGCGTTGCCGCTGCCACGATCGCCCTGCGTTTTTTAACGGAATTCCTGGTCGGACTGGCGTTTGAGCCCTGCGGGTCAGTCACATTATTCAACTGGTGACAGTCTTACGGGGTGCCGGATTCTTCACCGCCGCTGGTCGTGGCCGCCCAGGCGATGAGGCCGATGATCGCGCCGGCGAGCACCACACCGCCGGTGATGCCGAGAGCCCACTTCCACGTGCTGACAAGTTCGATCTCGCCGCCGTCCTTGAGGCCGTCGCGGGCGAGGATGTAGTCGCGGTCGGACGCAACGAGCTGCGATTCAGTCAACTTGAAGTTGAACGGTGTAATCGGGTAGCGCTTTCCACCATCGGATTCGACGAAGAGCCTGGAGTCGTCCTTGACCACGACCTGTTCGCCCTTCTCATCGGTGACGGTGATCGAGTCGCCCTGTTCAGGCGGGGACTGGAGCGTCTCCAGCTGCGAGGTCGGAATCCTGTATGTGTTGTAGCAGCCAAGAGCCAACATGCTGAATACGAGAGCCAACGAGACAAAACGCTTCATCAGGAAACCCCATTTATACCCAACGTACGGCAGGCATTTTATTAACGAGACTCAAAAAAGAAAAGGACTTTTTGACCACTCAGGCTCTTTGTCGGGAACCAGGCCACCGTAGAGGCCGGACAATAGTCCCGGGCCGGCCAAAGTATCCGTTATTCCTGGGTCTCCTTGAGCCCGATCGAAAGCTGATCCGGAAGGTCCGGTTCGTGGCAGCGACGGCACCGTGCCTCGTAACAGTCCACCGCGCCGACCACCACCAGGTCGCGAGACGCCGAGATACGCTGGGTACGGCTTGCCGGCGCGCCGCAGCGGTGACACACGGCCAGGATTTTTGTCACATAGTCCGCTATGGCCATCAGTTGAGGCATGGGCTCGAAAGGAACCCCGCGGTAGTCGGTGTCCAGGCCGGCGACGATTACCCGTTTGCCCAGATTGGCCAGTTTGTCGCAGACCTTGACGATGTCGGCGTCGAAGAACTGAACCTCGTCGATGCCCACCACCTCGACCCGGTCGTCCAGGTGTTCCAGAATCTCGGCCGAATTAGCGACAACGGTCGCCTCGATTGATAACTCCGAATGGGAGACGATGCAGTCGTGAGAGTACCTGTCGTCGATGGCGGGCTTGAATATCTGAACCCGCTGGCGCGCGATTTTGGCCCGGCGCAGACGCCGGATCAGTTCCTCGCTCTTGCCCGAGAACATCGGTCCGCAGATCACCTCAAGGCCGTAGAACTGCTGGTAGAACGGCATCGAATCCTCCATCGCGCGTCAGGACGAGTACCTGGCGCCGAAAAGCTTCATCAGCTTCGGATCGGAACGGATCAGGTCAAGCGTGGCCTCGGCGTGTCCGGGTGCGTAGCCGTTTCCCATCAGCAGCGAAACGTCCTTGCCGGCGCCCTCGGCGCCGAGGGTCGCTGCCGTGAACGACGTGGCCATGTTGAAGAAGTATGCGATACCGCCATCCCTGGTCGAGAGAACCGTCGACATCTCGGTTCCCCGGACATTGGTCGTGTTGATGGTTACGTCCAGCAGTCTACCGTCGGTCAGCTCGTTGATCCTTTCGAAGACGGCGACAGGACTGGTGGCGTCAGCAAGTATCAGCTCGTCGAAGTATCCGTACTTCGCGACATCGTCGATGATCGACTGCATGTGGACAACGCCGAACAGGCGCCCGCTGTCGCCCAGCATCTTCCTGGCGGCGGCCGCGCAGAGCAGTCCCGACTTTCCGGTTCCGATAATCCCGATGTTCATGCCCGGCTTGACCAGGCGATAAACCTGGGCTGGCGCGCCGGCCACGTCAAGAGCGGCCAGGGCCGCGTCCCTGGGGAAGTCATCGGGGAGGCGTTCGCCGATCCCGCTGGAGAACAGGATGGCGTAACCTTCGACCTCGACCTGATCGCGGTCCATGAACACCTTTTTGATCCGGTTGATCCGGAGTGGGGTGAGCGACAACGACACCAGCGTGGCGATGCGATCACCGGGAACCGCCTTGATCGGGCCGTCATAGGCGGCGCCGATTTCGCGTATCCTTCCAACCAGCATTCCACCCGAGCCGGTCACCGGGTTATGCTGCTTGCCGCGATCGTTGACCGTCTTCATGATCAGTTCGGCGACGCCCTCCGGGTTTCCACCGCACTCTGTTTTCATCTGAGTGAACGAGGCCGCGTCGATATTGAGCATCTCAACGTCGATGAGCATCTCGGACGGGTCTATGGGAAGACTGTTGTCAACTTTCCACGCTGCCTGCGGCAAGGCGCCCGCCGGCTCGATCACGCGGTGCGTTCCGTATCTGGTTCCAGCTCCTTTCATTTCGGATCCTCGCTCTTGATGAGGGGCATCAGTACTTGAACATCCTGCCAGACCAGCTTTTTCAGAGTTGGGTCCTTAAGCAGTGTGGCGGGATGATATGTTACCAGAAGCGGCTTGTCACCAGCCTTGAGAACCTTTCCCCGGAGCCTTGTGATGGAAGGGGAACCGGCCAGCACCGAGGCCGCCGTCTGTCCCATTGCCATGACGCAGCGCGGGTTGATCAGTTCGATCTGACGGGTCAGATACGGTCTGCACCTGCCGATCAGATCCGGCGTGGGCGTGGAATCGTCTGGCACGCGGCACTTCAGAACCGTGGTGACGTAGCAGTCCTTTTCCCTGTCCAGGCCCATCGCCTTCAGAATGTTCGTCAACAGCTTTCCCGCCTCGCCCGAGAAGGGGCGTCCGCATTCCTCCTCGGCTTCGCCGGCTCCCTCGCCCACGACCATCAGGAGGGGATTGGACGGTCCCTCGCCGAAAACCGTTGTCTTGCGCGTGCGAGCCAGCCTGCAGCGTTCGCAAGCTGCTACGACCTCCCGCAGGGCGGCAAGGTTGTCCGGAAGCACCAGCGGCGGCTCGTCGGGTGCCTGTGGTTGCGCGGCGGGCTGGGCTGGCGGGGCATCGAGACCGCCAGTGGCCCGCGAGCGGGACGGCTGAGTAGCCGCGGTTCGCGTCCTGCGCCCGACGGGCAGGTCTGGAAGGGTATCCCTGCCTGATTCAAGCGCCGCGATGAGCGCCGCAGCCAGCCTGGCCGTCTGTGTTTTGATGTCTGATTCCGGAGTTTCGCTATCCATTCTTTTTCGCAATGACCTTTGACACTTCGTCCAGCAGGAGTGCGGCCAGTAAATCCTTTGTCATTGGTGGTATCTGACGGTGTGAATCGGAGTCGACGCCAACCAGGATTCCACCGTCGGGAACGTTTCCAAATCCCCTGCCGCCTCCGACCGGGTTCGCGAACAGAAGGTCGGCGCCCTTTCGTTCCAGCTTGGCCGTGGCTGCCGCGGCCGTCACCCCTGTTTCCGCCGCGAAGGCCAGAACCGCCATCGCCCTGGTCTGCTGGCGCAACGTGGCCAGGATGTCTGGAGTCGGCTCGATGGGCAGAAGTCTTCCGAAGCCATCCTTGCCGATCTTGTCGTTCGAGCGTGACACCGGTCGTTCGTCGGCCGGCGCCGCCGCCATCAGCAGAGCATCGGAGCCGGGCAGGGCGTTCCTGACCGCTTCAAGCATGTCGCCGGTGGTCTCGACCCTGGTGATCGTGTGCGGGCCTCCTGGACCGAGCAGGTCGAAACCGGCCTCGCATGGCCCCAGAATCAATCTGACCGATGCGCCAAGTCTGGCGGCGGCATTTGCCAGTTCGACACCCATTCGTCCGGTCGACGGATTGGTGATTACCCGAACCGGGTCAATTGGCTCCCTGGTGGGGCCCGCGGTGACGACTACCGTGCGGCCGCGCAGAGTCTGGGGGGTCAAGGCCGCGATGCAGTAGGAGATGATTCTTTCGAGCGGTGGAAACCTGCCCGGACCGGTGTCCCCGGATGCAAGGTCGCCCTCGTCGGGAGGAACTATCAGGTAGCCCGGAAAACCCGAGACTATTTCGACGTTGCGCTGAACCTGGGGCGACAACCACATGTTCGTGTGCATTGCCGGGCTGACAACCACGGGGCATGAGGCGGCCAGCGCGGTTGCCGTGAGCATGTTTCCGGCGGACCCGGTCGCGAGCGCGGCCAGCGTGGTCGCGGTGCAGGGGGCGATGACCAGCAGGTCAAGTCCGCGAGCCAGCGAGACGTGTGTCTGGCCCCTGACCCCGCCGAACATGTCGGCATCCGTTCGGCACGGTTGTTCGGTCAGCGATTCGAACGTCAGCGGGGCGACGAAACGGGTGGCCGATTCGGTGAGTATCGTGCCGACCGTCGCGCCATGACGCATCAGTTCCCGGGCCAGGTATGCCGCCTTGTATGCGGCTATCCCGCCCGTGACTCCCAGTACGACTTTCTTGTTGTCGAGCATCGCCATAGCCGGTTCACCTTGATTGCGTGCGGCGCACGTCGAAAGGAAAAGGATGCCGGCGGCGTCATCGCGATGTGATCACGAATTCGACGCGCCTGTTGACCGCCTGCCCTTCCGGTGTCGAGTTGTCGTCGATGGGCCGATCCTC
>Ga0209201_1001696_pt1 | contig 24182 bp, 23 predicted proteins | sample AD_UKC055_MetaG_FD_184411 | JGI IMG/M metagenome (GOLD analysis project Ga0209201, IMG submission 184411) | Active sludge microbial communities of municipal wastewater-treating anaerobic digesters from USA - AD_UKC055_MetaG (SPAdes) (version 2) | ecosystem: Engineered > Bioreactor > Anaerobic >...
ACTGCTTCCAGCGGGGATATAACAGTTGGTGGCAGTGATAGTAGCAGATGGAGTTATAAGATTAAATGTGGCTGTAACGTTTCTTGCTTGATTCATCGTGACGGTACAAGAAGTCCCTGTTCCTGAACAATCCTGCTCCCAACCAATAAATTTTGAGCCGGGAGAGGCAGTAGCTTTCAGAGTTACAGAAGTTCCATGATCGTAAGTTGTGGAACAGCTTGTTCCAATTCCACAATTTATAACTCCCGCACTAGGAGAAATAGAAAGTACGTTCCCAGTCCCATCACCATCAATATTAACAGTCAGTTGAAATAGGGCTGACTCCACATTAACCGTAATTTCACTTGTTACAGACGCTTCAGCTATTTGTAAATCGGCTAAAAACCCTACAGAAAAAACTGCTAGTAACGCAAACAATGTTATTTTTAAACCTTTAAACATCTTTTGTAAGACTAATACTCTGTTTGACTCCCAGTTATTCTATCAAAATAAACGGTTTTTTCAGCGGTGTCTTCTTTTCCATTCTTGTCATAACAGGTGAGAGAAAGTTCTAACTTTCCAGGGGTTCCAGGGTGATTTTGTTCCTTGTGTCCCGAAACTAATCCGCCAGTATCTATCGTATATTTAATTTCTGAAGACCCAGACTCTCTAACCTTAATATTCTCACATCTTAAAAATTTATGTGTCGGGTTAACTACTGCGTTCCACTTAACTATAAAACTTCTTGCAGTTAATGGTGCCCCCTCATTAATATCAACACCATCTAATCTTTTTGCATCAAGAGAAACAGATATCGTTGAAGGCTGAGAAGGATTTAGGAAGCAAGAATATGTTTTATTTTTTGTCATTCTAGGATAATCTGTTCCATCTGCTTCCTGACAATGTCCTTCGTCATAATTTTGACATATTCCAGTAACGGTTAACTTACCTTCATCTTCTCCAGCGGGAATATTACACTCACCATATTCATATGTCCAATAAGGAGTCTTTGGTTCTGGGTAATCCGGTTCTCCGGGGCAAACTTTTGGTTTCAAACATGTTTCAGATTCGCTATCCCAATACAAACCAGGAGCACACACTGCCCAAGCACGAGAGGAAGCAACTTCACCCCCGTCAACTTTTAATTTTATGTCACTAAAAGGATATCCTATCTCTAGATTTTTTTGCCCACTTCCACTTTCAAGAGCCATCTCGCTTTTATTTGTAACTAGAGAAAGTAAATTATAAATACCTGAAACTAACCAACCAAAAGGTTCTTCTGTTTGACAGCTAGATTGATCTTGTCCAACATAACAACCTGATAATTTGGGGGTTAAGTTAAAGGACATCGTCTCACACTTAGTATTTTCTCCTCCATACAAACCAGCGCATGTCCAAGCCCAAGAATTGTTTTCCTGCTTTAATACTTTTCCTGACAATTCTCCTTGTTCACATAAATTTGAAGCTGGCTCTTTGGCAAAGAATAGACCGTTAGATGAACCACAAACTCCATCAATTGGATCTTTAACCGGAGGAAATACTGGTGGATAATTTGGTTCACCTGGGCCCTCTAGAAAACAATAATCGGTTTCTCCTTTTTCGCTACCTAAACACTGCCAGTAAGAATTACCTTTTTCATCAGTTGTTACACTTGTTTTTTCTCCAGACAAACATTCTCCGAGTTTATCTGCACACTGACCATCTATTATTATATCCCCACCGTTATCATCACCACCATCATCATCTGGATAACATGTTGAAATATTTTTATACAACCCATCTGGAGTTCCTCCATTAACCCCCTGACATTTCCAGCTTTGGACAGTTTCATCAGACCAATAGTTGAGACTTCCTTCAACAAAAACTCCTTTGAAACATTCCCCCGGCTCATCTCCACATATCGCTGAAGCGTAAATAAGTTTACTACAATTATCCGTCTTTCCCCCCTCTTCGCCAGGACAATCCCAGTAAACAATTTCTTTTTCGTTGTCTACGCGGTGATTGATTGATTTAACCCCTTCTCCTTCACATAAAAATATCTTTCTGGGATCATAGGAGCCGCTTCTTGGGTAGTAATCTTCAATATATTTACACTGCCCGTCTTTCGGCTTGTAAGAACATTCTTGAATTGGATCCCCTAATGATCCACGACATTGCCATGTATAAGTATTTGATTCTTTGTCATATTTCTTTTCTGCGGTATAGCCACCATCACAACCCCCTGTCCAATTACTTCCGTCGTTATATGAAAAATCTCCACAAGTTGGCATTGGGTCTGCACAACCCTTAGTCTCACCATCTAACTCACAATTCCAAATATATACAAACTGGTTTGGTCCTTCTGTGGTTTTCTTATTAGTGGCAGTCCCTTTTTCGCATTGATAGGTTTTTTGGCTACACATTGGACTTTCATCATCATCGTCGTCGTCGTCGTCGTCGTCGTTGCCAGGGTCTTCCACGTTCACAGTTATTGAGTCAGAAACAGTTTTGGTTGTTGTTCCGGTTGTGGTTCCCCCGGTAGTAATACCGTCTGTGGTAATACCGTCTGTGGTAGTATTATCACCTGTATCACCTGTACCATCTATACCACCACCACCATAAGAACAACAATACTCTGTTCCATTTTCATAACAATATTCTACGCATTCATCTTTATTCATATCAGACGATACTAAATCTGGAATTGAAACTAGTCCTACAAATAAAAAGATTGCGAGGGGAATTATTATTGAAATGTATTTTTTTGATTTTTTCATATTTAAATTAAATTAATAATAATTATTCAGATTTTTGGCAACAATTATAAGTAAATTCCTTTCCATCGGCCGTGGTGCATGTTATTGTCTTGGCTGAGTCCCATTTTAGACAATCTGTCTCACTACAAGTACCGTCACAAGTTGGATCTTCCCACTCTGCTTTATAAGATTCATCCGGCCCTTCATATTCGGAGCATTCTGGAGTCTCACATTTACTACCATTCCAAACAGCCCCAGCAACACAATATGAGTTTGCATAGGCTGTATCTAAAACTTTATTTTTATATTCTAGAGTAAAAGTTGTCTGTGGATATTTAACAGGAACTTCCATGTTTCCGTCATAAGATTTTTTTAATAATTTATTATCGGATTTAATCTCAGAAGAAAATCTCGGATCTGGATCGTCCGTACTCCACACTAAGTTTATGTTGCAACTGTCTTGGCCTTCTGCTATTTCACAATAACTAAATTCCTGTTTTATGGCCCCCGTTGTTACATAAGGTAAACAGTATGAATTGTTCCACTTAGTTCCCTCTATACAATTAGCCAAAACATTTATTGAATCAAGTGTGTCTTCACCCTCTTTGTCTGAATAACTCAAACTATAGACGGCTCCGGGATAATCAACCGATATGCTTTTTATTCCCCGTGGATTAGAACGATCAAATTTCCCGTCATAAATATATTCTTTTTGGCCATCTTCATTGATTGTAAATATCTTAATCCGACCAGTATTTCGTTGCCAAGATCTTTTAATTTCTAAAATCTGGGCATTCGTAAGGTCCCAACCAAAATTAACGACACAAGATTTTCCTCCTTCTTCTATTTTACAAAAGCCAGGTTGCGCATAAAAAACTATAGAATTATCGTCTCCATAAGAAAAACCTTCTCCCTCTATCTGGCAGATACCGTCTTCATTTATTTCAGAACCTTCTTTACAAGATGCGTTTGCAACGACTTTATCTAAAAGATTCCCTTCTTTGTCATAAAGAATAAATTCTGTCGAAGGATATTTTGTCGGAGCGTAACCAAAATAATAATTAATATTAGCACTCAAGTCAAAAAAATCTCTTTCTAGTACTATTTCTTCTCCTTGTCCAGACTTAATCACAAAACCATCATCGTAATTCTTACCTATTTTTACTTCTATTTTTGCGGGACAAGTACTGCTTCCGGGTTGTATTTGACAATCTTCAACAGATAGGCTTGATTCATTTTTCCTTTTCTCTCTTAAGTAATGACGTCCCGGAATTGCGTAACCATGAATTTGAGCTACTATTTTCCCTTGGCTGTCTTTTAAGTCAAAACGAGTCGTTTTATATTCTACTTTTCCTTCTCCTTTGTAGTAGGTAACAGCCCCAAGAAGGATTTTAATTTTCTTCATTTCTATCTTGTCTTCTAAATGGGAACTGATTGTAAAATTTCTATCGTAGTCTCTTCCTCTTGGGAAATAAACCAATTTAGACATGCAAAATTCCTCTCCAGCATCAATGGTGCAAGGAGAAGCCGTTAGCCCGTCTACGAGCCCGTTGTATAAATCTTGCAAAACTCCAGCCTTGGCTTTAAATGGAGATACTAAAACTACTGCTAGTAGGGATAAAAATAATACTTTTTTAAAATCTATTTTTTCGACACTTAAGAATTTCTTTATTTTTGTCATTGTTTAATTATTTTAGCTAATAATTTAAATAGAAACTATCAGTATTATTATAACACTTCATACGATAAAATAAAGCAAATGTGTGTATTTCCAAAAAGAGGATTAGGCAAAAGCAATTTAATAAAGTAAAAACCCAATTTGATAAGAGCGCAGAAAAAGGTTCCTGACACCTTTTTCCAACTTTTTCTAAAAATACTTATTGGAAAAAAGCATTTTTTCTGATATAATAGTAGGGTTATTAGTTAATTACTCTTTAATATATGTTAGATTATAGCGAAATCCGCCAAAGGAAGATTATTATCTATGAAGGTGAGCCCGCCGAAGTTTTGGACTATCATATTGCCAGAACTCAACAACGCAAACCTCAAAATCAAGTCAAACTAAAAAGCCTTTTGTCTGGTAGGACATGGAATGCTACTTTTCATGTTTCTGATAAAGCTGAAGAGGCTGATGTTTCTAAAAGAGATATTAAATATCTTTATAACAACAAAGGGGAGTTTTGGTTTTGTGACAAAGAAAATCCCAAAGACCGATTTTCTATCTTAGCTGATATAATTGGAGATTCGGCTAAATATTTGAAAGCTAATGAAAATGTCACGGCCATGATTTGGCAAAAAGATGGTGAAGATAAAATCATTAAAATAATTTTGCCTATTAAAATGGAGTTTGAAGTCAAAGAAGCTCCACCTTCTATAAAAGGTAATACTGCCAATGGTGGAGGAAAATTGGTAACACTAGAAAACGATATCAAGATTAATGTCCCCTTCTTTGTGGAACAAGGAGATAAAATAATTTTAAATACAGAAACCGGAGAATACACAGAAAGAGTTCAGAAATAGCAAAAAGCCCCCGAAGGGGGCTTTTTGCTATTGCTTTATGTTGTTTTTACTTAAACAACCAACCAAACAAGCTAAAACCTTTTTCTTCTTTGGTCACCATCTCTTCAATCTCTGTAATATAGCTTTCAAAATCACTAACTGCTTTTTCGTAAACTTCAATATCTTCGGCGTCTTTAATTTCTGTCTTTAATTCTTTAAGAGTTTCTAGTCTTTCTTTATTTTCAGTCAAAAGACTTTTTGCCTCTTCTACCTTATCTGTCTTAGGACCAATAAAAAATCTAGCAAAACGACTTCTTTCTTGAAGATTGGAAACACTTTCTTCTATTTTCTCAATATCAACATATTGCGATTGAGCAATCTCTCTAACTTGCTCCCCTATTCCACCCATTCTATTAGATAAATCTAATAGCTGGTGAACTTGGTTAGCAACTTGGCTTCTTCTTTGTAGAGCAATTTCACTTGGACCCTGTTGGGCTTCTTCGTTACCAGCCTCTTTCTCTTCTGTTCTAATCTGGTTATCTTCGCCTTTATTGCTAACTTGGTTAGCATTTCCTTTACCTTGAGAAAGATCTTCTTGGCCTTCTTCCACTTCCTCTTCAACCATTATTTCAACCTCATCAGAAACAGTGTTTCCTTGCCCTTTATCTTCTTCTGCTACTAAAAGAGGTTTCTCCTGACCAGTGCCAGGCTCATGTATACCAGCTTGCTTCATAGCTGCCTCTGAAACGCCAAAAATAGTTACAGCACTGACAGCCAAAGCAATTAATAATATTTTTTTCATAAGTTTATTTTATATAAATAATAATTTGTAATAAATTAGTCCGACCTAATTGTCTTTATATTATACCAAATATAACAAAAACCCCCAATCTAGTTGGGGGTTTCTTTTTTTGTTATTATTCTACGGTTATTCCAGCGGAACGAGCTGAGCCTTCTATTGTCTTCATGGCACCTTCAATATCTTTTGCGTTTAAATCAGCCATTTTTTTAGTAGCAATTTCTTTGACTTGTTCCTTGGTCAATTTTCCAACTTTTGAAAGATTAGGCTTGCCAGATCCTTTTTCAATACCCAAAGCCTTGAAAAGTAAACCGGCAACAGCTGGACTTTTAACCTTAATATCATAACTTCTGTCTTCAAAAACTAGAATAGAAACTCCCAACTCCCCTTCCATTTTGTCGGTCATAGCATTAAACTTCTGACAAAACTCAGAAATATTTATTCCAGCTTGTCCTAGGGCGGGGCCTAGTGGAGGTTTTGGTGTGGCCTGTCCGGCCTCTATTCTAACTTTTATTTTTTTGATTGGTTTTTGTACTGCCATAATAATAATTAAAAAATTAACTATAAAAGAAGCTTTAGCGTAACAGCTAATAATTTAACATAAAATGGCCACAAAATCAAATTGTGCTTAATTGTCTAATTGTTTGGTATTTAATTTTGGGCTTCTTTGTCTTCTTTTTAATTATAGTTGTTTTTACAACTTTTTTATTTGGGCTGTTCTCTATATTGACATCATTATTGATCCATTCAAAAATATCATTTTTAATTGTTTTCGGATTATAAAAATAACCGGGGAAGCGACCCCGATCAATTATTTTAGATTCAACCCTTTGCGGCCCAATAAAATCCGTTAGGCAAGAATATTCATATTTGCTTAAAAAACTAATAGCCTCCTCTTTATCTTCTATGCCATTTTTATGCCAATCAGGTTTTATCAATCTAATTGGTTTAAGTAGAACATAAGAAAATAGATATCTGAGGTATCTATTGTTATAAATATATTTTGATTTAAACTTGCCCTCAAACAGAGAGCCTGTGTGAGAATATCTTACATTAAAATACATAGAGTAAGCTGTTTGGAGTTTTTGCATAAATTTACTAATATTGCCATTTTTGGGTAGAGAAACAATTAGATGAAATTGATTGGGGGTTAGGCTATAAGCTCCAATATAAATAATTTTTCTTCCTAAACGAGTAATATTAAATTCGTTTGTCAGATCTCGGGTAATAATATTTTTATTAGTATTAGCTATATATAGAAGTTTAATAAATTGGCAGTAGTCTAGCTTGTCTCTGAAAATAACTTGTTTGCTGTTTCCGCAATTAGACAAGTGGTAATATTCTCCAGGGATGAAGGGTGTTCTCCTCGTAGACATATGGATAATATATAAACTATCGGGTTTTAAAAATCAAGAATTTTGTGTATGGACAAATTCTAAATGGCGTGTTTTATTTCACGAGGTCTTGCCTTGTAAAAAATAAATTTATTCGTTTTTATGCCTCAAAAAGATAGAACTATAAAATACCCTTTATCTAAAAGCTATTTTGTGATTTTTCAATCTTAGAAAAATTGCATATCCCCTCCAAAGCCATTTTCCCACATGTCGGACATGTGGGAAAAATGACGCAAAAAACCAGTCCCACGATCGAGAAGTTGGGCGGTAAGGGCGAAAAGGTCCGACATTTGACAAGACCTTTGACGACGCAGAAAGAATAGCTTCCTGTCGTAATAATTGTAGCGTCGTGTTTTAGAATTTCTTAATTTGCAAGAAGTCTAATTCAACAGGAGTTTCTCGTCCAAACATTGAAACTAAGACTTTAACTTTTCCTCTTTCCATATCAACATCATCTACCTTACCTTCTAAATCTTTGAAAGGACCGTCTGAGATTCTAACCATTTCGCCAATTTCAACATCAATTTGGTGCTTACTTTTGTTGCCATCTTTCTCCATTCTTTTAAATAATTCATCAACTTCTTTTTTAGCTAGAGGAACAGGGTTAACTCCAGCTCCAACAAAACCAGTCACTCGGGGAGTATTACGAACAACATACCAAGAGTTATCATCAACAATCATATCAACTAAAACATAGCCGGGGAAAACTTTTTCCTCAACTTCAACTCTTTTACCAGCTTTTATCTTTATTTTTTTCTCAACTGGAACAATAATATTAAAAATTTTATCACCAACGCCAAGAGATTCAACCCTTTGTCGCAAGTTACGCATAACTGCGTTTTCATAACCAGAGTAGGTATGAACAGCATACCAATTCCTCTCCCCTCTTAGTTCTTGTTTTGCCATATTTTTATTAAAAATTAAAACTTATAATTAGAAAATATTTAGTAAATAGCTGAGTCCTCTTTGGAAAAGAAAATCAAAAAAGCCAAGATAATAAGCAACGATCAAAGAAATGATGATGACAGCAATCGTAAAGAAAGTCGTTTCTTTTCTTGTTGGCCAATTAACATTTTTGGCTTCGGCGATAACCTCTTTTATGTAATTTGTTATTTTGTTCATAGATAATTATTTGTCTGTTATTAAAAACCACCCCGCAGGGCTTATATAAAGACTACATTTTTTAGGGGTTAAAGTCAATCAAGAAAGGGGGAGAACAAAAAAGACCCTTATAAATAAGGGTCTTTTTTGAGTTCTTAGACTAGCGAATTTCGTAAGTGATAGTTACATTTGAAGTAATTTTATTTTCTCCAATTGGCAAACTAGGAGCTTGAGCTCCACCGACTGAATCCCAAGAAATGCTTTCCTCAACCGCAGACATCACCTTCATGCTATCTCTGTAAGGATAGTAATTTGATCCTTCTGAAAAATTAACTATTTTGACCAATTTAACTCCTAAGTCTTTTGCTAAGACAGCTGCTTTTTCTTTAGCGTCAACGATTGCTTTAGCTCTAGCTTCTTCTTTGTAACCTTCTTCGTCATCAATAGAGAAGTCAGGTCCATCTATATTATCAACCCCAGCTTCAGCTAATCCTGTACGGATAGTGTTGGCTTTATCTACATCTCTAATCTTAACTTCAATTGACTGACGAGCAGTAAAACCGACTAATTTTCTTTCACCGGAAGTATAATAACTTTTAACATACTCATATCTTGGAGAGATTCCTCCGTAAATGGATTTAATGTCTTTTGATTCTACTCCCTGCTCTGTTAAATAGCTAAGAGTCTTATCAATTGATTTATTTAAAAGTTCTTGAGCCTCTTTGGAAGTGCTAGTTTCTTCTTCTAAATTAATATATAGAGTGGCGATATTAGAAACAGCGATAGCTTCACCTTCTCCACTAACTGAGATGACATTATAAGAAAGATCGTCTCCAAAGTTCCCTTTCACCTCACCGACTATTTTAGTTATAACGAATAATGAAATAATTACTAATAATATAAACAACGAAACACTTATTTTTTTATCTTTTATTAATGTTTCCATATAACAAGATTATAGCACGACATTGGGAGAAAAAGAAAACCCCCTTTTTTGAAGGGGGTTTTCTTTTTTTTTATCTAATATCTAACAAACTCAACATCAAAAATTAGGGTAGCATTGGCAGGAATACTGCCTGCTCCGCTTTGCCCATAACCTTTTTCAGGAGGAATAGTTAAAGTCTTCTTTTCGCCAATTTTCATCCCCGCTAAACCTTCATCCCAGCCGGCTATAACCTGACCAGCTCCGAGAGTAAAATTAAACGGTTCAACATGACCAAACTCAGGTAAAACATTTGAATCAAAAATTGTTCCATCTTCTAAACGACCTGTATAATTCATTGATAAAACATCACCTTCTTTAGAAACTCTTTCCATATTATTTTCTTCAGTCCCTATTAATTCTTGTGTTGGTTCGTTTGCACTAGGAGCAAGTTGATTTTGAGCTTGCTCTCCAATGACTGGATTAGTGTCCACCCATTCAAGTGGGTTTTCTTTTTCTTGTTTATTCAACAAGAAAAAAATGACAACAAAAATAAGAGCAACGATTAAAACAAAAGAAATAATGACACCGATATTTTCTTTTTTATTACTCTGCATATTTAAGAAAATTTAACTAATAATGCTTAAATTGTAACATTATTTTGAATAAAGAAAAACCCCGCAATTTTTCGGAGAAAAATTGCGGGGTTTCTTTTTTGTTTTTTATTTGTGATTTTCAATAATTGTAGTAGCGACGCTTTGAGGAACGATGTCATATCTTAAGAACTCCATCGTAAAACCAGCTCGGCCTTCGGTCATAGAACGAAGGGTTGTCATATAGCCAAACATTTCAGACAAAGGAACAATGGCTTTAATGGCTTGGTTCATTCCCCTTTCTTCCATACCTTCAATCAATCCTCTTTTTGAAGACAGGCTACCGGTCACATCTCCCATAAACTTTTCAGGAGTCACAACTTCAACTTTCATCATTGGCTCTAATATAACAGGGCGAGCTTGTTTACAAGCATCTTGGACTGCCATTGAAGCAGCAATTTTGAAAGCCATTTCGTTGGAGTCAACATCGTGATAGGAACCATCCCAAAGATCAACCGACACATTAACCAATCTAAATCCTGACAAAACTCCACGGTCAAGACCCTCTTTAAATCCTTTTTCACAAGCTGGAATATATTCTTGTGGAATAACTCCTCCCTTAATACTATTGATAAACTCAAAACCTCCATCTCTTTTAGTGTTTTTAGGCAAATCTTCGACATTAACTGATGTATCCATAGGCTTAACTTTAATTTTAACGTGTCCATAGTTTCCACGTCCACCAGATTGCTTAATATATTTCCCTTCAGCATCAGCTGTGCCGGTAATTGTTTCTCGGTAAGAAACTTGTGGCTTACCAACATTAGTTTCTACATTAAACTCTCTCTTCATTCTATCTACTATAATCTCTAGGTGTAATTCTCCCATACCAGAGATAATAGTCTCGTTTGTTTCTTGGTCTGTTGAAACCCTAAAGGTTGGATCTTCTTGAGCTAAACGATTTAAGGCCATACCCATTCTTTCTTGGTCAGCTTTTGTTTTAGGTTCAACCCTTAGCTGAATAACAGGTTCAGGAAATTCTATTCTATATAATTCAACTGGATGATCTTCATCGCAAAGAGTATCCGAGGTAATAGTTTCTTTAAGACCGACAGCGGCTGCAATTTCTCCAGCGAAAACTTTTTTAACTTCTTCTCTGTCGTTTGCGTGCATTCGTAATATTCGGCCAATTCTTTCTTTGTTTCTAGTTCTTGGATTGTAAACATAACTTCCCGCTTCAAGTGTCCCCGAATAAACACGGAAGTAAATAAGCTGTCCAACGAAAGGATCAGTTGCCACCTTAAAAGCTAGAGCGGAAAATGGCTCTTCGTCAGAAGCATGTCGTAATTCTTCTTGTTCAGTATCGGGATTAATACCAGCGATTGAAGGAATATCAATCGGGCTTGGTAAATAATCAACAACTGCGTCTAAAACAAGCTGAATACCCTTATTTTTCAAAGCAGAACCAACTAAGACAGGGAAAACATTGTTAGCAATAACAGCTTTTCTTAGTGTTGCTTTTAATACAGGAATCTCTGGGATTTTACCCTCAAGGTATTCCGACATCAAAGCATCATCTTGTTCAACAATTTTTTCTATCAATTCATTATGATATTTTTCTGCTTCAGCTTTTAGGTTTTCAGGAATCTCTATCTCAACCACCTTTTCCCCCATTGCTCCCTCAAAATCATAAGCTTTCATTTCAAGTAAATCTATAACCCCTTGGAAGTTTTCTTCAGCTCCAATTGGAATTTGCATTCTGACAGCGTTTTTATTTAATCGGTCAAGAATTGTTTTGAAAGAGTGGTCAAAAGAAGCACCTATTCTGTCCATTTTATTAACCAAACAAATCCTTGGCACTTTTGCTTCATCGGCATAACGCCAGTTTGTCTCAGATTGAGGTTCAACTCCAGCTACTCCATCAAAAACAACGACGGCTCCATCTAAGACTCGCAAAGATCTTTTAACCTCCACGGTGAAATCTATGTGACCCGGGGTGTCTATAATATTAAAACGATGTTTTAAATCTTTGTTTTCTAAATCATAAGTTGGTGTCCAGAAACAAGTAATAGCGGCAGAGGTAATGGTAATTCCTCTTTCTCGCTCCTGTTCCATCCAGTCGGTAACAGCCTCACCATCATGGGTCTCTCCTGTTTTATGAGAAACTCCAGTGTAAAACAAAACGCGCTCGCTGGTGGTTGTTTTACCGGCATCAATGTGAGCAATGATTCCAAAATTTCTAACTTTTTCTAACGGGTAATCTCTTTGCATAAATATTCGTAAATAAGCTATTAAAAATAAAAAGACTAAAAAGTCAATTATTCAATAAATATATAACATTATTCCCTTTTTTGCAAACAAAATATCTAGCTTCTAAAAAAATAGACTTTATACCGACCCAAACCTATAGGTTTGGGTCGGTAAATGAGATTTGGTCCAATAAAAAATCACCCGAAGGTGATTTTTTTATTCTCAATTTATTTTTTACCAAGCAAAATGAGCAAAGGCTTTGTTAGCTTCTGCCATTTTGTGAGTATCTTCTCTCTTCTTAACAGCTGCGCCTTCGTTTTTAGAAGCTGCAATTAATTCTTCGGCTAGTTTTTTGTGAATTGGAGCACCCTTTTTACCACGAGCAGCATTAATTATCCATCTCATTGCTAGGGCTGTTCTTCTCTCAGGTCTAACCTCTCTAGGAACTTGATAATTTGCTCCACCGATTCGGCGAGAACGAACTTCAACGAGTGGACTTGCGTTTTTAATAGCTGTATCAAAAACTTCAAGTGGGTTTGGGTTACCTGTTTCTTCTTTTATAATATCAAAAGCTTTATAAACAGACTTGCGAGCTGTTTCTTTTTTTCCGTTTAGCATAATGTTGTTTATAAACTTTGCTAACTTTGGTGAGTTATAAACAATATCTGGTTCAACTATATTTCTATTTTTAATCTTTCTTCTCATAATTTAATTAGGCAGAAGCTGCAGCAGAGGCAGAGCTTCCTTTTCCTTTCTTTGTTCCATATCGACTTCTGGCTTGGCGACGCTTTTCAATTCCAGCTGTATCTAATCGCCCACGAACGATGTGATATCTAACTCCAATCAAGTCTTTAACGCGGCCCCCGCGAAGCATAACAACAGAGTGTTCTTGTAGATTGTGTCCTTCTCCTGGAATATAAGCTGTAACTTCCATGCCGTTGGTTAATCTAACACGAGCAATTTTTCTCAAAGCTGAGTTTGGCTTCTTTGGTGTAGTTGTTGAAACTTTAGTGCAAACTCCCCTCTTAAATGGAGAAGGGTAAAAAACTGGTTTGTTCTTTTTAGAATTAAAACCTCGAGCTAAAGCAACAACTTTAGGTTTTGATTTTGTTTTTTTGCGTCCTTTTCGGACTAATTGGTTAATTGTTGGCATTCTTAATTAATCTAAATACTAAATTGTATTTTATATTTTGTATAAACAAAAATAGTCATAGCAGACTAGTGAAAACACTTTACTATAAGAAAAACAAAAAAGCAAGTCTTTTAAATGGCTAAGCCTGTTAAGAGCGAAAAGAGAAACATAATAAAAGGAGCAACTAATTTCCAGATAAATAGTATAAAGAAAATTAAAATAAAGAAGCCGTAGCGAGAAAGAAAGACTTTGAAATTAAAAAATCTGGCTGGTAAAAGTGAAAATAAAACCTTTGAGCCATCAAGTGGAGGAATTGGAATTAAATTAAAGAAAGCCAAGACTAAATTAGTAATAACAATAATTGAAGTTATCTGATAAAAAGGACTTAGGGCAAGAGAATCTGAAATAATAGGCAATCCAAAATACATAGCCCCTCTGATAATAATTGAAAAGAGCAGAGCCATCAATAGATTAGCAACTATACCAGAAATAGCCACAACTAATTCGCTGTGTTTCCATTTTCTTAAATTATTAGGATTATAAGGAACTGGTTTAGCCCAGCCAATAACAAAACCAGAATTGGTCAAAATTAAAATAAGAGGCAAGATGACAGAACCAAAAGGATCTAAGTGTTTGAGTGGATTTAATGTCAATCGCCCCTTAAAATAAGCTGTTTTGTCACCTAAAAGATAAGCTGAATACCCATGAGCTACTTCATGAATAACAACTGACATTATTAAAACAATGATATAAAAAATAGCGTTAATTCCTGTCATAAAAATATAGTAATAAAAGAGAAAAACCTTATTCGGTTTGCATTATTACAAGATATATGATAGCATAATCTCGCATATGACAAAAGTTTGCCCAATAACAAAAAAAAGTTCTAAGGTCGCTGGGGGATACTCCAACACTGTTCGTGCTACCAAATTTAACCCAACGGGCATGGTTCGCAAATACGCTAATTTACAGAAAAAAAGAATTTATGTTCCAGAGTTAAAAAAATATTTCACCCTAACAATCTCGACTAAAGCAATCAAAACAATAAACAAAAACGGCGCTTACGCCACCCTAAAGAAAGCCGGAATTATAAAATAAAACCCTGACGAATGCTCAGGGTTTTATTTTATAAAAATATTTTGGCCGTCAGATAATAAGACGATATTCCCCTCTTCAAATGTAATAAGTTTGGGGATTTTTAATTTTGATAAGCGATCTAAAATTTCTTCAGCCGGATGACCGAAGCGATTATTTTTCCCGGCTGAAATAATCGCTAAATCTGGGCTAACTTTTTCCAACCAAAATAAACTAGATGATGTTTTTGAACCATGGTGTCCTAAAAGTAAAACATCTGAATCAATGGTTTTTTCCTGTTCGTTCCAAATAATTAAACTTTCGTTGTAAATTGTTGAATCTCCAACAAATAGAAAAGATTTTTGTCCATAGCTTAGCTTGGAAACGATTGATGTCTCATTGCTCTCAAAGCTGGAAATACTTTGATTAGGGAAAAGAATATCTAAATATATTTTCCTCTCTGCGTCTAAAACAAAACGCTCTCCCCTACGAGCAATAATTTTATTTAGATTATTTGTTTCAATTTTACGGTCTAATTCTAAAGATAAAGAAGTCTCGGAACTTTGGTCGGTCATTAAAATATTATCTATTTCATAAGTCTCAATTAAAAGAGGGGCTCCGCCAATGTGATCTTGATCACGATGAGTTAAAATAACTAAATCAAGCGAACGGTCAGCAAAAGGCATAACTTTTGAGAGCTTGGCCAAAGTAGCAGATGATGGACCGGTGTCAATTAAAACTTGTTTTTTGTTTGGAGCTTCTATATATATGGCATCTCCTTGACCTATATCAAGATAAACAACTTTCAAAAAGCCAGACTCCCCTTCTTGTTTAAGAGATAAATAAAAGATAAAAATTCCTACTAAAAGAATAGACAAAACTATTAAATATCCAATTTGTTTTTTACGATTTGTCATTTTTTATAAAGATCCACCAAATTAAAAATAAATAAATTAAAATTGTTAGCCAAAGTGGAAAAGAACGAATAAGAAAACTAGAGAAAGAAAGTGAACCAAAAAAATGAATAACAATTAAAATTAGAGACAACAAAAAATCTGCTAAATAAGCAAAAATTATAGATATCGCCGGCCAAATAAAACCAGCCAAGCCAGTGATGAAGACAAAAAACATGGCGTAAGGAATAATTAAAGCAATAATTGTATTAGTTGGAATTGAAACAATTGAGAAGACCCCGGTCAAATAAAGAAGCAGTGGCAAAACAGCGATTGAAGCTGAAATAGTGGCAGTAATTATTTCTCTTAAACCCAAGCGCGCCGGAATAAAACGAAAAAATCTGATAAGTTTCGGGCTAATAAATAAAACTCCAGCCGTAGCGATAAAAGATAATTGAAAGGACATATCCATTATAATTCTAGGTGAAAAAACAATCATAATCAAACCGGTGATAACTAGGGCTCGGCCCGCTTGATATGTCCTGCCGGTTAATCGGCCAAACAACATAATGACAGCCATAATTCCAGCTCGGACAATTGTGGCTGTTGCTCCTGTCATTAAGACAAACAAAATAATTATGATAATACTAAGAGCAATTGAAAAACTAGCCGGCAACATTAAGCCAAAAAATTTAATGACGGCCTCGGCAATAATAGAAACATTGTAACCCGACAAAGCCACAATATGAATCGTGCCCGTCTCAATTAATTCTTTCTCAGTCTTATCATCAAATCCCCCTCTAACCCCCAAGACTAATCCATTTGCTAAATCACTTTCTGGGCTAGCTAAAACTTTATTTATGTTTTTAATGAAGTTTTTTCTAATTTGAAAAAGAAATCTTTTAATTGGATTACCACCACCACTAGAAATAATTTCAACTTCCGCTCGGTTTATTAAATAATATATTTTTTGATTAGCTAAATATCTTTTGTAGTTAAACTCTCGGCCGTTGTCTGTTGTAAAATTTTCTGGTTTTTCTAAACGACCAGAGACTTTGACCAAATCTCCATAAGAAAACTCTTTATCTCTACTAGTCATAACAAGTATGCGACTTTTTTCATCCTCCAATTTAATTTTTAGATGCTGATTGTTTATTCTAACATCAGGGGTTTCGGTAATAAGTCCTTCAAAAGTTACTTTTTGATTAATGGCTTCCGAAAAAAGCGTCTCATCATTATTAGAAAAAATAAATCTCAATAAAGAGACAGTGATCAAAATTAAAATAATTATAATTTCTCTTTTTTGCATTGACTAATTAAAAAATCACTCGCTAGGAGTGATTTTTCTGTATTTCGGCACAAGTGCTAGCTATTTCATCAGCTCTATCATTATAAATATGACCAGAATGACCTTTAACTTTCTGCCACGACAATGAAGCGGGACACTTTTCTTTTAATAGAAATAATTCCTTCCATAAATCTTGATTCAAGACTGGTTTTTTGTTGGCTGTTTTCCAACCATTTTTTTGCCAATTATAAATCCAAGCGGTGATACCCAGTAAGACATAATTAGAATCTACAAAAATAGAAACCTCCTCGTTTAATTTATTTTTATTTAAATATTTTAGAGATTCTATGACCGCCTTAATTTCCATTTTGTTGTTGGTCGTATTTTCTTCGTGACCACCAAGCTCTTTGATTATTTTTTGATTCTGAACAATGACAATACCCCAACCCCCTCGGCCAGGATTACCAAGCGATGAACCATCTGTGTATATTTCTAATTTTTCTTGCATAATTATAGTATATCAATAATTCTTAATCTTAGCTCAGACCGACCAGCAAAATTATTTTTTTCAAAAGTGGCAATTAAATCTATTTTGAGTCCTTCGGATAGTGGCCTATTAAAACTATTGGCTGTCTTGAAAAAAGCGATGGCCTTAATTTGTCGGCCACGGCTATTTTTAAAAGTTAATTCTAGATGATTTTTCTCTTTACCAAACTCTTTAACTCCGAAAATTGAAATATTTTTAAACATAAATTTTGGTCTGGGGTTGGCCATACCAAAAGGAGCTAATTTTTCTATGGCTTTATAATTTTCATCAGTTACATCATCTAGGTCAATTACCAGCTCTGCTTCCGTTTTGTTTTCTTCTCCTGTAGTTGTCTTTTGTTTGTAAACGCTCAAGATTCTTTCCTCTAAGAAATGAATTTCTTCATGGGAGGCGGTAAAGCCTCCAGCCATCTTATGTCCTCCAAATTCAATTAGACTATTTTCGGGTAAAGAGCTCATCAATTCAACTAGATTAATTTCGCCAAAACTCCGACACGAGCCCTTAAGAGAATCACCCTCGGCCCCCCAAACGAAAACTGGCTTTTTGTATTCATCAACGATTTTAGAAGCAACAATTCCCAAGACACCAACTCTCCACTTTGGATTTCCGATAACAATGACATCATTTATCTCTCTTTTTTTTAAGGTCTTGTTAGCCTCCTTCATTATATTAGCAACTAAATATTTTCGGTCATCATTTATTTTAGAAAGCTCATCAGCTAAAGATCTAGCCTTGGCGGGATCGTCAGTTGAAAGTGTTTCAAAAGCTAACATCGGACTAGCCATCCGAGAAGCAGCATTTATCCGTGGAGCTAAAGTAAAAGCAATATCTTCTTCGTTTACTTTAGTAATATCAATTCCTGCTTTTTTAAGAAGCTCAGCTAAACCAGGGCGTCGGCCTTTTTGTAAAACTTTCAATCCATAAAAAGCTAGCACCCTGTTCTCTTCTAGAAGTGGCACCTGATCAGCAATCGTCGCAAGTCCAGCCATGTCTAGCAACCATTTTTCCCAACCAGTGTTAATTTTCCAATAATCACCATATTTTTTTATTAGGGCCTGGACAAGTCTAAAAGCGATACCAGCCCCGCAAAGCTCTTGGTAACCTTTTTGTTTTTCTTCGTTGTCTTTCTTCGTTGTTTTTATTTTTTTACTAATTTCTAGCTTAGGATCAATAATGGCATAAGCCCTAGGAACTTCTGCTTGGGGTAAGTGGTGATCGGTAATTATTACATTCATCCCAGACGCCTCGGCTTTAGCTACTTCAGAAACAGCCGTAATTCCAAGGTCAAAAGTTATAAGTAAGCCGACCTTGTCTTTTATAAAAGTATCAATAATTTCTTTGTATAAACCATACCCTTCATCATAACGGTCAGGTATATAAACTGAAAAGTTTCGAAAACCAATTTTTTTGAAAAAATCATGCATAATAACTGAAGCCGGAATGCCATCGCTATCATAATCACTATAAATAATAATTTTTTCATTAGCTTCTATGGCCTCAAAGATTCTGACAACCGCTTTCTCCATATCACTCAAAAGAAACGGGTCCACAAGATCGTCTTCGTATGATGGATTTAAAAATTTTTCCCAGTCTTCTTTCTTTATTCCCCTGTTTTGCAAAAGGATTTCTATTAGATCTTGATGATTTGGCATATTTAGAGATTGTAACATAATTCACAAAAGTAGGGTTAGAAGAATGGTTAAAATATGATATTCTATGGTTATGAAAAAAGATTGTATTTTTTGTAAAATTATTAAAGGAGAAATACCTTCTCATAAAGTTTATGAAGATAAAAGTTTTTTGGTCTTTCTAGACATCAGGCCGGTTAATCCAGGGCATCTTTTGATTGTCCCTAAAAAACATATCATCTGGATGCAAGAGGCAGACAACAAAACAATCAAAGAAATTTTTTGTCTAGCTAAAAAGATGATGCTTTTATTAAAGAAAAAATTGAAGTGCGATTTTGTTTCTGTGTCTGTTGTCGGTAACGAAGTTCCTCATTTCCATATCCACTTAATTCCTCGCTATAATAAAAAAGATAAGTTTAAAGAATATCCCTCAAAAGAATATAAAAACAAGGAGGCCGAAAAAATCCTAACCCTTCTTAAAACAAAATAATTATTGGGTGAAAAGAAAATTACATTAACAAACGGTCGTTTGATTTTATAATTTTTTAGAAAAAACACTTATTTTACAATGCCATTTTTTGAATGTGGGACTTTTATTCGCGGCCGCGAATAAAAGTCCCACAAAGAAAACTGCTAAAAAATAATAAGGGGTGAGGATAATTTAGGATATAGTAATCCAACTATAAAATAAAAATATTAATCATCTAAACATGGTGTATAAATAAAAAACAGGATCCTGTTTTTTGATCTTTTTTTTAAAAACTATATTTTAAATCTTTTTCTAAAAATAAAATCCTTTTCAAAAGGATTTGCTGTTAGATAAACTATTTCGTTGTTTAAATTAAAATTACTTTTAATTATGGTGACAATTTCTTCACAAGGATAAGGATAAATCCATACGCTTCCTTGTATTTGTAAAAAGCCCAATCTCTTTAGATGAAATCTTATTAAATCTCTAATTTTTTTCTTTTTCTCTGGAATATCAAATATTACAATCCTCCATTTATTATCCCATTCTTTTAATTTATTTTTTAAACCTATACCCTCTAGTAAAATAAGGCCAGCTAGTTTTTCTCCCCTATTTGTAATTTCCACTTCTACCTCGTTCCTTTTGTTCTTAAAAGACAAGTAGCCTTTTTGAACTAAATTTTTAGTTGCTCTAGAATATAATTTTTTTTGTTTGGCTGTCTTAAAAATATCGCAAAAAGTTATATTCTTTTTATTAGATAACTCACGATCTTTAACGTTAAGGATAATTTTTAAAATTTCCTTTTCAATAGAACCAACCTTGTATCCTTTATAATATAGGTTAGACATGTTTATATTCTATCACAATTTATAAAAATATTTTTAAAACCGCACCTTTTTGTAGAAATAAAAAATATAGACCTGCTTAATAAAAAGATAATCTGATAAAATTGAAAAATAAAAAATAAAATTTTTGGTGGGACTTTTATTCGCGGCCGCGAATAAAAGTACCAAGACACTAAAATAACCTTATTTTATAGTGTGTTTAAAATTTTTTCTTAAAATAGCATTATTTTACAATGCTATTTTTTGAATGTGGGACTTTTATTCGCGGCCGCGAATAAAAGTCCTAGGGCAATAAAAAACCTTGTAAAATAAGAGTTTTGAGGTAACAAAAAAATCCTAACCCTTCTTAAAACAAAATAATTATTGGGTGAAAAGAAAATTACATTAACAAACGGTCGTTTGATTTTGTAATTTTTTAGACGAGAAGATTATGTGTCCTTTCCCAACATACCTTCTTCCCACATGTCGGACATGTGGGAAGATTTTTTTATTTTAAAACGCGGAGACCAGGGAGCATACCCTTAGACAAGAAGTCTAAGCTAGCCCCACCGCCGGTGGAGAGAAAACTTATTTTATCTCCAATTTTTAATTTAGTAACTAAAGCAACAGTATCCCCTCCTCCCACAATACTTGTGGCTTTACTCTTAGCGATAGCTTTCAGTAAAAGACTAGAGGACCCAAGAAATCCATCTTCATATTTACCAAGTGGGCCATTCCATAAAATCAATTTTGATTTATCAACTAATTCTTTTATTTTAGAAATGGTTTCGGGACCAACATCTAAAATAGATTCATTGGGCAAAACATCTTCTGCTTGAGTGACTCTCTTTTTGTGACCATCAAAGGCGACAACATCTTCGGGCAAAACAAGCTTCTTGTTTTTCAAGAAAAGAGGTATCTGAAAATTGTTTTCACCAACTAAGGAATTACCAATTTCATAACCTTTGGCTTTCAAAAAATCATTGGCAATAGCTCCCCCGATGAAAACATCGTCGGCTAGGCGTAAAAACTTTTTAACTAGCGGAATTTTTGTTTCAAATTTAGCTCCACCTAAAATAAATAAAAATGGATGCTTTGGTTCAAAGACTTGAGATAAATTTTCTATCTCATTAATTAATTGTAACCCGGCATAGCCCGGAATATGAGCAGTGATTCCAACAACAGAAGCATGTTCTCGGTGACAAACAGAGAAAGCATCGTTGACATAAATATCTCCATAGCGAGACAACGCTCTAGCAAAAGATGGAAAATTCTTTTTCTCCCCTTCTTCGCGTCTCAGATTTTCAAGCAATATAACTTGACCTTTTTTAAGGGTCTTCACTTCGTTCTCTGTTTCGTCAGACAATATGGGCGAAGAAATAAACCTAAAATCCTTAATGTGTTTTCCCAATTCTTTACCAACTAATTCAAGGCTTTCTTCTCCTTTGTCTCCTAGGTGAGAAATGATTATTATCTTGGCTCCTTTTTTTTGCAAAAAAGAGATTGTTGGAATTGTTTTGTCTATTCTGAAAGTTGAAATTATCTTGCCGTTTTTAATCGGCACATTAAAATCGGCTCGGAGTAGAACTCTTTTACCGGATATATTTTTTAATTCTTTGATTGTTTTCATTTTAATCTAGAGCTCTTACAATTGCTTCAAACTTATCAGCATCTAAGCTGTCACGACCAACCAAAAGACCGTCGGCTCCTCCTTCAGAAACATAATATCTAGCGTTGATAGAGTTTACCGAGCCACCAAATAAGACAGGCACAGACGAAGCAGTGTTTGGATCATACATATCAGATAATATTTTTTTGATAAATATTTTTATTTCAGTAAACTCTTCTTTAGTGGCTTCTCTCTTGGCTTGTCCACCAATAGCCCAAAGAGGTTCATAAGCAATAACTATTTTTTTAATTTGATTTTTATTTAATCCATTTAATGATTGTTTGAGCTGTTCTTCTAGAAAAGATAGATATGAACCTTCGGTGTCTCTGTCTCTTTCTCCAACACATAAAACTGGAATTAAATCATTTTTAAGCAAGTTTAAAACTTTTTGATTTATTAGAGAATCATTTTCTCCGCGAGCTCGACATTCACCGTGACCAATAATCACATAAGAAGCCCCTAGACTAGAGAGCATTCCAGGCGAAACTTCCCCAGTATAAGACCCCTTCTCTTCGGTTGAAACATTTTGAGCTCCGAGTAAAAACTTTTTGGATTTGAAATTTTTATAAAGAAATAAATATGGAAAAGGAGGGCAGACCACAATTGTTTTATCTTTTAAGATGGGTAATTGTTTTTTGGTTAGACGCAAAAGTTTTTCGGCTTCTTTTTCTGTAGCTGGATTCATTTTCCAGTTAGCAATAATTATCTTGTTCATATAACTATTATACCACAAAATAAAAACTCCGACCTGTCGGAGTTTTTGCGTTATTCTGTAAGGGTTTTTGGGTGTTAAATTAATCGGTATCTAATTCTGGCATGGGACAATTAGTTTTATTGGCAAGGTCTTCAGGTTTTAAAAGTCCGAAAAAATATGTTCCATCTTCAAATTTCCAAGTGGGGTATGTTTCCACTCCAACCTCTTTGCATTCGTCATTTTGGAATTGATACATTTTAGAAGAAGCGGTGCATTCAATATAGGGTAAAAATCTTTTAGATGGACCAAATTCTTTTTGCTGGTTACGAGTTGGAATATCCCAGAAGGCTCCATAAAACTTAGCCCCTGATTCTTCTATACATAAAGCTAGCGGGTCTAATGGCCCAGTCTCTGGTTCTTTAGAGTGATAATAAATGAAGGCCAGACCTCCGAAAAATAACAAAATAATTAAAGTAATTAAAAATGATCTCATTTTTTTATTATAATAGTTTTATGGGTGAGGCGCCACAACCGAAGGTTGTGGCGCCTCAATTAATCTAATAAAAGACCTTTGGCAAAATTAAAAAATGTCACAGGTTCCAGAAACGCAAGCCAATTCTTTCTTTACCTCCGTCTCATCTTTCAGCTCATAAACTGTGACCTTGGAGAAATCAATCTCCGGCATTTTTCTGCTTAATTCGTTGTAAACTTTTTCATCAATAGCTTCATATGGAGCTAATTGATAAACAAAATCATTTCTCGGCAAGAAAGAAAGCCCGCCAATTATTTCCCAATTTTGATATAGCCAGTGAGCAACTTTAATCCACTCATTATCGCCAACAGAAATTGTAACTGATGGATTATGTTCGGTGTAATTTAGTTTGACCGTTTTCCAATGCTCTAATTGCTCTATGGCTGTAATATCGTCTTTACAAACAGAACCGGCTGGTGACTTCATTGGAAAATCCAAAACAAAAGTATTAGCTTCCTCTAGCGTCTGCCCTATTTCAGGATGATAAGGCACGCCCTGATCTCGCATCATCTTAAATAGTGCATCGGTGGCAGATATTCTAACCCTTCTTATATAATACGGGGCATGTCTTGGATGCATACCAGAAGCACAATCAACTGTTTGAGAAACTGTGCCTGACGGCTTCACGCAAGTAATAGCCGTTGAGGGATTTACCCCAAATCGTTTAGCATAAATCTTGTTAACTCGGATAGCTTCAGCCTTTAATTTTTCAAGAGTCTTGGCCTCTCTAGCAATACGACAATCCCACTGACCCGTAATTGAAACTCCGAGCAATCTTTCAGCTTTACAATTATCTTCCCAAGCCTTGCTTAGATAAGGAAACTTAACTAAGGTTGATTGATAGGTTCCTAAAATAGTAGCCACTCTAATTTTTCTAAGAAGTGATGCCTCGTTGTCATTTTGTCTAGCCACAACTTCAGATAAATTACAGAATTGTTTTGATCTCAAAATAATTTCGCCACAAGGATTAGTCCCCATTTCGCCAATATATTTTTTAGAAAGTTCTATTCGCCTCTTGGGTAATGTGTTATACAAAGATTCTCTGTTAAAAATACCTCTCTCCCCTGCTCCAGACTCAATTAAAGATGTCCACTCTTTCAAAAATTCTGTTTCGGTTGGCTTGGTATTATAGACAGCCGAATTGTTGGCGAGCATCCTTT
>Ga0209201_1001698_pt1 | contig 24160 bp, 22 predicted proteins | sample AD_UKC055_MetaG_FD_184411 | JGI IMG/M metagenome (GOLD analysis project Ga0209201, IMG submission 184411) | Active sludge microbial communities of municipal wastewater-treating anaerobic digesters from USA - AD_UKC055_MetaG (SPAdes) (version 2) | ecosystem: Engineered > Bioreactor > Anaerobic >...
TCATTCGCCCCTACGCCGGAACCCGTTCCCTGTCCTCGTAGCGGCGAATCACATTCGCCGTTGGGGAAGGGCGAATTGTCATTCGCCCCTACGCCGGAATCCGTTCCCTGTCCTCGTAGCGGCGAATCACATTCGCCGTTGGGGAAGGGCGAATTGTCATTCGCCCCTACGCCGGAAACCGTTGCCTGTCCTCGTAGCGGCGAATTACATTCGCCGTCGGGAAGGGCGAATTGTCATTCGCCCCTACGCCGGAACCCGTTCCCTGTCCTCGTAGCGGCGAATTACATTCGCCGTCCGGAAAGGGCGAATTGTCATTCGCCCCTACGCCGGAAACCGTTGCCTGTCCTCGTAGCGGCGAATTACATTCGCCGTCGGGAAGGGCGAATTGTCATTCGCCCCTACGCCGGAACCCGATCCTGTCCCTGGCCGCCCCCCTCACCTGCGGGCCTTCGCCTTCTTTCGCTCGGCGTATCCCTCGACATGCGACTGATCAACGCGCGAGATCGCGAGTGCTCCATCCGGGACGTCCTTCACAACGGTCGTGCCCGCCGCAACGTAGGCATCGGCGCCAATCCGGACCGGCGCCACAATCTGGGTGTCGGAACCGATGAACGCGCGATCCCCGATCTCGGTCGGCTTCTTGGAGTAGCCGTCGTAGTTGCACGTGATAGTGCCGGCCCCGATGTTCGCCCCCGTCCCTATCGTGCAGTCACCCAGGTAGGACAGATGATTCGCCTTGGAACCACGCCCGAGCACCGTCTTCTTCAGTTCGACAAAGTTCCCGACATGCGCTCCGGCCATCGCGTGCGACGCGGGCCGAAGATGACAGAACGGCCCCATGACGCACCCGTCGTCGATCCGTGAGTCCGTGAATACGCAGTATGGCTTCACCGTCACGCCGTCGCCGATCACGCTGTTGGATATCACCGTTCCGCGTCCAATACGACAGCGTTCACCCACATGGCTGCCAGACCTGATTTCACAGCAAGGGTCGATCTCGGTATCGACGCCTGCCTGACAGTCGTAATCGATCATGACCGATTCAGGATCATGTATGGTGACTCCCGCAAGCTGCAGTTCGCGCACCTTTCTGGCACGCAGACGCGCTTCGGCCTGGGCAAGCTCGACCCGATCGTTAACCTGGGCTGCCTCGAAGGAATCCCGGAGAACCCAGGAACCGACGCTGTTTCCGTCCCGGCGCAGATCCGAAACAAGATCCGTGAAGTAGAACTCGCCGCCCTTCGATGCGCTGATGCCTTCAAGCCGCTCGAACATCCTGTCGGGGCTGGCCACGTAGACGCCTACATTCACCTCGCGAATCTCCCGCTGTTCCGGCGTCGCGTCGCGCGCCTCCACGATACGGGCAACGCCGCCGGCGTCCCGGACGATTCGCCCGAATCCCCCGGGCTCGTCAACCGTCGCAGTCAAAAGCGCGAACTGTCCGCCGCTCTGATCGAAGGCGCCGATTACGGCACGAATCGTGTCAGCGGTGAGCAGCGGCAGATCGCCATTGATGAACACGGTTCTATCGTCGCCGGCCACCGCGGAACGCGCGCACAAGGTCGCGTGCGCCGTGCCGAGTTGACGCTCCTGAACCACGAACTCGATGGGCCGGTCTGGAAACATTTCGACGACCGCCGCGCGAACCTGATCACGCTGATGTCCGACAACCAGCACCACCCTGTCCACCCCGGCGTCGAAAGCCGCCTTCACGGGATACCAGATCAAGGGCATGCCGGCCGCAGAATGCAGTCCCTTCGCCCGCGCCGACTTCATGCGGGTTCCCAGTCCGGCCGCAAGTATTACCGCAGATGTCCGTCCCATTCCGCCTTCTCCATGGTGCCGACGCCCTGAACCGGGCACAACCGGAACCTTTTCAACCGATGCTGGATGATACAGCAGGGGGCGCGCGCGATGAAGGGCGCTCCTGTCGAAACCTGTTTGACCGTTGGACCGTCCCGATGATAAACCTGCATGATCATCGCTGATCGGAGGGGATGCATGGGACGGCAGCTCAAGATAACCACCTGGAACGTCAACTCAATAAAGGCCAGAAAAGATTCGGTGCTGAACTGGCTCGACCGAAACCGTCCGGACATCCTGTGCATGCAGGAGCTGAAAACCAGGGAAGACGCCTTCCCGTTCGAGGCCATCAAGGCTCTCGGTTACCACGCGGTCGTGAACGGTCAGCAAACGTACAACGGCGTGGCCATTGTCTCAAAAACCGAGCCGACGGACGTCGCGCGCGGAATGGGCGACAACGATCCGCAGGCCAGGCTGATCTCGGCCGATATCGCGGGCATCCGGGTCGTTTGCGCCTACGTGCCTAACGGCGCCGAGGTGGATTCCGACAAGTATGCATACAAACTGGAATGGCTCTCCAGGTTCCGCGACTGGCTCGGACCGATCATCGCATCGGGACGCGACATGGTTGTCGCGGGAGACTTCAACATGGCGGCCGGCGAAAAGGATGTTCACTCGCCCTCCAGATGGGAAGGGACAGTCATCTGGAACGAAAGGATGCGGCAGGAATTCAGGCTGCTGGAGGAATGCGGGCTGGTCGACACGTTCCGACGGGTGAATCCGGATGCCCGCGAGTACTCGTGGTGGGACTACAGACTTGCTGGATTCGCACGAAACCACGGACTGCGGATCGACTATGTCATGGCCAGCCCGGATCTGGCTGCACGGGCATCAAGAGCCGAAATAGACAGGAAAGAAAGGGGCATCGAAAAACCGTCGGATCACGCGCCGGTGACCGTCGAATTCGAGTTGCCGTGAGGACTGCGCGCGATCACTCGACCTCGTGGAACTTCGACCAGGCAACGCCACACACCGGACACCTGTCGATCGGATCCCCGACGTGGGTGTAACCGCAGACTTCACACGTATAGACGCGGAACTCACCGATATCCTTGCCGGTCTCACGAACTTTGGCGATCGCGTCGGCATAAAGTGTCATGTGGATCTTCTCGGCCTCCAGGGCGCCCTTGAAGGCATGAGCGGCAGAGATTTCCTGCTCCTTTTCGGCCTGAGCCAGGAAACCCGGGTACATCTGCTCGACCTCGTATGTCTCGCCGGCGAGGCCGTCCTCGAGGTTCTGCAGCGTGTCGCGAACCATACCGAGCGCCTTCCAGTGGCGCTGAGCGTGAACTTCCTCGGCGTCAGCGGCCGCACGGAAGAGCTTCGCTACATTCGGGAGGCCGTCGATTGCGGCCTTGCGGGCGTATGCGACGTACTTGTTGCGGGCCTGGCTCTCGCCGGAGAACGCTTCCTTGAGGTTATCCGAAGTCTTTCCCATGATTTACTCCTGTAAGGGTACCGCCCGGCAGAACCGGGCGGGACGATGTTGTACCTCTTTGCCACCCCGGTCAAACCGATGTGGACAACCTGTTGAAATTGCCCGCCTTACCACGTCCTGTCAAGCGATTTCGCCTGTGCCGCACTGCCACTGAACGTCAAACTTTCAAGCAATCAGCCTATCGACTGAAATGCATTTCATGTGATACCTTACGCGGGCTCCGGCATGCGATTGTCCGTGCCGGCGGGGGACCATGATGGTGACGCTCCGCACATACTCGTTCATTGACAGCCTGCAGCCGCAGCTGGCGGCTTTTCTGGGCAAGACGTCCCAGGGGTTCCTGCCGCTGCCCGAGCAGGCGTCCCTGTTCGTCGAGGTGCAGCCCGCCATCGTGATCAACCAGATCACCGACAGGGCTCTGAAGACGACGACAGTGGTTCCGGGACTGCAGATCGTGGAAAGGGCGTTCGGCGTCCTTGAGATACACGACCACGACAAGGGCGAAGTCGAACGTGCGGGCGCCGCGATACTGGACTTTCTCGACATGCGCGTCGATGACCGCATGAAACCGGTGATCCACTCCAACCAGGTGATCAGGTCGGTTGAACCTTATCAGGCGCAGATCATCAACCGCAATTCATGGGGAATGATGATCCTGCCGGGGCAGAGTCTCTTCATCCTTGAAACCGAACCGGCCGGCTATGTGGCGATCGCCGCCAACGAGGCGCTGAAGGCCGCCGACATCTCTCTGGTCGAGGTTCAGCCCCACGGGGCATATGGAAGGCTGTGGCTTTCGGGAACGGAATCCGAGATTGATTCCGCCTCCGATGCGGCAATAAAGGTCTTGAAATCAATGACTGGACGGTGACGTCCGGCATGGGCTGGGCCGTCCTCGGACGGCTTTGACAAAGTTCTGGAGGTTTACGATGGCTGATGCTCTTGGAATGATCGAAACGAAGGGATTCGTCGGGCTGGTTGAAGCGGCCGATGCCATGGTCAAGGCGGCCAAGGTCGAACTGGTCGGCTACGAGAAGATCGGCGGCGGATACAATACCGCCATCGTCCGCGGAGACGTCGCGGCGGTCAAGGCGGCCACCGAGGCAGGCGCTCGCCAGGCCACGGCCATGGGCGCCGAGGTAATCTCCGTTCACGTCATCCCCAGGCCGCACGCGAACATCGACGAAGTGCTTCCGCTGGGACGCCAGGGCGCGAAGGCGAAGTAGTTCCCCCGCAGGCGACATCGCCGGGGCCGGTTCGTTTCGCATACGTCTGAACGTCCGTGTGCCCCGGTGTCGACCGCGTAAGGTATCGCACGCCCCTTCCCGGGCGGTTGGGACCTGGAGGTCGCCATGATGATGGGACTGGTGGTGGGAACCGTTGTTTCCACCAGAAAGAATGATGACCTTGTCGGCCTGCGTTTTCTGGTCGTGAACGAACTTGACCAGAACATGAAGGAGACCGGCAGGATGGTTGTTGCCGCGGACGCGCTGAACGCCGGGATCGGCGAGGTCGTGCTGTACGCGAGCGGCTCCTCGGCCAGACAGACCGAGGCCACCAGAAACCGGCCGGTGGACGCCACGATAATGGCCATCGTCGATGAATTGACCGTCGACGGCCAATCCCGCTACGTGAAATAGCGGCCGGAGGATCCGATGGCAGTCGATGAACAGAAGATCTCCGCGATAGTCGAACAGGTCATGTCCAGGTTGCGCGAGGAAGGCGCGGCAGGCAGGGCTCCCATTGCCGGCGCGCCCACCGTGGTCACCAACGTGAACACGCCTGGAACCCTCGGCATTCACAACGACATCGACGGATGTGTGTCGGCGGCGATGGCCGCTCACGAGCAGCTCATGCGCATGACCCTCGAGGTCAGGTCGAAGGCAATCCAGGCAATCAGGGACGTGGCCGTGGCCAACGCTCCGGAATTGGCCAGGATGGCGGTCGAAGAGACCGGCATGGGCCGGATCGAGGACAAGATCGCTAAGAACAGGCTGGCGGCGCTCAGCACCCCCGGCCTAGAGATCCTGGTGCCCAGGGCGGCTACCGGCGACTACGGCCTGACCCTTACCGAACGCGCGCCGTACGGCGTCATCTGCTCGATCACTCCGTCCACGAACCCGACCGAGACGATCATAAACAACTCTATCGGCATGATTGCCGGCGGCAACGCGGTCGTCATCAACCCGCACCCGAACGCCAGGAAGACCACCGTCAACACGGTCAAGATGCTGAATCGCGCGGTCATGGCGGCCGGCGGGCCGGACAACTTGATCTGCGCGATCCCCGAACCGACGATCGAGACGGCCGACAAACTGATGCGCCACTCCGCGATCCGACTGGTGGTGGTCACTGGCGGACCAGGGGTCGTCAAGGCGGCGATGAGCACAGGCAAGAAGGTGATCGGAGCGGGCCCGGGCAATCCTCCGGCGCTGGTCGATGAAACCGCGATCCTGCCGAACGCGGCGCGCGACATCGTCAAGGGCGCGGGGATGGATAACAACATCATCTGCATCGTGGAAAAAGAGATCGTGGCCGTCGAGGCGATCGCCGACCGGCTGAAGCAGGAACTGGTCAGGGCCGGCGCCTACTATATCCACGACAACATGGTGAAGAAAGTCACGGATCTCGTGATAAACGGCGAGCATCCGAACAAGAAATTCGTAGGCAAATCTCCGGCTTACATCCTGCGGCATGTCGGCATCGATCTTCCGGAGGACGTCAGAATTGCCTTCTGCGAGGTCGACGAGGAGCATCCGCTGGTGCAGGCGGAACAGTTGATGCCTGTCATCCCGATGTTCCGGGTCAGAAACGTGGACGAGGGTATCAAGGCGGCGGTCCGTGTCGAACACGGCTTCCGGCATACCGCGGTCATGCACTCGCTGAACGTCGACCACCTGCACAGGTACGCCAGGGCAGCCGACTGCTCGATATTCGTGAAGAACGGGCCTTCGCTGGCTGGAACTGGATTCACTGGCGAGGGTTACACATCCTGGACCATCGCCAGCCCGACCGGCGAGGGAATGACAACGGCAATCAACTTCACGCGGGAACGCAGGTGCGTCCTGAAGGACTATTTCCGGATCGTCTGACACGATGATCCGCGGGGGACAATAATTGAGTCTTTCTCCACCAAGCTTCAGGCCGGCTCCGAATCTCGAGGTGATCCCCGAGGCGTTCGCCGGCCTTGAGGTCCACGGACTGGCGCGTGGTTTCGTCTGCCTTGATGCCCTGGTCAAAAAGGCAAAGTCCAGAATCTGTCTGGCCGCGACAGTGACTCCGGGCAAGTTTCTGATCCTGATGGACGGTTCCGTTGCCGAGGTCGAGGAATCGCTTCTTGAAGCCGAGCGGATCGCGGCCGAGAAGCTTATAGACCGGTTCTTCCTGCCGTTCGCGCACCCTCAACTGGAAACGCGGGTCTTCGGGCCGATGGCCGACCCGGGTGCGGCCGCGATGGGAATCATCGAGTGTTCAACGGCATGCTCGGGTATCGCCTCGGCGGACGCGGCACTGAAGGCGGCTGAGGTCAGTCTGAACGTTATCCACCTCTCGTCGGGGATCGGCGGCAAAAGCTTCTACGCTTTCTGCGGTGATCTTTTCGATGTCGAGGCGTCCGTTCAGGCGGCAGTCGACCGGGCCGGGCCGGATCGGATCCTGGGTTTCGAAGTCATCGCTAACCCCCACCCCGAGTTCATCGCATCTCTCGGCATCTGAATCTCCAGGCCTGACGCGGCGAATTAACATTTGCGTGGCGCCCCGACAGCGGACGGCTATAATGCTGCTCCGGGGGACAGGCATGTATCATCAGAAGACGCTTTACCCGAACATCGACGTGACGAGGCTGCGTGAAACCGCGGCCTGCGACACCACTGTCGATTTCATGCTTGAGTTCAGCCGGCGCAGCGCGGACGTGTTCCACCTGGATCTTGGCAACGTCTGCAACATGTCATGCAGGTATTGTTGTCTGGACCACAGTCAGCAGTACTACGCGACCCCTGAGTCCGTCGCCGACACGATCGTCAAGGCTTCACGCTGGAATTTTAGAAAATGCGCCCTGGTTGGAGGCGAACCGACCATTCGGCGCGACCTGCTGCACACGATGCAGCTCCTGACATCATCCGGGATCAACGAGATCACGTTGACGACCAACGGTCTGATGCTGTCCTATCGCCGGGTCGTCCAGAGTCTGGTCAACGCCGGAATGCGCACGGTGCACCTGTCGGTCGACGATTTCGACCAGGGAACCATCAACTGGCTCTCGCGCAATCCGAATGGCGGCGAACTGGTGTTCAAGGCGCTGGACAACCTGATGGCAACCCCCGAGATCAAGACGTTTCTATACGGCGTCGTGACCAGGGCGAACGTCGGACACCTGATAACCTACGTGGAGTCGGTGGCGAGCCTCAGGACTGCTTCATCCACGCCGGACGTGATCTTCTCGGGAATGAAACCGATTGGAAACCTGTCAGAGGATCCCGGCGACATCCAGATCCCTCTTTCACAAGCCGCGGACGCCATCAAGGCGGCCATCGACCGCGGCCGTGAACTCGGCGCGGGCGTCGGATTCAAAAATATCCCGAACTGCCTGATGAAGGGATACGAGGGATTCAACCTGGACGCCTACCTGGTGGAACTGGAGTTCAACCTGGTGACGGGGGAACACTCAACCGCCACGGATCGCGAGCAGGAAAAGACTGGGAAAGCCTGCCCGTCCTGTCGCTGGTTCGATTCCTGCCCCGGTGTCTACAAAAGTTATACCGACATCCACGGCTGGTCCGAATTCGAGTGTCCCTGATGTCTGACAGGATAATCATCTCCGGCGCGGGCGGATTCCTGGGACATCGTCTGTGCCTTTTGGCCAACGGTTCCAATGCCATCGCATTCTCGGGGCGGATGCCTGAAAGGGACATCGGCGACGCCGAGCTTCACATCGGCGGCAGGAGTCAGCCGACGGAACTGGCGGACTTGCTGCGGCTGGAACCGGCGGCGTGGATCGATACAGGTGTTTCCGACGCTTCCGCGGCCACCGCGCTGGTAAAAGCCGCCGAGGAAGTCCGCAACAGCGGCGGCCGCCTGCCCCGCTTCCTGATCACCTCCAGCATCGGCGAGTACGGACAGGCACTCAGAACAGGAAACACTATCGAGGAGGGCTCTGAGCTCTCGCCCGACGACGAACACTCCCGCTCAAAGATTGAAGCGTTCCATGTGTTTCGGGAATCCGGTCTGTCCGTGGCATGGGCCGTGCTTCCGATGATGTGGGGACCGGGTGATCACGCGATTTCCGACAAACACGGCCGGATCAGGTTGCTGGTCGAGCTGCTGCTGGCCAACCGCGAAATTCAGCTTGCCGCAACGGCGGACAACCCGATCCCGGACGGTTTCGTGGACACGATCGCCGCGGCCTTGCTGCACCTGGCGCGGACCCCGGCAGACGCCGGCCTCACAAGATTTCTGGTGGCCGGCCCGGATGGGCTCACACCGGGAGATTTCATCCGGACGGCAGCGGACGAGCTTCGGGTCCGCGAACGGATTGCGGTGCTTCCCCCTGGCAGTGAGCCACACCAGCCAATCTTCCCGGGAAGCAGAATCGTCATGGACTGTTCGCGCCTCTATTCAACGGGGTTTGTCGCGCCGTTTGACTGGCGGACCGGTGTTCGCAGGACCGTCCGGGCCATCGTTGCCGAGTCGACCGGGGGGATGAGATGACGAGGCCGCGCTGGACCAGGCTGACACTTCGCATCCTGGCCTGGGTCGTGACCACGGCGCTGGTTGCCTGGGTGTTCGTCACCACCGACTTCTCCGCATTCGGGGATGCGCTGAAACGCGCGGACGTCGCCGCCTTCCTGGGCCTTGCCGTGACATTCAACCTCGCGCACCTTCTGCTCGACGCCGCGGGAGTCGGAATTCTCCTGCGCAAAACGGGGATTGGGCTGCCGTTCGGTCGCCTGGTGGCAATCCGGGCGGCCTCGTACCTTTTCGGTTTCGTCAATTACAATCTCGGACTGATCCTGATCGCCGCCGCCGCCGGAAAAGACAGAGATACACGCTGGCAGACCCTGGTCAGTCCGTTGCTGGCACTGAACGTTTTCGATCTCTTCATTCTGGGCATCCCGCTCGTGGCGGGTCTGACCGTCGGCGGACTGCCCGAATCGCCGGACGCTTTCAGTCCGTTGATGATCGCCGGAGTCGGGGCGATTCTGGCACCTGTCGTCATGGTCGCGCTCTCACGCAGTCATTTGAAACCGGCTCGATTCCTGAGTGGTCTCCTGGACACATTCCGGGCCCTCGACGCGCGTTCGCTGGTGTTGGTCCTGGTCCTCAGGGCCGTGCTTCTGTTTTCCGACGCGGCGGGCGACCTGTTGATGCTTTCGACATTCAACCTGGCAATACCAATCGATGTGTTCGCCAGATTCTTCCCCATTGACAGCTTTGCCTGTGTTTTGCCGATAACTGTGGCCGGGATAGGTCCGACGCTGATTTTGATGCGGGTGTTTTTCGCGCCTTTCACGCCAGCCGCGTCAGGCTCGCTTGCCGCGATCGACGCCTTTTCGGTCAGCGCGACCACCTCGCTTGTATTCATCAGAACGGCGCTGGCGCTTGTCTGTCTGCCATCGCTGTCGGGATTGCTCGATGGTGCAAGAAAAGGCAGGACTCAGGACTGAAGGCGTTCGGCAAGCACCTCGGCGATGTCGCTGACAGTGACCTTTTCCTCAAGGCCCTCTTCGTTGACACCGTCCCGGCACATCACCAGACAGAACGGACAGGCTGAAACGATCTTTTCAGCCCCGGTCTCGACAAGCTGTCCGACCCGGAGCCGGTTCACCCTGGTTCCTTCCTTTTCATCCCTGAACATCATGCCGCCACCGGCTCCGCAGCACATGCCGAGCTTTCTGCTGTTCGCGGCCTCAACCAGTTCGAGGCCAGCCGCACGGGCAACCGCGCGAGGCTGTTCATAGATGTCGTTGTACCTTCCGAGATAGCAGGAATCATGGAACACGGCGCGACCCGCAGACTCGCCGGAAGTCGCGGGCTTCAATACTCCACTTGCGACCAGCCGGGCCAGCAGTTCCGAGTGATGCACGACCTCGAAGTTGCCGCCGAACTGGGGGTATTCATTACGGATGGTATTGAGGCCATGCGGGCACATCGTGACAATCTTCTTCACTCCGTAGGAATTGAAAACCTCGATGTTCGCCTGTGCCTGAGTCTGGAACAGGTATTCGTTGCCAAGCCTTCTGGCGGGATCGCCGCAACAGCCCTCCTCAGGCCCAAGAATGGCGAAGTCGACTCCGGCGGCCTGCATCAGTTTCACGAAAGCGCGGGCGGCCTTCCTGCTGCGATCGTCGTAGGCGGCCGAGCAGCCCAGGAAGAAAAGATACTCCGCATCCGGCTTGTCGGACAGCAGGGGCACACCGAGTTCCGACACCATCCACAAACCGCGTTCGCCGGACGGGAGGCCCCAGGGGTTGGATTTGTTTTCCAGGTTCTTCTGGCACGTCGCCAGTTCGGGGTCCATGGCCGCCTCCATCAGGGTCAGATAGCGGCGATAGCCCACGATCTTATCGACATGCGTGATCGTGACCGGACATTGTTCTTCGCATGAACGGCACGTCGTGCACTGCCAGATCACCTCCTCGCGGATGGCATCGACCAACGATTTGCCATCGGCGCGAAGCGGATCTCCAAGGTCGACACCCTTAAGGATGTCCTTCTCGTGAAGCTTTACGAAGTCGCGCATGTCACAGATGAGCTGCTTGGGGCTCAGCGCCTTCCCAGTATTGAAGGCCGGACAGTTCACGGTGCACCGCCCGCACTCCGTGCAGGAGAAACCGTCCATGATCTGCTTCCAGGTCAATTCGGTCGGACGAAGCACGCCGAAGGTCTCCTGCTCCTCGATGTCCTTGATTGGCTCGATGGCGCCCGGATGCGTCAGACGCGAAAAGAACACGTTCGGGATGGCCAGGATGACGTGAAAATGCTTGGCAAGAGGCAACTCGTTCAGGAAGACCAGCAAAACCGTCACATGTGCCCAGTAAAACACCTGCCAGACCACGTTCAGCGCGCCTGCGGAAGCCCCCGAAAACCATCCGGCAACGACCCGGCCGACAGGAGAATGAGCCATCTCAAGGCCGAGCGCGTGTCGAGCCGCTTCAGGAACCGCGCTGCCCATGTTCAGCATGGCGTACCTGGCGCCATCGTAGATGAAATCGGAAAGCATCAGAAACGCGATGAATCCGAGAATCAGGAACGCGCTGAAGGAATTGGTCAGCCGCTTGGGCCGGGTCACGATGCGGCGCCACGTGGCCCACGCGATCATGACGAGCACCACCAGTTCGGTGATGTCCTTCAAGAACGTGTACCAGCCGTCCAGACCTTCCGAAAACCAGAAGAGCGTCCACGACGACCACTCAGGGGCCCAGGCGCGTCCGATCAGCGAGGCCGACCTGAAGAGCAGGATAAGGAACCCCCAGAAGATGAAGGCGTGCATCAGTCCTGGACCGACTTCCTTGAACATCCTGCTCTGGGCGAAAGCAATCTTCATCATGTTGACGAGGCGCCGCCACGGATGGTCAAACCGGTTGTCCGGCCGGCCCGCGATCATCACGCGCACCCGCCCCGCCATGGTGATGAAGAACATTGTCATCGCGGCGACGAGCAGCACGGCCATCAAGACGGCGTTCACTATTCCAGGCATCGAAATACCTCCATGATGCGACGGCCCGCGGGCGCGGACCGGACAAGTCAGCGAAAATTCAATACTAAATCGTGGTCAACACCGCTGTAAATACCGGCGTGTCCGACGCCCGCAGCCTGACCTCCCGATCGGTGTGCGGCAGCCCCTGGATCAACCCCAGAGGGTCAGGTTCCAGCAGGTACCTTCCGGTGGACATGAAAGCCTGGACGATCACGGCCAGGTACGGCTCAATGTCACTCTTTAAAACAAGCCTGGACCCGGGCGCCAGGGCGTCCGCTATGCATGTTCCCATCATGGGCCCGTGACGGCGGCTCGCGTGCCGCTTCTTCCACCAGGGATCGGGGAACATCAGGAACGCGCTGACGGCGGTTCCAGGCCGGACGAGCATCGGGATGGTCCGCCTGGCGTCTCCCCAGGCCATGAACAGGTTGTCAAGCCCCATCCCGGCAGCACGGTTCAGACAGTCGCCACAGAGTGAAAGCCCTGTTTCAAGACCCAGGCAAACCGCGTCCGGCATGGACGCGGCCATCGCCGTCAGGAAGCGCCCACGGCCGGAGCCGACCTCGATGACGATGGGCCGGCCTTCGGAGGCCTGCCTGAAACGCTCGACCGTCGCCGGCCGTGACGGCAGAACGAGTCGTTCAAACTGCTCGAAATACTCAGGCACGATGTCGAGGCCAATCCGATCCTCGCCGCCGATGATCCTTTCGGGGCCGAGATCGATCGGATCGAATACCTTGAACGTCTTGTCCGCCATCCTCCTTCCTCCTGCCGGGCAAAGGCCACGGCGGACGCGAATTTATCACAACGTCCGCCCCGGATGTCCATGAATGTCGGCGGCGGTCGGGACGCGACGACGGATATCCCGGAGATTCCGAAGGAATCCTTGCCAAGAGACACCTGTTTTAACTAGAATCAACCTAGAATCGCGGAGAAAACGGCCATGTTCCGTAAATACTCGATATTGTTGGCTTTGTTCCTTCCGATGGCAGTGGCCGGATGCACCACTACCGAGCCGGGCACCGACATCGAGGACGTGAAGGCGGATGTTCCGGTCCAGATCGACACATTCGAGGCGATCGAGGACGACGGCATGCCCGACACGCGCCCGGACATCGTGACCCATGATCAGGGCAGCGACGACGGGAACGTCGACGTGGTCGTCGACCCATGCGCCGAGATGCCTTACGGGTTCGGCTGCATCTGTGAAGAGAACCCCGACTGCGCCAGCAATTTCTGCATAGCCATGCCGGGCGAGAACTACTATCGCTGTACGGTCACGTGCTATGACAACTGTCCCGATGGATGGAAGTGCCAGGAGATCAACATCGGCGGGTCCGACACGACCTACATCTGCAGACCTACTTACAATCCGCTCTGCGACCGCGAATGCGAGTTCGACAGCGACTGCCAGTCGGCTGGGGCGATGTGCGTTCTCAACGGTTCCAAGAAATACTGCCACAAGTCCTGCGACACGGCGGCCGACTGCGCATCCAAGGTCAGGATCAAGGAATGCGACATAGCCGGAAACTGCACCTTCGATGGTCAGAAGACCGAGGCCGAATGTCTGGAAGATCCGCTTTGCGAGGTGATTCCGATCGACTTTGACTGCGTCGAGGTGACCAACGTCGAGGGCACCTCGACCGCCAGACAGTGCGTCCCGACCAGCGGTCACTGCGAATGCGCGTCAGATACTGACTACACCAGCGACTCGAACCATTGCGGCGACTGCGAGAACAGGTGTTTCTTCCCTAACGCGACCGCCGACTGTCAAAACAGCGAATGCGTGATGGGCGGCTGCCTCAAAGGATTCGTCGACCTGAACGGAAGTCCCGAGGACGGCTGCGAATACGAATGTCTCTTCGAGTCGCCTATTGACCACCCCGATGCCGAATTCAAAGACTCTGACTGCGACGGAATCGACGGCGACGCTGAGACGGGCGTCTTCGTCATGAACGGCGGCGACGATGACAACGACCATGGCACGATGGCTGCCCCGTTCGCGACTATCAACGCGGCCATGGCGTTCGCCGCGGCCAAGAACCCCATCCCCGAGGTTTACGTCGCCGCGGGCAGCTACCAGGAACAGGTGAACCTGATAAACGGTGTCAGCGTTTACGGCGGATACGACTCCGGGAACGGCTGGCGGCGAAACTTCAAGACGAACGTGACGACGATCACCTGGAACGGCCAGGAGACGCTTGCGGTGCGCACGGTCATCGCGAAGGACATCACGGAACCGACGGTGTTTGACGGGTTCAACGTCAAGACCGTCAGCTCGGCCCAGGCATCGGGCTCGTCGTACGGGATGCACGTGTCGGGCTGTGACAACGACCTGGTGATCTCTAACAACATCATCGAGGCCGGAAACGGCATGGACGGACGGAACGGCACGTTCGGTGCCAACGGTCAGCCGGGCAATAACGGAACAAAGGGATCGGACGCTTTCGCCTACTACCGATGCACTTTGTGCGTCTGCACCGTATTCGACCTCGAAACCAACATGAAGCCCGGTCCCGGCGGGTCCAGCCCGTGCGGCAACACCGGCGGAAACGGTGGTCGTGGCGGTGACTTCGGCGACCCGGGATTCGACGGATCAGACGGCGCCAACTCCGGTGGATACGGCGGCTCCGGCGCGTACGACGTCAGCATGGCCGGTTCTCCAGGCGGCGCGGGCCCGTCCGGCACCAAAGGCCCAGATGGTTCCGGTGGTCTGGCCTCGGGCGAGGTGAACGCGGGCGGCCTCTGGATTCCTTCGTCCGGTGCCAACGGTACCGATGGAACACACGGAAAGGGCGGCGGCGGCGGTGGTGGAGGCGGCGGTGACGACGACGAGACCATCCTGAGCTGGGAGTGCCATTCTGCCGGTGGCGCGGGTGGCGGCGGTGGCGGTGGAGGATGCGGCGGCACGGCTGGCACAGGCGGCCAGGGCGGCGGCGGTTCGTTCGGTCTGTTCCTGGTTCAGTCCAGCCCGCAGGTACTGAACAACACGATCAAGTCGAATTTCGGCGGCAACGGCGGAATTGGCGGAGCGGCAGGCACTGGTGGTGCCGGAGGCCAGGGTGGTGACGGCGGGTCCGATACCGCCGACGGTGCCGGCGCCGGTGCCCGTGGCGGCAACGGCGGCAAGGGCGGCGATGCCGGCAGCGGCGGCGGCGGTCCGGGCGGCCCCAGTTTCCCGATCTACATCGTCGGAAACGCGTCCAAGCCGACATGCACGGGCAATGAACTCGGCGGGCTTCTTTACGCCGGAACCGGCGGATACGGCGGTTCCGGGGTCTCAAACAAGGGCGCCGATGGATCAAGCGGATTGATCTACGGCGTGACCGCGAACTGCAAGACCGAATAGAATCCAAGGTCCCATCATTCTTCCCCGATCGATCCGGTCATCCGTTTCCGTGTGATAATCTCGTGAGGCTGGCAAAAGGGGACACCACGATGACCCTGTACCTGATTGATGCAAGCGGACTGGTCCACCGCGCGTTCCACGCCATCAGGGGGCTGACGAACAGTCGCGGGCAGCCGACCAACGCGATCTTCGGACTGGCCTCGATGCTGAAAAAATTCATCGCGGACACCAGGCCGACCCACTGCGCGGTGGTCCTGGACGTCGGCCGGGAGACGTTCAGAAACCGGATGTACGAACAGTACAAGGCGAACCGTCCCGAGACCGAGCCGGCCCTGGCCTCGCAGTTCAAATACGTTCCACAACTGGCCGCGGCCATGGGTTTCAAGGTTCTGGCCGTCCCGGACTACGAAGCCGACGACGTGATCGCGACCCTGGCCGCGCGTGCGGTCGCGCAGGGAATCGACGTGGTCATCGAATCGGGCGACAAGGATCTGCTTCAACTGGTATCGGACAGGGTTCTGGTGCATGACCCGATGACGGACAAGACGTACGACCGCGAGGCCGTGCGTGAAAAGATGGGGGTGTACCCCGAGCGTGTCCGGGATCTCCTCGCGCTGGTGGGAGATTCCTCGGACAACGTACCGGGGGTCAGCGGGATCGGGGCGAAGGGCGCCGCGGAGCTGATCAATAAATTCGGCGGCTTCGAGGACATCATCGCCTCAATCGACCAGCTTCCGAACCGCGCGAAAACATCACTGACAGAACACGCGGCCGATGGAAGGCTTTCTCTGGAACTGGTCAGGCTCGATGAACATGTGCCTGTGGATGTCCAGATCGAGGACCTGCGGATTGTCGAGCCGGACCGTCAGGCGCTGGCGGAACTGTTCACGGAACTGGAGTTCCGCAAGTTGCTGGCCGAGCTTGGGCCAGCCACCCACCCCGTCACCCTGCCCGACGCCGAACCGGACCTCTTTTCTGTGACCGCGCCTGCCGAGATCCCGATCGGCCCGACCGAACACGTCCATCTGACGGTCCCGGACAGTAATGCGCTTGGCGCCGCATTGCGCGGCCTGACAGGGACGACTTGCGATATCGCCTTCTGTGGCTGGCCCGACCCGATGGCTGCCGCGTTGCATCCGGATGGCAGGTGTGTCGCATTTCGTCTGGGCGATGCCCTGACAAACGCACCCGATGCCCTGATGGCGCTGCTTTCTGACTGGACCGGGGCGGGCTACAAGGAACTGACCAGGGCCATTGCCGCAATCGGACAGACTCCGGCCGCGCCACGCTTTGACCCGGTCCTGGCCTCCTATCTTCTTGACTCCGAAGGCGGACGATTCACGCTGCCGGAAGTGATCGAACGGACGGTCGGATTGTCGATCGAAACGGGTGATTGCTCACCGGACTCGCTTGCCGCGCTCGTGACCGGCTCCAGACGGGCATCGGCGACACTTCGTGAGGCCGCTTCCGGCGACGAACTGGGATTCCTGCTTCGCGAGGTCGAGATTCCCCTGGCGGCGCTGCTCGCCAGGATGGAAATGAAAGGGATACTGGTGGACAGAGATTCCCTTTCCGACCTTTCCAAGGTTCTCGGCGAGGAACTGCGGACGGTCGAAAAGAGAATCATCGACGCGGCCGGGGTGGCTTTCAACCCCGCGTCACCGAAGCAGCTTGCGGACGTTCTCTTCAATCATCTCCGCCTTCCGACCGGCAAAAAGGGGGCTTCGGGATACTCGACAGACGTGAAGGTGCTCGAAGAACTGTCAGGGCTGCATCCGGTTCCGGCCCTGGTGCTCGAGTACCGAAGCCTGGCCAAACTGAAAGGCACATACGCCGACGCGCTTTTCGGGCTGATCGACCCGGCCGACGGACGGATTCACACATCGTTCAATCAGACGGTGACCGCGACGGGCAGGCTGTCGTCATCGGATCCCAACCTTCAGAACATCCCGATCAGGACCGAGGCGGGACGCCGAATCAGGCATGCATTCCTGGCACCGGCCGGACGTACCTTCGTTTCCGCCGACTATTCCCAGATCGAGTTGCGGGTTCTGGCGCACTTCGCGCGGGACCAGTATCTGGCGGACGCCTTCGCGGCGGGCCGGGACATTCACGCCGAGACCGCGCGTAAGATATTCCACTTGTCCGGCGAGGTGTCGTCCGAACAGAGGCGTATCGCCAAGGTCGTAAACTTCGGACTGCTTTACGGGATGGGACCGTTCCGTCTGGCCGGGGATCTGAAGATCAGCCGGCGCGAGGCGAAGCAGATAATCGACGAGTACTTCGAAGCCTTCCCGGGAATCAGGACGTTCATGGCAAACGCGGTCGAGACGACACGCGCGACCGGCTACTCGTCCACGATGTTCGGACGGCGGCGGCGCATAGCCGACATCAACTCCGCCAACCATCAGCTCAGGACCGCGGCCGAACGGATGGCGCTGAACATGCCGGTTCAGGGAACCGCTGCGGACATCATCAAGATTGCGATGGTCAGACTGGACAGGCGGCTTCGCGCCCGGGGTCTGCGCGCCGACATCGTGCTGCAGGTCCACGACGAGCTGGTGCTTGAGGTCGACGACGCTGACGTCGAGGCGGCACGGGACGCGCTGGTGCAAGAGATGGAGGGCGCAGCCTCCCTGACGGTGCCCCTGGTGGCACAACCGGGTATCGGAAAACGGTGGGATGAACTTCACTAGGGCGTGTCTTTGCGGGGCGCGCGCCTGACTCCGGCAGCCGGGTCCAGCACCAGAATCAGTACTGAAACACAGATCAGGACGTAACCGACGACGGTGTGAACCCCGACGCCTTCACCCCAGAAGATGGCGGCGCCGATGCCGGCCGTGAGAGGCTCCATCAGCAGGGCGGCCGAGATGCGACCTGCGTGAATGTGCGCTACGGCGTGGTTGATCGATGTATGGCCGATCATCGTGGGGATAAGCGCCATGAGCAGGAAGCAGACCCAGTTCCGCGCGGAATAGTCGACGATGGGAGAACCGGCGAAGCCGAGGGCGATGAAAGCGACTAAAGCGCCGACCGCGTATACGCAAGTGACGTAAGCCGCGCTGTCAACCGACCTGCGAACACGCTTCCCAAGCAAAAAGTAGGTGGTGAAAAGCACTGACGCCAGCACGGCCAGGGCGTTTCCATAGAAACGGGAAGGGTCCGCATCGAAGTCCGTGACCCCGATGAAGATGACGGCCACAAGGCCGAGAAGGATCGAGACCGCCAGCCTGGCAGAGGGACGCTCGCGGAAGAAAAGCCAGCCGCCCACGGAAGTGAGCACCGGATTGATTGCGAAGAAAATGGCGGCATTGGCCACCGTCGTGTGCTGCACCGCCGCGATCCAGGCGAAAAAATGAAGCGCAAGAGCCAGGCCGGCCAGAACGAGCAGCACGGCGTCCAACCGCTCAAGACGCGCGACCCGTTTCAGACTGCTGCCGGCAAGCGGCGCCAGAAGAAGGGACGCGATCGCCAGACGCCACGCCGAGATGGCGAACGGCGACGCATCCGAGAGACGCACGATATTCCCGGACTGGCTGGCGGCGACGATCCCGACAAAAAGAAACAACCATGCTTTCTTGGCTGCACTCATGGCCGCGGAACTTACCACCAGCCGCGGTTCCTGTCCACGGCCCCCAGGGCCTCGGCAGGCTGCGGCCCCCGCCTCGTGCCTGGGCTCTGTATGAATGACCGGCCCGTTGGGCCGGCCTCCGGATCCTGACCCTGCTCCTGCCCCTGATCCTGATCCTGCCCCTGATCCTGATCCTGCCCCCGTCAGCAGCATCTGCAATCAGCCAGAGGGGATCCGTACCAACACCGCCCGCCACGACCGTGTAGGGGCGAATTACATTCGCCCCTGGCGTAGGCGGTAAGCCGTCAGGAAGGGCGAATTTTCATTCGCCCCTACGCCGGAACCCGACCCTGACGCTGATCCTGACCCTGACCCCGACCCTGTCGCAGAAGGGCGAATTATCATTCGCCCTTACGCCGGAACCCTGACCCCTTGCCAAGCCCCTCGTATTTCGAGGGGCCGTCCATACAGAGCCCACGGCGCGAGCCGTGGGACGGGTGCCCAATATCCGCAACCGGGACGGGCGCCCGATAACCGCCAGCAACGAATCGGACGAACAATCGTGTATAATCGCGCCCCCGGGGTTTAGGCCGGGACGGAAGAGGCCATGGGAAAGAAGTACAAATCAAGCGACGGGCGGAAGATCGTCGCGCAGAACCGGCGTGCGAGGCACGACTACGAACTGTTCGACAGGTTCGAGGCCGGTCTGGTTCTTCTCGGCAGCGAGGTGAAATCACTCAGGGATGGAAACGCCCAGCTGGTCGACGGGTACATCGAGATTCGGAACGGCGAGGCATGGCTGGTCGGAATCAATATCGCGCAGTACTCGCATTCGTCCTGGCAGAACCATGATCCCCGGCGCGACCGCAAGCTGCTTCTGCACGCGAAGGAACTGAAGAAGCTCGACACCAAGACTCGTGAAAAGGGCTTCACGATCGTCCCTCTGGAACTCTATTTCAAAGAAGGACTCGCCAAGGTCGAGATCGCGCTGGCGAAGGGACGCAAGTCCTACGACAAGCGTGACAAGATCGACGCGCGGGATCAGGCCAGGATTGCCCGCGGACGCGGCGACGACTAGGGGGCGGCGATTTGACCCGTTCCGGCAGACAATTTGATGGACAGACCGACGGGCGTCCCATCCGGGTTGCCTTCCGGACTACCGGCTGCAAGGTCAACCAGTTCGACACCACCTCGGTCATGACGGCTCTTGCCGATCTTCCAATCGAATTCTGCCACCCGGACGAAGGGGCCGACCTGGTCGTCGTGAACGCGTGCACGGTCACGATGAAGGCCGACCGGGATGGCAGGGCCTATGCCTACCGTGCGGCCAGGACAGGTGCCAGGGTCTTGCTGGCCGGCTGCCTGGCGACCAGAATCGGCGATAGCTGCGAGTCGATGCCGAACGGGATCGAGGTCAGCCCCGGCACGGCGGACAGGACGGCGCTCGTGACGCGCATCGTCTCGCTGGTTGAAGAGATGCTTCGTCAGCGCGCGTCGGATGAAGACCGAACGGACAACGGTGGGCGTTCCAAAGGAACGTCGGAAGGCAGCCTTCCGCTGTCGGCCGAGGACGAGGATGGCGTCGGGCTGTCCAGATCGAGGCCGCTGGTCAAGATTCAGGATGGATGCGACTGCAGGTGTTCTTACTGTATCGTGCCTCTGGTCCGCGGGCCGTCGCGCAGCGTTTCAATCCAGGACGTCACCCGCCAGGTCGAGGCGGCTTCTCTCGCCGGGGCGGCCGAGGTCGTGCTTACCGGGGTGGATCTTGCGGCCTGGGGCAGGACGGACGACGGCCGGTACGGCCACCTGCACGATCTGCTCAAACACCTGACAGCGATGGGTACCTCGATGCGGTTCAGGCTGTCCTCGCTCGAACCGTACGGTCTTGACGATGATCTGGTGGACTCGATCGCATCGAACCCGGATATCTGCCCGCATCTGCATATTCCGATGCAATCCGGCGCGGATACGGTTCTTTTTAGAATGAACCGGCCCTACTCGTCCGCAAGGTTCCGTGATCTGGTTTCCCGCGCGGCCGGGGCAATACCGGGTCTGGTGCTCGGAATGGATGTTATCGCAGGGTTCCCCGGTGAATCCGATGAGGAATTCGACCAGACCAGGGCGATGATTCGCGATCTGCCCACGACCTACCTGCACGTGTTCCCGTACTCCCCGCGTCCGGGAACACCGGCCGCCGTTGCGCCGAATCAGGTTCCGGTCGAGGTAAAACGCATGCGAGGCCGTGTTCTGCGTGAGTTCGGTCAGCGGCGACGAAAAACACACGTCGCTTCGCTTGAAGGCAGTTTGGTCGAGGTCGTGGACATCAGGCCGGTCAGCGGCGGCGTCGAGGCCCTTGCGGCGGACTACACCCGGGTCCTGATCCCGAATGCGCCCGCGATGCGCGACGGCCGCCGCATGATCAGAATCATTGGAAGCAATGAAACGACCGCGATCGGAAAGGAACTGGAATGAAGGAAAACGGCGCATGGGAACCGGCGGATCCGTCGTCCCTGGAAGAATCGATCGGTTATCGTTTCCAGGATCGCTCGCTTCTTCTCGGGGCGCTGACGCACTCGTCCTTCTGCAATGAATCAACGGAACCGACAAGCGACAATGAGAGGCTCGAATTTCTCGGCGACGCTATCATCTCGACCGTCATATCGGAATCCGCGTACACGCAATTCCCGGACGCCCGCGAGGGCGAACTGACCAGACTGAAGGCGCTGGTCGTGGCTGAGCCGGGGCTTGCCATGAAGGCGGCCGAACTGAACCTCGGCAGGTACCTGCGTCTTGGTCACGGCGCCGCCACCGCGGATCGCGCGGCCACTCACCCGGGAGTTCTGTGCGACGCTTTCGAGGCACTGATCGGCGCGGTCTATCTCGATGGCGGATTCGAGACCGCAAAAAAGATCATCCTCACGCTGCTCGGCCCGGAGTTGCCGAAGGCCCGCAGCGGGGGACACCAGATCGATGCAAAGACCGAACTGCAGATGCTGACATTGGCGCGTACACGAAAGCCGCCTGTCTATCATCTGGTCAGGATGGAGGGGCCGCCGCACGCCCCGGAATTCGTGGTCGAAGTCAGGCTGCCGGACGGCACGTCTTTCTCCGGCGGCGGAAGAAGCAAGAAACAGGCTCAGCAGGCTGCCGCGGCGGATGCGCTGAAGCATTGTCGCGCCAGATCTACTGGCATGGAGGAATCCGATGAAACTGCCGACTGATGTAACCAGGGAAATTGAAACCGCGCTCACCAGTCAGTTCGCCGGCCACATAGCGGGCGAGCAGTTTATCGTCTCCGGTCGTTTCGAACCCGGTTTTCTGCACCTTGACGTGGCGTTGAGGCGGCGTGACGAGACATTTGCCTACGAGATGCAGTTCAGGTGCGCCCTGGCGGAAAACAAGCTGTCCGAGGCGGAATCGCTGGTCGTGACCGTCGACTTCGTCGGATGGTATCTCGAACAGTATTTCGAAAGCGGACGCGACCTGATCCTGCCGCTGGACTTCCAGCCCTGCAACATGGGCGAGAACATCGTCTATGCGTGCGGTGACATCGATAATCCGATGCTGACCAGGATGGCGGACGAGATCCTGGAACGCGGCGTGGCACTGGGCCCCGAAGACCGGAAGCGCTGAAAAATCACTGATCAGTATACTTGAGACGATCAGCGGCCAGAGCGGATACCAGGGCCTGCCGGACCGCCGGTTCATGAAGCGCTATTATCCTGGCCGCCAGCACCGCCGCGTTCTTCGCGCCATCGATAGCGACCGTGGCGACCGGGATCCCCGGAGGCATCTGCACTGTGGAAAGCAGAGCATCCAGACCTTGAAGCTTCCCCGAGGCGACTGGAACGCCGATGACCGGCAACAGCGACTGGGCAGCCACGGCCCCGGCGAGATGAGCAGCCATTCCGGCACATGCAATCAGGACCTGAATTCCCCGATCCGCGGCCGTCGTGCAGTAGTCAGTGACAAGATCGGGTGTACGGTGTGCCGATGCCAGCTTCACCTCGCCGGCTATGCCAAGCGAGTCGAGAGTCTTCAGGATTGTATCGGCAATCTCTCGATCGCTGGGGCTTCCAACCAGGATTCCAACCTTCACATCGCCCATTCAAATCCTCCAAACATTCGGCAACAGGAAAGAGAGAACGGATGATAACCCGGATTTGCGCGCGAGCCATATCCGAATTGCCGGTCAGCGGCGATCGGAACATTGAGAATCGTCGGCAGGGCAGACAAAACGCAGATGAATGTGATCGCGGTGATCGCGATCCCCGGACAGAATCGGCCGCGAGCCGCCCGGGAAATAGTCCAGGTAGGGTTCCAGGTCCTGTCTGGACCCGACGTACTTTCGCAGAGCAACAAGCGGAGTGTTCGCGATGAAGATGTACTTCAAGTCACCGCGATCTATGAAACACTGAACCAGCCACCACTGTTTCTCGACGTCCAGATTCCGGTAGCTGGCCCTGCGATTGAAGTGTCCGTTGGTCTGAGGAGGATTAGTGATGAAGCCAAGGTCGACGTCACGGCCGCTCTGATGCGAACGATGGCGCGAAAGCCGACGTCCCTCGCGGCGGGACAGATCTCCGAGGCTTACGTCCGGTCCATCGGGAAACGTCAGTCTGTATCTGCACAGGCAGTCGGAAACAGCCGCCACGGTCTCGGGCGTGCCCCATGTGTGGATGCGCCGATCATGCTTGATCCATCCGCAGCCTCGGCCGTCGCCGTTCGAATCGATGTCCACTCCACCCCGAAGAGTTCCACGCCAGGGACGTCCCACCGACCCGGGTCTTTCGTCGCGGCAGAAGAACACACGCTGCCCCTGAACCAGTCGTTGACCGCGTTTGAACTCGTTCATCACCGCCAGATCCTGCGGCAAAATCCGAAGTCTGGCCGCAACCATCCCGACCGACGTCTCGCCACGACGGACGGAAGACATCACATAAACGAAACCTTCGGGGCAGGGGTTGTCGGGGATGGGCTGGTCAAGCGGCGCGGCAATGGCGGCCGGCGCGGCCAGTACAAGAGCGAGAAGCAATGCTATCAATGCCTACCGTCCGGTTTATCGTTCGGATTCAACAAGTTCCAACTGCCGCAGATGGTCTGATCAACAGCCGGAGTGCTGAATTTATTGGATCCGCAGGCCTCTGTAAACCCAAAACTCAACTCTGAAGCCCGTTGAAACTGGCTCGCACCGTTCACGAAGCCACTCTCTCTCTTGATCGCTGGTATTACTTTGTAGTACCATCC
>Ga0209201_1001708_pt1 | contig 24110 bp, 19 predicted proteins | sample AD_UKC055_MetaG_FD_184411 | JGI IMG/M metagenome (GOLD analysis project Ga0209201, IMG submission 184411) | Active sludge microbial communities of municipal wastewater-treating anaerobic digesters from USA - AD_UKC055_MetaG (SPAdes) (version 2) | ecosystem: Engineered > Bioreactor > Anaerobic >...
CCTTCGTAAACCGGGATTCCGGCTTTCATGAGAATGTCTTTGAAAACCGGGACCCATCGCCTGATTTTCGGCGAAGCCTCGTACTGGCGCCAGGCCACCAGCATGGGCTTGCCGCCGGCATATTTCCCGGCTTCCGTCGCCAGGTACGTGGCAAGCGTTTCGATATACGCGCCGTCCGGCTCCTGTTTGTACAGCCAGTCAAAAGGAACGGAGACGATGAAATGATCTATTTCGCCGCTTCGCGCCACCACATCCAGCACCTCACCCATCAGGGGAAGGTAAACAAAGGCAATTGCCGCATCGATGGGATTGCGGATCATCGACCCGGCCGGCGGTACATGTTTTCTAAGCTTTCGGATCAGGCCGTCCGAAAGCACGGGAAGCTCGAGGCCCGCTTTCGCGCAGTCATCCGCGACCGACACGCCGTTGCCTCCACCGAATCCGAGAACAGCCACCCTTTTTCCCCTGACCTTTCTCAGCCGGTGGAACGCCTGCGTCACATCAGCCATTTCTTCAAGCGATTCCACACGGACCGCGCCCGTCTGGCGAAAGAAGGCCTTCCAGATGGTTTCCCCGCCGGCCATCGAACCCGTGTGCGATGACACGGCCCTCGCCCCCGATTCCGTGAGGCCGCTCTTGTAGATAATGACCGGCTTTCGGCGGTTGATTTTCTTCACCTGCTCAAGCAGAAGCCGACCGTCTTTGACGCCCTCGAGATACATGGTGATGATCCGGGTTTCTTCGTCGCCGGCCAGGTAATCCAGAAAATCCGTGCTGTCGAGCGTCAGGGCGTTGCCGTAGCTGATGGACTTGGCAAATCCGATGTCGTAAACATCCGTCAGGTAATTGGAAAAATCCTGGGCGTTGCCGCCGCTCTGGCTGATCAGGGAAACGGGGCCGACTTTTGTGGATGCGTTTTCCCAGGTCAGCATTCGGTTTTTGGGAACGTAGAAGCCCATGCAGTTCGGTCCGATGACGCGCAGGTCTCCTTCACGGGCGACGGCTTCAATCTCCCGCTGCAGCCGAACGCCCTCTTCTTCGCCGGTTTCCTTGAAGCCGGAGCTGAAAATATGGATATTTTTGTGTCCCGTGGCGACGCATTCTCTGAGAATATCCGCAACCCGGGGAGCGGGAATCGAGAGGATCACCAAGTCCGCGACTTCCGGAAGCGACGACAGGTTCGGGTAGGCCTTGATCCCGTCGATTTCCTGAAGCCGCGGGTTGACGGGGTACAGCCTTCCCCGGTAGCCGAAATTTCTCATGCAGCCGAACATTCCGGAAAATCCGTTCGCTGCCGGACGGGTGGCGCCGACCACGGCGACGGATTGGGCGTTTGCCATCACGTCCAGCGCGGCGCGGATTTCCGCCTGCTTTTTTCTGTTGCTCTTTGTCCTGTTCGGCGCGGCTGAAGCCGCCGGATTTTCATCCAGAATCACCAGCGCATCCACCGCCACTACATTCCCCTTTGGAGTGGTGATCAGCGGATTGACATCCACCTCCCGAATGTCCGGCCGTTCCATGCCAAGTTTCGACAGACCGATGAGAACATCGGCCAGTTGATCGGCATCAACGGGCGCTTCGCCGCGAAAATTCCCCAGCAGCTTTCGGGACGCGATTTCCCCGATCATCCGTTTGGCCTCCCGCCGGCCCAAAGGGGCTACGCGGAAAGTGGTGTCGGCCAGCGCTTCGGTAAAAATGCCGCCGAGACCGAACATCACCACCGGCCCGAACTGAGCGTCCCGAATCAGGCCCGCGACCCACTCCCGGCTCCCGGCGATCTGCGGGGAAACGATGCAGCCTTCCCCGTCGTCGCCCGCGGATGCCCGAATGGCGCGGAACGCATTCCGCACTTCTTTTGCGGATTTAAGGTTGGTTTTGACCAGGCCGCGTTCGGTTTTATGCTGAAGCTTCGCGCCGTGCCCCTTGACGACCACCGGATAGCCAATTTTTTGCGCCTGCAAAATTACTTCCCGCTCGCTTGTGGCCATCCGGTCGCGCGCAACCGGAATCCCGTAGGACGCAAGCAGCTTTTTGGATTCCATTTCCGTCATGGATTGACGTCCTTCGGCTCGCACCCGGCGAATCAGAATGTCCGCTTTTGATAGGGTCATGTTTTTCCCTCGAAGTTTTTTTATTGTGAACAGGGCAGGAACCGTTAACACAAGGCCGGACGATAGTCAACCCGGAGGCCGCTTCGGCCTACGAAATACTTCCCGGCGCGACTTCGTAGCTAATTTGAGAACTTGGATACTTCAGGATTAACGGATGTGCCTCTCTTCCGGGGGACGAACAATTCTTTTCCGTTTCGATTCTTGGATGGTGTGATCATTCACCTTTACTTTCCAGTAGCGGGACAGTTTGTTTAGAATTTTTGTTCATTTGGGAGAGCCGTTTTCTGGCCTGAACAATAGCTTCATGGAATTTTCGCTGGAGCGCTTTCTTGGGCAGCAGTTTCGTCCAATAGGACGCCACACGAATGTTGCTCTTCTCCAGTTCCAGCAGTTCCACCGTTTCTTCTTTCTTGCCCGCGCAGAGAATCAGGCCGATCGGCGCTTCCTCGCCCGGTTTTTGTTCGTATCTCGCAAGCCAGCGCAGGTAAAGCTCCATCTGGCCCTTGTGGGCCGCTTGAAAATCGCCGAGCTTCAGATCAATCACCACCAGACGACGCAGCCCACGATGATAGAACAGCAAGTCAAGATAGTGATCGTCGTGATCCACCTGAATGCGTTTCTGGCGGGCCACAAACGTAAAGCCCACCCCCAGCTCCAGAATGAAGCTTTCCAGTTCCCGCATAATGGCGTCTTCGATGTCTTTTTCCAGATAGCGGTCTTTCAAACCCAGGAAATCCAAAAAGTAGGGATCGCGGAAAACAAGATCGGGCGTCAGCTTATCTTTTTCGCGAAGAGAGTCGAGTTCTTGACAAATCAGTGTATCGGGCTTTTTCGACAGCGCCGTGCGTTCGAAAAGCATGCCGCCTACTTTATTGCGCATGGTTCTTACACTCCATCTTTCCAAACGGCACATTTCTGCATAAAAATCACGACTCAATGCATTTTCGAGATAAATGATTTCCTTGAAATGGCTCCAGCCCAATTGTCTCGACAGCGTAGAGACAATTTTCTCATTAGGAAAAACTTCCGCAAAACGGATCATATGACGCAAGGATTTTTCAGAAAAACCACGGCCGAATTCACGCTCCAATTGTCTCCCCAGCACGGAGACAATCTTTGCGCCATAGTCCGCCCTTTTTTGTTTAAGAATATCTTCCAAAATCCGCTTGCCGATCTTCCAATGCAGAAGGACAAGCGTTCTGTTAACCTGTCGGGCCACGTCCTGTCTTGCCCCGTCAATTAATTCACGCAAATCGCCCAGCAATTCAGTGGCCGGCTTTGTGCGTTTTGATGTTACTGATTTTTGCTTGTCTGGTATTTTAGGCATTGGCACTCTTTCCGAAGTAAAAAATTCGCTAAGCGTTGCCGCGGGAAAAGCGGAATATAATTGATCCGCCGCTTATTCTGTTTCAAATCGAGGAATAGCGCTTTTTGCGTATGTAAACTTTAATTGCCTGGAATCATACAACTTCTGAAAAGCAATGCAAGTGAAAACTCCAACTCATTTCTAAATTCGCATTTCTCAATTGGCTGGACACATTTCTAAATTGGCTTGACTACAGTCCCCGTTCTTTCTATACTCCTGCAAACAGAAAGGTTTGCCGTCATGATGGATGGGTCATTTTCTCCCGCGCTGGTCTGGGCGGTCGTCGGTCTCGTGCTCCTCATCGCGGAGCTGATGGCCGTAAGTTTTATTCTCTGCTTCATCGGCCTGGGCGCGCTCGTCGTCGCGCTGGCCACCTGGCTTAACCTCACACCTTCCTTCAGCAGCCAGTTGATCGTCTTTACGGTTTCGTCCCTCCTGCTGATGGCACTGCTTCGCAAAACCGCCCGGAAACTTTTTGCGGGGCAGGCCGATGCGCAGCCGGATTATGCGGGGCAAAAGGTCCCCGTCGTCGGCGCCATTCCCGCCGGCGGCGAGGGAACGATCCAGTATCGCGGTTCGGTCTGGATCGCCTTTTCCGACGCGACTGAAACGATACCGGAAGGCACGGTCGTGCAGATAGAAGCCGTCGAGGGCATTCGCGTCAAAGTTAAACCCGTTGCATAAAAATTCAGGAGGTAAGGAACATGGAAGTCGTATTGATTGTTCTGGCGGCGCTCGCCGTAATTTTCATCGTAAAAGGCGTTTGCATTATTCCGCAGCAGAGCGCCTACGTCATTGAACGGCTGGGGAAATTTAACCGGGTGCTTCATGCGGGCATCAGTTACATCATCCCCTTCGTGGACCGCAAAGCGTATGTGCACACGCTGAAAGAGCAGGCGCTCGATATTCCCGAACAGATCTGCATCACGCGCGACAATGTCCAGGTCGGCGTGGACGGCGTGATTTTCATTCAGGTCTTCGATCCGCAAATGGCCTCCTACGGAATCAGCAACTACGTGTTTTCCATCGTGCAGTTGGCGCAGACCACCATGCGCAGCGAAGTCGGCAAGATTGATCTGGATAAAACGTTCGAAGAGCGAACCACCATCAATTCCGCCATCGTCTCCGCCATCAATGACGCCTCCCGGACGTGGGGCGTGAAAATCCTGCGCTACGAAATCAAAAACATCCGGCCGCCGGAAAATGTTCTGAATGCCATGGAAAAACAGATGCAGGCCGAACGGGAAAAGCGCGCGGTGATTCTGCAGTCGGAAGGCGAGAAGCAGTCGGCCGTCAATGTGGCGGAAGGCCAGAAGCAGAAAGTCGTGCTGGAATCGGAAGCCGTGCGCCAGAAGCAGATCAATGAGGCGACCGGCCAGGCGGAAGCCATCCGCTCGATCGCCTCCGCCACGGCCGACGGTCTGAAAGCGGTGGCCGGCGCGGTGCAGACCGAGGGCGGCATGGAGGCGGTGCAGCTGCGCGTGGCGGAAAAACTGGTCGAGCAGTTCGGCCATCTGGCCAAGCAGGGAAACACGCTCATTCTGCCGGCCAACTTCGGAGACATCTCTACGCTGATCGCCACAGCCATGAGCGTGGTCAAGCAGACGAAGTAAATCGTCATGGTTCGACCGGCTCACCATGACACTTGTTGGTCGTCGCTCGTTACTCGTTACTCGTCGCTCGTCGTTCGTTGCTCGACGTTCGTCTTCCTATTCCCCATCTCCCGTAGGGAACGGTCGCGACCGTTCCCTACATTCCACCATTCACTCTCTTGTCATCCCGAGCCCGTCGAGGAATGCCTTCGACTTTTCACCGCTTCCTCTTAAACCTTAACCACTTAAAACTTAAAACTTAAAACTTTTACCCCTTGCCTATCGCCCCTTGCCCATCGCATATTACCCATTACCCATTACCTCATTCCTACGACCTATAACCCATCTCCCGTAGGGAACAGTCGCGACCGTTCCCTACATTCCACCATTCACTCTCTTGTCATCCCGAGCCCGTCGAGGAATGCCTTCGACTTTTCACCGCTTCCTCTTAAACCTTAACCACTTAAAACTTAAAACTTAAAACTTTTACCCCTTGCCTATCGCCTATTGCCCATTGCCCATTACCTCATACCTATAACCCATCGTCCGTAGGGAACAGTCGCGACTGTCCCCTACAACCATCCACCATCCACTATTCACCATTCTCAAAAGTATTTATTTTTCCCGTCAATTGTGTTTAGATGCCGCCAGTTCAATCCAAAGCGGGAAAGCGGATGAATCTGGAGAAAAAAACAAAAAAAGAACTGATCGATCTGGTCACGTCCCTGCAGAAGCGATTGTCGGTCCAGGAGCACACGAAGCTTCATGTCACGTCGGAAAAGGACCTGTACAAGATTCTGGCGTACAGCTCTCAAGTCGGCTGCTACATCATGCAGGACGGACAGTTTCAATTCATCAATTCCCATTTCCTGGATTACACGGGCTATCCCGAAAAAAAGCTTTTAAAGATGCCCCCCCCTTCGCTCATTCTACCGGAAGACCGTCGCCGAACGGCCAAAAACGCGATCATGATGCTGAAGGGGCAGCGCTTCTCTCCCTATGAGTTTCGTATTGTCACGAAAGACGGGCGAATCAAATGGATCATGGAAACCGCCATTTCCATCACCTTCAAGGGGCGGCGGGCCATTCTGGGCAATTCCATGGATATCACCGAGCGCAAGGAGGCCGGCCGGCGCCTGGAGGAGCTCGAAGCGCTGGAATCGTCCATTCTCGACGCGATTCCGCAGGCCGTGGTAGGCCTGCACGAGCGGCGCATCAATTTCGCCAATCACGCCGTCAAGATGATCTTCGGCTGGCACCGGGAAGAGCTGATCGGCAAGAGCATCCGGTTGATCTACCGAAACGAGGAAGAAGCGGACAAAATCGGCGAGATTTTTTACAAAAAGCTGGAGCATCAGAGAACTTATGAAACGGAGTTTCCCTGCCGGCACAAGGACGGACGGGAAATGCTCTGCCGAATGAAGGCCTCCCGCATCGGGGAAAAGCTGCGCGAGAAGCGCGTAGTGGTGACCTACGAGGACATCACGCAGGAGAAAAAAGCGCAGGAGGAGCTGGAGCGGTCCCGAGAAGAATTGCGCAACCTTTCCATTCACCTTCAGTCGGTGCGCGAGGAGGAATGCGCGCGCGTCGCCCGCAAGATTCACGACGAACTGGGCCAGTCGCTCACCGCACTGCAGATGGACCTTTCCTGGCTGTTGAACCGCGTGCCCTCCGGATCGAAGGCCATTCGGGAAAAGACGCAAAGCATGTCCGGCCTGGTGGACGCCACGATTGAAAGCGTCCACAACATCACGACGGAGCTGCGCCCCAGCCTGCTCGACGATCTGGGACTGCCGGCGGCCATCGAATGGCAGGCCGCGGATTTTCAGAAGCGCTCCGGCATTCGTTGCCAGGCCAAAATCCAGTGCGTCAAAGGCGCCTTTGACAAGCAGCTGGCCACCGCCGTCTTCCGGATTTTTCAGGAAACCCTCACCAACATCGTGCGGCACGCCAAAGCGACGCTCTGCAAGGTGACGCTGACGGAAACGGAAAAGGAGCTTTGCCTGGACGTGACGGACAACGGAATCGGCATCACACAGTGGCAGGTGGACTCCCCCCGGTCCTTCGGCATGATCGGAATGCGCGAGCGTGCGCATCTCTGGTGCGGCAACGTCCAGGTCCAAAACATCAAGCCGTCCGGAACCACCGTCCGGGTGCTGATTCCGCTTCAGTAAAGGAGAACTGCAAACATGATACGCATACTGGTTGCCGATGATCACGCCGTGGTGCGGCAGGGTGTGGTTCAGATTCTCGCGGAAGTGAAGGACATTCTGGTCAAGGACGAAGCGCAAAACGGCGCGGAAACGCTGGATAAGGTTCTGAAATATGAATATGACGTGGTTCTGCTGGACATCTCCATGCCGGGACGAAGCGGCCTGGAAGTTCTAACGGATATCAAGGCCCAGCGACCCAAACTGGCCGTTCTGATTCTGAGCATGCACCCCGAGGAACAGTACGCGGTGCGGGCGCTGCGCGCGGGCGCGTCGGGCTATCTCACCAAGGCCAGCGCTCCCCAGGAACTGATCGGCGCCATCCGCAAGGTAGCCGGTGGCGGGAAATACGTGACGGCATCGCTCGCTGAAAAACTGGCCGACGAGCTGGAAGTAAACACCGGGAAGCTGCCCCATGAGCGGCTCTCCGACCGCGAACACCAGGTGATGCTGATGCTGGCGGAAGGCAAGTCCGTTTCAGATATCGCCTCCGAACTCTGCCTGAGTGTGAAGACGATCAGCACCTACCGCACCCGCGTTATGGAAAAAATGGGTTTGAAAAAGAACGCCGAACTGACCCTTTACGCCGTCCACAACAAGCTGATCAACTAAGAGAAAAACGAGGAATCATGCCCTTTTCGGAATCATTTCAACCCTCTCCAATGTGATCCGGTTCATCCGTTGTCCGACGATTTGTCGGACAAAAGCCGTCAGTACTCCCTGCATCGTTCCGACAGAACATTCAGCGCCCTGCCGATAGAATCCTTTTTTTTCCTGTGCTACACCCCCATCACAGGAAACGGCAAAAATCGCGACCGGAAACCATCACGGCTCAAGGAGGGCGCATGACAAGGGGATCTTCGACATCACAGCGGCAAAAGGCGACGGCCAACCAGGGCGGCAAACTGCTCAACGACGAACTGGCGGAAATCATCCATCAGGCTGTACGGGACAACCGCAGCTATCTCATGGAGCATGAGAGCAAGGAAATTCTCGAAGGCGCGGGCATCGCGACCACGGGCTACCTGGTGGCTCGCTCCGAAGACGAAGCGCTGGCGCTTTGCGAAAGAATCGGCTTCCCCGTCGCCATGAAAATTGTTTCGCCGGACATCGTGCACAAATCGGACGCGGGCGGCGTCCGGCTGAATCTTCTCTCCGCCGAAGATGTTCGCAAGGCCTACCGCTCCATGGTGGAGACTTTCAAATACCAGCACATCGAAGGCATCACCATCCAGCGCATGGCCGCCCCCGGCATCGAGGCCATCATCGGCGTAACGCGCGATCCCAGCTTCGGCCCGCTCATCATGTTCGGCCTGGGCGGCGTGTTCGTCGAAGTGCTGCGCGACGTATCGTTCCGGATTCTGCCGATCACCGAAAAGGACGCGGCGGAGATGATCGAAGAAATCCGCGGCTCGGATATCCTGAAGGGATACCGCGGACGTCCGGTCGATTTGAAATCGCTGCAGCAGCTCTTGCTGAAAATCTCCCGACTGGTTGATGAAAACCCGGAAATTCACGAACTGGACCTGAATCCGCTGTTTCTCTATTCCGAAGGCTACATTGCCGTGGACGCCCGAATGTTCGTCCGCGAACCGGTGCACACGGAAACCACCGTCACCGGCGCGCAAAACCTGCATGATTTCTTCTATCCCAAAAGCATCGCCGTGATCGGCGCTTCAGACGTCAAGGGAAAACTGGGCTACAATGTGTTTTGCAATCTGATCAGCCACCAGTATCCGGGAAAGCTCTATCCGATCAACCCCGGCAAGGAAACCGTGATGGGGGTTCGTGCCTACAAGTCCATCCGGGACGTTCCGGATCCGGTGGATCTCGCCATCGTGATTGTTCCCGCCAAAGCGGTCGAGGCGGCCATCGCGGATTGCTGCGCAAAAGGCGTCCGGTTCGTCGTCGTGGAGGCGGCAGGCTTCGCGGAAAGCGGAAAAGAAGGAAAGGAAGCCCAGGCGCGCATCGAAGCCATCATTCGAAAGCACGGCTGCCGCGTGCTGGGGCCCAATTGCTCCGGCGTGATCAACACCCACCACAACATGGTGCAGTCCATCGGACTCCTCGGGGATTTGAAGAAGGGCAACGTCGGCATGGTCGCCCAGGCCGGCGTTTACGCGGCCGGCATTCTCACGGGACTGAGCAACGTACTGGACTTCGGCATCGTGGCGACCATCGGCAACAAAATGGACATCAATGAAACGGACATTCTGGAATACCTAAGCGACGACGATCACATTTCCGCCATCGTCATGTACATGGAAGACATCCGCAGCGGCAAGCGCTTTGTCGATGTCGCCTCGCGGGCGGCCCTCCGCAAGCCCGTCATCGTGCTGAAATCGGGGCGGACGGAAGCCGGCAAGAAAGCCGTGTCGTCGCACACCGCGTCGCTCGCGGGCAACGACGAGGTCAACAGCGCCGCCTTTAAACAAAGCGGCGTGATCCGGGCGAGGGACAATGAACATCTCTTCGCGCTGACGCGCGCCTTTTCCAAACAGCCCATCCCGAAGGGCAACGGCGTGATGGTCATCACCTATACCGGATCGCTGGGCGTCGCGGCCACCGACATGCTGTATCTGTCCGGCATGCGCCTGGCCGAACTGGAGCCGTATTTTCAGAAGCGCCTGAAAAACGCTCTGCCGGAGTTCGCCAATGTCGGCAATCCGATCGACTGCTCCTTTTCCATGACGCCCGAGCAGGTGAAAAACCTGATCGAAATCGGCGTGGAGTCGGGCGACGTGCAGAGCTTCATCGTCGTCATTCAGGGTGAAATCCTGGGGTCGTTTGTGGACGTGATGAAGTCCATCGACTACAAGCAAAAGCCGGTGGCCTGCGTAGTGGCCTGCAAGGAGTTCATGATTCACGACGTGGTCAAAATGGAGCAGGCCGGCTTCCCCGTGTATTCCACCGCGGAAATGGCGGCGGAAGTTTTGGGGCAGATGTATGCCTACGGCGTGCGGCGCCAGAGCGCCCTGGCGGATTCCATCGCCCGCCACCTGACCAAAGACAATCTTTCCGTGGACGATATGCCCGTTCGGCTGAGACTGATCAATTCCAAAGACATCGGCCTGTGGACGGATTTTGTCAACAGTTGCTCCTCAAAATCCCTCTGGCTTCGCTTCCTGTCGCCCTTTTCCGCCACCCCGGAACGGGCGCAGCGTTTCTGCAACGTCAACCCGGAAGAGGAAGTCGCCCTCGTCGCCGAGGCCGAGACGGGGGATCAGCACAAGTTCCTTGGCATTGCGCGTCTGATCAAAAACAAACGCCGCGAGGGAGAAGCGGAATACGCCATCATCATTTCCGATCCCTGGCAGAACAAATCCCTGGGGATTACGCTGTCCGAGCAGTGCATCGAGCTGGCCAAAAAGGAAGGATACAAGACCATCCGGGCGGAAACGATTCAGCAGAATCACGCCATGATCCGGATCTTCCGCCGCTGCGATTTCAGCTTCGACGGCAAGGATGAAAACATGGTGTCGATGTCCCTGAATCTTTCGTGAGACCAGGATCGTCTTTCACATCGTATCTCGTGAGGTGTGAGAGATAAACCACTATCGCGGCGCGCAGCTCGTGGTTTCAAAGATACAAAAAGCCGTTCCCCGGTTTCGGGGAACGGCTTTTTAAGGAGGGACTTACGTGCGGAACCATGGCAGCCGTTCCGCACAAGGGGTCTTTAGCCGAGTTTCTTCCTGTTTTCGACCAGGTCATCCACCACGTGCGGATCCGCCAGGGTTGACGTGTCGCCGAAGTCACCGAATGTTTTCGCGGCGACGTTTCTCAGAACGCGGCGCATAATTTTGCCGGATCTGGTTTTGGGCAGACCATCCGCCCATTGAATCTGGTCGGGCGATGCAATCGGACCGACGACCTTGCGGACATGCGCGACCAAAGCCTTTTTGAGTTCATCCGTCTTGGCCACATTATTGTTCAGGGTGACGTACGCGAAGATGCCCTGACCTTTGATGTCATGCGGGAATCCGACAACCGCCGCTTCCGCGACATCCGCATGGGAGGTCAACGCCGCTTCGACTTCCGCGGTGCCCAGCCGGTGACCGGAAACATTGATCACGTCATCGACGCGGCCGGTGATTTTGTAGTCGCCGTCGGCATCACGCTCCGCGCCGTCGCCGGAGAAGTACGTGCCGGGGAACTGCACAAAGTAATTTTCGACGAACCGGCCTTCCGTGTCATTCCACAAACCGCGGGCCATGCCGGGCCAGGAATTTTTAATACACAGAGCGCCTTTGCCGGGACCTTTGATTTCTTTTCCTTCTTCGTCAAACAGAACCGGAACCACGCCGAAGAACGGCACCATGGCTTTGGCCGGTTTGATGTCAATCGCGCCGGGCAGAGGCAGGATCATGTGTCCGCCGGTTTCGGTCTGCCACCAGGTATCGGAAATGGTGCAGCGGCTGCCGCCGATCTTGTTGTAGTACCACCACCAGGCTTCGGGGTTCAGCGGCTCGCCGACGGAACCCAGAACGCGCAGCGAGGAAATGTCGTGCGCATCGACCCACTTGTCGCCTTCTTTGGCAATCGAGCGGATCGCGGTGGGAGCGGTGTAGAAGTTATTGACGTTGTATTTCTCGACGACTGCCCAGAACCGTCCAAAGTCCGGATAATTGGGAACGCCTTCGAAAAGAATGCTGGAGTGGCCGTTGCACAGCGGACCGTAAACAATGTAGCTGTGGCCGGTGACCCAGCCGATGTCGGCGGTGCACCAGTACGTATCTTCTTCACGAACATCAAAGGCCAGCTGCTGGGTCATGGAGGCATAGAGCAGATAACCGGCCTGGGTGTGCACAACGCCCTTGGGCTGCCCGGTCGAACCGGAGGTGTAAAGGATGAACAGCGGATCTTCCGCGTCCATTTCTTCGGGTTTGCAGTAACGATCCGCTTTGGCCATCAGTTCTTCGTACCAGACATCACGGCCTTCCTGGAAGCTCACCTGCGTTCCGGTGCGTTTGACAACCACCACGGTTTTCACACCCGGACACTGCGCCACGGCCTTGTCGCACGTATCTTTCTGGGGAACGGCCTTGGCGCCGCGGTAGGTGCCGTCGCAGGTGATGACGACCTGCGAGCCGGAGTTGTTGATGCGGTCTCTTAACGCTTCCGCCGAGAATCCGCCGAAAACGATGGCATGAACGGCGCCGACGCGGGCGCAGGCCAGCATGACGATGGACAGCTCCGCGATCATGGGCAGGAAAATGGTGACACGGTCGCCCTTTTTGACGCCCAGGCCTTTCAACACATTCGCGAACTTGTTGACTTCGCGATACATATCGTAATAGGTGTACACTTTCCAGTCGTTGGGATCGTTGCCTTCAAAAATGATCGCGGCCTTGTTTTTCTTGGTTTCCAGATGACGGTCGAGGCAGTTGTAGCTGACATTGAGTTTTCCGCCTTCAAACCATTTGGAATAAACATTTTTGGCGTCAAACGACCAGTCCGAAACCTTATTCTTGTCAAAGGGTTTGAACCAGGTCAGTCTTTCCGTTGCCATTTTCGCCCAGAAAGCATTGGGGTTTTCGATCGACTCTTTGTAGAGTTTGTCATACTCCGCACGACTCTTGATGTAGGATTTCTCCCTGACTCTGTCCGGTACGGGAAAAACCTTGTCGTAAAAATCTTGTTCGTTAGCTTCAGCCATATCATTCTCCTTCAAAATTATTTTTTATGCCTTCCTTTTCCGCCAAAAAGGCATGATTTCTCTTTTGTAAACCAAGGGATCCGGTGCCAGGTTCGATGCTTTAAGGGGAAGACACGGACGCCATCGGTCTTTTCAGGAGGGGTACGCCCCGCGATTCGGGCCTTGTTCCTGTTTATCAGACGCGCGTTTCTGATTCACCGGCCGCAAAACCTTGGGGCGTATTACATATGGCGGATGCAATACATGTACCCCTTGAAAAGCATGTATGGAGTACACTTTTTCCGGTGTGCGCGGTATCGGTCTCCGTCCGAATCTATTGAAGGTTCATGTCCTACAGAATGTAGGTGTTTGTCTTACAAAAAAGGCGAGAGGCTATCGGCTAGAGGCGATGGGCTATAGGTTATGAGCCATGAACTACGAGCTACGAGCTACAAACCATGAGTGATCATCAGCGCCAGACAACCTGCGCCGCGTTGCGTTTTGGAATGCGATGATATCGGTATTGCGGGTATCCCAGCATCACGGCGCCGAAGCACTGATGGCCCGCCGGAAGACCCAGCTCTCGAATCAACGGTTCATGCAGATTCGCGGCACCCGTAAAATATCCGGCCCAGCAGGTTCCCAACCCTTTGGCATAAGCGTAAAGCTCCAGATAGGTGAGCGCGATTGCGCAGTCGGCGGCAGGAAAGGAAAGATCGGAGGGGCTGTGCGCGACCACCAGGTGCGGGGCATCCCGCGTAATTCGGTCCCGTCCCTGGTCCCAGGCGTCCACGATTCTTTGAAAACGCCGGACCTGGGCTTCGTCGGGCGTCAGAGGCAGCATGATTTTGATGAAATCAATCACCATGGCCCCCATGCGGCGGACCTGCAGCGGCTTTGATATCACTGTCCAGTGGACCTGCTGTTTGTTGCTGCCGGTGGGCGCATACCGCGCCACATCAATCAATTCCGCGAGCAACTTGCGGGAAACGGGTGTCTTTTTATACCGGCGGATGGAGCGGCGGACCAGGAGCAGATGCTTCAGGGCCGGGGCGTCCGGAAGAAGATCGGGCATAACCGTCTCACAGGACGCCGGAGGCATCGACGTGAGAGTGAAGGCCCCGTGAGGGCAGACCGCGACACAGTGCCCACAGTTGATGCAAAACTCTTCTCCGCCCGTACGCAGCGTCGGGAAAGACTTCCGGTCCGAATGGACGATGATTTGGGCGGGGCATGCCGCCGCGCAAATTCCGTCGCGTCTGCATTTTTTCCGGTCAATGCTGAAAAGCGCCATGACGAATCCCTTTCATCCGAAATGCCGATTTTATTTGGACTTGTTCCTTTCCGGACGAACCGTTGATAAATCATTCATATATTTATTGCAATGACTTTTTGATAATTCGCTGTTGTGATATTTTGTGTTTTTATCTATCATGCCCGCCAGAAAGAACAAGGTAAAACCGTATGGCCAAACTGACCCTCGACGAATGGATCGCCCGCCTGAAAAAAAACAAAAGCTTCAATGCCAACGCGGCGGCGGTTGTGGAAATCCCGGCCAGGCCGGGGGATTGGGAAGATTATCCGTCCTGGGTGAGCCCCCGTCTGCGCGAAGCGCTGGCCGGGCGCGGGATGGAGCGGCTCTATAAACATCAGGCGCAGGCCGTGCGCTTCATCCGCGGCGGCCGGGATGTCGTGCTCGTGACGCCCACGGCCAGCGGCAAGACGATTTGCTATAACCTGCCGGTGCTGCAAAGCATTCTGGACGAACCGGAAACCCGCGCGCTGTATCTGTTTCCCACCAAGGCGCTGGCGCAGGACCAGATGCACGAAGCGCACGGCCTGATCACCGATTTACAGGCCGACATTAAAACCTTCACCTATGACGGCGACACGCCCGATGACGCGCGCCGGGCCATTCGGCGCCAGGGGCATATCGTCGTCACCAATCCCGACATGCTGCACGCGGGCATTTTGCCGCACCACACCAAGTGGCAAAAGCTGTTTGTCAACCTCAAATACGTCGTCATCGACGAGCTGCATATTTACCGCGGCATCTTTGGATCGCATTTTGCCAACGTCATCCGCCGGCTCGTCCGCATCTGCCGCTTCTACGGCGCCAACCCCGTGTTTATCTGCTGTTCGGCCACGGTGGCCAATCCCCGTGAACACGCGGAAAAAATTCTGGAGCGCCCCGTCGCGCTTCTGGATAAAAGCGGCGCGCCCGCGGCGGCCAAAACCTTTGTGCTGTACAATCCGCCCATCGTGAACCGCGAACTGGGCATTCGCCAGAGCGCCATGACGCCGGCGCGCAAGATCGCCTCCGATCTGATCGACAACAATATTCAGACCATCGTCTTTGCCACCAGCCGCCTCAACGTGGAAGTCCTGACCAAATATCTAAAGGACAAATTCAATAAGACCAAGCCGACCGACGATCATTTCGTCACCGGCTATCGCGGCGGATATCTGCCGAACCTGCGGCGTGAAATCGAAAGCGGCCTGCGGACGCGCGAGGTCATGGGCGTCATCAGCACGAACGCGCTCGAGCTGGGAATCGACATCGGCAATCTGGAAGCCTGCATCATGGCCGGCTACCCCGGCTCGATCGCGAGCACCTGGCAGCAGGCGGGACGCGCGGGAAGGCGCACGGGACGATCTCTGGCTATTTTGATCGCGCGAAGCAATCCGCTGGACCAGTTCCTCATGGAAAATCCCGATTACTTCTTTGCGCTCTCGCCCGAGCATTGCCGGATCAATCCGGACAACCTGCTGATCCTGCTGCATCACATCAAGAGCGCGGCGTTTGAACTGCCGTTTGAAAAAGGCGAAAAATTCGGCGGCGAGAACCTGGAGGAGTTTCTGCAGTACCTCGAAGAAAAAGGCGTTCTGCACCAAAGCGACGACCGCTGGCACTGGGCGGCGGAAAGCTATCCGGCCGACGAGGTCAGCCTGCGCGCCATCAACCCGGAAAACGTCGTGGTCGTCGATACGACTGATACCGCCAACCACAAGGTGATTGCCGAAGTCGATTGGGACAGCGCCTTCACCGCCGTCCACGATGAGGCCATTTACATGCTGGCCTCCGAACAGTACCATGTGGACAAACTGGACCTGGAGCGAAAAAAGGCCTACGTCCGGAGGGTGGACGCGGACTATTACACCGACGCGATGACCTACACCAACGTGCGGGTGATCGATTCGTTTGATCATCACCGGACCGGCGGCGCGATTGTCGAGCACGGCGAGGTGCAGGTCGTGCGCAAGGTGGTGGGCTACAAGAAGATCAAATTCTACACCTCGGAAAATCTGGGCTACGGCGATGTCAATCTGCCGGAAAAAGACATGCACACCACCAGCTACTGGTTTACCATTCCGCGCGACCGGCTTCGGGGGCTCGATTTCACGCCGGCGGAAATCATCGACGGGCTTTCGGCGCTGGCTTATACCCTGCAGCATCTGTCGGCCATGTTCTTGATGGCGGATACGCATGACATCGACCGGTCGCTGGGTGACAAGTCCGGCGAGTGGTTCGTGAGTCAGGGAAAAACCGGCCGCGTGATCACATCGTTTTCCGGCGGCAGGCCGCAGGCGGCAAGCGGTTCCGACGGCGCACGCATTGATGAATTCGACCCGACGATCTTCATTTTCGATTCCTATCCCGGCGGCATCGGCTTTTCGGAGCTCCTCTACCGCGAGCACGCCAATCTGCTTTCCGCCGCCCGAAGTTTAATTGAAAAGTGCCCGTGCGCGTTCGGGTGCCCGTCCTGCGTCGGCCCCACGCTGGAAGTGGGAAAGACGGCCAAGGAAATCGTGCCGAAGATTATCGAACTGGTGTTAAAGGGTGAGGCGTGAAGTATCAGTAAGAACAGCTAATTATAGTCATTCCGGCGGAAGCCGGAATCCAGAAAACAAAAAAAATTATGACCCAACAACCTGCCGTTTATATTTTGGCCAGCAAAAGAAACGGAACGCTTTATACCGGAGTGACATCGGATCTCATCAAAAGAATATGGGAGCATAAGAATAATTTAGTGGCGGGGTTTACGAAACGGCATCGTGTACATACTCTTGTCTGGTATGAATTGCATGCCGATATGATTTCAGCGATTGAAAGAGAAAAGAACATTAAAGAATGGAAACGCGAGTGGAAGTTGAACCTCATCGAGAAAAATAATCCCGATTGGCGTGATCTATATGATGAGATTATTTGACTGGATACCGGCCTGCGCCGGTATGACGTAACCTAAAGGATTGAGATATATTTTCCGGATTGTTAGCGTACGGAAAAAGTTGTCATGCCGGTCTTGTGACCTTCAGGTTACGAAGGCCGGCAACCAGGAGTAATTGAAATAGTGTGCTGAAGATGTTTTGTTGGTATTAAACTATGAAATCGATCGATAAATTAAAACGCCTGACGGGCGAAAGCGTTTCACTGAAGCCCCAAAATGAAATGCCGGCTGTCCCTCCGCCATCGGAAAAACAATTCCGGATCGACGATTTGCGAAGGCGCGTTGAAAATGTCGTCACCCGCGGGGCCGCGCGCGCCAGGGCGGCGCAGGAGGAAGCAAGAACGCACGGCAACCGGGCGCTTTGCGAAATCCTGGAGGGTGAGGAGATCGAAAACCGGCATGGCCGTTTTTTTCTGGCCGGAGGTTTTCTTTCCGGCGTGAGCCGCCACGGCCACCGCAGCATTTGCGAGGCTTTCGATTTTGACATGACCGCGGCCGGCATGCTGGCCAACAACCCGGTTCTGGGCGCTTATCACCCTTCCGATGCGCTCTTTCTGGACACGGAAACCACGGGGCTTTCCGGCGGAACAGGCACCATGGCCTTTCTCATCGGCCTGGGCTGGTTTGAGGAAGGCCGGTTTCACATTCGGCAGATTCTGGCGCGCGATTTCGGTGAAGAAAAAGCGGCGCTGACCTATCTAAAAGAGATCGCCGAGCACAAAAAGTTTCTGGTCACATTCAACGGCAAAGCCTTTGACGTCAACCTGCTCGCCACACGCTTCATTCTAAACCGTATGCAAAGCAGCCTTCACGAACTGCCTCACCTGGATCTGCTGCATCCGGCGCGCCGGCTGCTCGGACACCGCCTGGAAAACTGCCGCCTGGCCACGCTGGAAGCGGACATCCTGGGTGTCGAGCGAGAAGGAGACATTCCCGGCTGGGAAATTCCGCAGCGGTATTTTGACTGGCTGAGAAGGCGCGATCCACGGCTGCTCGCCGATATTTTTGAACACAACCGGCTGGACGTGATTTCGATGGCGACGCTCACCGCGCACCTGGTCGATCTTCTGAACGCGCGGGCCCTCAAACAGCACGCGCATCCCGACGACTACGTGGCGGCGGCAAGGCTCCTGCTCAAAAAAGCGGGGACAGCGGGCGTTCACAAAATTCTGGAGATTCTCGGGGAAGACGCCTGCGCCGAGCTGTAGCTGTCCTCCAAGAAAAACCTTGCGAACCTCTGCAAACGCACCGGCCGGATGGACGAAGCCGTCCGAATCTGGCGGCAGATGGCCGCGTGCGAACCGATTGAATTCTATCCCGTCTCGGAGCTCGCCAAATATCTGGAGCATCGCGCCAGGGATTACGGGCAGGCCAAAGCTATTATTGAAAACGCACTGGCCGGTAACAACCTTTTTCCAGAAGATGAAAGAGACTCTCTGTCGCATCGTTTGAAACGGTTGAACGCAAAGCTGAACATGCCCCGGTAATCTCTTCTCATTATGCTTGCACTTATTTGCCGTCTCCCATGTGAAACCAAGGCCTCAAAGGCAATATCGTGACCATCGAAGCCTACCCGACGATAACCATCACAAAGGCCGGAATCCGCATAAACTCACAATATTTTCAACAATATGTCCTTCTTAAAAAGAAACTGACATGTTTCGTGAAATCATATTGACGATTATCGTTGTTTCTGCGTTATCGGCAACTGCGCACGCGCAGAAGGAAGCCCGGCGCCGGTTTACCCATGGTCTCCGCTCTGGCGGCATTGCCCCAGGTGGAGCCGAGCAAAAGATTTGCCATCGGCGTTGGCACCGGTGGTTACATGCCACAGGTTGCCATAGCCCGCGGCCTGAGCGCCCGTTTCCTGGCGAACTTCTTGTTCAAAGCAGGCGCCGCTTTTGTCCCCGGCTACGACGGCAAAACACACCCCGTGTGGAACGCCGGAATCCATTATTCCTTCTAACCCCTGATGATTTGAGTATCTAAAAGGGCCGCTCTCCGATGAGAGCGGCCCTTTGCGTTTATCTTTTCTAAAATCGATCATTTATTTTCAGAAGATGAAAGAAGATCTCCTTGCAAAAAAAATTTGACGAAAGCACGAATGCGCATTACAATACACATCAGGAGGTGTATCATGAGAACGAATATCGTTTTAGATGATCAACTGATTGTCGAAGCGTTTAAATACGCCGGAAATATACGTACAAAAAAAGATTTAATCGAAACGGCTTTAAAGGAATTCGTCAAGAACAAAAAAGTGAGGAGCTTACGCGATCTGAAGGGCAAGATCCTTTTTGCTGACGGTTACGATTACAAAAAAATGAGAGAAGGCAGATGATCTTAGTCGACACGTCAGTGTTGATTGATTATTTAAAAGGTATTGAAAATACTTCGGTTTCCGCTTTTGGTAAAATACTCGAAAACGGGACGCCCTATGGGATAAACGAATTGATTTATCTGGAAGTGCTGCAAGGCGCCCGGACAATCACGGAATACCGGAAGCTCCAGGAGTACCTGGAAACCATTCCCTTCTATTTTCTGACGCTAGGGAAGGAATCCTACGAACGGGCTGCGCAGCTTAACTTTGTTTGCCGGCGATCCGGAGTAACCATACGCAGCACCATTGATTTACTCATCGCTCAAACCGCCATAGAGAACGATTTGTTTCTTCTTCACAACGATCATGACTTTACGAATATGGCAAAGGCGATTAAAGCATTGAAAATATTTGAGCCGGTTTCATGATCCCTCCACACCGGTCACCCGTAGGCGGGTAGCTGCAACATCATGTTCCATTTGATAAAACCATTACGAAACGGTTCACATCAGTTACTCTCATACTTCGTAAGCTTCTTGCGCAGGGTTTTGCGGGTGATGCCCAGACGGCGCGCGGCTTCGCTTTTGTTGCCTCCGGCCGCTTTGACCGCCTCCAGAATGCTTTGCCTCTCCACCTCCTCCAGCGGCAGGCCCGCCGTCGGCGCAGGCGAGCGGGGAGCGTCCGGGGAAAGGCTCTGGTCCGCCATCGGAAAAACCAGTTCGTCTTCGTCCACCGTATCGGAGCGGGACAGGACCACGGCCCGCTCCACGGCGTTCATCAGCTCGCGGACGTTGCCGGGCCAGGTGTAGGCCGCGAGCTTTTGCATTGCCCGGGGTGTAAAACCGGAGATGGTCTTGGCGTTGCGCCGGGCAAACAGCGTTAGAAAGTGCTGTGCCAGAAGCGGAATGTCTTCCGCCCTTTCCCTGAGCGGCGGGAGCGTCAGCGCAACGACATTCAGCCGGTAGAATAGATCTTCGCGGAACCGTCCTTCGCGAATCTCCTTTTTCAAATCCTTGTTGGAGGCGGCAATCAGGCGAACATCCACCTTGACCACGTCCTGACCGCCCACGCGCGTCAGCTCCCGCTCCTGCAGGACCCGCAGAAGCTTCACCTGCATGGCGGGCGACATTTCGCTCACCTCGTCCAGGAAAATGCTGCCCCCGTCGGCCTGAACAAACTTTCCTTCCCGCCTGCGGTCCGCGCCGGTAAACGCGCCTTTCTCATGGCCGAACAACTCCGACTCCAGAAGCGTTTCGGTAAGCGCCGCGCAGTTGATCTTCACAAAGGAAGATTCCCGGCGGGGGCTGTTGAAATGGATCGCATTGGCGATCATTTCCTTCCCGGTTCCCGATTCTCCGGTAACGAGCACCGTGGCCTGCGTCGCTGCGACCTGCTCCACCATTTCCAGAAGCCGGATCATGGGTTCGCTTCGGCCGATCAGATTCCGGCGGTCGAACTTCTCGCCCAGCCTTTCCTTCAGATATTCATTCTCGTTCTTCAGTCGGCGGCGCTCCGCCGTTCGCTCGATTTTGATTTGCAGCTCGTCGTAGTTCAGCGGTTTGGTCAGGTAATCATCGGCGCCCATTTTCATGGCGCTAACAGCGGTTTCCACCGACGCGTAGGCCGTCATGATGATCACCGGAACGGCCGGTTGGATTTTCTTGATCTGCTCGAGGGCTTCCAGACCCGACATTCTCGTCATGCGAATGTCCATCAGGATCAGGTCAAAGGTCTTCAAGTGAGCCTGCCGGACGGCTTCTTCGCCGTCGTCCGCCTCCGTGACGGAATATCCCCAGCCGGCCATGTTGAGCCTGACCGCCCTTCGGTGAACCGCATCGTCGTCCACGATCAAAATCTCCAGCGTATCGTTCATTGCCCCATTCCTTCCTTTTCCGTGTGCGGGAAGCGCAGCGTAACCCGCGTCCCGGCCCCTTCACGGCTTTCCACCTCAATCGCACCGCCGTGCGCGTCCATGATCTTTTGCGCGACCGCAAGGCCCAAACCGGTCCCGGCCGGCTTTGAGGTGTAATACGGATCATAAATTCTGGGCAGGTTCTCCTGCCGAATCCCTTCTCCGGTGTCGGAGACCGCAATTTCCAGAGCATCTTCCAGACGGTTCAGCGCGATCGACAGACTTCCGCCGCCGGGCATTGCCGCCAACGCGTTTAAGAAAATATTGAGCAGCACCTGCCGGACCTTGTCCGGATCAACCTCGGCCCGGGGAAACCCCTCCCCCGCCCGGATTTCAATCGCTACAGCGTTTTGCTCCGCTTCGGCCGTCACCAGGCGAAGCGTCTGGCGCACCAGGTCCTCCAGGTCCGCAGGCTCCCTTTTCAAAACCAGCGGACGGGCAAATTCAATCAGCTGGCTGATGACGCGGTTGAGCCTTTCGGTCTCCGCGATCATGATGTCGGCCGTTTCTTCGTCATCCTTGTTCCCGGTCAGCTTTTTTTTGAAATAAACGGCAAATCCCTTGATGGAGCTCAGCGGATTGCGGATTTCATGCGCCACGCCGGCGGCCAGCGACGCAAGGGCGTTCAGGTGGCGGCTGCGGGCAACCTCCCTTTCCATCTGCCGGACACCCGTCACATTGCGGGCCAGGAGAATCCTCCCTTCCCGATCCTCATCGTCGGAAAAAACCGCTGCGACCGCTTCCCAGATCTGTTCACCGGTTTCGGAAGTCCAATGAATGTCCTCTGCAACCGGACCGGTCCGTCCCTGAACGTCTTCCAGCAGCCGCAAAAACGGTTCGGGCAGAACGCGGGAAGCCTCCCGTCCCACCGCTTCCGCGGGGGAGACGGCAAGCAGGCCGTTTGCCTGCTCGTTGCAGGCGGCCATCTTCCCTTCCCGGTCCACCGCCAGAAGCGCGATGGGCATATTTTTAACGAGGGCTTCCGAAAAAACGGTTACCCGCGAGAGAGACAGGCGCGCCAGACGATACGCCTGGACCAGAAAAAGAGAAACGATGGCCAGAGAGCCGATCAGGACAAGAACGAGCGCCGTCGCCGCCGTCCGCAGCGCGTCTTCCCGGGAAGCCTTTTCGATTTTCGCCATATTGAATCCGACATAAACAATCCGGTCTCTTTTCCCGGATTCGCCCGTCGTCAAAGAAAACCCCCGATAAACCTCAAACGTGCCGGCGCCTTCGGGATTGGCCGTCTGCCGCCAGTGAATGTTCCGGCTTTGCGCAATCTTTTTCACCTCCAGATCCAGTCCGTAGGGCAGGCCCAGCATGGAAGGATCGCTATCCGCGAGAATATGACCTTCGTCGTCCGTGACCATCAGGTAATCCACATCCGGCTGCTGTGCGGTTTCCATCAGCAGTTTCTGAAGATAGAAATCTTCTTCCATCTGCTCCGGAAGGAGGCGCAGCCCCGATTCAAAGGAATGAATCAGCGTTGTTCCCTTATCGATCAGCAGCATTCGGGCCTGATTCTGGGCATGCTGAAACTGCATGAACATCATCATCCCCAAAATGACGGCTAAGACCGCAACGGCACTGATGACCACCCAGACGGAAATATCAAAGCGGACTTTTCTCTTTTTTTTCTCAGGCATGTGCTTTCCTCCCGCAAAAACCTGGATACAATGGACCCACCTGGATACCAAAATTGGATACGTATTATCCGTCCAACGCGGGCAAAAGGCAAATTAAATTCTGCTAATTTTAAATATTGCCAATGATTACATACAATTGGATTAGTTGGCCCATTCCTTGCTCTATAAATCGGCAACTGATCAGAAATAAATGAAAAAGGAGATGCACCATGAAGAAAATCACATTAACGCTAACAGCCGTTTTGGTGGGCTTGCTTTTAACGACTTCGGCTTTCGCCTGGGGACCCGGCCCGGGAAAAGGCAGAGGTTACGGACCCTGCGGGAATGCAGGCCTGGAAAGATTAAACCTGACCGATGACCAGAAAGGTAAAATCGAAGCCCTGCGGGACGCAAACTACAAAGCCACGAGACCCGTCCGGGAAAAGATTTTTGACAAATCCGTGGAATTGCGAAGACTGTGGCTGCAGACCAATCCGGACAAGGGAAAAATCAACACGGCTCAAAAGGAGCTCCGAACGTTGAGAAACGAATTGGAGGACAAGGCAACCTCTTTAAGATTTGAAATGAACAAGGTTTTGACGCCTGAACAAAAGGATAAACTGGCCAACTCGCGATGGGGCGGGAAAACAGGCTTTGGCCCCCGCGGCGGAATGAGAGGCGACTGCGGATTCGGCGCCGGCCAGGGTCCCGGACCCGGTTTAGGAATGGGTATGTATCAATAAGCCAATTTGCCCATCCCTCCTTTGGAAAGGGGAGCTTCGGCTCCCCTTTCTTTCATCAAACACCTCGCAGCAAGCTGTCCAGGCATGAAGTGAACGTCATCACCTCGCAGCAAGCCGCAGAGAATCAACACTCGTCCCGCCAAAGCGGGATTGAAAAAAGTTTTGACAAACTTCGCATTTTGCATTAACAGGCACATCCAGTTTTTTTTCATGCAAAGGAATATCATGTTCAGCGATACGACGACAACCATTCCGGCCGGCGCTCTTTTGACCCTGCTTTTGGGCCTCGCCCTGTTGCGCCTGTTGGTCAAGGCCGCCTGCCCGCCGTTTTTAGGTCGTCGCTGAAAGCAAAGCATAACGAATCACC
>Ga0209201_1001714_pt1 | contig 24070 bp, 14 predicted proteins | sample AD_UKC055_MetaG_FD_184411 | JGI IMG/M metagenome (GOLD analysis project Ga0209201, IMG submission 184411) | Active sludge microbial communities of municipal wastewater-treating anaerobic digesters from USA - AD_UKC055_MetaG (SPAdes) (version 2) | ecosystem: Engineered > Bioreactor > Anaerobic >...
ACGACCTCTATGGCGTGACCGATGCGGAGTTCGCCGTTGTGCAGGAGCGCGTCGAGTGGATGCGCCTTCCCGTTGCACGCATGATGATGTTGGCGAAATGGTGTTACCTCGGCGAAGGGCAATACGACTGGAACACCCGCGAGATGCAGCTCCTTTATCGCCAACTGGACGTTTGCCAGGCCCTGGGAAGCACTGTCCTCCTCACCGACTGGGGCTGTGAACGCGAGTGGGTGCGTCCTCCCGGCATCGAAAAGACCGATGATCCCCGCTATGCGGAAGTCATCGCCACGTATATGGACCATCTCGTGAACGCCAAAGGCTACTCGTGCATCCGGTACTTCATCCTGGTCAACGAACCGAACTACGAGATAGGCGATTTCGAGCGATGGGCGGGGGGCCTCCGCAACCTGGCGGCCGCTTTTTCGCAGCGCGGCCTCGACAAACAGCTGACCATTGCGGGCCCCGACCACTCCAACGCCGACGACTGGCTCTTCAAAGCCGTCGATCAACTCAAAGACGTGCTGGGCGCGTACGACGTGCACCGGTACGCGTCGGACAAGGATGTCGCCCCGGGCAAACTCGAGGACTATTTCGCGAACCAGTGGCACTATGCACGGCAAAACGACCCCGTCGCGAACGGCAAGAAGTTCATCGTCGGCGAAGCGGGCATGAACGATTACGCCAGCCACCCGGCTTCCAACGCCAAAATCGGCACCCACTACTACGGCGAGTTCATGGCCGATTTCGCCGTCCAGGCGGTCCAGGCCGGCAGCCACGCGGTCTGCGCATGGCAATTGGACGACAACTCCCACCTGGACTTTGCGTGGGGGCTCTGGAGCAACAAGACTCAGGGTATGATTCTCCGGCCATGGTTCTTCCCGTGGGCGCTTCTGGCCCGCTACGTTCCCCCTGGCGCGACTATCTACCGTGTCGCCGACCCTGCCCCATGGGTGCGGGTGCTGGCGGCGAGAAAGGACAGCGGCTGGACGTTCTGCCTTGTGAACCGCGGCGACGACGGTGTTCAGATTGCTCTATCAGCACCTGGCGAAGGCACGCCCGCAGCGCGGCGGTACGTGTACGCGCCGGACGGGTTCTTGACAGGAGACAAGGGTTTCCCTCAGCCTGTAGACGAGGTGGGCCTCGATTTCAGCAAGCCGATCCTCATCGACAGCCCTGGTCACGGCGTGACCCTGCTTACGACGATGGAATAACCGGGCCGCGGCTACTCGGAAGCGGTTTTTACCAAAACGATCAGTCTTCCGTTGATGTAACTGCCCGCATTGTGCGCAAAGGTCCAATCCGGATTCTCGCCCGGGCAGTTTCCGATGCCTACGTCGGCGCCGCGTCCCGCCATCGGGTTGTTGAAGGCCAAGAGTGTGGTCTTCGATGCCGCGTCGTGGATTTGCAGGCAGCCGTAACCGGGATTGGTGGCCATGCTCATGGTGTCGTCGAAATCGTAACGGTCGTTGCTGGCCTCCGGCAGGCTCCGCGCGCACTGGGCGCCGTAGTTGCAGGCCCACAGCTCGATGACGCCGCCCGGCAGCGCGCCGCTGGGCAATCCCTCGATGTTGGTTTTCACGAAGAGGTTTGCGAGATCCTGCTGATACTGTGCGCCCGCGTCAGGAATCGGCACGCCGATATGCGCGAGATCCTGTGTAAAGGGGTCCATCTCCGCATATACCCATCGCGCCTGGTTATCGGGTCCGACGAGTTGCAGGTAATAGGCGACGCGCGCGATGCGCCTGCCCGCAAGACTCTCGTGACGATCTTCGTCGTAGCGAGGCTTGTTGTTCTCTGCCGTCAGGTTGGTCGGGTCGAGCGCGTAGACAAGCTCGAATCCTTCGCTCTCCGGAACATTCGCCCGCAACGCCCCGTCGATGGGAATGGTTCCCGCACGAAAGGCGGGCGCTGGCAATCCGGCTTCGTTCATGAGATTGGGCAGGGCGCAATGGTTCCACGCGAAACAGACGGCTACCGGCATGGCGACGCTCTCAGCCGTCAACACCACGCTCGTCCCATCGATCGCCGCGGTTGCCTCACGGTATGCGCCGTCCGGACCGAAAATCTGAAACCAGGTGGGCGCGGCGCCATCCCGTGTGCTCAGCGACTTCGCATGCTTGAAATAGACCCGCATGGCGTTCCCTTGGACCTCAAACCGGTCGAAGAGTGGGCTTTCGCAGACGACATCCGTTTTCCCATAGGTCTTGTTGAGGGCTTGCAGCGCGAGGCGCTTGCCCACATCGTCCTTGTTGGTAGGGTGGATGTCCGTCAGATTGCCGATATCGTTGACGACGGCCATTCCGGCGCCCGGGATCTCCGCTGCGGCCGCCTGGGCTTCCCAGATTTCGGGCAGGGCCTGGGGGCTGTTGCCATAGTCGTAGGGCGCCAGTTGCACGAAGTAACATGCGAGATCGTCCTGCTGCCACACAGTGCGCCATCCCTTGATGAGCGCTTCCATCTTGTCGCGGTACAGCATGCTCTCGCCCCGGTTCGATTCGCCCTGGTACCAGATGAAACCCCGGTTGGCATAGGGCACGAGCGGCGCGACCATCGCATTGTAGAGTGTTGTCGGCGCTCCCTCATTAATCAGAGCCGATGCCGACGCGATGGCGGGCAGCGCGGGCGGAAATACGCCGTTTTGAAGAGCCAGCTGGGCTTCCGGAATCCACGCTTCCACCTTGGCGATCGCTTCCGTCAACAACTGCTGGTACTCGGCGCTGTTGGGCTGGTTTACCCGAATCTGCGCGACTATGCCGGCCAACGACGGTATCGGCTCGAAACCCGCGGGGGGAGTCCACGGTTCGATCCGGGTCCCGCCCCAACTCGTGTTGATGATTCCTACGGGCACGCCCAAACCCGCCTGAAGATGCTTGGCGAAGTAGTAACTCACTCCCGAAAACCCTTCGCCGTTGCAGCAGTTCGCCAATGACTCGGCGTTGCACGGAGCCCACGGCGTCCACCCCTGCAGATCGTTGAGCGGAACCGGGCTGCATGTGCGAAACACCATTGCAATCCGGATCTTGTCGTTTGCGCACCGTGCCTGCTCCTCTTCCCAGCCGTCCGTGTTCTTGATAGACCACTGCATGTTGGATTGCCCGGACGCCAGCCACACCTCGCCTATCAGAATGTCGGAGAAGGTTTTCGAGCCGCTTCCGGCCGTCACAACGAGTTCGTGGGGCCCGCCGGCGGTCATGGGGGCTAGATCGGCCTGCCAGCGCCCGTCGGTTCCGGCTATTGCGGTTGCGGTCTGCCCCGCGATGGCAACCGTAATCGTCTCGCCGGGTTCGCCCCATCCCCAAACGGGTACGCGGGCATTCTGCTGTAAGACGGCGTGGTCCGCGAACACCGCCGGCAGCCGGAGCTCGGCCGCGGCCGCGCACGGCGCTCCCGTCAACAAGGTTGCCAGTAACAATGTCGCAAAGGTGATAAGGCAAGTCGTCAATGCTGTGACTTTCTTCATATGTCTTCTCCCGGGCTGGCTGTGCGAGCGGGGCCGCGCGTGGCTGCCCCGGCCTCAAATTACGCGTGGACAACGGGGAATGCGTTCGGAAATCGGGCCAGACGCTATCAGGAAACACTTGCGGCAATCAACTCGCCTGCCTGGATAGTGAGGCCTGGCTCGGGTATCCTGTCACCGCCAACACCGAGAGGAAGATATCCATGACTCTTCGCGAGCGTATCGTGTCGGTTTACCGGGGGGAAACCCCGGACCTTGTTCCCTACATGCTCGATCTCTCCCACTGGTTCTATCACAAGCACCAGAAACCGTGGGACCTGAGCGCCGTTCACAGCGAGCCGGAAACCGACCTCATCGCGTATCACAGGGAAACCGGTGCGGGCTTTTACATTCCTCAACTGCCATCGTTCTACGACGTCTGTTATCCGGAGGATGTAACGGCCGCCGTTGCCAAGTCCGAGGACGGAAGTCATATCACGTGGACGATCGAGACGCCCCTGGGAGCCATCTCGCGCAGGCGGCGCTGGGAACCGCAAAACTACGCCTGGGGCATCGTGGATTGGGGTGTCCGGTCCGAGCGCGACCTCGATGTTCTGGGCTATGCTCTCTCGCAACGCACGTATGTGCCGCACTGGGACCGCTACGATGAATGGGTCCGGGCGGTGGGAGACACCGGCGTGGTCTATGTCCCCACGGGCTACAGCGCCATGGGCCACCTTCTCAACTACTGGATGGGCGTGCAGGGCGCCATCTACGCCACCATCGAAATGCACGGCCCCGTGCGCGCGTTCGCCGACGCCGTGAACGCCAACCTCCTCGAGTGCGTCGATATGCTCGCGCGGTCTCCCGCGGAAATCATCATCATGGGAGACAATTTCTCGAGCGATATCCAGCCGCCCTACTTCTTCGAGGAGTGGTCGAGGCCTTACTATGCCGAAGCCATCGCGCGTTTGCACCGGGCCGGGAAATACGCCGCGGTCCACATCGACGGCCGCCTCCGCGGCGCCCTGGGCATGTTTCGCGCCATCGGCGCCGACTGCGCCGACGCGGTCACGCCATGGGCCCCCGGCGACCTCAGCCCGGAAGGTTGCCGCGAGGAAGCGGGCCCGGACATGATCCTCTCGGGCGGTGTGCCTCCTAACCTGTGGCTGCCCAGTGTTGACGTGGCCGCCTTTGACCGGGCTGTCCTGCAATGGCTCGAACTGCGCGAATCCGGCCCGCGCCTCATCGCCAACGCCGGGGACCAGGTCCCTCCCGGCGCCGACGAATCCCGGATCCACCGCATGCGCGACCTCGTCAACAAGTACGGACGGTGCTGATGAGGCCAAGCCACCGCCTGGTACAAGGCCAGGCGCTGTGTTTCGCCGCGCAGGTTCAGAGGTTTCCGGTTCCACGAATTGACAGCCCTCTGAAGGCGCGACTATTCTATGCGGCAGACAAGCCGCATTACGTATTCCAGAAAGCGCAACAGCCCGTGGACACCGTGAATACAGACACGCCGCACCCTGATGCCCTTGTGGAGGATCTCGCGTATGAGAACGCTATCTTGCAGGGGGTATCGCGGACGTTTGCGCTGACCATTCCCCAATTGCCTTCCGGTCTTCGCGCGGTGGTCGGCAACGCGTATCTGTTGTGCCGCATTGCCGATACCATCGAGGACTCAGACACGCTTACCCTCGAGGAGAAACGGCGGTATTACGACTGGTTCGTGGGGGCGGTCGAGCTAAAAGCTTCTAGCAGTGAGTTCGGCCGCGAACTCGCCTCGAAGCTTCAGGGCAGCACTCTCGAAGCGGAACGCGATCTTGTGCGCAACACCGAACGCGTGTTGCGCATCACCCACAGTTTCTCAGACGCCGACCAGGCTGCGCTGCAGAGGTGCATCCGCATCATGTCCGCGGGCATGGAGGATTTTCAGGAGGGCCGGTTTACCGACGGACTGCGTGATCAAGAACACCTCGACGCGTACTGTTACCACGTCGCGGGAGTGGTCGGGGAGATGTTGACCGAGTTGTTTTGCGCCCATTCGCGGGACATTGCGTCGTGCAAAGACGAGCTCGAGCGCCGCGCCATCTCGTTCGGCCAGGGGCTCCAGATGACCAACATCCTTAAAGACATCTGGGACGACAAGAAGCGCCGCGTGTGCTGGCTGCCGCAAGTGACGTTCGCGCGCGCCGGCTTCGATCTGCGCAATCTCGAGAGCGCCGCGGGCGACCCCGCATTCCATGCGGCGCTGGGCCAGCTCATCGCGGTGGCGCGCCGCCACCTCGAGAACGCCCTCGATTACACGCTGCTGATTCCCAAGTCCGAGCGCGGGATCCGCAATTTCTGCTTGTGGGCGATTGGCATGGCCGTGCTCACCCTGCGGAAAATCAACCGCCAGCGTGATTTCACGTCGGGGGCCGAAGTCAAGATATCCCGCCGAAGCGTTCGCGCAACCATCTGCCTTGCGGACTTTCTGGGCGGGAGCAACCGTCTTCTACGCCTGGCCTTTCGTCTGGCCGCCGCGGGTCTCCCCGAGTCCCAGCCGCTGGCGCCCGGGAATGCCTGACCGGCGCGCCTATACCGTCTCCGGCACCACGTAGGGGTCGCGGTACACGCGCTTGACCAGCGCGTCCGCCTCGGCATCGCCCACGATGCGCTCCGATTGCGGGTCGATGACGAGCCGGCGCCCGCCTAGCCGCACGCCGATATTGCCCAAATGGACCATCACCGCGCTGAGGTGCCCGATCTCGATATCGGCGTTGGGCTTCTCGCGGCTGCGCACGCATTCGAGGAAGTTCCGGCGATGGCGCTCGTTCTCCATGCGGCCGGGGGCTTGCTCTTTGACGCGTTCATCCGACGTGACAACCTGCCACCCGCCGCCGTGCCGCCCGACATACATGAGGCCGCGGCTGCCATAGACCTCGATCCGGGTGGCGTTCAACCGCCATGCGGGAAACTCGTCGGACATGCGAATCCTATCCGGCGTCTTTTGCATGTAAGGCGTATATTGGGTCAATTCGAACGTGACGACGGCATTTTCGTACTCGAACGAGAGCACCTGCGTGTCGGGCACCTCGCGCTCGTCGTTAAAAGCCAGTTTCCCGCCGCTGCAATTGACTGCCTTGGGGTACGCAGGATCGCCCACCAACAGCCGCGCAATATCCAGTTGATGAATCCCGTCGTCAGCCAGGTCCCCGCCCGAATAAGCCCAGAATTTCTTCCACCCGCTATGAAAATGGGCTTCGTTGAACGGGCGGCTGGGCGCCGGTCCGAGGTACATGTCGTAGTCGAGCCCTTCGGGTTGAGGACTGTCCTCCGGCACGCGGAATGGCCCGCCGGGCTTCAGGTTGTACACCTTTACCAGGGGCGCTTCGCCCAGTCTGCCGCTGCGAATGTATTCCGCCGCCTCGTGAATGTACGGCGCGCTGCGGTTCTGGGTGCCTGCCTGCACCACGCGATTGTATTTCCGCGCCGCCTCGACCATCTTGCGTCCTTCCCAGATATTGTGTGACGGCGGTTTCTCGACGTACACGTCCTTGCCCGCCTGGCAGGCCCAGACCGCCGCGAGGGCATGCCAATGGTCGCACGTGGCGATCACCACCGCGTCGACGTCCGGGTCGTCGTAGATGCGCCGCATGTCCTGCACGACCTTTGGCGTCCGCCCCCCTTGTTCACGGGCAATCGTATCGGGGAAATCGCCCACGCGGTCGAGGTCCACATCGCACAGATACGCCACTTCGGCATCGTCAAGGCGGGCAAAGCCCGCGGATAAATCACGGCCGCGGCCGCCTAGTCCGATAACGCCAAACACAATCTTGTCATTGGCCGTGTCGCGTTTGGCATGCTCCCCGCGCGCCGTATGGGAAAAAGTCGCGGCCGATGACAGCGCGGCGATGGTCCGTGTCGAATATTTGAGGAAATCACGGCGGCTGGTGGGTCTCATGACATGCCCTTTCGTCCGGTAATGCAATGTCCGTCATCGGAAGCGATTGTAGCAGGGAAACGGCAGCCAGGCCACAGCGCGTTCGAGACTGGCCCAAGCGAGCGATGCCACGGGCAAGACGGGTCTTTCCCGGGCGGCATGGCAGCAGGAGACCTTCGGTCGTATGAGCGGCGTGGTCGGGAAACCACGCCACGGCGAACAGTTCCCGCGGTCTGATTCTTACAATCCAACGGTGAGGTTCAGGGACACGCCGACGCTCCACGCGCGCCCCATGCCGTACAACGCGACGATATGCACCTCGAGCGGTTCGAACTGCAGCTCGAGTTGCCGGCGGTCGGGCATGGGCCATTTCTCGCCTGTCGCAAGCTCGATGGCTTTCTTCGTCTTTTTCGGCAGGCGGAACGTTGCAACGTGCTTCTCGGGCTCGTTGTTGACCGCGATAAGATACACGGAGCCCTCGTATTGCTTGACGGTCCAGTTGAGCCAATCCTCTTCGTCAACCTCAATGACGGGGGGTTCTTCAGTCGAGAGAAGCGCGGGCGTCATGGCGGCGATCCCCGCCGCCACCTGCTTGACCTTCGCCCACTGTTCTTCAAATGGCGTGGCCGGATCTCTTCGCAGGTCGAACCAACTGTAGAAGACGAGTCCATTCGCGCCTTCGGCGATGCACTGCCATGCCATGGACCGCATCTCTTCGAGTGTCGGTGCGCGGTGCTCCGCTTTCTCCTCGGGGGTATCGTGGTAATTTGCCCAATTGAACACCTGCGGCACCATCCACACGGGCCGGGCGCCGCACACGGCGTCCGCGGTTTTGCGCGTGAACTCGCCCGCGAGCGCCACGGGCCGTTTAGGGATGGGGTAGGGGTCGGTACCGATGGCGTGGAATGTGGGCAGGTATTGCCGCACATCGTCCACCTGATACAACACCACCCATGTCGGATGATCCGGATCGAGGCGCTCCATCAGGCCGCGGCGCTCCGAGAGGCGGTCGAGCATGCTCAGCGGCAGTTCGTCGTTGATGTACCACGCAAGCAGGGCGGGATGCTCCTTGAACGCCTCGACTCTTTCGCGGATGAACGGCTCTTCGTCGTCACGGCTCTTGATGATATCGGGACAATACCCCGTGCCGTGATAGATGTCCTTGACCGAATAGAGCACCTTGAGACCCTTAGCTTCCGCCATGTCCATCTCTTCCTTCGACGGCATGCCGTAGGGCATGAGGCAGTTGAAGGCACTGTCGGCGTAGAGGTCGAGCTGTTCCTGGTCAATGCCCGACCAATACATGCCCAGCGGGAAGAAAGGTTTCCCTTCGACAATGAGCCGGTTGTGATTGTCAATATCCACTTTTCTTGTGACCCGTTCGCCGGCACGCCTGACGTTGATGGTCTCCGTGGCGAAGGTCTTGCCGCTGCTTTTCTCGAGCAAGGCGATTTCAAGCCGGTTGTTGCCCTTCTCGAATTTCCGCGAGCGCAGGGCGATTTCGAACGAGGCAGCGTCAATGGCGTCGAGCTGTTCGGTAAACGCGGGTTCGGCGCCGTTCTCCGGATATACGGCGCACCGCAGCGACACGTCCTCGAGTTTCAGCGCATAGTCGCGAAGGTTCAGTTCCACGAAGAGCACCACGTCTCTTGGCCCCCTCCGGGTGATTTCATTGCGGTAATTCGGCGCCTTCAACACCGCCGAGAGCGGGTCTTCGATAAACCGGCTGACCGTCAGGTCGTCCCACCAGGCGGTTCCGGTCATGCCTTGGCGCACATAGCACGCGAGCGGACACGGGCCGGCCGCCGCCTCCGGAATGCGCTGGGTAATGCCGTGCACCAGGGTCCAATCGCTCGTCCCTTTGACGCCCGAGGGGTATTCGCCGCCGAGATACTTGCCGTCCTTATCCCAGTATTCGATGCACAACGTCGCGCCGCTGTCGTTCCCTTCGATGTTCTCGGTCTTGACCCACGCCGAGAACTCGTAGCGCAACCCGGCCTCGAGCTGGAGGGCCTGGCTGCACAGTACGTACCGGTTCGGATCCGCGTTCTGGAACTTCAACGACGCTTCGCCGGAACGCGTGACGGCGGTGTCTCTGCTGTACACATCGGTGTTCCCGCTCCACTGAGCGGGAAAACCGCCGTCCGCCGCCGTTTCGAACCCGGGATTGGCCGCGAGATTCGCGGGTTCCTCCGCGAACGCGAACGCCCAAGACAGCACAATAGAAGCTAGACAAACAAGCCGTAAACTCATCTCACATCCCCTTTTCAGAACGTTGAGCGCTTAAACCGCACCAACAACATTTACTCCCCCGGCGCCGGCCAGTTGAGCTTGTCGTGAAGAAACTGAAACGTGCCCACCCCGTGAATGGCGTGGGGACCATTAAAGTACTCGATTTCGGTACAGTCGCCAAGGCCCAGAGCGTCGTACTGGCGGCGTGTGCGGGCGTATTCGTAAGCCACCCATTCGTCGATGGAGACGGCGTCTCCGTGGCCGCGCTCGACCATGAACGGGCGCGGGAGAATCAGCCAGCTCATTTCGGCGTAGTTGAATGTATCGCCCAGATCGAACTCGGGCATTTCGTATTCGCCGGTGTAAAGGTAGGTGAAGGGGTATGCCACCGAGACGTTTTTCCAGATCCATTCGTTGTAATCCGCCGAGCAGATCGACAGGCAGTAATTCGGGAGCAGCGCCGGCACGCGCATGGCCGTCTTCCCGCCGTATGAGATGCCGTAGAAACCGATGCGGGCGGGATCCGCGAACGGTTGGGAGGCCAACCACTCGAGAGTGCGTTCGTGCTGGCGCACGATGAACGAGAACAGCGACAGTTTCAGCGGATTAGCCTTGCGCTGGAGCACGCGGAAGGCGTCGCCCCCAATGTAGGGATTTTGCGGCGCGTACACCACGAACCCTCTCTCCGCCAGCCGGCATGCGTACTGGTTGTAAGCGGGTTCCTGGACCCTGGGGTCCGCGCACTTCGCAGGCGTGCCCTCGAGGCCGTGCTGGCATACCACCACGGGTCTGCGCTCGCCTTTCTTCACATCCTTGGGAAGAAGCAGAAGCCCATAGGCGAAAACGTCGGGATAGACGTCGAGTTTCACCTCGTAGCCATAATACTGGGGCTCGTCGAAGATTAACCGTGTGCGGGGATTAGCGGGAACCGTCGCGGGAGGCAGCTTGCCGATAACCTCTTCCCAGAAGTAGTCGCGGTACCATGCCGTGCTTTGTTGCCACGCCTCGGCGGACGCTCTGTCGGCCTTCGACCAGAATCTCTCTCGGGCGAACGGCGCTTCACGCATCACGCGCTGCGTATGCTCAACGAGCTGGTCGAACCGCCGTTTCATCCGGGCCTCGGCGTCCGGCAATTCGCGGGCCAGAACGGGCGTTGTTCCCGATGATGCCAGCGCGGCGCCGGCGTTCAGCGCGCTCATGAGCCGCCGCAACGTCTCGTCGCTTCCAGCATGGCCCTCCATAGCGTTTACAAACGCGAACTCGGCGGGCGGGGTCAGTCCGGCGAGCAGCGCGCGAGCCCGGGCGGCTTCACGCTCCACGTCTTCAAGAGCCGGCGTGCGGATGCGGCCCGGCGCCGCGTCGTTGCGGCCGCCGGCCGGCGGTGGCGGGCCATCCACCGTGACGCACGGCGCCGCTTCGACAATAAGGGCCCTCGGCGCGACCAACGAAGCGATTTCGGCGTCCCCAAACTCGTCGAGCAGCGCCCAGACATTGCGGTAGATGGGTTCCTCCCAGACGCGCTGGCGGGGGCCGAAATAACCCGATACCGCGGCCGCTCCGATACGCGTGTCCACAGCAGCGGCGTACAGGGCGAGCAGTCCGCCCTCGCCGGCGCCAATGATGCCGATGGGCGCGTCGCCCTGGGTGCGGAACCAGTCCACGACGGCCGATATCGTCTGCACATCGTAGCCGATGACGTGCCGGCCCATTTCGTATGCGGCGCGATAGACGAACTCGCGGTGGGGCAGGTTGGTCATGCGGACGCCGGGTCTTCCCGAAAACGTGCATTGCCGGTCGAGCAGCGCGGGAATCACGACCATGCACCCGCTCTCGCCCAGACGCCTGGCGTACTGGGCCTCCGCAGGCAACTCATCGGTGAGGCCAGCCAGCATCTCCGGCGTCCATGCGCAGTCCCCCAGGGCCACCATGAACGCTTTGGGCGTTCCTCCGGGCCGCAACAACAACCCTTCGCCACGTACACCCTCGAGCACGGACCAGCGCACGGCATGCACTTCGCAGGACTCGCCCCGGGCGAGCAGCGGCGGCTGCCCGGGCGACGCGAGCAATTCCATACAGGGAGCGACGCGGGCGTCTTTCAGACCGATGACCCCAGCGAAATGAGCGCGGTTGGGCGCGATGGACCCGGCGTAAGCGGCATGCGAAGCGAAATCGCGGCGCCACCGCGCCTGCCGTCCCTCGATAGACGCTTCGATGGCCCGCATCAGCCACTGATCGATGCCCGTGACCATGGTTGCGGCAAAGTCCGCGGATTCCTCGAGCGGCGACGTCCCGGGAAGCGCCGGCAGCGGTCCGGCCTCCGCTGCCCCGAACACACAAAACGCGAAAATAATACTGTACATGGCCCACCCTCTGAGTCTCGCGGCGTGCATTACACACTACGACGCGCGGGGGCAGGAGTCAATGTCAGACGGGGATTTCCGGAGGCAGATTGTTCCTTGCCGGGCAAAGATGGTGTTCGGTTTTGCCTGAGAGATACGGCTCATGGGGCGTATGCGACTTTTCGTTGCGTCGCTTCACCCCTTGGCCAAAAGTCCTGGGCGTGGGCTACTCGGCGCTCTCATGCCGCCTGAGATTGACCGCCAGGAGCGCTCCCCAGATTGCCAGGCACAGGATGCCGAGTCCCGCCGCCAAAGGGCGGCCGAAGAGGGCGCTGACCACGCCATCGGAACCGCTGAGGGCCTGGACGAAACGTTCTTCGAGAGGGCCGCCCAGGATAATCCCAAGGACGACGGGCCCGATGGGCACTTCCCGGCGTTCGAGCAAGAAGCCCAGGATGCCCATGGCCAGCATGACGGCTATGTCGAAGTAGCTTCCGTTCACGGCATAAGCGCCGACAACACAGAACAGCAAAATGAGCGGCAGCAGAATGCGCCGGGGCACGCGCACCACGCAGCTGCCCGCTTTGATCGCCAACAGGCCCACCGGGATGAGCACCAGATTCGCCAGGATAAACATAAGATAGATGCTGTACACGAGGACGGCCTGTTTCTCGAAAATTTCGGGTCCTGGCCGCACATTCTTCATCAGCAACACGCCGATGACGATGGCAGTGATCGAGTCGCCGGGGATGCCGAAAACAAGCGCGGGGATCCAGGTGCCCCCTAAGGCCGCCGAGTTTGCCGTGCTGCCATCGCCAACGCCCGCGAGTGCACGCTCGCTATCATTGCCGGGTTGCCGGCCGGTGCGTTTCGATGCGGCAAACGAGACCCATGCGGCGATATCGGCCCCTGCGCCGGGCAACATGCCGACGAGCGCGCCGATGCATCCCGAGCGCGCGAACGGGAGCTTGCGGCGCCACAACAGGCGGAGCGCGGGAACGATGAGCGCCCCGGAACCCGCGGCTGGTTTGGCATGAGCGGCGCCGCCGTCCTCCGCATTGCCCAGGGTGAGCATGTTGCGCAGGATTTCGGAGAATCCGAAAAGGCCGATCATCGCGGGGATGAATGTGATGCCCTGGAACAGTTCGGGCCGCCCGAAAGTGAAGCGCGCCTGGGCGTGGGCAGCGCTTAGCCCCACCGTGGACAGCATCAGGCCCAGGAGCAGGGCGAAGGTGGCTTTTGCGATGGAACCCCGCGAGACCAGCACCGCGCAACTCAGCCCAAGAAGGTACAGCCAGAAATACTCGGTCACGCTGAACATCGTGGCGACCCGGGCGAGCTGGCGGCCCGACAAGATCAGCACCAGCGCTCCGAACAGGCCTCCCGCGACGCTGAACACCAGGCAGACGCCCAGCGGCCGCCCGGGCTGTCCGCGCTTCATGAACGAGTAAGCGTCATCCGCGTAGGCGGCTGACGCGGGCGTGCCCGGGATGCGAAGGAGGGTGTTGGGAATATCGCCCGCAAATATGGCGCAGGCTTCCATGGTCACGATAGCCGCCAGCGCGGGGACCGGATCGAGCCAATAAGCAATCGGGACGAACAGCGCCACGGCCATGGTCGCCGTCAAGCCCGGTACCGCCCCGACGAACACGCCGTAGCCGGCGGCGCAGAGCACCACGAACCACACGCGCGGGTTCGCGACGGTCTGCTCCAATGCCTGGATCATCGCTTCGGCCACGTCACCCTCCCCAGAATCCGCGCGGCAGCGGCACCCCGAGGTATCCGGCGAAGATTTGATACACGGCCAGCACCACAAGGGCGGAGACCAGTGCCGCGAGGGGCCAGCGCATGCGGAAACGCCACAGCAGCACAAACACAACGAGCGCCATGGCGAGCACGAAACCCAGCCGTTCGGCGAGCAGTATGTATGTCAGCACCGCGGCAACCACCAGGACGATGCGCGCGGCCCCGGCCTTTGTGACAGGCTCCTGGCCCGGGGGTCTGCGGAACTTCCCCGTTAAGGCCAACGCCAGGAAGTTGGCCAGCAGCAAGACGCCCGCCAGCCAGGGAAACGCCATCGGGCCTACGGGCGGCGATTCCACGCCTTTGAATGCCTCACTGGAGAGGATCGCCCCCATCTGGGCATCGTTTTGCGCCAGAAACTCCGTGAACGGCTCGGGACCAAGCGCTGCCGGGTTGAAGCCCGCCTGTCTCATGAACTGATGGTACTCGTCGCTCTCGACAACGGCGCGGATCGCAGCCAGCAGGGTTTCCCGCCGAGCCTCCGGCACGCCTCTCGGCAGGGCAAGTCCCCGCCACGTCCCCATGGTCCAATTAACGCCCATCTCCGGGAATGTGGGCACGCCGGGGAACGCGGGCAGGCGTTGATCGGACATCAGGCCCAGGCACCGGACCTCTCCGGCGTCGAGCAGGGCCTGGGCTTCCGGCAGGCTGCAGCAGACCGCATCGATGCCGCCTGCCATGAGCTCCTGCAGGGAAGGGGCCGAACCGTTGATCGAGATCCACGTGACCGCGCCCGGGGACAGGCCGATGGTCGTCAACCATCCCGCGAGCGCCACGTGCCAGATGCCACCGTACGCCGTCCCCGAGGCTTTCAGGGTTTCCGGCGCATCGCGAACGGCCGTCTCCAAAGCCTGCAAGGAATTCCAGGGGGCGTCTTTGCGCACGAACAGGGCCGCATCGTCGCGGTTGATGAGCATCAGGGGCGCGTAGTCCCTGCACGAGATGTTGGTGAGACCGCGCCAGTGCAGCATGTTCAACTCGGCCGTCACGAGCGTAAACGTGTACCCGTTGGGGCGGGCCAGCGCGCCGCGTGTATGACCGGTTACGCCCCCGCCGCCCGTAGCATTGACCACGTTGACCGGCACGCCCAGCCCGGTTTCCAGTTGCGCGGCCACTTGACGCGCCACCCGGTCCGTGCCGCCCCCCGCTGACCACGGACAAATCAGCACCAGCGGCTGGTTGGGATATTGCGCCGTGCGCGCGCACCCTGTAATGACTGCCAGCACTAGAGCGGCAATAATATGACCAGTATTCTTCACGAATCCCCCAGGACCGGATTTGTTGCCTGGGCATCAAGGCACCTCGCCGGCAACGGATACCCTTTGAAAGTCCAGGCCTCGGACACCAAGCATAACGGACGTTTCCCCCGGGGGTCCAGCGCCGGACACCTGATACGGAAGCCGCCAAACTGGGGGTGTGCGTTATGTTCAGCGGAATCCGGTGAGAGACCTTCCCTTTCTCCTCGTAAACCTGAACTTGAGTTCATGAACGCTGTCCATGGCATAACGCCTCCTCAGTGTCGCAAGGGGAATTCCATTAAAGCGCATAATGCACATTTTTAGCAGAAAAGGAACGTGACATTTCCGCGAATAAATCAAACGTAAAAAATGTCAATATGGTTAGTTGACGTAGCCTGACAAGTGTGATAAACTGAGACCCGGTAACTGGGGAGTTTTGCTCGTATTGGGTTGACAAACCATGTCGCCCGAGCGAGCTGTTTCCTCGAAATACGTTTAGATGATGGAAAAAACCATCATTGACGACCTCACTTGGGAGCCGAAAGGAGGGATGGACAAGTCTAGAGAAAGACTGCTCCGAGGCCGTCAAGCATCGATGTGCGTAATAGATATAGGGAGAAACGTCAGAACCCGGGCGAAGAGCATAGTGTAATCTTCGCGATGGTCTGGATATGTATAAATCTAAGGGAGAAAACGCACGATGCGTAAATCCATGTTTATTTTGCTTGCAGCCGTAGTGGTGTTGGCGGCAACGCCGGCCCTCGCCGAGCTGCAGAATGTTATCGTTGGCGGGCAAATTCGTATCCGCGGTAACTACTATACGAACTTGCAGACGGGGATCAACCGTCCGGATTTGCAGTGGCCGGCTGCTTACTTGTCTAGCCGCTCCATTGGTACGGGCGAAAACTTCAACTTCCCCGGCGTTGTCGGGCTGTTCGGTTGGGACGACAAAGAAAACTCGCTGGACTTTGTCGAGCAGCGGACCCGCTTGAACGTGAAGGCGGACTTCTCGAATGAAGTCGGCGCGTTCATCGAGTTCGACTCCTACGGCTGGTGGGGTGAATACGGCTGGTGGGGTGAAGATTTCCGCTCCAACTACATCACCGGCGGTGACTTTATCACCCCGACCGATGACGACGTCGAAGTCTACCAGTCCTACATCGAGGCGAACGAGATGTTCGGACTGCCCCTTCGGCTTCGTGTTGGCCGCCAGGAAATTGCCCTTGGCAGCGAATGGCTGGTTGGTGTGAACGACACCTCCTCGTTCTTCACGGGTCTGTCCTTTGACGCAGCCCGCCTGACGTACGCCACCGACATGTTCTCGGTGGATTTGTTCGCGGCGGAATTGGCCGAAGGCGGTCCGTTTGAAGAAGACGAAGACGTTTGGCTGTATGGCTTGTACGGCAGCTACCTGGGCCTGGAAGACATCGTGATCGATGCCTACTGGCTGTGGGTGCGCGATGCCAGGAGACTGAGCGACACGAACCTTGGGTGGTTCGGCGAGTGGATCGAAGACGTCTTCAGTCTTGACGACTACGATCCGACCAATCTGCACACCGTTGGCCTCCGCGGAGCTGGCACCATCGGCGCCTTTGATTTCGAAGCTGAATTCGCTTACCAGTTTGGCGATGCCGACCAGGTCGGCTTCCTGTTCCGCCCGTTCTTCTACGGCGATGACGACGCCGATTTCCAGGCATGGGCTGGAAACCTCGAAGTTGGGTACACCTTTGACATGGCGTGGCAACCCCGCGTCTGGCTTGGTGCCGCTTACTTCGATGGCGAAGACAACCGCGACATCTCCTTCTGGGAATGGCTCAGCCCCTTCGACAGTCCCGAAGCCAGCGTGAGCTTCAACCGCCTGTTCTCGAACTGGGAATACAGTCAGTTCCTGGACGACACCACCCTGTCGAATTCGTGGCTGGTGCGCGGCGGCGTGGAGGCAATGCCGACCGAGAGTCTCGAGCTCCGGCTTGTCGTGAGCTATTTCGACTCCCTCGAGGCGTTCGATGCCCCGGCCCATATCAACCTGTTCGGCTACCGGATTCCGATTGCTGGACCGTTCAGCTTCTGGACGATGGAGAACGACACCCCGCTCGGGATCGAGGCTGCGCTGTATGCGACCTACCACTACAGTGAAGACCTGGTTTTCGAGGCCGGTTGGGCTCACTTGTTCACCGACGACGGCGCCACGGAAGGCCAGTACGTTCTCCTTAACGGCCTGGGCTTCTCCGGCGGTACCGGCGACGAAGATGCCGATTATCTGTATGTTGAGACCCGCATCCAGTTCTAATGCGTGTCACATGACCGGATAACCGGTAAGACTAGCTTACGGCCCCCGCGGATCACGTTTCGCGGGGGCCGTTCTTGTTCGCGGGGAAAGCGAGAAGACGGATGGGTTCTCGGGAAGCGGGCGGGCATCCCCCCGGGCTGGCGGAGCAAGGGCGGTGAAGAAGTGGCGTTCCCCCGGCCGTGCGCTACTCGGATAGCTTCACGACGGCCGCATCGTCGTAGACCACGGCTTCTTCTCCGGCTTGACCTTCGGCCCCGAGCATGAGGAGCAGCCGGGCAGCCCCGTCGGGCACGGTTGCGATCAGGCTCAAACGCTCCCACCGCCCGCTCGGGATGGTCACCTCGGTCTTGGGCTCGCGCTCGCGTTCGGGATGCCAGGCGCCGTCCGCGGTTTGCCACCGGACGCTTAGCGCGGCGGCCGTGGCCGCATCCTGCATGCCGCACGAAGCCCAGACAGCACAGAGGTATTTCTCGCCGGGGTGGACCGTCACCTGCTGCATATAGCACGCGCCATCGGCATGGGCGATGACAGCGGCACTCGAACCGTTACGGCCTTTTTCAACGCCTTTGGCAAACCGGGCCGATTCGGTTCTGCTCCACGTCGACCAATGCCGAGGAGACTCGGCCCATTCCTCGAAACCGCCGTTCTTGAGGAGATTCGGCGCCTCGCCGCGAAGCTCGATGAGCCACCCGGCGGCCTGTTCCGCCAAAGGACCGGGCCCGTTCGCCGTGAGCCGTTCCACCGCAGCCGCCGCGGCTTCGGGAGAGTCTTCGTAAAGAGTGGAGATTGCCTTTCCGAGCGAGACCCTGGCGGGGGCTTCCACCTGGTCTATCTGGTTAATGACGAAATAGCCACGCTGTTTCAGGCCGCGGAGGCTTTCCCCGAGTATGTCGTCGCGTTGGAGGGCGGCGGCCCCAAACGCCTCGCGTTCACGGCTGAGTGCCATGAGACGGTCGAGCCGGTCCAACACGGCCTGCGCTTGCACGGCATTCCCGACTTCCGTGCCGGCCATCTCTCTGGCCCATGCGCCGGCGCGGACGATGTAGCCGGCGTATTGAAGGGACGCGCCCACAATGTCGATCCTCGAACGTGCCGAGGGGTCGCTGGTTTCGGCGACAGCTTGTTGAATGAGCGATTCGGCCTGCCCTAGGGCGTCTTCGGAAATGGCCAGCGAATGCGTAACAAGGTGGCGGTGTCCCCACCGGGCGAGCTCGAGACGTTCGGGCCGCGCTTCCATGTACGACTGTTCGAGGGCGCCGTAGCAGGTTTTCATGGTGGCGGCGGCGTCCCCGAACATGCGGTTGTAGAACTCGTCGAGCAGGGCGTCGGGGTCCTGCTCGGTATCCCACTGGAGCTTGGCCATCATCCACATCATGGGCGCCACGTTGGGCAGGATCGTGTAGCACTCGTTATAGACGGCTTCGAACCCGAGGCTATGGTCGAGCTTCATTCCCTCGGCCATCGCATGGGGAAAGACGCGCGGGGTCAGGAATCCCAAGCCGATGTAGCCATAGCGGCTCATGTGCTGGCACCGTTCGCGCCATGCCCGCGTGAGGGCCATGTCGTCCTCGCGCTGACCGGGCCGCCACCATTCGCCCACGCGCTGGGTCATGCTGATAAAGACGTTGGGTTCGAGCTGTTCGACGGTTTCCGGAAGCTCGCGCGCGATGTGGTAACAAAGCGTGCCGATATACTTGTCTGGATGCGTCTTGGCAAGTTCCCGGGCAACGGCATTGACGAACTTGTAGTGACGGTCAGAGAAGCGCTGGTTTTCGTAGTCATCGGGACGCGCGTCCATGGCCCGGCAGTTCTCGCATCCGCACAGCCGGTAGATGTCGTCCATGGCGAGCGAGAACGCGTTGTGCTCGGGATGGGCATCGAGGAATTCCCGGGCGGCCTCGACGGTGAGCCGGACCACCTCGGGATTGCTCTCGCACGGACGCCAGTTCCGGTAATCTTCGGGCGGAATCCAGCGCTTTCCGTCAATCAGAGGGTAGTATTCGGGGTGCGTTTCGGCGTATTTCCTGGGGTCAAAAACGGTGTGAAGGTAGTTCTGCATGTTGCGGAACGGCACGGGGGGCGCACAAATAGTCTTGTTGCGCCGGTTCCAGAGGCTCCAAGATGCGGCGCAGTCGTGGCCGGACCACACGCGGCACGACCAATCGGGTACGACAACACGGCTCTCAACCTCGATGGTCAGTTCCCCCTCGCGGCCCTCCGGCACATATTCCCAGAGAGGGCCGGGGGCATACCACCGGACCCCGAGGTTGTCCTCGATGAATGACGATACGGCAAAGCTCGTGGCGGGAGGGTAATTACCGGTCAGAAAGAGATTCCCGTCACGCGCGAATATGGCGTACGTCTCGGGATTCGCGTCTTTCGGCGGATACGCTTCGGGAGGCGTCGCCGCGCATGCGCCGATATAGACCGCCTTACCCTCAACGGCCGCGCCGCTGGCCGTGAGCGGCACTTCTACCCCGCAGATGGCCTTCACGTAGTATTGCAGGTCGTTTGCCGCGCCGGAAACGAGCTCGCCGGCGTCGGGCTCGACAACGATAGTGACGGCGGATTCCTGCCCCTCGGCGAACCGGACCGGCTCGGCGAACGACGGCAACACGAACACTAGTGTGAAAAGAGGCAGACAGGCGGAGATGCGCATGGATGGCTCCCTTCCGATTTGAACCGGCCCGTATTCATCGTAGCACTCAGACGCCGGTCCCGTCGACCGGGAGGGAACCGTGAGAGGACGCGGGGTGAAGGAAATCCTGGACTGCACGAATGCACAGCGACGTACAGGAAGAGCCCTTCAACGTCCGTGTCAGCCGGTTCTGCCGCCGATTGCCGCGGCCTCATTCCCGAATGCTTGCCGTGTTGAACCGGTGCACGGGCACAGGCATCTCCGAGTCGGGCCCCTTCACGCTTTTCCACACGATCTCGTTAAGCGCAAACATCGGCGTGCGGTCGTAATCGGAGAAATCCATCTTCATGGAATCCTCCGCGCCCCACGCGGTCTGCGTGTTACGCTCCTGGATGTCGATCCTGGGTTCGATGTGGTCGAACGGCGTCAGTTCGGGCGTGTCGGCGAAACACGCGAACATGGCGTTCGTCGCGGCATCGTACTGGCTCATGGGTTGCAGTCCGAGGATCAGTTCCATGGTGCGCAACATGGAACAGGTGGTATAGAAGGTGCTGTCGACACTGCCGCGCCGCACGTAGGGGCTGATAACGTATCCGGTGGTGCGCCGCGCGTCGACGTGGTCGGCGCCGTCCTGCGCGTCGTCCTCGATCACGAAGAAAGCGATTTCCGGCCAGTACTTGCTATGGCTGACGCGCTCGACGACAAGGCCGAGGCCGTAATCGTTGCTCGCGACGGCCGCGCGCGGCGTCGGTTCGCCCGGCCGCGTACCCTTGGTGTGATCTTCCGGAAGGCCCATCACGATGTAGTTGGGCAGACGCTTTTCGGGGTCGGCGCTATCGTAGTTCTTCTCGTATTCGTCGAACTCGCGGATGAATTCGGCCGCGTTCTCGTAGTCGCGTGCGCCCCAGTTAAGGTAGTTGGGGGCGACGTGGCCGCGGAGCGCGGTGAGTTGCGGATCGTTGGGTTCCATGGGGCCGCCATCGCTGACGCGGCGGGCGAACTCGCCGTAACTCCGGTAGGTCAACCCTTTGCGGGCGCATTGGTCCCATAGGTAACCGGCGCCGGGGATGAACGCGGCCGAACGCGGGGAATCGCTCTTGCCGCCGTAGCTCGCGGGCCAGGATTTCTCGGTGTAATCGGTGGCATAGGCCGCATTGGACCACTGGTGCCCGTCTACGCTGACCTCGGCCTCGCAGTAAATGTTGTCGAGCAAGACGAACGTCTCGGCGATGGCGTGCAGGTTGGGCGTGACCTCGCGGCCGAAGATGGCGAGGCGCGGATCGCCGTTGCCTTGGGGCAGGTCGCCCAGGACCTGGTCGTAGGTCCGGTTCTCTTTGATGATGTAGATCACGTGCTTGATTTGCTTTGAGCCCTTGCCGACCTCGCGGGGAATAACGGTTTGCTCGCTCTCGGGCCGCGCCGTGGCCAGCAGCTCGTCGTTATAGGGGCAATTGGCGTAGGCCTTCTGGGTGAGCTCTCGCAGGTTCCCGCGGTGTTCTGGTACGTTGATGATGCTGATCGCGCCGCGCATGAGGGTTTTGGTGGTGCCTTGAGCGCCTTCGCCATCCGGAAGAGGGCTGTGGGGACCGCGTGGATTCGCCGACGAATGCCCCACGCCCTTGCCATTGCCGACATAGAGGGTCTCGCCGTTCGCGCTGACCCCCACGCTGGACGGATACCATCCGACGGGAAGAAACCCGAGCACGGTGGATTCGCCGGGTTCTTCCACACTTACGACGCAGACGTTGTTGTTGTCGGCGTTGGCGATGTACAGGATGTTCCGGCTGTTGTCGATGGCCAGCGCGTTGGGGGTCGAGCCTTCAGGCGCCTGAGGATACAGCGACGTAACGATGGTCTCGGTCGGGCGGCCCTTCCCGGGATCGATGACGAGCACCGCGTTGTCGTTCGCGCAACAGACGAACAGACGGCCGTCCTTGGCCAGGGCGAGATCGTTGGGATTGTCGCCTACGGCGATGGTTCTCCGGACCGCATACGTTTCCGTATCAATGACCGAGACGCTGTCGCTGCCCCAGTTGGAGACGTAGAGAGTAGCCCCGTCCGGCGTGATGGCCAGCTCATAGGGGGTCTGTTCGGTCGGAATGCGCGTGACGATGCCGCCCGTGGCGGTGTCGAACACGACGATGTAGTTGTTGGTGCGGTTCGCAGCGAAGAGGATGCCTTTGGCGGGGTGGTGGGCCAGACCTGACCAGAAGACGCGTTTCGGCTCGATTTCCTCGACGAGCGTCGCCACGGGCTCCCCTGTAAGCCGCCCATTCTCGTAGCCGAACACGTAAACCGGCGCGCGTACGCCTTCCGAGGACTTGTTGTTGCCGCCGGACACATACAGGTTCGCGCCGTTGGGGCTCCAGGCGAGGCCCAGCCATGCCGTGGGCAGGGCGATGTTCTGGACTGCCTCGCCCGTGGCCGTGTCGATCACTACGAGGCCGTGGGCGTTGTAACCGCCGTGAACCGCGACCGCCGCCTTGCCGTCGGGCGCCATCTCGATGTTCAGCAGAAGGTCATTGGTCCAGATGGTTTTGCCCACCGGAGTGATGCGCCAGCGGTTGGGCAGGATGTAGCCCTCCTCGGCCGGTCCCGGCAACTCGCCGGCGGCCGCCAGACAGGCTAGCGCAAGCAGCACAGTCAGGATAGTGACAACATTCTTCATGGGTGCACCTCGATTGTATTCGCCCGGAGTTCTATTTGTGTTTATCATAATCGCTGAGATAGTGTGTGACGTCAAGTTTTGGCAGAGAGATAAGGCTGCTTTGAAGGCCATATGGGAGCTATGATACCCGGCGTGAAACGGCATAAGTGAGAGCAATCAGTGTACTGCAAATGCGGATATGCCTTCTCCAAAGAAGCGTTGCGCGCCATGCAAGCTGGCGAGAAGAGCCCTTATCAATCGTATCTTGTCGTGCGCGATGAAGAATACCGATCCTTTCTTCGCTCGGAAGTGGAGGCGCAAAAGGTGAAGGACAAAGAATCGGAGGAATGGCTGGCGGCCATCTGGCGCTCCTCGCAAATGGCCGGAAGCCTGATGAGTTGCCCGAAGTGCGCCAGACTTTTGTTCCTTCTCCCCGGCGGCAGCGGAGTCGAGTCTTACGTACCCGAGGAATAGGCCGCCAGCCAAAGCGCGTATGGCACACTTCCTGCACGGAACGAAGTAGTGTGCCAAGTTTGCTTGAACGGATACGCCGCATGGTCATCAGTGGCGCAGTTCGCGTTTCGGAACACGGCTACGACGAGTTGGTGGAAGACAAACTCACGTCCGAGAGCTACTCGACGGTATTGAACATGCAGTGATGGTAGAGGAATACCCGGAATTCCCGAAGGGCCTTTGTGTATTGGTTCTTCAGAGTGACCATTCAGGTGAGCCCGTTCACGTTGTTTGGGGTATTCCAAAGGGTCATGATGGGCCTGCGGTCTTGGTTACGGCATATAGACCCGACCCACACCGCTGGGATGATGAGTTTCTTAGGAGGTCCTCACTATGAAACGGCGCAAGAAAACGAAGTTCGTCCATGAGGCGGGTTATGTGGCTGAAGTCGAGGTCGAAGTGGTGGAAGACGAGACCGGTTGGTCACCCTGCCTCAGTGTGAATGACGCGTCCAGACTCGATGATGTGAGGGATGCCCTCCGCCGCGGCGACCTCAAGTCGGCGCTGGGATACGGGCGGATCTACAAATCTCACCCTGTCTCGCATCCATGAACGAGGCGTCGGATACCACGTCAGTTCTCCAAGAGCGTTCTGCCCGCTACTTCACGATCCGGAGCTTCGCCAGGTAGATGCTCGTTTTGCCTTCGTGGGAGGAGTAATAGCTCATCCAGAGCAGGCCGTCGTGCCATACAAAGCCGGGATACGAGTTGTCGCCCCCGCTCGGAAGCGTGAGTACCGGTTCGTAGGTCTGGGGACCAAACTTCGCTAGCACCGTCTTGGCGCCGCCGGGGTGGTAGCGTCCGCCAGCCCACATCGAACCGTCGGGCAGGATGATGAAATTGGGCCCGCCGATGCGGTAGCCGGTTTCGTGCCACGACCAGCCGGTGTACGGGGGTTTGGCGGCGCCGATCCAGCAGAAGGTGTTGCCGCCCTCCCGGCGGACGAGGGCGATCATGGTGTCGTCTTCCATGAACCGGACCGTGGCTTCATTAGGTTTGCCGGGCACGCT
>Ga0209201_1001719_pt1 | contig 24033 bp, 20 predicted proteins | sample AD_UKC055_MetaG_FD_184411 | JGI IMG/M metagenome (GOLD analysis project Ga0209201, IMG submission 184411) | Active sludge microbial communities of municipal wastewater-treating anaerobic digesters from USA - AD_UKC055_MetaG (SPAdes) (version 2) | ecosystem: Engineered > Bioreactor > Anaerobic >...
CAATTGGAAGGTTCGGGTTTGCGTGAAAACAGAACATCAAGATGAAATTGGAATGTCTCTTGATTTTGGTTTTCTAAAGAGTATGTTATCGGCTATATTGAAAGACCTTGACCACCGTTTTTTGAACGAAGTAGAAGAGCTAAAAAATATCAATCCTACTTCTGAAAACTTGGCTAGATTCATCTATGAGCGAATGGACGAAGCTCTAATTGATAAACCAGTAACTATCTATGAAGTTGAGGTCTGCGAATCTGACCGCAGCAGTGTGATATACAAAAATGCTTAGATTTGTAGAATCTTTCTTTGTAAAAAGTGCCATTGAGCCAAGTGATTATCCAGCTTCTGCCTATCCGGAATTTGCTTTCGCGGGTAGAAGCAATGTAGGTAAATCTACACTTATTAATTTACTAACTAATCATAAAGGCCTTGCTAAGACCTCTTCCACTCCAGGAAAAACGCGTTTGCTTAATTTCTTTCTTATTCGTTATAAAATAGACGAAACTGATAGTTCTGGTTTTTTACAATTTACGGATTTACCAGGTTATGGTTTTGCGGAAGTTAGCCAAGCAGAACAAGAAAAATGGAGAAGGATGATTAATAGATATCTTGAGCAGCGTAATCAATTGCGTGCCTTAATTGTGCTCGTGGATATCCGTCATCCTGCTGATAGCAAAGATGTTATGCTATTAGAAATGTTACGGGTAAGAAGAATAGAATACTCAATTGTTGCAACCAAAGCAGATAAGATTCCCAAAACCAAAATTGACAAGACAGTTAAAGACCTGGCAAAAGGTTTAGGATTACAAGAAGAGCCGATTTTTCCTGTCTCGGCTCTTAATAATACAGGTATGGAACCGCTTTATAACTGGATTCAGGATAAACTAAGCTAAGATGCAAACCAGCAATAAGTTTGATCTCATCGTTGTGGGTGCAGGTCATTCTGGAATTGAAGCAGCTTTAGCAGCTGCCAAAAGAGGCTTAAAAGTAGCTCTGTTTACAATTAAACTAGAAGCTATAGGCAGAATGAGCTGTAATCCATCTATTGGCGGTCCCGCTAAAGGTCATTTGGCAAGAGAAATTGATGCTTTAGGTGGTGAATTAGCAAAGAGTGCAGACCTTTCTGGAATCCATTTTAGAATGTTAAATAGAAGTAAGGGTCCGGCAGTTTGGGCTCCGCGTTCTCAGAATGACCGTCAACAATATCATCTACTTATGCGCGAGGCAGTTGAAAAACAACAGAATATCCATTTAATGGAAGCTATTATTGAGGAAATAATTGTAGAGCAGGGAAAAGTTAAGGGAGTAATCAGTCAAATCGGTTGTTACTATTATGCTCCCAAGGTTATTCTGGCAACGGGAACTTTTCTGAAGGGGAAAATACATATAGGCAAAATCAGTTATTCGGGAGGACGGAGTGGAGAACCTTCTGCCGAAGAGCTTTCCGATTCACTATCCGCAATGGGATTAAAAGTTCGCAGATTTAAAACTGGTACCCCTCCCCGGATAGACCTGCGATCATTAAATTATAATATCTTAGAAGAACAACCAGGTGATCTTAATCCTCAGGGTTTTTCTTATTACAGGGATATTGAACTAAAGAATCTTATTTCTTGCTATATAACGCATACTACGGAAGAAACGCATAAAATTATTAGAGATAATATTAATAAATCAGCTCTTTATTCTGGCATTATTAAAGGTATTGGACCGCGTTACTGTCCTTCGATAGAGGATAAAATAGTAAAATTCCCGCAGCGTGAAAGCCATCATATTTTTATTGAACCGGAAGGTATTAACACTTTTGAGGGTTATCTGAATGGGGTTTCTACTTCGCTTCCAGCAGATATTCAGGAGAAAATTGTGCACAGTATTCCTGGTTTAGAAGAGGCGCGTATTTTACGATATGCTTATGCCATCGAGTATGATTTTATCGATCCCGAAGAAATAGATAATTCGCTGGAATGTAAAAAAATAAAGGGTTTATATTTGGCAGGACAAATTAATGGCACTTCTGGATATGAAGAAGCAGCAGCCCAAGGTCTTATAGCAGGCATAAATGCGTCTTTGGCTTTAGAAACTAAAGACCCACTTATATTTAAGCGGAGTGATGCTTACCTAGGTGTTTTGATTGATGATCTTGTTACCAGAGGAACTAATGAACCCTACCGAATGTTTACATCGCGAGCTGAATATCGGTTACTTTTAAGACAGGATAATGCAGATGAGCGTTTGATGCCTATTGGTTACAAACTGGGTTTAGTGGAAGAAAGCCGTTGGCAAAGATTTATGCATACCCAGGAAATTTATCAAAGGGAACTGGAATATTTGAAACAGCATAACTGTATGGCAAAGGGAGAAATAAAAGAACCGATCCGCTATGCGCAATTATTAAAACGGCCGGAAATTTCATTTACCGATCTTCCTAAATTCGGTTATCATATACCTGAAGATGTAAATGCCGATATCCAAAATCGTCTTGAACTGGAAATTAAATATTCAGGATATTTAAATCGGATGGAAGAAGAAATTAAGCGGTTTAAAACAGCTGAAAATATTGCCATACCTAAAGAACTGGATTATTTCCAGATTCCTTCCCTTGCCTACGAAGCCCGCGAAAAATTAAGTAAAATTCGTCCTAAAAATATTGGCCAAGCAATGCGCATTCCTGGAATTAATTATAGTGATAGCGTTGCCTTAATGATATGGCTACATAAAAATGCTAAAAAGGAAGCAAAATGAATGTAATTGCCATTATTCCAGCTCGTTTTGCCTCAACTCGTTTTCCAGGGAAGCCCTTAGCGATGCTGAAAGGGAAACCTATTATTCAATCCGTTTATGAAAGAGTAGTGAATTCCGGTTTATTTACTTCTGTTTGTATAGCTACAGACGATTTAGCTATCATAGACGCAGTAAAAAGATTTGGAGGTAGAGCAGTTTTAACTTCCGATAAGCATCAAAGTGGTTCTGATCGTATAGCTGAAGCATTACAATATTTTCCTAAAGCAGAATTGGTATTGAATGTTCAGGGTGATGAACCCTTAATTGAAAAAGAGCCTCTGCAAAAGTTAATTTCCGTGTTTGAAGATAGAGAAGTGCAAATGGCCAGTTTGATGACCCCTTTACAGGATTTGGAAATGTTAACCAATCCCAATATTGTGAAAGTTATAACGGATAGGCAAAATAACGCTCTGTATTTTTCCCGTTCTGCTATTCCTTATAATCGGGATAACCTATCTGATGTAACATACTATCGTCATATTGGGGTTTATGCTTATCTTCCTGATTGCTTAAAGAAATTTGTATCTTTAAAACAAGGAAAACTGGAAAGAATTGAAAAATTGGAACAGCTTAGAGCTCTGGAAAATGGGATTTCGATAAAAATGGTAGAAACGAGCTATCAAGGCATCGGAATTGATACACCTGCCGATTTGGCAACGGTAGAAAAACTGCTTTCTTAACGCTACAATATAATTTTAACCTATATAGATTTTCAAGGGACCAACAATGGAGAATACTATGAATAGATACAAGCAACACTTACTTTTTTGGGCTTTCATAACTACTGCCTTATTTGCCAATGCGGTTCCAATAACCATTTTTCACACTAACGACACGCATGGTGCCTATCTACCGCAAAATTCAAAAAATGGCAAAATTGGCGGTTATGCCAATCTGGAATATTATCTGAACGCAGAAAGAGAAAAGGCCAGCCGATCTTTATATTTAGATGCCGGAGATCAACAAACTGGCAGCATATTTGCCTCGCAGAAATATAATAATGCCATTGGCGGAGCAGTTATAAAGGTCTTTAATTCTCTAAATTTGGATGCCACAACCTACGGTAACCACGAGTTTGACTATTCGTTAAATAATACAATTAAATTACGGAAATTGGCAAATTATCCTTTTATCAGCACTAATATACTGGATGAGAGTAAAAAGCCCTTTGGAGAAATCCCCTACAAAATATTTAAGCTAGATTCTCTAAAAGTAGGTGTTTTGGGCTTAACTTTAACAGACCTGCCGGAAAAAGTGAAAAGAGAAAATGTAGCCGAATTAACTATCCTTCCCTACAAAGAAGCAATAGATAAATATATTGAAGAAGTTGATAAACAGAGTGATTTACTTATTTTACTTACCCATAACGGCTTTGCCGCGGATTCGCTTTTGGCCACAGAATTGGATGACCGCGTGGATTTAATTATTGGAGGTCATTCCCATACAGTTATTTCCGAGCCCTGTAAAGTGAATGGAATTTATCTTGCCTCTACGGGTGCTTATTTAAATTATTTGGGAGCAATTAATCTCGAAGTACAAAATGACCACATCACTTCTTATGAAAGCTGTCTTATTCCACTTTTTGCACCGGAAAATTTACCGGAAACACCATTAAATAGATTTGTTAGCGCAATGGCAGATAGCTTGGATATAGAAACAGGAAAAGTAATCGCGACCATTCCTGAGGACTGGGTTCCTGATAAATTTAAGGAAACAGCGGTCTCCAAATGGGCTGCGGAAGCCCTAAAAAATGAATATTATGATATTTATAAACCCGATTTGGCTATTATTAATAATGGTGGCATTCGCAAAATTATTCCCGCGGGAGCTGTTACCCTAAAAGATATGTATGAACTTTTCCCCTTCAATAATTATATAGTTCTGTTTTCCTGTTACGGAAAAGATCTATTAACTATGGAATCCCTAAATAGAGAAATTGCTGAAAATAAACCCTATGATATAGTGCAAACCAGTTCCACACAATGGAAAAAGAAAAAACGCCTTTTGGGTTTGATAAAGCCTAAAGAACTCTATTATATAAATGGAAAACAAGTTGATCCGGATAAAATTTACCGGGTGGTTAGCTTTGATTATATTCTAGGACAATGGGATAAATATTTGGGTTTTAAGCCATTTGATATTCAGGAAACGGGAGATCTGTTTACCGAAGTGATGATCAGACAGATAAAAAAACAGTTCTCTCACAGATAACACAGATGACGCAGATCTGATTTATCGAAACAAGGATTTTAGGATTAGTTCACGCAGATTACGCTGATGACGCAGATCTGATTTATCGAAACAAGGATTTTAGGATTATAGGATTTAGAGGATTTATAGTTTAAGTCCCAGCAGGGCTTATATCTTTATTCAAATTTTTTTCTAGGGGCTTACACCACCATCAATATAACTGTATCGGCCTTTGAGTTAAAATCGGTTTTGCTTGTGATCTGCCATATAATTTCATTCTTTTTTGCTATCTTTGAATAAGGTCATTAATAATCTCATAGAAAAGGCCGATTTTGACTTAAAGCCGATAGCCGACTGCTTAAAGCCGATAGCCGACTGCTTACAGCCGACCGCAGATTGCTTTAAGCTGACAGGATAGCAAAATGCCGATTTTGACTTAAAGCTGACAGGATAGCAAAAGGCCGATTTTGACTTAAAGCTGACCGCCGAATGCTTAAAGCTGACAGATTATTTACGTCACCGTCGTTATTATCTGTCGTCCCGCTGGGACTTTTATATCCATTCATTATTGCGCCGGGTTAAAACCCGTCGTTAGTATGTATCGTTCCTAACGGAACTATTATCTAAATTCTATTTTTTCTAGGGGCTTACACCACCATCAATATAACTGTATCGGCCTTTGAGTTAAAATCGGTTTTGCTTGTGATCTGCCATATAATTTCATTCTTTTCCCTATCTTTGAATAAGGTCATTAATAATCTCATAGAAAAGGCCGATTTTGACTTAAAGCCGATAGCCGACTGCTTAAAGCCGACCGCAGACTGACTTAAAGCTGACAGGATGACAAAATGCCGATTTTGACTTAAAGCTGACCGCCGACTGCTTAAAGCTGACAGATTATTTACGCCACTGTCGCTATAATTGTGTCACTCTGAGGGGCTTTCCATAACCCTCTTTAATAATCGCCATTTATAAAACAATAATCCTCTAAATCCTATAATCCTTAAATCCTTGTTTCGATAAATCAGATCTGCGTCATCAGCGTAATCTGCTTGAACTAATCCTAAAATCCTTGTTTCCAAAACCGCAAGATTAACTCTGAACTCTGAACTTTGTCTTTTGCTTATTTCACAGCTGTTATCTGAGAATTTTTCCCCCATTGGCAATCAGTTTCATTTAGGTATACTTTTCCCCCTTTGTATATTTGGATTTGGACATTATCACCAATTTCAGTTTCGCCAAGAATGTTCAGTTTAGCACCTTTTTTAACCACAATTTTGCTGTTATCTTGAATAATCAATTTGCAACCGGGGTTAACTGTCACAGCAGCATTCTTTTCCAAAACAAGATTACCATCTAAAACTGCCAGATAGTTAAGTTCGTTTTTACCTGTTACTTTTTTAGGTAAAGTTGCGCACATTTGCAAAAGGCGTCCATCTCCAGGATCAATACTTATTTCGGGACATTTTTTATCCGAGTAGAAAATACTTTTATCGAAGGGGTCATAAAGGGCAACATATTCTCCCAGAATATTTTTGGCGTTGTCATCTATATAAAATCTCACTGTTTGAGGAGGAGCGGTTAAATAGGCATCATCCAATTTATCAGGATGCACATACATCAAGCTATCGCATTTATTAGGATTATTTTCCATAGAGATATATTCGGTTCGGCGATTAACCATTATGAAATAAGGATATTTTTCGGCAGCTTTAAAAAGTCCGCATTGCACATAGCCATCATAGAGATCAACTCCATTTTGCACCAATTTTTGAGGTATAACTTCTACTGATTTTATTAGCATCGATTCTAGTTTGGCAGGGTTTTGATAGCCATTTGTTTGAATAACATCCGTGTCAATCCATTCTTTGGGGTTCATATAATCAGCATACACCAGGATTTTTTCGTTAGCTTCTTTCAAACCATCCCACCCAGCGCGGAAAGTTAATTCTCCTGAGGGAGCTACATCTATAGTGGTAAATTCTTGATAGCGCAATTTTAAAGCTGTGGCATCATATATTTTGTTATTGATTCTGTAAGTTAAAATACCATCGGCTCCATAACATAAAGGTAAAAGTTGAAAACACTTTTGCATATATTTGGGCGGGCGCAGCAATCCCCAAAAACCTGTATCAGGGCTTGTATAAACCCATTCACCGTAAGATTGGGGACAGGGCATATATTTTGCGCCGGTTTTCATACAGAGTTCTTTATAGTATTTATATGGTTCCAACATATCATAATGAAGGCGTCTTTGGATTCCTCTTCTTTCTTCAGGGTTATTCCATTGGATCCAACCCCAAAGAGGATAGATATCGAAAGAGATGATTTCGGGATCAACCTCGCGAGAGTATAATCCAATATGGTCATACATCATATTATTAGGTTTTATTACATATTTCCTATGCAAAATGGAACAGGTGAATAGAGATGAACCACCGGTTAAATGTTTTATATCTTTAAAAATATCTTTATGGATACGCTTATAAGAACTGAATTGACCTTGGGTTGGCTCATCGGTAAGATAGAAATATTTAATGTTATCATATCTTTCTGCAAAGTCATAAACTCTTTTGCGAACAGCTTGAATCAGTTCGGTATCTGTCTTTTGGCGTTTATTCATTGTGTCTTCAAATTCTACATAATCCAATTCCAAAATTCCTTTTCCGTTCCAATAGATTTGGGGATTGAGATTGCTAAGTAGATATTTCCACAAAATGCCTCCTTCCAAAAGGCCGGCATCGTGTAAATCCTGTAAAGAAACTTTTAAAGTGATTTCTTTATGAGGCCAGAGCATATTTCCCTGTTCATCTTTAGAGATAAGAGGTAGCTTATTATATTGATTTACTGTTAGTTTACTGGTAAAGCCAGATTCGGAAGATAGTGTGTTCAGATGTGGAACTTTATGTTCATTTTTAGTATTATCAAAACCGTTAAAAGAAAATTGCATCAATTCTGCATTTGGATCCGTAGGGATATTTGAACATTTAAAAGCAATCGTTACAAATAAAGTATCGTTTACTGAGGGATTCGCTTTAAAATTACCCGCCCATTCTCTTTGAATAAAGCGGAATTCATTACCGATTAAATAATTTGTATAGCCCTTATCCTGCCAGCGAAATTCTAATTTATTAAAAGCATAACCAGGTTGACCATTATTTAGTTGCAAAAGATATTTACCAGAAGCAAGTTCATTGTAAACTTGCTTGCCAGTCGTTAAGGAATTATTATAAAAATACTTGTCGTCCAATAGATTCTCTTTGAAAGTAGAATCATATTCAGCTTCAAAACGCCAATAATTAGCAATAGAAAATGCCTCAATACCATATTCAGGGTTTTTACTATCAGGGTTAAATGCCATATCATAATGCAGAACATCCAACCCACGCTCATCCATCGCGTTAAAAAGAAGGTCGGTTCTCTTAGGAAAATCACCAGGCATTACGGTTATTACAGAAGCATTGAATTTAGCTGCCTGAATTGAATCCAATAAAGTATAATACCAGCCAGGAACATTTTGATAACACCTTAACAAAGTGTAATTTGCTAAAAGATATTTATCTGAATGCTTAGCAGATAGCGAACCAAGCATTAAGATCAGAATTGCCAAAATAAGATATACTCTTTTTTTCATCTGAACCTTCCTTATAGAACTCATAAAGTTCTATTTTTTCACATATTATCAATTTATACCTTAACAATTTCTATTTGGTAGCTGTCAAGCAAATATTCAAGGGATACTTATCCTAATCTGATTTTTAGCAAAAAAGCGCAGCTTAACTAAATCGATTACTGGCACTTCCTGCTTAGGCAATTCTAAAATGATCTTCTATCATTTACTAAACGGGATTAAGGAAGTGGTAGTGGGATTTTTTTAAGTAACCCAAAAGCTAAAAGCAAACAAAAAACCCCCGCACAAAGAACTCCTGCACTAAGAACTCCTGCACTAAGAACTAAAAACCCCCGCACAAAGAACTCCTGCACTAAAAACCCCTGCACTAAGAACTCCTGCACTAAGAACTAAAAACCCCCACACTAATTTCCCAATCCATTTTTAACAAAACTGGAATCTGGGAAATCTGTAAAAAAGATGGAAAAAATGGTAACTGTCGTTTTTACTTGACACAGCAGGATATATAAAAAATAGGGTATAGGTAGAAGAAATGTTAATTTATAAATTCAAGCTGCTAAGCAAGCAGGAAATAGAGAGGTTTTGATGTCCATATTTGACTTTTTTGGAATGATGGCCAATGATATTGCAATTGATTTGGGAACCGCAAACACCTTAGTTTATAAGAAAAATGGCGGAATTGTGATAAATGAGCCCTCAGTTGTTGCTGTATCAACAGACAATAAAAAGATTATTGCTATAGGCAACCCAGCAAAATTAATGCTGGGTAAAAATCCTGATGAAGTAAGAGTGATAAAACCCTTGAAAGACGGCGTTATTGCTGATTTTCAGGTTACTGAACTAATGCTACGCAATTTAATTTTACGAGCCCAGAAGAAACGTCTTTTAGTTCGTCCCAGAGTAATTGTTTGTGTTCCATCTGGAATAACTGAAGTAGAAAAAAGAGCTGTGCGTGATAGTGCTTTGCATGCAGGTTCTCGTGAAGTTCATTTAATTTCTGAACCCATTGCTGCTGCCATAGGTGCTGATTTACCAATTGATATGGCTTGTGGAAATATGGTTATGGATATTGGAGGTGGAACCAGCGAAATTGCTGTAATTTCTTTATCTCACATTGTAGTTCATAATTCCATTCGCGTAGGTGGTGATCAAATTGATATGGATATAATAAACTATTTGCGGAAGAAAAGCAACCTGTTAGTTGGTCCACAAACTGCTGAAAAAATAAAAATGACGATTGGCAGTGCTTATCCTTTAAAACAAGAATTATCTATGGATGTGCGTGGACGAGATATCATATCTGGTTATCCTGTAACAATAAAAATAAGCTCTGAAGAAATTAGAGAAGCAATTTCGGAAACAGTTGCGACCATCATTGATGCCATAAAGCGACTTTTTGAAAGAACAGTGGCAGAACTTTCTGCTGATATTGCTGAACGGGGTATATTTTTAACAGGTGGAGGCGCTCTCCTTAAAGGCTTGGATGAAAAAATTCGTAAAACAGTAGATCTACCTGTTCATGTTGTTCCTGATCCTACAGAATGCGTAGTTAAAGGTGCTGGGAAAGTTTTGGATGATGTAGACCGTTACCGTCAGGTTCTAATAAAAAGAATTGAGGACTGATCTAAAATCTGAACCTATTACCCAAGATGATAACTCCCTATTTTAAAAGGGACGAAATATGTTTAAGAAGAACCTTGTTCCCCTTATTTTAATTGTCCTTTCTCTACTAATGGTGATAGGCAGTAAGGAAAGTCGTATCAAAAAAGCAGGCTGGATGGGAAATACGGTTTTCTTCCCTTTCGTTAAATCTCTAAAAGCAATTGAGACCACGCAAGAACTGAAGCAGGAAGTTTTTTCTTTGCGAAAACAATTGGCTGAAACAACTTTGGAAAAACTGGAACTACAAAACCAGCTGAAACAGTTTACTGGAGCTTATTCTATTTCCTATGATCTTGGAGAAGTAGAATTAATTCAAGCAGAAGTTATTGGTTTAGCCGGTCAATATCAGGAACTTAATTTAGTGGTGGATAAAGGATTCAAATTCGGAATCAAGATTAATGATCCGGTTATTTCAGCTAGTGGGATTGTAGGGAAAATAATTCAAGTGGCAGCCGATCATTCTATTGTGCTTCCTTTTTCCAATCCGCGTTTTCAATTGCCGGTTATGGATGCGCGCACATCTGTTCAGGGGATTTTACAATCCGATATTAGTGGAACGGTTTCAATGAATTTAATTAAATTGGGTTCAGATATAGCGGTAGGAGATACAATTGTAACTTCCAATCTTTCACGGCTTTATCCAAAATCCTATCCTGTAGGAACCATAAAAAGGATTAGAGAATCTCAGGATAATTTGTTTATCAGTGCAGATATAAATCCTTTCACTTTAGTGGAAAATCTTGAGCATATATTTATTCTAAAAAGGCAGGAACAAATTGAGCTATAGTAAAAAAACAGAACCGGTCGTCACCCATTGGGGAGTGCGATTTGAACGCATTCCGGTGAAAACGAAAATCCTTACCCCCCAAGATAAGATCAGTGATATAATTAAAGAATACGCTTTACCATTAATGAAACCAGGTGATATTCTAACAATTAGTGAAAGTCCTTTAGCCATCACTCAGGGAAGGGCAATTCCTGTTTCTGAAATAAGAGTTTCTCCTTTGGCAAAACTACTTAGTCGCTATGTAGCTAAAGTCCCATACGGTATTGGTTTAGGCGCTCCAACCAGTATGCAATGCGCTATTGAAGAAACAGGGATTATGCGTATTCTTTTTGCGGCTTTCATTGGTGCCATAGGAAAACTTATAGGCAGGAAAGGTGATTTTTATAGAGTGGCAGGAATGCAAGCTGCTTTAATTGATGCAGCTACAACTTCACCTGTTCCTCCTTATACAGATACAGTAATTAAGGGACCAAAAAATCCTCAACAGATATGTGAGGATTTACACTCAGAATTTGGCTATGAATTTGCCGTTATGGATATTAATGATATTGGTGGTTGTTGGATGATTGGGGGGAGCAAGGGTGTTAGTAAACATTTCATAGAAAGCGTGATGAAAGATAATCCTCAGGGGCAGGGTGACGAATTAACTCCATTTTGCATTGTTCGAAGAGTAGATAACTAATGGTTTGGAAAGGAATTTGGAGTTTCATTCTTGGCCTGTTTTTTCTGTATCTTCAAATTCTGGTTATGCCTGCTTTAGCATTATTTAAAGCGATTCCTTTCATTCTTTTACCTTGGATGATTTATATTGTTTGGACTCGTCCGCGTAATTTTGCACTAATTGTTGTTTTTATCATCGGAATGATGTTTGATACAGTAAATCCGATGACTTTTGGCTTTTATTCTCTTCTTTTTTGTTTGCTGGTTTTAGTAATCCAGGAATTTCGTAAGCCCTTTGAGGCAGAAAGCGGTGTAGCCAAATTGTTGGCAATTGGAATTGCTAATTTCATCTTTTCTGTTTTGCAACTGGTTATGTATGGAGTTACATTTGGTTTTGATGGGGAACTTTTGGCTAAATCATTAGTCGGTTTTGGCTATAATGTTATAGTATCGATTGTCGTTTTTTGGAGTATGCAACTAATTAGTAAAGTAAGATTAACGATTAACAATGACTAAAAATCAAGCTACCATAACCTATTCGATCACTTTGGCGGTTCTGTTTATTTTACTTGCTGCTTCGCTTTTTCGTTTACAGGTAGTGGAAGGAGCTAAATATCAACGCATAGCGGAAAGTAACTTTGTGCGCATTCGGAGAATAATAGCCACGCGCGGAGAAATTTATGATCATAAATACAGGCCAATTGTTCAAAATGTCCCTTCGCATAATATGTATTTAACCAGCGGGAAAATTAATGATATAAATGCTCTAAGCAGATTTCTGGAACAGAATTTCGGCATTACGGAAAGCGAATTGAAAGACCTGGTATTGAAACAACGTTTTAAAACTTATGAAGAAATTCTGCTGGCAGATAATGTTCCCTACGAAACAGTATTAGCTCTTAGCGAAGAATTGAATTATTATCCTGAGCTTTCTTTCCATATCGGTTCCACCCGTAATTATCTATATCCAAATCATTTTAGCGGTTATGTAGGGAGAATTAACGAAAAAGAATATGACCTGTATAAAAAAGAGGATTATTCTCTGAATAGCTATATCGGGAAAACGGGTTTGGAACGCTATTATGAAGTTTTACTACGCGGAAAAGATGGCCGAGAAATTGTTCAGGTGGATGCTCAAGGGCACAGTCTACAACTTTTTGAAGAAGGCGGAAATATTGAACCGCTTAATGGACTTTCCCTTGTTCTTACTATAGATAATGATCTGCAGGAATTTGTCTCTGGAATTTTTCCCTCTGGAATGAAAGGAGCTATAGTAGTTAGCGATGTTCGCAGTGGAGGCATTCTTGCTTATGTAAGTAAGCCAGATTTTGATCCTAATCTCTTTATGCAAAAAATAACACCAGAAATATGGGAAGATCTGAATCGCGATGAAAAGCCAATGGTAGATAGAGTTATCTACGGAACCTATCCTCCCGGTTCAGTTTTTAAACCTATTACTGCAGGTATTGGTTTAGACCGCGGTTTAATTACTCCTGAAACACACCTGGCTTTTTGTTCGGGAGGTTTTAAAGTTGGTAATCGTTTTTTCCGATGCTGGTTTAGCAGTGGACATGGTTCTACTACAGTTGTTGATGCTTTAAGAGTTTCTTGTGATACTTTCTTTTATGATCTTTCCTTAAAGATAAAATTGGATGACTTTTATAATTATGTACGGGATTCACATCTATTTGGAAAAACGGGAATTGACCTACCAAACGAAAGACAGGGCTTCTTTCCTAATACAGAATGGTATAAAAAAACCTACGGCAAAAATGTAGGAATTATTGGACACAAAGTAAATCTGGCTATTGGACAAGGAGAAGTATTAACTACCCCCTTACAGATAAATGCCTTTTATGGAGCTCTTGCCAATAATGGTTTATGGATTCAACCTCATTTATTGAAACAAACAGTTGGTAGAGGACGTCTTACTCGTGAACAGGTTGTACCTATAGCTAAAAGAAGATTACCTATGAAACCAAGTACCCTAAAAACTATTCAACAGGGATTATGGGCTGTAGTTAATGCTCCAGGTGGAACAGGAGCAAATGCAAAAATAAACGGAGCTACTGTTTATGGTAAAACCGGTTCTGCCGAAAATGTTATGGGTAGAAAAACTCATGCCTGGTTCTGCGGTTATTTAGTTACTTCCAAACCAGAAATTGCAGTAACTGTTTTTCTGGAAAATGCTGGAGGGGGAGGAGCTATGGCTGCTCCTATAACTGCTAAAATATTCAATTATTATTTGGGTAATTTAGATATTATTAAACAGGTAACTCCCTTGCCACCACAGTTTAGAACAGCGGAAGGCATTGAGAATGAAGAATTTGAACCTGGTTTAGAGGGCTCGGAAGTATCTATCCCTGGAAGTGAAATTGAACCTCTACCGGCTTCATTGCAGGAAGAAAGTGATGTTCATTAACCGAAAAAAGTTCGATTTTGTCCTCTTGACGCTTTTATTGCTGCTGATTATTTTTGGCTGTATTGTAATTTTCAGTGCTTCCACAACTGTGATTGCGGGAGAGGCACACACTCAAAATAATTGGTGGAAGCAGGTTATCTTTGCTGTCCTTTCCTTATTGGCCATAATTCTATTGTTATGGATTCCAATGCCGATTTTTGATTTAGTAGTATTACCCCTTTACCTTTTGAATATACTGGCTTTGATCATAGTGTTATTTACTCCCATAATTAATGGAGCTCATCGTTGGTTTTCTGTAGGAGGAATAAATCTCCAGCCCTCGGAAAGTGCTAAATTGCTAACAATTTTGATGGTAGCGCGGGTTATATCTAAAGAAAATTTGAATGAATATCGGCAAATTCTCTATGGATTTTTATTAACCCTAATACCTGTAATCTTGATTATGATTGAACCAGATTTTGGTACAACGCTGGTTTTTTGGGCTTCTCTGATCGCTATGTTGATTGCTGCTGATGTACCTTTATTTTATATTTTGCTATGCATAAGTCCTATAGTAAGTATAATAAGTTCCATCTGGTGGCCAGCTATTCCGATCTGGATTATAATTTTTGTATTATTACTATTGAAAGCGCGTCTTTCTTGGGTTACAATTACGGTGGCAAGTATTATCAATGTATTTATAGCATTAATTACTCCTGTTTTTTGGATGGGATTAAAGGACTACCAACAAAATCGGATTTTAACTTTTATGGATCCTACTCGTGATCCTTTGGGTGCAGGTTACCAAATTATTCAAGCTAAAATTGCTATCGGTAGCGGTTCTCTGTTTGGCAAGGGCTGGCTGAAAGGAACTCAAAAAAATATGAATTTCTTGCCGGAACACCATACGGATTTTATTTTTTCTGTAGTGGGTGAAGAATTCGGTTTTTTGGGCTCTATTCTTCTATTAATTTTGTTTGCGGCATTCTTCAGCAGAATTATTAATAATGTAGGTGAACTAAAAATTCGCGAAAGAAAAGTTGCTTCAGCAGGCATTTTGGCTTATCTTATGTTTCAGACCTTTATAAATATTGGAATGAATATTGGTTTAGTCCCAGCAACGGGAATTCCGTTACCCTTAATTAGTTACGGTGGTTCGAATCTATTGATTAATAGCATCGCCGTAGGAGTTGTTCTAAAATATATGAACGAAAGAGGTTTTATGAAATGAAGAATCGCGTGCTTGGTCTTGTCTTATTGGCATTACTATCGTTTTTTATAAATGCCTGTTCGGTTGTAACCACCCTCAGTTTTACAGAACGAGATATTAAAGATAGCCCCAATCTGGTAGAAAATTATAGTTTTAGTCCCTATTCCACGATTGGAGAAGAGGCTTTAAAGGGTTGGATGGTAATTCTTAATCCTCATGATAATTCAGAAAGCCCTATTACTATTGATCCAGATACTGCTTGTGAAGGGAAAACTTCTTTACGAATAGATGCTTCTGATAAATCTGTGCTTATCTTGAGTGAGCCATTTAATGTCCGACGCTATGGAGGATATTATTTAAGATGCTATTTTAAAACAAATTCTCCTAATCCACCCCGTCCTCAACTAAGGTTTATTGTCTTTAAGGAAAACGGTAAAATTGTTAATCGCTTCAAAACAAAAGCCAAAATTAATAACGATTGGCAAAGAACAACGATTAGCGCTGGTTTCATTAAACCAGGTGCCAGATTTGGACGCCTGGGTATTTATATTCCACCTTTTAAAGAGGGCTCTATCTGGATAGATGATACCAGCTGCTTTGAAGTGCATGGATTCAAAATCGACTGATGCGTATTACTTTGCAAAGGGTTAGCAAAGCAGTTTGCTATGTGGATGATAAAATAACCGGACAAATTGAAACCGGACTTCTTATTTTTGTGGGGTTCAGCTCTTTTGATACTGAAGCTGTTTTACCTTTAGCGGTTCGTAAATGTCTGGAACTGCGTATCTTTGAAGACGAAAATGGCAAAATGAATAAAAGTGTCTCCGATATCAATGGTTCGGTGTTAGTTATCTCTCAATTTACCCTCTATGCCAATTGTCAAAGAGGAAGAAGACCAGATTTTACTCAAGCTGCGCCTCCGGGAAAAGCAAAAGAGCTTTATGAGGAATTTGTTCATCTATTTAAACAGACGGAAATCAATGTCCAAACAGGTATCTTTGCTGCCAAAATGCAAATAGAACTCGTAAATGAAGGCCCAGTTACAATCAACTTAGAGTTTTGATGTTTAATTTAAAAAAGAGAGATTCTAGTAGAACACAATTAAATTGATTTTAATGAATTAACACAGCAATGTAGGCAAGCGGCACTGAGGATAGCGTTTTTTCGTTATAGTGATAGGGAACAAAAAACACTATGAAAATATCTGTCTGTATGTTTCTCATAATAGAAAAAAATCGCCAAAATAAAAAAAGCCGTTTCTCCCCAAATGAAACGGCTATAAACTGATCAAAAGATAGCTTTTTTATCTATCATTTCCGTTTATGACGATTCTTACGCAGACGCTTTTTCCTCTTATGGGTAGCAATTTTATGACGTTTTCTCTTTTTTCCGCAAGGCATAATCTTCTCTCTTATTACTTTGTTTTTACATCAAGGACAGAATTTTTGAATTCGCGGGAGAATTTAAAAGTAGGAACGGTTCTTTCAGGAACCGGAACTTTTTCGTCAGTCTTGGGGTTGCGTCCAACACGAGGTTTACGGGTTTTGAGTTTATATGTTCCAAAACCCCGGATTTCGATATGATTACCTTTAATTAAGCTATCTTTAATGGCTTGTAAAAAGGCATCAACAACAACAGCAACATCTTTACGGATAATTCCGGTGTTTTCCGAAATAATCTTTACTAAATCGGCTTTTGTCATTTTTCCATCTCCTTAAATATACTTATCGTCAATATTATTCATTGCTATATCGCAATAAGGTATTCATAGATAAAACCTTATGATTTATGTCAAGAGAAATATCTAAAAATATGCAATGAGTAGTGCTGATATTCCTTTTACAATAAAGCATTAATAGGTTTTAATGAAATCACATTTTTTGTGTTCCCCTTTGGTAAATTATCCTTTAAACACGCTAAACCAAATAGCAAATTAAGGATTATAGGATTTTTCGAACAGACCCAGAACTATCGCAGAATGAATTGGTTACATCATTGAATTAGGCATCATCCCTTAACCCCAATTTTATTAACAAAGAAAGGGACAAAATATGAAATAAGGTGTGGCAGAAACAGATAGAATTACCACATCGCAAGTTAAGGAAATGGGTACGAGTAGAGAATAATTAGCAACACTAATATTTCTCTTGACATATTAAGCGGTACTGAAATTATGAAGCTGGATTGTGAATTATGAAAAAATAACTTGATCAATAAATAAAAAGTAGGTGAGATATGGAAACAGCCATTTTAAGTCCCCTCTCTAATATGTGTACCTTCCACTGTAAGGGAAAATTAGTTTTTCTCTCCTACGGTGGAAGAGAGCATAAGCTTTTCTATGGTAAAGGAATGCAGTATCTTATAACTTTAATTGCGAATCCGGATTTGTATATTTCTTGTGCTAATATTGAAACTATAAAACCAATGCCTCAAAGGGTATACAGTCAGTTTTCCTCATCTAATGAAGTGCAAATTCATCAATTGGAGGTTCAGAGTAGTTTTCCCTCTATTCCTTTAACCGATTTACAAACGGTTAAAGAAGTAAAGCAAGAATTAATTAGAGTGATAGACACACTTGCTGAATTGGAGGCAAATTGTGATTATGCACAAGCTGATGATATCAGAGATCAATATGAGAAACTTGTTCAATATTTGGAACAAGTTTATAAGCCCGAAGGTAAAATTCGTTATTTTCCCAGCGAAGGGAAAAAAACAAAAAAGAGAGTTTTACGTGCTATAAACCGTTCCTTGGAAGATATAGAAAAATTGGAACCAGAGCTTGCTGTAGAGCTAAAGAACTCCTTGGAATTGGGAACTATTTTACATTATCATCCTAAAATAGATATAGAGGTTTTAGGATATTAAACAATAGTTCTTGTTTTCAAGCTTTATTACTTATTTAAAATGTGCTGCACATAAAAGGGTTGTGTCTCAAGGTTGGTGTAAAATTGGGGAAGCCAGATTAAGAAAAAAGTAGAGCCGGATTCCGCTCTTTGTTTTGATGGTTTTGCTAAAACTAAAAAGACAAGGATAAGATCATAACCCAACCCAAGAGAAAGAAGGATGAAGATAATATAATTGCAAGTATATGCTAACATAGATTGTGAGAAATGAGAGTAGTAAAATGTTTTCCAACAACCCGATATATAGCGAGTTGGAATTTACACCAACATTGGGGACTCAACTATTGTGAGCATAGCATTAAAGCAAAGTTCTTATCTGGAATGAATATTGCTTTTAGAATTGAATTATGAAAAAAAATATCTTAATTCTTATCTGTCTTATACTGATCAGCCAATTTTTTGCAATGGCAAAGCAAAATGAGGATAGAGAGCGTCCTCTTTATGCTAATAACCTTGTAAAGATTAAGCTAAGTTCAGAAGCAGTATTTCGTGCCCAGTTGCCGTTATCAGCTTATGCTGAATGTGAAAAAACAAACCTCAATGAATTAGATCAGCTTTTTGAGGTGAATGGCGTTCAATCAATTATCCGCGCTCATATTTCTGCCAAAGATAGAAATTGGGAAACTAAAACGGGATTTGACCGCTGGTTTTTACTGCGTTTAGATGGCACAAAAACAGTTGAACAAGTAATAGCTAATCTAAAAAGCAATCGCTATATAGAAGATATTATTCCCGAATATTATGCCTATCTGCATAATGTTCCCAATGATCCTCTATATCCCAATAATTGGGGACACAATAACACTGCTCAGTTACCTGTTTATCAGGGTGGTTCTCATAGTGGGCCTGGAGTAGGGGTTATAGGATTTGATAGCGATGCAGAAATTGCCTGGGATAGTAATCAAGGTTATGGAGATCCAGATATTATTATTGGGATTCTTGATACAGGTGTAGATCTAAATCATCCAGATTTACTTTTAGTTTCCGGATATGATTTCGGCGATAATGATGATAATCCAATGGATGATAGTGCCGAAGCAGGTCATGGAACATGCACTTCTGGAATTGCAGCAGCTAAAGCAAATAACATTTTAGGGGTGGCAGGAATTGCAGGTGGCTGTAGTGTTATGCCGCTAAAAGTAGCCAGCAGTAATGGAGATATACTATATTCAGCTATTACCAATGCTCTTATTTATGCAGCAGATAATAATGTAAATGTAGTCAGTATGAGTTTTGGTTCAAATTCTCATGTAGGTGATAATCCTACTGTTGATTCAGCTTTAGAATATGCTTATAATAATGGAGTTATTCTCTTTGCCAGTACCGGAAATGCAAATAGCGCTACAATAGGTTATCCAGCTATACATCCTTTAGTAATTTCAGTTGGCGCAGCAAGTCCTTCTGGAGAAAGAAAAAATCCCAATTCCTCAGATGGAGAAAATTGGTGGGGTTCAAATTATGGAACCAATCAACAAGATGCTGCAGGTGCAGTTGATATAATGGCACCTACAATTCTTCCTGCAACAGATATTACTTCCTTTGGAGGTTATTCTCTAGATGACTATTTTATGTGGTTTAATGGAACATCCTGTTCTTGTCCTTATGCAGCAGGAGTAGCAGCTTTAGTTCTTTCTGTAAATCCAACTCTTACTCCGGCAGAACTTAGAACCATAATAACTTCTTCAGCCACAGATATGACAGCAGGAACATCTGAAGGTTGGGATCGATGGACTGGTTATGGAATGGTAAATGTTGCTCAGGCACTTTGTGAAGCCAATCCAAGTATTCCTCTCTGCCATATTGTTTACCCGCTTAATAATACTGGTTTTGAAATCAATTCTGTTATTACTATTCAGGTTGAAGCATCTGATCCGGTTGAGCGCAGTATTCTGGAAGTTCGTTTTTATCTTGATGACAATCCAGATTATGTTTTTTCTGATTCAGAAATGCCTTATGAATGGGTATGGAATACAGCAGGTTTATCTATAGGGCAGCATACAATAAAAGCTGAAGCTATTGATAATGAAGGAAATCGGCGATATCATTCTATATCCATATCACTCTTAAATCCTGCTGATGAAGGATTCGAAACAGCCGATTTTTCCAAGTTGATTTGGCTTAACAAAAGTTCTTCGCCTTGGACTGTGCAGAGCGATTCATATTTTACTGGAGAATATTCAGCTTGTTCTGGTCTAATAAATGCAGAAGGAGCTTCAGAGCTGAAATTGAAAGTGAACATAACCGAAGCTGGAGAAATCAGCTTTTACCGGAAGGTTTCTTCTTTGGCAAATTACGGTTATTTGAAATTCTATATTGATGATGAATTAATTGGAGAATGGAGTGGAGAAAAGGACTGGGCTTGTGTTTCGTTTCCTGTAAATCCCGGTCTACGAACATTTTCCTGGGCGTATCAAAAAAATTCCAGTAATGTATCGGGGAGTGATTGTTGTTGGATAGATCATATAATTATGCCCCCCTATGAAAATTACTATTGGCCTCCTCAAAATCTAACTGCTGCAGGCGGATATGGATTTGTGTTACTATATTGGAAAGTACCTGAAGCGGGTGAACCTACTGGCTATAATATTTTAAAGAATAATGTGTTGCTTACTACCATTGCAGAAACCAGATATACGGATACTGATGTTGTAGCTGACATTTCATATGAATATACAGTTGTGGCAGTTTATGCCGAAGGTCAATCTGAATCAACATCTGCTCAAACTGCTATTCCAACTTCTGAAGTAGTTACCGAAACCATTATCGGAAACGGAATCATCCCAACTTCTAACTATGAAGGATGTCCTATCAATAATTATCGTAAAAGTTTACACGGTCAGATGATCTATACCGCTCGGGAGCTTAATCTACATGGTATTTTCGGTCCTACAATTATCACTCGTTTAGGATTTTATATAAACACAGCTTCAGCATATTCACTTCCCAATTTCAGAATTCGGATGGCACATACTACCGCAGAAGATGTAAGCCAATGGCTTGGCGAAGATGATCTTATAACTTGTTATCTGGCAACTAATTATCGACCGGTAGCTGGTGATTATGATATGCTCACTTTCTCAACTCCCTTTTTATGGAATGGGATAGATAATATATTAGTGGATACTGCTTTCAGTTTAACTGTGGCTGTAAATTCCTCTGGAACAGTACTTTATACTGATACACCTAAAGGCTATCATTACACACGCAGTAATGTAGAGGATCAAACTGATGTTTTTACTGGAGGTGCTGTAACTATGTATAAACCAAATATGAAATTATCAGTTCTTACTCAACCAGATATTGCAGTGAACACCACCAATCTTTCTTTTGGAAATGTGCTTGCTGGTTATACAGCAGGTAAAACATTTAATATAACTAATACCGGAACAGGTTATTTAAATGGTGAAATTACAGTTCCTGCAGGTTATAAAATTGTATCCTTGGATGAAGAGCATAGTTCTTTATCATATTCTATTAGAGCTGATAGCACGGCTGTGTTTACTGTCCTTTTTGCACCTTTAGCACCGGGTGTTTATAATGGAATTATATCTATTACCCACAATGGGGAAGGGGAAGAGAGAATTATAAACTTAAGTGCAGTTTCTCTTACTGCGCTAAATACTCCTTTTATTGAGGGCTTCGAAAATTATTGTGAAAATTGGACTTTTGTAAACGAAGGTCAAACGAATAAATGGTTTTATGGGTTTATTGTTCCTCAATCGGGAAATGGAGGACTATTTGTAAGTGGTGATAATGGACTCACTAATTCTTATGTTCCTAATAGAGGCTCTACAAGTTATATATACAGAGATATTTATCTTCCCCAAGGAACCGAGAATTGTAAATTGCGTTTTTCCTGGAAAGGAATGGGGGAAGGAACAAATCCCTATTTTGATTTTCTCAGGGTTTTTTGTGTAGAACCCAATTTCGTACCTCAAGCAGGAACTATGATAACCAGTGGACAGCTTGGCACAACCTTAAATCTTTCCGATCATTGGAAAGAAGCCGATTTTAATATTCCTGAACCGGTTTCTGGTGTATATAAAAGAATCGTTTTTGCCTGGAGAAATGATGCTTCGGGTGAAACGCAACCTCCTGCTGCAATTGATAATGTTCGCGTTATATTAAATAGCAATACCGATTATGCTTATGTTTATGATGGATCAGCCACTGTAAATTTACCTGCGGTTTCGGACACCTTAGGCCATACCTATCACGGAAATCTAATTATTACTGGAATTACAGAACCTGATGAATATTTGGTAGTTACAGCTGGCTTTGCTTCTTTGAATGAACCTTTTTCTGATGCCGGAATGGATTTTACTGTTACAGGAGCCAATTTTAGTGGAGCCGAAATTACTTTTAACCATAATTTAGGTTATGTTCCTTATTACCTTGGTTATAAAATTGAAGGAAGAGGAGAGTGGATGACCTTTTCCGCTGCTCCAAATTGGACAGATAAAATTGCTTACTTTACAGTTCCCGTCTACTATGGAAATGCCACGAATATATCTTTCTGCTTTCCTCATGCGAATAATGTATCTCCATACTATCCAGAATTGAATGTAGTGCTCGATATGCAAAATGTAGTTAGCATAATATGGAAATGTAACTATACAGAAGGAATTTCTGCTTATCAAATATGGAGGGGAAGCAGCCCTTCTTTCAATTCAGCAGTTGCAGTAAGTGATCTAATCCCTCATCTTGATACCCAAGAAGAAAATTATGTCTATACCGATACTACAACTGATGAAAATACGCGTTATTTTTACTGGCTAAGAATTATCAATATAGATGAGTCTTCTAGTTATTGGGGACCAAAACTAATTGTTACTGGAACAGATCCATTACAACCACCTCCGGAAACTACTCTTTTGGGAGCGTACCCTAATCCATTTAGATATGGAACCAATATCAGCTACACTATCAAAAATGCTGGAAATGTGGAATTTAAAATCTATAACCTTAAAGGTCAATTGGTAAACAACTATCTCCAATACCATAATAATTATGGAACTTACATTTATGAATATACCGGTACAGACAAAAAAGGCAAAGAACTAGCCAGTGGACTATATATCTGCTATATGAAATTTGGGAATAAGACCTTTGTTCAGAAAATAATAAAGGCTAATTAAGTTAACTGCAAAAAATATAAACGGTTTTATCGATATAAAAGTTGAAGCGTTAAATGGTTGTTTAACCTAGTGATCGCTGTTGTGTAAATCAGAAGTTCAAAGTTCAGGGTACTGGAGTTCAAATCTGTCGTTCCTCCGAAAAAAATATTCTCTCACAGATTACACAGATTACACAGATATGAGTTTTAGAAACAAGGATTTAAGGATTAAGAGGATTTCTTCTTTAAAGTTCCGTTAGGAACGATACATAATAACGACGGGTTTTTAACCCGGCGATAAAAAGAATGCCTAAAAGAAGTCCCAGCGGGACGACAGATTTAAGCTTTAGAAACAAGGATTTTAGGATTTTAGGATTTAGAGGATTTATTTATAAGCCACCGAAACCACCGAAATCACCGAAAAAAATATCCTCACGCAGATCACGCAGATCACGCAGATTTGAGTTTTAGAAACAAGGATTTTAGGAATAGATTTTCGAAACAAGGATTTTAGGATTTTAGGATTTAGAGGATTTATTTATAAGCCACCGAAACCACCGAAATCACCGAAAAAAATACCCTCACGCAGATCACGCAGATCACGCAGATTTGAGTTTTAGAAACAAGGATTTTAGGATTTTAGGATTAAGAGGATTGAGTTTTAGAAACAAGGATTTTAGGATTTAGAGGATTTC
>Ga0209201_1001720_pt1 | contig 24028 bp, 22 predicted proteins | sample AD_UKC055_MetaG_FD_184411 | JGI IMG/M metagenome (GOLD analysis project Ga0209201, IMG submission 184411) | Active sludge microbial communities of municipal wastewater-treating anaerobic digesters from USA - AD_UKC055_MetaG (SPAdes) (version 2) | ecosystem: Engineered > Bioreactor > Anaerobic >...
TCAAGGCGCGCAACTCCGTCAGATCATCGCCCGAGAGCGTGCGGCCCTGGAGGCAGATCGGTTCCACTGCCCTCAGGTTTTATGTCATCCAGGGACGTGAGTCCAGCAGAAAATGTCCAAACTCCAGTGGCGGGCTTCAGCCCGCCCTTGCCGCGCCGCCACCGGTTGATGAATTCATCTAGGATGGGGACCGGGCCGGAGGGAGCGGGTTGAGTGGCGAGCAACCCCTTGGCCGGTTCCGTCGGGGAGTCCGCTGGCAGCATGACCTGCCGGACACGCGGCAGAGGTTCCTCGCGCACATCCGGCTTGGCCTCTGGCAAAGGCAGTCGCTTCCCGTCCTCCGTGACAAGGAAGATTTCCATATTGCCGTTGGGTTTTTCTTCGCGCATGGCGACCGTGACGCGGGCAACGTGCAAATCGTGTGTCCGCAGCCTTCGCCATATTACCTTGCCACCCTGCCTTCCGACAAACCAAAGTTCACCGCTGCGCACGTGGCGGTGGAGGCACCGTTCGACCCGCCGGAAGCGCCCGGTGTTAGGCACTTTGTTAGGCGGAATGTTAGACTGGAGGGTGGAACCGCGTGAAAACCCGCCGATTACTGGGGCGCTTCGCTGTGAGCGGCATTCCGTGTCAAGGAAGTGCTCTACCACTGAGCTAACCGCGCAATCGCATTCACAGTATGAACTTCGCGCCGAATCTGCAAGGGCAAATCACAGGGCCGGAAGCGGGCACGGGCAACACGGGTGCATCAAGCTTGCCGATTAAACCTTGCTCGGGTCGAAGCAGGATGATCCAGCGCAGTTGGCTGTAACGTGCATCAGCGCGCGCCAGGATCGCCGCCCCCCGCTCGCTTGCCGCACATCACAGCCAGCGCCGTGCACAGGGCCGCGAGCCGGGGAATGGCCACGCCGGCCCGGGCAGCCTGGCGGAACGGTTCCATGAAAAGGCTCTGCAACTCCAGGGGCTGGCCGCGCTCGAAATCAATCAGGGTCGAGGCTTTGTAAGCGCCCATCGTCCGGGTGCGCTCGATTAGCTCGTCGGCGAAAGCGTCCGGGATCTCGTGCCCGAGGGCGCGCGCAACGGCGATGACCTCGAGCATCAACTCGCGCACCAGTTGTTCCCAGCGCGCATCGGCCAGGAGAATATCGGTGGTCAGGCAGCGCGCAGGCGGCGCGGCGGCAGCCTGGCAGAGCTCCGCCGTCTGTTGTCCCGGCGGTTGGCGGGGCTCGGCCGGGCTTCCGCTCCGGGCAAGCTGGTTGAGGGTCTCGGGACCCGCCGACCCGGCGACACCCAGGCCATTGAAGGGAATGTTCCAAACCAGCTTCTCCCAATGCGCCCGCGCCAGGTCGTCGGTGACCGTGCACGGGATGCCAGCCTCGGCGAAGCGGGCAGCCAGCGTGTGCGTGCGGGGGCCGGGAGGCCGTTGAAACTCGCCAAGGACAACCTGCCCGTAGCCCATGTGCCGGATGACGCCCGGCGCGATGCGGTTCAAGCAGACGAAGCACAGCCCGCCCATGATCTGCGAGACGGGGAAAAGGCGGGCGAGCTGTTCTTCGTTGGCCAGGCCGTTCTGAAGCGTGAGCACGGCGGTCGCCGGGCCAACCAGGGGCGGGAGCAGTTCGGGGAATTGGCCGTTGGCGGTGGTCTTCAGGCCGATGAGAACGAGCTCGGCGGGGCCGATCTCATCCGGGCGCCGGGCACAATGGGGACGGACCTCGAATTGACCTTCCGGGCTGTGGATCTGAACGCCCTGGCGACGCACCGCTTCATAATCCGACCGCAACAGGAAATGGACCTCGTGCCGGGCGCGCGCAAGCTTGGCGCCGTAGAAGCTGCCCACCGCCCCGCAGCCGACCACCGCGATCTTCACAAGCCCAACAAAAAAGGCACCCTGCGCGCGCCAGAGTGCCTCTGAAGCAGCAACAGGTTACTTGGCGCCGAGAATCGCGTCCTTGGCGGCTTTGGCGACGCGGAACTTCACGACGCGCTTGGCCGGGATTTGGATGGTTGCGCCGGTGGCGGGATTGCGGCCCATGCGAGCGGCGCGATTCACCAGCACGAGCTTCCCAAGGCCCGGGAGGGTAAAGGTGTTCTTGGCTTGCTTGTAGGCCAGTTCACAGATGGATTCGAGGACCTGGATAGCCTGCTTCTTGGTGAGCCCGTTCTTCTCTGCGATCGTGGCGGCGATTTGTGATTTGGAGAGTGCTTTAGCCATAATAACTTTAGTGTCTTTTGTTGTTGGTTACTGCCTATGAGTCTTTCGACTAGGCACGACTTAACGCGGTTTACCACAAGCCCGCAAGCACAAAATGCGAATTTCTTCTGCGCGGAAAACCGGGCTGCGACAGGATTGTCCGCGCTCCGGCGTCCGGGCTCCGCCGGCCGGTTGCGTTCAGTATGGAACCTTGTCGGGCTTGCGCTCCCACTCCTTGAAAGCCGCGAGGGCTTCCCGGCGCAGGAGCTGCCGCAGCTTGCGCTGGCGCTGGCCGATGGGCAACGCGACTTCGCGGTAGATGAAGTCGTCGTCGAAGTTGATCCGGGCGGCGTCCTGGCGGGTGTTGCCGTAAAAGACATTGCGCAGCCGCGCCCAGTAAATCGCCGACAGACACATCGGGCAGGGCTCGCAACTGGTATAGAGGTCGCAATCGTTGAGCTGAAAGGTCTTCAGCCGCCTGCACGCCTCACGAATGGCGACCACCTCGGCATGGGCGGTCGGGTCCTTCGCAGAGGTGACCTGGTTCCAGCCGCGACCAACGATCTTCCCGTTGCGCACCACCACCGCGCCGAACGGCCCGCCCTCGCCGCGGCGCATCTGCCGAATCGAGAGGCGAATGGCCTCCCGCATGAACTTTGCATTCATACGAAACCAGCCGGAGAGGGCGAGCGTCCTCGCGAGCCCTGACACCTGCGGCAACCTCTACCAGCCACGGCTCGCCAGGACGCTCGCCCCCCCGAGCCGGTCCGGGGGTGATTCGAGTGAACGCGGCCTGCCGGCAAGCTCATGCGAACAAGTCGGCGACGTTCATCGAAAGCGGAGCCTGTTTGCCGCCCTCGTAGAACTTCACCGCCTGGCCCTGGCTCCACTTGCGCAGGCGGTAGAGCACGGCAAACGTGTAATCCGGCGCCGCCCCGCCCTGCCCGCCCACCACTTCGCCGCCGCGGCGCACGTTATCCATCATCCACGGCGGCAGCAGCAGATGGTAGGGATTGCGGTTCACCTCGCCCACGTGGAAGCTGGTCGCCGCCATCATGTCCGCCAGGTCTTCGGCGCTAACCTCCACCATCAGGTTCGGATCGCTCATCGCGCCCCAGAACTCGGTCTCGACCAGGTAACAAGTGTAGCTGGCGGGCATCTGCTTCAACGCATCCATTACCAGGTAGTGGGTGCCGATGTGCGTCCCGTTCCAGTCGCGGTCGTGCGGGCACAGCACCACCTTGGGCTGGTGCTGCTCGAGGATGTTCTTAATGACTTTGACGCAGGTCGCCCAATAACCCGGGTCCTGCTCGCGGGTCTTGGGGGTGATCTTCTCCAGGCCGCAGGGGGCCGTCGTCACCAGGGTGAAGCCGAGGTAATTGCAGGCGGCCTGCAACTCGCCGAGGCGCCCCGCCTGGCGCTCCTTCTTGCTGCCCAGCGTGACGGCGACGTTGACAAGGTTCATGCGCGCCTGGCGCATCAGCCGCACCGCCATGGCGCCGACGATGCACTCGTCGTCCGGGTGTGGAGCGAAGAACAGCGCCTTGGGCGCGTTGGCAGGAATCTCGGGCCGCGGAGCGGGCTTGAAGGTGCCGAGCGGAAACGTGCGGCCCTGCTTGAGCAGGCGCGCGTAGTCAGATACGAGTTGATGATAGGGAGTCATAAGTCAGTTGGTTACCTGGCAGGGATGGCGGGCAGGCTGGCGGCGGCGATCGCCTGGCCGTGGCGCTTGTCTTTCTCATCCGGAATGTGGAAGGCGATCTTGCCGGTCAGCTCGGGGAACTCCGCTTTCAGGACTTCCTTGGCCCCGGCGATAATGACGTCGCCGCCCGGCCCGGAGGTGACCCGGCCCAGGATCAGCACATTCTCAAGGTCGTAGAAGTCCGTGAAGTGCGCGATGGCATAGCCGAGGTAGGTGCCGATCGTCTCATATATCTTGCGGGCGCGGTAATCGCCCTGGTCCATGAGCTTCTGCACATGATTGAGCTTCTCGGGCAGCGGCAGCTTCGGGTCCACCTCGATGCCCGCCGGCTCGAGCAATCGCCCGACACATTGCTGCGAGAAATACTGCACGCCGCAGCCGTAGTCGCCGGACCACTCGTCCGTGGGCGCGGCAGGATTGAGGTCCACCGGCACAAAAGCCAGCTCGTTGAGCCAGGAGGTGATGTTGCCCTCGGCGTTGACGTATCCGCCCGCCGTGCTCGTCCCCAGCGAAATGCCCAAAATGCGGTTCTTGCCCAGCGACATCGAGCCGGCCAGCGCCGTGACCTCGCCGTCGTTGACGACTTCCAGCGGGACTTGATTCCATGCCTTGCGAATTTCGAGGAACAAGTCGCGGACGCGCCTGTTGAACACATCGGCGGGCACACCGCGGAATAGCGAGGCCACCTTGACCCGGTTGTTCACATAGACCCCCGCCGCGCTGCCGCCGATGGCGTCAACCCGCTCAAGCTTGGCGGCGGCTTTCCTGAGCGAGTCCATGATGCCGTCGTAATGATACTGCGGATCAGCCTGGAAGTAAGGGTCCCATTTATCCTCGTCACTGAACACCACCTTGCCGTCAACCAGCGCCGCCACTTTGCGGTCGCTGCCGCCGAGGTCGAAACCGATGCGGCAGCCGTCCAAATGCCGGCCCAGCGACGCGACACTGCGGCCTTCGGGCGGCAGCGTCTTCGTGTGCACCACCTCGATCGGGCGGTCGAACATCCTCTCGCCCACCAGGTTCGAGTCGAACTTGCCGGTGGGCGTCTCGCGGTAATGCGCCGCCAGCTTCGCCGCGAGGGCCGCCGGCCCGTCAAAGTGAATGCGAAAACCGCCCCGCGACCAGAGCAGGAACTTCGCGATGCGCTCCAGGTAGGCGTAATTGCCCGCCGCCTGCGGATGGCTCTCCGGCAGAATCTGCGTGGTGAAGTGGGATGCGGTGCCGTCGGTCTGTTCCAGCGCCAACCGAACCGTCACCGAGCCGGCTGCGGACTGTGCCAGCGCCCGAAAGGCGCGATTGGCCAGCACCGCCGGGCGGAACGCAGGATCCAATACCGGTGGGACTCGTGGCGCGACTAAAGGAAGCCCATTGTTCGTATTCATTTCGCGAGTAACGGTGTAATCCAGTCGGCTCCCACATGCAAGCCAGAAGCCGGGAAAGACCGCTGAACCGCAACCCGGGAACAAATCCCACTGTCCGACCGCAGCACTGAACCAGCAACCGCCCCTGCGCTAATCTCAGGCGGCGCCAGACTGTCCATTTATTAGACACACACCCCAAACCTCGGCTCCAGCAGCCAACCACCCCCTCCAGCCACAATCCCGCCTTAATCCGTACAATCCACCCCTTTCCGAGCATCGCCATAGCCATCTCTGAGCCGTGTACAAGGGGTGTACACCGGATGCTCACCGGGTGTACAACGGAAAACCCTATGTGCATCCGGTGAGCACCCGTTGTACACCCCTTGTACACGGCGCGGAGGGACAGCAAAAGGGGGTATTGGGAGGCGAAATGCCGCTGGCGGCAAAGGACTTGTTAATTGAGGCCCCGTGGACCCGCCCGGCTTGGCTTGGGTCTCATTCCGGTTGTGGCAGGGGTTTGGGAAGCGGTTTTCGTCGCAACCGGGCAAGAAGGTCTCTTGCAATTTGCCCTGGAATACGGTACCAGCCTGCAGCGCTAAGATACTGACTATGACGAAGCAAACGAGCGGGAAGTGCAATACCACGAATAAGGCGGTGCTGGCGTGGGTTCAGGAGATGGTCGAACTCTGCAAGCCGGATAATGTGCATTGGTGCGACGGCTCGCAGCAGGAATACGACGCGCTCTGCGCCCTGATGGTCAAGAACGGGTCCTTCATCAAGCTCGACGAGAAGCTGCGTCCGGGCTGTTACCTGGCCCGGTCGCATCCGAGCGACGTGGCGCGCGTCGAGGACCGCACTTACATTTGCACGCGAAACAAGGACGATGCCGGACCGACGAACAACTGGGCCGACCCCGCCGAGATGAAGCAGAAGCTCAAGGGCTTGTTCAGCGGGTGCATGAAAGGGCGCACGCTGTATGTCATCCCGTTTGCGATGGGGGCGCTGGATTCGCCGCTGTGCAAGATCGGCATCGAGCTGACGGATTCGGCCTACGTGGTCGTTAACATGCGCATTATGACGCGCATGGGCGGGGCGGTGCTGGACAAGCTCGGCGCGGACGGCAAGTTCATTCCCTGCATGCATTCGGTGGGCGCGCCGCTGCGGCCCGGTCAGCGAGACGTCCCCTGGCCTTGTGAACCCGATGTATCCCGCAAACATATCGTCCATTTCCCGGAGGAGTTCTCGATCTGGTCCTACGGTTCGGGCTACGGCGGCAACGCGCTCCTGGGCAAGAAGTGCCTGGCCTTGCGCATCGCGTCGGCGGCGGCGCGCGAGGAAGGCTGGCTGGCCGAGCACATGCTCATTCTGGGCGTGGAGTCGCCCACCGGCGAAAAGACCTACGTCGCGGCGGCTTTCCCGAGCGCCTGCGGCAAGACCAACTTCGCGATGATGAAGCCTCCTGCCGCCCTCAAGGGATGGAAGATCTGGACCATCGGCGATGACATCGCCTGGATGAAGCCGGGGGCCGACGGCCGTCTTTACGCGATCAATCCCGAGGCGGGCTACTTCGGCGTCGTGCCCGGCACGAACTCGCAGTCCAATCCGGCAGCGGTGGAGACGATCTCCCGGGATACCGTTTTCACGAACGTCGCGCTCACGCCCGACATGGATGTGTGGTGGGAAGGCAAGGATGGTCCTCCGCCGAAGGAGTGCCTGGACTGGAAGGGTAACAAGTGGACGCCGGACTGCCGGGAGAAGGCCGCGCATCCCAACAGCCGCTTCACGGCCCCGATGCAGAACAATCCTCTGCTGGCCCCGGAGGTCAACGATCCCAGGGGGGTGCCGATCAGCGCGATTATTTTCGGGGGGCGGCGGAGCGACACCATGCCGCTGGTTTACCAGGCGTTCAACTGGGTGCACGGGGTGTATGTTGGCGCGACGATGGGCTCGGAAATGACTGCCGCGGCGTTGGGCGGCGCCGGCCAGGTGCGCCGTGATCCGATGGCCATGCTGCCGTTCTGCGGCTACCACATGGGCGACTACTTCCGCCACTGGATCAACATGCACAAGGCCATCAAGCACCCCCCGCGCATCTTCCATGTCAACTGGTTCCGCAAGAGCGGGGAGGGGGCCTTCCTCTGGCCCGGCTTTGGCGAGAACATGCGCGTGCTCAAGTGGATCGTGGACCGCTGCCACGCCCGCGCCGATGCGGAGGAAAGCGCGCTGGGCTGGGTGCCCAAGCCCGACAGCCTGGATCTGAGCGGCCTGGCCAACTTCTCACCCGCGCGATTCGAGCAGGTGCAGGCGATTGACGAAGAGGAATGGCGGCGCGAGATCATGTTGCAGGACGAGTTGTTCATCAGGCTGCACTCCCGCTTGCCGAAGGAACTGATCTTTCAGCGCGAGCTGCTCCTGGCCCGCTTGTAGCGCGCCCTTCCGTCAATGCCAGCCTCTCGGCCCGCGCATCGGCGGGCATCCCGCCCGGGCATCCCGGGTCAGGGTAATATCTCGCGCCCGGCGGGCTTTGGGGCGGAGACAAAGAATCCCCGGGAGCCACAAGGGCCCACGGGGATTTTGACGGGGAAACGGCGAGCTTAGTTCGTGGCTTCAGCAGCCTTCGGGCTCTGCAAGGCGGCTTGTTTGGCCGCGACCTGCTTCTTGCAACAGGCGGGTTTGGCAAAGGGGCAGTCGCCCGATTTGGCCTTGTCCGCCTTCTCGACCTTGGCCGGACAATCTGCTGGTTTGCACTTATCCTTCAGCGGACAGTTCTTGGCATCACCGGCTTGCACCGCAACCGCGAACGCCGCCACCGTTAGTGTAAGTATGATCTTTTTCATGTGTGTACCTATAACTGTGTTGTTTGCTTATTTCAAGTATTACTTTTCAGACTATCAGACCCCGCGAGGCCAGAAGCGTTCAATCTCCGTCCCGGCCGGGGGCGAATTCTTGTTCACGGGTTGGGGGCGGTCCGCTGCTTCATCATCTTCTCGATCATCTCCCGCTGTTCGGGAGACATGTGCTTCATGGCTTCCTGCATCTTCTGCTGAGCCTCGTTCATTTGCTTTTTGGCCTCGTCGGCCTGCGGCCCGGACAGGCCGCCCATGAGATCCATCAGGCCGCCCTGGGACTTGGTGTATCCGGCGGGAATCTGGAAGGTCGAGGCCGGGAGCGACTTCTTGTCCACTTTGACGACCTCCATTGTGATCCGGGTGCCGTCGGGGGTGGTGTTGATGGATTTGAGGGGCAGGCCGTCGGCGCCCGCGTCTTTCAGCGCCTTGGCCAGGGCTTCCTCGCCGCCCTTCTTGCCCGGGCGCGCCTGCATACGGGCAAAGGTCGTGTAATCCAGCAGGTCTTTGGCGGTCCACATTTCCGAGGTCGCGCCCTTCTCGTTGGGGGAGTCCTGCTCTTTGACCAGGACGTGCTGGGTTTTGTATCCAAGGATGGTCTCCTGGCCGAGTTTCTGGACGGTGTATTTGCGGGCGCCGGCCGCCTGGCCGGCCATGGCTTCCATCTTCGCCAGGTCAATCTCGGTGTAGGACTTATTGGCGTCGTTGATGTGGTAGATCAGGTTTGGAGTGTCCGTTTTCTGCAACACCACCATCTTCATGCTCATTTCCCCCATCTGCATGTTCATCTCGCAGCGGGCGCCGGCTTTGGCGACTGAGGTGACCATCTTGCCCCCGCCGCCAAGGTCGCTGTCTTTGCCGGCGGCGGTTATTTTCATCTCCAGGATGCCTTCGAACTGGGCGAACGCCGGCCCAACGGCCAGCAGCAGCGCGAACAGGGTGGAATTGAGTCTCTTGCACATAGGATTTCCGCAAATGGTTAATATGTTCTCCGACGCTGGAGCGCCGACGCACCGAAATCAAATAACTGGCAATACCTATCTCACACCCGGTTCAAGGCGCAAGCAGAATTCTGCAACCGCCGGCCAGCCGGGGGCGGACAAAAAACAGTTGTGTTCCGGGAAACCCGGTTTAGCCTACGGACGGTGTCAATGAAGACCTTTGCCGAACTTGATTTCCCCGGCCGGCTGATTGCGGTCGAGGGCTTGGACGGTTCAGGGAAATCCACACAGATATACCTGTTGAAACGGTGGCTGGAATTGCAGGACCTCAAAGTCTACTTCAGCGAGTGGAACTCCTCGGAACTGGTTAAATCCGCCACGAGCAAGGGCAAGAAGCGCGAGCTATTGACCCCGACGACGTTCAGTCTGATCCACGCGACGGACTTCGCGGACCGTTACGAACGGCACCTGGTGCCGCTGTTGCGGGCGGGCTACATCGTGCTGTGCGACCGCTACATCTTCACCGCCTTCGGGCGCGACGTGGTTCGCGGCTGCCCGCCCGAATGGGTGCGCGGCGTTTACAGCTTCGCGGCCCTGCCCGACCTGACGTTCTTCTTCAAGTCGGACCTGGAGGTCTCGCTCAAGCGCATCCTGGATGGCCGGCCGCAGTTGAAGTATTTCGAGGCGGGCATGGACCTGCGCTTGTCCTCCGATCCCTACGAGAGCTTTCGCATTTTCCAGGGGCGCATCCTGGAGCAGTACTTGGCTCTCAGCACCGAGTTCAACTTCATGGTGGTGAACGCCAACCAGGTGGTCGAGAAGCAGCAAGCCGTGGTGCGCAAGCTGGTCGCGGAGCGGCTGGACCTGGCCAGGTTCCACCGCGCGGAACGGCCCGCCTCGAAACCCCCGGCGGAGCCGCAGAAGATCGTCGAACCGGAGGAGCCAGAGCTATGAAACCGGTCGCCAGGAACCAGATTGTTGTCCCCCGCCGCAGCGCCAGGCGCTTCTACGGGCATGGCCTTCCGGGCGTGGACCCGGAGCAACTGGCCGGGAAGCTCATCGTCCTTGAAGGCACCGACGGCTCCGGGCGTTCGACCCAGATTGAGCTGCTGGTTGAATGGCTGGAGGACAGCGGCCACGCTACCGTGCAGGTGGGGCTCAAGCGATCTACGCTCGTGCGCGAGGAATTGCAGCGGGCGCAGCAGGGCAACATCCTGAGCCGCACCACCCTGAGCCTGTTCTACGCGACCGACTTCGCCGACCAGCTTGAGAATGTCATCCTGCCGGCCCTCAAGGCCGGCTTTGTCGTGCTGGCCGATCGCTACATCTACACCCTGATGGCACGCGACATGGTCCGGGGCATGGACGAGGTCTGGCTCAAAAACCTCTATGGCCTGGCGCTGGAGCCCGACGTGGTGTTCTACCTCAATGTCCCGCCGGAGGAACTGGTGCAGCGCACCTTTGCCAAGAACGCCGCTCTCGATTACTGGGAAAGCGGCATGGACCTGGGGCTGTCGCGGGACATGTTCGACAGTTTCATGAAATACCAGGCCGCCATGCAGCAAACCTTTCGCCGCCTCCAGACTTCCTACGGCTTCACCATCGTGGACGGGCTGCGGACGGCGGAAGCCATCAACGCGGAGTTGCGAAAGAAGATCAGCGCCGTGCTAGCCGGCAAATAGGAGCGCATTATGGCCGAAACCTCGAGCAAGACCGAATATTATGTGGGCGTTGACCTGGGCGGCACCAAGATTCTCTCGGGGGTGTTCAAGAGCTCGATTGAGTGCATCGGCACCGCCAAGCTCAGCACCAAATCCCAACGCGGCGTCGAGGCCGTCATCGAGCGGGTCGCCCGCTGCGTCCGTGAAGCGGTGGACGAGGCGGACCTGACGCTCAAGCAGGTGGCGGGGGTTGGGATTGGCGCCCCCGGAGCGGTGAACTTCGCCGAAGGCAGGGTCATCTTCGCCCCCAACATGGAGGGTTGGAAGGATGTGCCGCTCAAGAAGGGGCTGGAGAAGATTCTCGAGGTGCCGGTGTTTGTGGAGAACGACTGCAACATCGCGGCGCTGGGCGTCCACGTGGCCGAACTCAAGGCCAAGCCGAAGAGCATGGTGGGCATTTTTGTGGGCACCGGCATCGGCGGCGGCCTTGTCATCAACGGCGATCTCTACGCCGGCTTCAACCACACCGCGGGCGAGATCGGGCACATGGTCCTGGACGTCAACGGCCCCAAATGCGGCTGCGGCAACAAAGGCTGCTTCGAGGCGCTGGCCAGCCGCACCGCCATCTTCCAGCAGATCAAGGCGGGCGTGAAGGACGGCGAGAAGACCCTCCTCACTGACATGCTGGGGGACGACCTGAGCGACATGCGCAGCGGCGACCTCCGCAAGGCCATCCGCCGCGGCGACAAGTTCGTGGACAAGGTCGTCGAGGGCGCCGCCGAGTATATCGGCATCGGCGTGGCGAACCTTGTCAACATCCTCAGCCCCGAAGTCGTGGTGCTGGGCGGAGGTGTCATGGAAGCGCTGGCCGACGAAATGATGAGCGTGGTTGTGGAGACCGCGAAGGACTACGCGATGCCCGGGACCATGAAAGGCGTCGAGATCATCGCTTCCAAGCTCGGGGACAGCGCCGGCATCACCGGAGGCGCCGTGCTGGCGCGCCGCGGGACAAAGTAAGCAGGGGCAAGGCGCATGCCATTGCTCTGAAGTCCCCGCGCGCGGAGATGAGAATCGCGCTCTTAACCACGGATAATCGCGAGGATCGCAGGGATTACAGCGCGATCACCCCCTGCTTCGGCAGTGCGCCGGAGGCGTTGCTCCAGGGCTTTGAGCGATTGCCCGATCTGGAAGTCCACGTGGTCTCCTGCGCGCAAGCGCGGATGGAATCGCCGGCGAAGCTGGCCCCCAATGTTTTCTTCCATAGCCTTCATGTGCCGAAGTTCGGCTGGCTCCGGACCGGTTACCAGGGCTGCATCCGGGCGGTCCGGCGCAAGCTCAAGGAGATTCGCCCCGACGCAGTGCACGGGCAGGGGACGGAACGTGATTGCGCCCTCAGTGCGGTCTTCTCGGGTTTTCCCAGTGTTCTCACGATCCACGGCAACATGCGCCTGATTGCGCGGGGGGAGCGGGCGCGGCCTTTCTCTTATCTCTGGCTCGCGGCACGGTTGGAAAGGCTGGCCCTGCCGCGCTCCCGCGGAGTGATTTGTCTCACCGGGCACACCCGACAGGCTGTGCTGGGCCTGGCCCGGCGCACATGGATTGTGCCGAATGCGGTGGATGCGTCCTGGTTCGAGGTCAATTCGCAGCCGGCGCCGGGAGCCCCGGCGCGCCTTCTGTGCGTGGCCAACGTGTGCCGGTTGAAGAACCAGAACGCCCTTATCCGCGCGCTTGATCCCCTGGCCGGGAAACATCCGTTCGAACTGAGGTTCTGCGGCGCAATGAACCCGTGCGACGCCTATGGCCAGGAATTCCTGCGCCTGGTCAGAGCGCGGCCCTGGTGTGTTTACCGCGGGCTGGCCGCGCGGGAAGAACTGAAGGTTCTGCTCGGCCAGGCGACGGCCCTGGTGTTGCCCTCGCTGGAGGACAACTGCCCCATGGCCATCCTCGAAGCCATGGCGGCGGGGGTGCCGGTCGTTGCACCGCAGGTGGGCGGAGTGCCGGACCTGATCAAGGAGGGCCAAACCGGCTTCTTCTGCGACCCCCGGGAAGGGGCAAGCATGACCGCCGCAGTCGAGCGCGTGCTGGTCAACGCCCCGGCGGCGGCGAGCGCGGCCCGTCAGGCCAGGCAGGAGGCGCGCGAGCGCTTCCATCCGGAGATCATTGCGCGGCGGCATCTTGAGGTTTACGCAGAGGCGCTAAAACTGGCGCCTTGACCCCTGACCAACCGAGCCGTCAAGCTGCGTGCGCCCAATGACTGTGCGCCGGCCATCTTCTTCTGCAGGGACCCAGGCAGGCGCCATCCTCAGGCGGCTGCACACCTCCTCCGTTGCCTGGTCCTGGGTCTCCAATGTTCTGCGCCTGGCCATCGGGGTTCTCCTCCTGCCGCTGGTGCTCCACAAGCTGACCACCGAGGAGCTTGGCATGTACTTTGTGCTGTTGAACCTGGTGGCCTTGGCGCCGGTGATTGATTTCGGGTTCAGCCCCACCATTGTCAGGTTCGTCAGCTACGCGATGGGCGGGGCCGAAACCCTTCAGGCCCAGGGCTTCACCGCGGCGACGGGCCAGGGCCCGAACCGCCGGTTGCTCTGGCAGCTTTTTTTCACAACCCGTTCGCTCTATCGCTACCTGGCCCTGGCGGTCTTTGTGCTGGTGGGGGCCTGGGGCACTTACATGGTCGAGATGCGCGTGTACGAGACGCCTTTGCCCACGGTTGCCCGCGTGGCGTGGGCCATCACCCTCGTCGCGACGGTGCTGGATATTTACTCGAACTGGGCGGTGATCTTCCTGCGGGGCATGGACAAGGTGCTCATCTCCGTGCAAATCAGCGTCGTTGGTTCCGTGGTAAAATTCGCCGTGGCCGCCGGCCTGCTGCTGGTGGGGGGCGGGTTGGCAAGCCTGCCTGTGGGCAGCCTGGTGGGCAGCCTGCTCCAGCAAAGCCTGGCGCGCTGGCAATGCCGCAAGCACCTGGGCAATCAGCCGTCCCCCGAAGCGGCAAGTACATGGCAAAACCTCCGCCTCCTCTGGCCCAACAGTTGGCGCCTGGGGCTGGCCACCGTTTGGGCCAACCTGACGGTACAAGCCAATATGGCCATTTGTCTGAAAGTCCTGGGGCTGAGTTGTTATGCCCAATACGCGCTCTCCTGCCAGCTTGTGGGAATCATCAGCGGTATGGCCATGACCTGGACCCAAGTCAAATGGCCAGTCGTCGGACAGCATTTCACGCGGCATGACTATGTGGCCATGCGGCGCTTGCTACGGCCGCGGTTTTGGTTGCAGATCGCCTCATTTCTGGCTCTGGCGGCAGGACTGCTATTTTGCGGCCCGCCATTGGTGCGCTGGCTAGGTAGTGGCAAGCAAATGCTCCCACTGGGGTGGCTGGTCTGGCTTACTTTCTACTCGTTCATGGAATTGTACCTTAGCTTCTGGATATCCCTGATCTCCACCGAGAATCGTATTCCCTTTCTCTGGCCTACTGTCGCTACTAGCCTGTTAAGCGTCAGCCTCTCATTGATTCTAATCCACTTCACTTCGATAGGGATCGGCGCGCTGGTGCTGGCACCACTCTTGGCGGGAAGCATCTTCAACTATTGGTACTGGCCTGTCGTCGGCGCTCGCACTTTGAGTACACATCTCCTTCGGTTTGTTTTTGGGCCTAATCCAGTTTGATGGAACCTTGGAGGGTGGTGCGCTTTCGTGTTAGCGCGCTGCCACCAGACGGAATTTGAGCGCAATCGAAAGGCCTGGAAGGGCTGTAAGACTACGCGCCCCCTGGAATGGGCCTTGCCGTTCCTTTCCTTGAATTCTTTCCCAGGGTATGATACGACCATAAAAGCGGACATTAAACAGAACAACACTGAGAAACCATTACTTCACCGCCGATGAACACCAGGAAGAGCAGGTTTCTGAGTCTAGCCCGGCGCACGCTGCGCCCAGCAAAACGTTCGGTCCTGAAGGCAAGGATGACGATTCTTCGGCGCTTGGGCCTTATTGGTAATGAGTGGGAGAAAGGCTTGCCTGACGAAGTTGAGTTTTGGGAATTCGCTCTCGGAAAGGCGGTGCAAAACCCCGAGAGCGTTTGGTTTCCCTACCGGAAATGGATGGATCCGAGCCTCGACCTACAGGAGGAGTTCAAGGCCCTCATTGATGCTCCTCCGGGGGCCGTGGTCAGGCTTCTTGATGTAGGTTCTGGGCCCCTGACACGCTTGGGAAAGAAATGGCAAGACCGGACGATTGAGGTGCACCCCGTAGATGCGCTGGCGGAAGATTACAGGAGCATCATGTCTCGCCTGCATATTTCGCCTCCGGTTTGGCCGGAATCCGGACATGCCGAGAAGCTACTTCAGAAGTTTCCGCCGGACTACTTCGATTTCGCGCACGCGAGCAATTCTCTCGATCATGCTTACGACCCGCTGCTCTCCATCAGGCAAATGTTAGCGGTGGTGAAGCCAGGCTGTTATGCGTACCTCTGGCATTTCGCTCACGAGGGGCTTACGGAAGGATACTCGGGCCTTCATCAGTGGGATTTCAGCATCAGGGGTTCTGACGTATTCCTCCGTGATGGTCGTGGCAAGAGCTATTCATTGGCCAACGAATTCCGCAATATAGCAACGCTGGGATGTGAGCGTCAGAAGTACTTTGAAGAAGCGACTGTAAACACCCATGCAGCCCCTGGAAAGGATGTCGTGGTCGCGAAATTAAGGAAGTTGAGAGTCTTAAGCCCCAGTTGCTCTCGGGGCTGACCAGCAGGTCGAAGTTCTTTGCGAGAGTCTGTCGGTTCGAGAAGTGCCCTTCTAAGGGGCCTTGATGATAAGTAAGGCCACTTGGACAGGTTCAGGCAAGCGCAGACTTTTGGTCCTCCCAGCGGGAGCCGATGCTCCTCTTCCCTCTGCCGATTCCTATAACGACTTGATAAAGCCTGGAGGCGGCTCTCACGAACTGCGGTCCAAGCCCTCGGGCCAGCGCCTGGAAAAGCAAGTAACCAGCGTGCGGCGCGCGGGACCGGAGCAGCAGGCGGTGATTGTAGGCCAGGAGGCGGGGGCTGAACCCCCAGGCGTACTCCAGCAGGAAGCGCGTGGGCACGGGCCTGGTCTTCAGGAGCAGGGCGCGGTCGAAATGCACCTTCTTGCCTTGCCGCCGCGCCCGCGCCGCATTTTTTCTGGCCTGCATGAAGCCCAGTCCCAGGCACTTGCCGTTGCGAGCGACGCGCGTCGTTCCCCGCCCTTCGACGTCATAGCGGCGCGAGTTGCCGATCACCCGATTGGTCGCCGCCGCCCCGTAATGCAGCGCCAGTTTCGCCCACATGTCCCAGTCGCCGGTGAACAACGACTTTGGGGGAAACCCGCCCAGGGCCTGCGCGTAATCCACCCGGAACAACTCCGCTGGAAAGCAGACGGGATTGTGCAGCGCGATTTCCGCCGGATCGGCCGTTTGCCACTCGGCGCCGGGCCGAGCCGGCGTCGTCCAGGTGGCTTCGCCCGCCGCATTCACCACCTTGCACCGCCCGAAATAAAGCCCCTTGTCCGGAAGCTTGCCCGCCAGTTGGATCATGGCGTCAACGAAGTCGGGCGCCAGGAAATCATCGTCGTGCAACAGGCAGAGCCAGCGCGTCGGGCAAAGATCCATGCACGCGTTCCAGTTGTCGAACAGGCCCCGGCGGCGCGGGTTGCGATGATAAACAATCCGCGAGCCGAACGTGGCAATCACCCGCGACTGGAGGCCGGCCTCGGGGCCGCAGTCCTCGACCACCATGACCCGAACCGGCCGCGTTTGCGCCAGGGCGCTGGCCACCGCCTGCTCGATATAGTCCTGCCGGTCAAAGACGGTAACCGCGATGGTGATGTCGGCGGGGGTCATGGATCGAGGCATTTGCGCTGCCAGGTCTCTACGTTGGCCGAGCGCTCGGCAAACTCCAGCCCGCAGTCACAGAGAATCTGCCGGCACCGCTCCACGCCATCGGCGCCGATGGCCCACTCATGCAGTTCGACGATCACTAACCGGTAATGGTTCAGCACATCCATGGACTCCTCGAACACTTCGCGTTCGCTGCCTTCAATGTCAATAATCAACACCGTGAAGGGGCCCCGCTCCCACTCCAACTGGCGCAGGGATTTTGCCGGCAGCCGGACCGGCCGATCGGTCGGACGCTGCAAGTCGCCGCCCATAATGAACCGCCGGTGCAGGTAAAAGGTGACTTCGGACTTGTCGGCTACCGCGCAATGCTCGAAGAGGAAGCCTGCCCCGTTCAACTCCCGGTTTCGGTACAGGGAACGGAGGCAGGGCGGGCTTGTCTCCACCACTACATGCCGGCGCCGCTCTGCCAGCAGCTTGTTGGTCAGGCAGGAAACCACCCACCGGGCAGCCTCCCAACTCCAGCACGCGATCCTCGGGCCGAACCAACCGTGGGATCAGGCTGCGCTCGTGCCGCTCGTAATCGTTCTGCATGAAACAGGCCCTCCAGGATCGAGTCGTCACGTCTCCGGGGATGATGAACGTGCAACCGCCGACCCGCAGCCGCGCCCCTTTCAAGTCGAAGAGCAGGCCCAGACTTCCCCGAAGTATCCACTCATCCAGCTTGCTGGCGATTGTGCCGAGGGGCTGGCGTATCCGGCGGGGGAGATACTGGCGGGCGGCCTCTCGAATCTGTTGTTCCATGTTCTCGAGACCCCATGCTGACGGAGACAGGGGCCGGGGTCAAGGTGCGCTTGATTTCGACCGCCGCCGGGCACAACAAATGGCTTCACAGGCGCTCTGCTTCGGGCTAGGGTTGGGTGTTAACTGGTTTAGAGACATAATTGCCCGGCGCCCGCCCCGAGTCGCATGAAACTGCTGGTATTCGCCCACACGCCGCCGCCTCACCACGGTCAGAGCTACATGGTGCAGCTCATGCTGGAGGGGTTTGGGGGAGACCGTCGTCATCCGAACCGGCCAGTCACTGTTAATGGTCCAAAGGCTTCCTTCGGCATCGAGTGTTATCATGTCAACGCGCGGCTGTCGAAGAAGCTCGAGGATATTGGCGACCTGCGGCTGAGCAAGTTGATGCTGCTGGTGGGCTATTGCCTGCAGGCCATCTGGTGCCGCTGCCGTTACGGCGTCACGAATCTTTACTACATCCCGGCTCCGGGAAAACGGTCGGCCTTGTATCGGGACTGGCTGGTGATGCTGATGTGCCGGCCTTTCTTCAAGCGGGTGATATTGCACTGGCACGCGGCGGGACTGGCGCGGTGGCTTGAGCTGGTCGTAACCATGCGCTGGCGGTCGCTCACCTACCGGCTGATGAAGCAGGTTGACTTGAGCATCGTGCTCTCCAAGTACAACCGCGCGGATGCCGAGAAGCTCTTTTCCCGCCAAATCAGAGTCGTGAGCAACGGCATTTCCGATCCCTGCCCCGCGTTTGCCGAAGAGCTGCTGCCGCGGCGCAAAGCGCGTTTTGCCGCCCGCCGGAGTCTCCTGTCCCGCCTGCCCGTGGAGGCTGCCGATGCCCGGCACGCCGGCAGCGAGCCTCACCTGGTCCGGATTCTGTACCTGGCGCACTGCACACGCGAGAAGGGGTTGTTCGACACTCTGAGCGCGGTGGCGCTCGCCAGGCAGCGGCTCCTCCAGCGCGAGGCGCCAGTGGCCCTGCGTTTGGTGGTGGCTGGCGGCTTTGTCGCTCCGGACGCGAAGGCCGAGTTCGAGCGGCGGATCGCCGAACCCGACCTCGCCGGCACCGTCACATATCTCGGCTTCGTCTCGGGTGACCAAAAGAACCAGTTGCTGCGCGAGGCCGACCTCTTCTGTTTCCCGACGTACTATGAAAACGAGAACCAGCCGGTGAACCTGATCGAGGCCATGGCCTTCGGGCTGCCCATCCTTACCACTCGCTGGCGTTCCCTGCCCGAGCTGTTTCCCGCCAACTATCTCGGCCTGGTCAATGTCCGCTCCCCGGAGCAGGCTGCTGAGCGTCTTCTGGCCCTGATGACAGCCGAAACAGGCGAGGAACTCAGGCAGATATTCCTGCGCAACTTCACCCTGACGCGGCATCTGTCAGCCATGGCCGAGGCCATTACGCAAGTCGAGGCGCCACCTCCGGCCACGGTTCCTGTCGCCGCAGATCGCCCGCTGCCGAGGTAATCGCCGGCGGCTTCCCCGCCTCAGCCGGGCTGCAACGCCCGCGCCACGAACGCCTCGACCAGCGCGCACACCTCATCTTCCCCGGAGTTGACCATGCAATACGGCGCCGGGAAACGGCAATAGTCCGAGCATGGCTTGTAAGGACAGGCCTTGCCTTCCAGCCACTCCGAGGCGGGATGCAGCGGCGCGAACCACTCGGCCATCTGCGGGCCAAACAGTGTGAAGGTGGGCACCCCGCAGAAAGCCGCCAAATGACCGGGGCCCGAATCGTTGCCAATGAACGCCCCCGCCCGGTCCACCAGCGCGAACAGTTCCGCGACCGTGCGGGGCATCGCCACGTTCGGCTCCCCAGCCGCCAGCCACCAGTCTCTCTGCTCGGGATCGCAGGCGACCTGCACGCGATGATTGGCGCCGCGCAGCCGCGCAATGAGCGTTTGATACCGTTCCAGCGGCCAGACGCGCACCGGTTGACCGGCGCCGGTATGCACCAGTATCTCCCCTCCGGGGCGCGGCTGCGGCCACACCAGCGCCGCGCGGTGGGGCACCTCGAAACCCAACGCCCGGGCCATCACGCGCCAATGCTCATATCGGTGCTCAGCCGGGTCCGGGCGCTCCAGCACCGCGCCCAGGAGAACCTTGCTCCCCCAGCGCGAGAACCCCAGCCGCCTCCTGGCCCGCGCCAGCAACAGCAGCAGGTGGTCCCGCGGGTCCCAGCGCGCCGACAGGCCGAAATCGAAGCGCTCGGCGGCCAGCCTGCAGCACAGCCGAACTATCCCCAGCCATGGCCAGTTCAGCAGCCGATACTTGTGCCTGAACGCCGTCCACGGCGCGACGAAGGGCACCACCCGCACATCCGGCCAGAATCGCGCTTGCAGGTCCACCGCATACGGCTTGGCCACCAACGTCACCGCATACTGCCGGCTGGCGGCTTGCAGGAACGGTGTGGCGATTACCAGATCCCCCAGGCCCCAAAGCTCTATCACCAGGAGCTTGGGCTTCACGGCGCCTTGCGAGCAGTCTGATCTTGGCCTGGTCACATCACGGATGTCTTGCAGAAAGTCATGGGACGGCTGGGAAAGGCAATCGCAACGTGCCCTCCGGCGTCCAAACCGGCGCCACGTTAGCGGCCAGCCCCCTCCCTGTAAAGCCCCGTCCCGTCCCGGACCAGTCTCACCGTTCCCGATCTTCCGCTAACGATTCGCGGGCGAAGCAGCCGCGCCGTCCGAGTGGAAGTTGCCAGACCGAAAGTAAAGCCAGTTGCCGAGGGGAATTATCACAGCTGCGGTCACCAGGCCGGCGATCACATCCACGACATAGTGGTAGCGGCAATACACCGTCGAAATGCAAAGCAGCACCGCGATCACCAGGTGCAAATAGCGGATGCGGCGCAGATAGAGGAAAGAGAAGAAAACCGTGCACAATGCCACCGCCACATGGCTGCTGGGGAACGCCGCGCCTGGCGCCTCGAACTCGCGGTAAATCCACTTCATGATCTGGAAAAAGACGCCCGTTTGCACGGCTGCGGGGTATTGATCGGTCGTCGCCAGTTGCTGCGTTGCCTCCGGCAGCGCGTAGCCATCCACCTGGCGAAAGAAGGCCCGGGACCCGATCACCGGCAGGATGATGTATGTCAGGTAGCAGACGTAAAACAGAAACGACACCACCGACACGTAATGGAAGAACTGCCGGCGGTTGCGCAGGAACAGCGCGAGCCCCACGCCCACAATCATGATGTAGTAGGAGAAGTAGGAAGCGTAGAACAGCTCGCTGACGGCCAGCCAGGGCAGCTTCTCCATGAAAAGGACGCTGGGCTGGCAGCCGAATATCTGCTGTTCCCACCGGGCTATCAGGGGGTCAAGGTAATCCTTGAAGAACATGCGGTTCAGCAAGCCGGTCTCGATGAAGAAGGCGGTGTAGATGAGCACCGGGTAGAAATGCCGCAGGAAGTCGAGCACCCGACCCGGTTTGCCCCGCCCATGGGCCCGGACGAGACTATGGATGAGCACCAGGGCAACCGCATGAGCGGTCACCACCAGCGGCCAGTTAGGCACGGTATGGTTGTGGAAACACAGAATCAACAGCCCCACCAGCGCTATGTAGGCTTGCGTCGCGTAGTCAACAAAGGTGTAGTTCTTCACAGCCAGTCCCGGTCCTGATACCAACGCAAGGTCTCCGCGATGCCCGCTTTGAGCGTAGTAGCGCAGGCGCACCCGGTCTCGCGCTCCAGCCTGGCCGGGTCGCATACCCAACCCGGCGCGCGCAGCTCGGCGAATTTCTGCAAACTCAGGACGCTGGCCTTGCCCGTCAGGCGCGACCAGGCCTCATGCCCCAGGCAGATCGGCCACAACAGCGCAGCGGGCAGCGGCAAGGGCAGCGTCCAATGGTCCATCCGGGCGGCGACTGCGTCCGCCATCGCGCGCGCCGTTACGACCTCCCGCGCGGCAACAAAGTAGGTTCGACCTGCCGCCGCGGGATGCGTCAGACAGGTCACGGCGGCTTCGGCCAGGTCCGCTGCGAACACAAGGCTCAACGCCTGCGAACCGCTCATCCTGGGCCGCACGTGATGTTTCACCGCCCGGAACAGGCGCAAAAACTCCTCGTCGCGCGGGCCATACACGGCGGGGGGGCGCAGGATGACATGTTCGACGCGGCAATGGTCCCTGACCTCCATTTCGGCCGCCAGCTTGCTCTTGCCGTACTCGGACACTGGCCGCGGATCATCCTCCTCGCGCGCGGGCTTCTCCGGCAAAGCCGGTCCCACCGCCGCGAGGCTCGAAATATGCACCAGCCGGCGTACCTGGCCGCGAAGCTCGTTGGCGGCCGCGACGACATTGCGCGTCCCGCCCTGGTTAACCTCGTAAAAGCCGGCTGCCCGGACGGCTTTGGTGGCTCCCGCGCAATGGATAACGTGCGTGATGTCGGTCATCGCCTGCCGCAGGCTTTCGGGGTCGCCGACCGAGCCGGAGCGCACCTCAACCTCCGGCAGGTGGCGCGTGATGAACCGCCGATTGCTGGAGGGCCGGAGCAGCACGACCGTGGGAAGCCCCCGGTGGCGGAGGCGATCGAGAATATGACTGCCGACGAAGCCGCTCGCCCCTGTGAGCAGGATCTTCAATTAGACCAAGCCGAGTTCTTTGCCCACCTTCCCCAGCTTGTCGAGGGCGAAATTCACCTGCTGGTCGGTGTGCGTTGCCATCAGGCTGATGCGGATCAACTCCTGCCCGGGCGCCACCGCCGGTGAGACCACCGGGTTGACGAACACGCCCTCTTCCTGCAACCGCTTGCACATCCTGAAGGCGAGCATCAAACTGCCGCAATGCACCGGCAGAATCGGCGTCTTCGAGTCCCCGAGGTTGAAGCCCAGATCCCGGAGGCCCTCCTGCATCCGGCGCGTATTGCGCCAAAGCTGCGCGATCCGTTCCGGTTCCTGCAGCATGATTTGCAGCGCGGCCAGCACTGCCGCGGCATTCGAAGGGCTCATGCTCGCGCTGAAGATCAGGGGGCGCGAATGGTGCTTCAGATAGTCAATCGTCGCCGCGTCCGAGGCAATAAACCCGCCCAGGCTCGCCAGTGACTTGCTGAACGTGCCCATAATCAGGTGCACCTGGTCGGTCAGCCCGAAATGGCTGGCCGTGCCCGCGCCGTGCTTGCCCAAAACGCCGATCGCGTGGGCATCATCCACCATGACCGCCGCGCCATATTGGCCGGCGATGCGGCACACCTCCGGCAATGGAATAATGTCCCCTTCCATGCTGAACACGCCGTCCACCACGATGAGTTTCCCCGTCTCCGGTTCGAGCTTCTCGATCCGGCTTTCCAGGGCGGCCATGTCCTGGTGCGGAAAGCGCAGGAACTTGCCCTGGGCCACCAGGCACCCTTCGACAATGCTGGCGTGATTGCTCTTGTCGCCCAGCACATACTCGCCTTTGGCGACCAGCGCGCTGATCACGCCAAGGTTGACCTGGAACCCCGTGCTGTAAAGCAGCACAGCCTCTTTGTTAACCAGCCTGGCCAGTGCCGCCTCCAACTCCAGGTGAATGTCCAGCGTCCCATTCAGGAAGCGCGACCCCGCGCAACCGGTCCCATACTTCTCCACCGCCGCCCGCGCTGCTTCCTTGATCTTCGGATGGTTGGTCAGGCCCAGGTAGCTGTTGGACCCCAGCATCAGGACCTTCTTGCCCTCAATTACCACCTCGGTGTCCTGCGCCGATGAAATTGTGCGAAAATACGGATAAAGCCCTGACGCCCGCAACGCGGCCGCCGTCGTGAAGTTCCGGGCCTTCTCCAGCAGGACGCAGGGTTGCGGGGCGACAGGCGGTTTCTGCCGTGCCGGCCGGTTATTAACCTGCCGGGCAGCCCCTGGACGCTGCGAAGGGCAAGACTCCGGCCGATCAGCCTGGGTTTCCTCCAGCGCGGAGGCTTTGTTGTGGTAAATCATAAACCCGCAAAGCCCTCGCAAGCCCATTCAACCCAAACGGGCGCCCGCCGCTTGGTCTGCATGGCCCACAGCCAGCCGCTTGCTACAAACTCACCGCTTCTTCTCATAGTCTCGACAACCAGACAACCGCTCAGCCAACCCATCCGACCTTTCTATGAGCTTCCTTTTACCGTTTATCACCCGGCTGGCAAGCGCAAAGTTGGCTCACCCAGGCCACTGGCTCCTGCATGGCTCCCACATGGTTTGATAGAATCTCCATTGCGCCGGCTGGAAACCACCCACCACCGGGTTGGCAGGGCTGGGGCGAGGAACCGGCCCCCCGACCAAGCCCCGATTTGTCGGGCAGGGCGAGGTTTGCCCGCACAGGGGCGCGGTTGGCGCATTGGCGGAGGTGAGCGCGGCTATGGGGCGCAGGGCGTTGAGGGATGCAGGAACCCGGCTGATTCCGAAGGTTCTGGCTGGGCTTGGCAGCGCGTACGGGAATCGAACCCGTACACGCTTTTTTTGCAAAACTCGCCAGAACGCTAGTAAATGCCCGTTTCTATTGCCTCAAACGCATGTCGCCTAAAATGCCATTGCGACACGTTGCGACACGTTACAGCGCAAGGCGTGTCGGCACTGTCGGCACATTTTCAACCTCCACGGGCAAGTCGGCTGTGGGTTTTCGATTGTCCCCAAGCTACCGGGGATTGGTCGGCCCGCATCCGGTCGGCTCCGGTCACAAGCTACGCTGCGCCGGTGGCTTTTACGGTCTGCAAGGGCAAGCGCCACTTGAA
>Ga0209201_1001729_pt1 | contig 23936 bp, 23 predicted proteins | sample AD_UKC055_MetaG_FD_184411 | JGI IMG/M metagenome (GOLD analysis project Ga0209201, IMG submission 184411) | Active sludge microbial communities of municipal wastewater-treating anaerobic digesters from USA - AD_UKC055_MetaG (SPAdes) (version 2) | ecosystem: Engineered > Bioreactor > Anaerobic >...
ATTCTTGTACAGGTATCGGAATTAAAAATATAAATCAAGGATGAGGTGAAAAAGGAAAAAAAGAATAATTTTGCAACAAGGCTAATAGAGGATTTAGACTAGAGACACACTAAATGTAACACTACCATTGTTTATAGAATGAATTACAAAATGCAATATACCTGTTTGCGCAATAAATATACAACATTCATTAACATCAAATTATGATATTCATAAATAATTCTTCTAAACCGCTGTTTTGCAACAGGAAAGCAACAAAAAAGCAACAGGAGAGAACAGGACAGGCTAGAACAGGCAGGCTGCCGTCAGGCTTCGGCTGCCTTCAGCATACGGACGGCATCATCGAACAGATCGATTACGTTTTCCTCGCCTACCATGTCTATTATGCCGTAGCGTTCAAGTTCGGCAAAAACGCTCTTATTGACTCCGGTCAGGATTATTCGTTTCTTTTGGACTTTAAAACGCTGGATCAGTTCCTTAAAGTTATAGAGGCCGGTAGCGTCAATCATGGGCACCCTGCGCATACGTATAATAACAATATCATAACGATCGGAATCGGTGGTACTCAACTCTTTGAATTTACTGGCTACTCCAAAGAACATGGGACCGGTGATTTCAAAAACCGAACAGTTGGAGGGCAGTTTCAGATTGACCATACTCACATCGTCGTGTTCCTCGACAGTCAAATCTCCGACCAGAGGCTTTACCATGCTTACATCGGACATACGCTTCATAAACAACAGCGCAGCCAAAATCACACCTACCTGAATGGCAACCGTAAGATCGACTACTACTGTTAAGATAAAGGTGGTTAACAGTACTGCAGCATCGTATTTTGAACCTTTCAGTATCGAAACAAAAGTCCGCCACTCACTCATGTTATATGCAACGACCACCAAAACTCCGGCCAGAACGGATAATGGAATGAGTTTTGCCCACTTGCCGGCGAAAAGCATAATTATAAGCAACACAATTACGTGTACAACTCCTGCGACCGGAGTACGTCCGCCGTTCTTTACATTGGTTGCCGTACGGGCTATTGCACCGGTTGCAGGAATACCTCCAAACATTCCGCTTCCGATATTGGCTATACCCTGAGCTATAAGCTCGGTATTGCTGCGATGGCGGCTTCCTATCATACCATCGGATACGACCGCCGATAAAAGCGACTCTATAGAACCCAGTATGGCAATTGTAAAGGCCGGTCCGACATGCTTGACTATCAAATCCCACGTAATATTGGGAAACACAGGCAAACTAATTTTATTAGGTATCTCGCCAAATTTACTCCCTATGGTCTCTACTTCGAAAATGCCGATTGAAGCCAATACTCCGCCCACAATCAGAGCAATCAAGGAGCCGGGAATACGGGAGGATATCTTTTTCCAATATATGGTCAACAGGACACTGATAACAGCCAACAGCAGAGCCTGCCAGTTAAGGGTATGAACCGATGAGGCCAGGACTTTTATCTTTGAAACAAAGTCCACAGGCAGATCGCCCGTGCTTAAACCAAAAAAATCCTTTAGCTGCGAAACGAAGATAAGCAGGGCAATACCGCTGGTGAAACCGACCGTAAGCGGATAAGGAATATATTTGATCACCACTCCCATCCGTAAAAGGCCGAAGCCTATCATCATAAATCCGGCCATGATGGTCGAAATTATCAATCCATCCAAACCGTAACCGGCAATTATTCCGGCAACGATTACCACGAATGCACCGGTAGGACCTCCTATCTGAACTCTGCTCCCTCCAAGCACCGAAACGAGAAAACCTGCAATAATTGCAGTGATAAGTCCCTTCTCGGGACTCACGCCCGATGCTATGGCAAATGCAATAGCCAATGGCAGAGCAACGACACCGACGATTGCTCCGGCCATCACATCCCTCAAAAATTGTTCACGAGTGTATCCCTTTTTAAATGTGCTTATCAGCTTAGGATAGAAAATTGGTTCCATTATATGTTTTTCAATCTGAATTAATTAACTAATTGAGTTTAAGAACAGCTAAAAACGCCTTCTGAGGCACCTCTACATTACCTATCTGTTTCATGCGCTTCTTGCCCTTCTTCTGCTTTTCCAGCAGTTTGCGCTTTCGGGATACATCACCTCCGTAACACTTGGCTGTCACATCCTTACGCATCTGCTTGATAGTTTCACGTGCTATTATTTTGGATCCGATGGCAGCCTGTATGGCTATGTCAAACTGTTGACGCGGTATAAGTTCCTTGAGCTTTTCGCACATACGCCGGCCAAGTTCGTATGCATTATCTACATGTGTCAGCGTAGAGAGCGCATCAACCGCCTCGCCATTGAGCAGGATATCCAGCTTTATGAGTTTCGAGGGGCGATAGCCTGCCTGATGATAGTCGAATGAGGCGTAACCCTTGGATATGCTCTTAAGCTTGTCATAGAAGTCTATCACAATCTCACCCAGCGGCAATTTGAAATAGATCTCCACACGGTTACCGGCTATAAACTGCTGCTTGACCAACTCTCCGCGCTTATCAAGACAGAGCGTCATTATTGGGCCAATGTAATCGGTGGTGGTTATTATTGATGCATCAATATACGGTTCCTCTATATGGTCTATCATGGCAACATCGGGCATACCGCTCGGATTATGTACCTCGGTAACGCCTCCCTGCTTGTCATAGACCATGTACGAAACGTTAGGCACGGTGGTTATCACGCTCATGTCAAATTCGCGATCCAAACGCTCTTGTACTATCTCCATATGGAGCAGCCCCAAAAATCCGCACCGGAACCCGAATCCGAGCGCTGCCGACGATTCGGGGAAGAAACTCAGCGAGGCATCATTGAGTTGGAGTTTTTCGAGCGAAGCACGCAGGTCCTCAAAATCATCGGCTTCAATCGGATAGAGTCCGGCAAAAACCATCGGTTTGGACTCCACAAAACCGGCTATGGCCTTATCGGACGGGCGTTCCACATGAGTGATGGTATCGCCCACCTTAACCTCTGAAGATGTCTTTATGCCCGATATGATGTAGCCCACATCGCCTGTGGTCATTACATCGCGCGGCATCATACCCATACGAAGCACCCCCACCTCATCGGCGTCATACTCCTTGCCGGTGTTGATGAACTTTACCTTGTCGCCCTTACGGATGGTTCCGTTTACAATCTTGAAGTAGGCTATTATTCCGCGGAACGAGTTGAAAACCGAGTCAAAAATAAGTGCCTGCAAAGGAGCCTGAGGATCGCCTACAGGATGCGGAATCCGCTCCACGATAGCGCTCAATATCTCCTCTATGCCCATTCCCGTGCGCGCCGATGCACGTATTATCTCATTGCGTTTGCAGCCCAGAAGCTCTATGATTTCATCCTCAACCTCATCGGGCATGGCACTCTGCATGTCGCACTTGTTTATGATAGGAATGATTTCCAGATCATGTTCTATTGCCATATACAGATTGCTTATGGTCTGCGCCTGCACACCCTGTGTGGCATCTACCACCAACAGGGCGCCCTCACATGCGGCTATCGAGCGCGACACCTCATACGAGAAGTCCACGTGTCCGGGAGTGTCAATCAGGTTAAAGATATATTTCTCACCCTTGTACTCATACTCCATCTGTATGGCGTGGCTCTTTATTGTTATGCCGCGTTCCTTCTCCAGATCCATGCTGTCAAGCATCTGTCCTCCGGTTACGCTGATGGTATGAGTGAACTCCAACAGACGGTCGGCAAGCGTTGACTTGCCATGATCTATATGTGCTATTATGCAAAAATTGCGGATCTTCTCCATATCAGGAATTTTTCGTCGCAAAATTAATAAAAAAGCCGCGTATGTCAAAAGAGTTCATACTTGTCAAAAAACTAACTATATTAATTTGAATTTTTATAAAAAAACCGAAAGCATCCAGTGCTTCCGGCTTTACTTTATCCACTATAAAGGGGAAAATTACTTCAGAGCGTAATATTTCTCCTCGTCTCCGGTAACGTTAATTTTGTCTTCGCGCAGCAACCATCCGAGTCCAAGATAGAACTCATTGTCCCTCAGCTTTGTTACTTTCTTAATTTCTTTCCGTGAGAGAGCATTTTTACCCTCAAGCGCACGCCATATAAGGCCGGCATAACCTCCTACTATTTCTTTCATCTCAATTGTGTTTTAAATCGTTACAAAATTACATAATTCTGATTATGAATATAGTAAGATTTCCTGTTAATTAAAACAATATTAACTTAATTTGTATTATTCTTCCTCCTCAAGAGGACGCATATTGGTATAGACGTTCTGCACATCGTCGTCCTCATCGAGCCGCTCTACTATCTTGTCGATAGTATCACGCTGTTCGGGGGTAACATCCTTTAGGTCATTGGGAATGCGGGTGAATTCGGCAGCCTTGACCTCGAATCCATTCTCCTCTAACCAATTCTGTATGGCAGCGTATGACTTGGGATCGCCGTAAATGGTAATTTCGTTATCATCATCTATATCGTACTCATCCTCTACGCCCAGGTCAATAAGTTCCAGAATAAGGTCATCTATTTCGACTCCCTCCTTCACGGCTATGGTGAACTGGCACTTGTGGCTGAACATGAAGTCCAGACTGCCGCTGGTACCCAGTGTGCCGCCGAATTTGTTGAATACGGAACGTACGTTGGCAACAGTACGGGTTGTATTATCGGTAAGTGTCTCTACGTAAATGGCTATACCGTAAGGTCCGTAGCCCTCGTAATTCATCTCTTTATAGTCTTGCTGATCCTTGCCCATAGCGTTCTTTATGGCACGCTCTATATTGTCTTTGGGCATATTTTCATGTCTGGCTGTGGCTATGATGGCACGCAACGCCGAATTGTTGTCGGGGTCCGGACCGCCGGCTTTTACAGCTATGGATATCTGTTTGCCAATACGGGTGAATGTCTTGGCCATATTTCCCCAGCGTTTTAACTTACGGGCCTTTCTGAATTCAAACGCTCTTCCCATTTTATATCTGTTTTGTTAATTTATTATCGAAGTTGTGCGCCCAGTTTGGACTCAAAGACCTGAATGAATTTACTCATGACCTTTTCAATCCGGACATCATTCAGTGTCTGCGACTCATCCTGAAGCAGGAAACTGACAGCATAACTCTTCTTTGAGAGCTGCATATTCTTTCCTTCATAGACATCGAACAGAGTAATCTCTTTAAGCAGCTTGCTCTCGGTCTGATAGGCAAGACGCTCTATCTCACCGAACCTGATATCCTTGTCAATGAGCAGCGCCAGGTCACGGCGTACAGCCGGATACTTGGGCAGCTCGCTGAAGCTGACCTCAATCTTACGGGTTGCATTGAGCAGTTCATCCCAGTTAATGTCAGCAAAAAATACAGGTTGGTCCACATCGGTCAGCTTAAGCATGGAGCGACTGACCTCGCCCAATTCGGCTACTGTCTTTCCGGAGCGCAGTTTGTAACGAAGAGCATTACTGAAGATGGAGTTCTCAAACTCCTCTACCTGCAAGGTGTTCAATGCCAATCCTATACGCTTAAACACATTCTGCACATACGCCTTAAGCTCATATACGGAGCTCTTTTCATCAGCATGAGCCCACGAACCCGACACCTTTCGACCGGTAATCCACAGAGCAAGATGGTAATCCTCGCTATAGGCATTCAGCGGATTCTGCGGCCCTCCATCCTTGCCCGGCTTATTCAAGGCTTCCCGTTTGGCAGCATCAAAATAGTAGCACTTGCCGAACTCAAAGAGTCTGAGGTCGGCGTTCTGATGACGTATATTATGCGAAAGGCTCTCCAGGCCTCCGAACAACATAGATTCCCGTAACACGTTAAGATCGGCGCTCAGGGGGTTAAGGAGATGCACAAGCCTCTCAGGCGGACAGCAATCCAACCCGTCATAGTAGGCGGCACGGGTAAGCGAGTTGTTCAGAATCTCATTAAATCCGCAGCCCACCAATTGTTCGGAGACAAGGTCCTGAAGCTTTTGTGAACGGTCCACCTCGCCCCAAACGGTGAGACTCGACTGCACCGATTTGTCAAAATCTATGTTGTTGTAACCGTATATGCGAAGGATCTCCTCAACCACATCGCACGGACGCTGAACATCCACGCGGAAAGGCGGGACAGAGAGTTTCATACCATCGGCCGAAAACTCTTCAACCTTGATGCCCAGATTCTCCACAATATCTCTCATGACCTGACGGTCCAATTTTTTACCTATCAAACGGTCAGCGTAGTCAAAGCCGAAATCCACCTTGAAATCCTGCATGGGATTGGGATAGACGTCCTTTATTTCCATGGCAATCGTGCCTCCGGCTAACTCCTTAACCATCATTGCGGCCTGCTTAAGAGCATATATAACGCCGTTGGGGTCAATTCCCCGCTCAAAACGGAACGATGCATCGGTAAGAAGCTGGTGCCGTCTTGCACTTTTGCGTATCCAAGTGGGATGGAAATAGGCACTCTCCAGAAATACGTTTACCGTTTCGTCCGTTATACCCGAATCCAGACCTCCGAAGACACCGCCAATACACATAGGTTCTTCGATATTGCATATCATAAGGTCCCGGTCTGAGAGTTTGCGCTCCACACCGTCAAGAGTAACGAACGGGGTACCTTCGGGCATGGTACGCACTACCACCTTGCCGCCCTTGATCTTATCGGCGTCAAAGCTGTGCAACGGCTGTCCGTAAGCGAACAGTATGTAGTTGGTAATATCTACTATGTTGTTTACCGGATGCAGCCCTATGATAGTGAGCTTCTGCTTTAGCCAGTCGGGACTCTCCTTCACAGTCACGCCTTTGATGCTCACACCTGCATAACGCGGGCAGGCCTCGGTATTCAGCACCTCAATATCTATCTTGAGGTCATTGTTATCGACCTTGAATCCCTCACAGCCCGGACGGTGAAGCGAGGTTTTGTAGCCGTTCTGAATGAGCCATGCATAAAAATCGCGGGCCACACCCCAGTGTGAGCAGGCATCCGAATGGTTGGGTGTGATATCCACCTCGATCACATAGTCCGATTCCAGATTAAAATATTCCGATGCGGGAGTACCGGGAAGAGCATCGGAGGGAAGCACCATTATGCCCGAGTGATCATCGCTCAAACCAAGCTCTTTCTCGGAGCAGATCATTCCGTGTGACTCCACGCCGCGCAATTTAGATTGCTTTATGGTAAAGCAATCGTCACCCTCGTATATTTTTGCACCTATGGCGGCTACAACAACCTTCTGTCCTGCAGCCACATTGGGGGCTCCGCATACAATCTGTACCGGTTCGCCGCTGCCATGATTGACCGTTGTCACACTCAGATGGTCCGAATTGGGATGCTTCACACATGTCAGGACCTCCCCTATGACTATATTTTTGAGACCGCCTTTTACGGACTGAACCTCCTCTACTCCGCCGACTTCGAGTCCTATCGATGTGAGCGCAGCTGCCACCTCATCGGCTGTAAGATCAAAGTCAACATACTCCTTGAGCCATTTATATGATATATTCATAATTACGCTAAAAAGCCTTTTTCTGTTTAATTTGCAAAGGTACAAAAAAGTTCATATTGAGAGGTTTATTTGCGCACCTTTACATATTTAGCGTTAGCCCTGTAAGCCTAAAACGGACACTCGTCGTCTGATGTTCCTTCTACAGAGATTTGAACAGATTCAGGATCATACGCCGGCTCGTCATTCATCTTGGAGCGTTTGACATTGGCTTTTCTTACAGTCGGCATAGGAGTGCCCGAGCCGATATTTTCAAACAGGGCATATTCACTCTGGAACGACAGGCGTATGTCGCCTATTCCTCCGTTACGATGTTTGGCAATTATGATTTCGGCTATGCCACGCAGGTCATTGTGGTTATTATCCTCATAAATCTTATAATACTCCGGACGGTGTATAAAACATACTATATCGGCATCCTGCTCAATGGCTCCCGATTCGCGCAGATCGCTCAATTGCGGACGCTTGCCTTCGTAACCTTCACGCACCTCTACTGAACGGTTCAACTGTGAGAGCGCTATGATGGGTATGTCCAGCTCTTTGGCTATACCCTTCAAGCTGCGTGAAATGGTGCTTATCTCCTCCTGACGGTTACCGAACCTTATTCCGCTGGCATTCATCAGTTGCAGATAGTCAATTATTATAAGCTGCACGTCATGTTCCATTTTCAGGCGGATAGCCTTAGTACGGAATTCCGTTATTGAGAGGTTGGCCGTATCGTCCAGATAGATGGGAGCACTTTGCAGCGCGTTGATTTTGCTGTCCAGCTGTTCCCATTCGTATGGAGCCAGGCGGCCGTCACGGAGCTTGCTGCCGGAGATTTTACATACACCCGATATAAGGCGATTGACAAGTTGCACATTACTCATTTCGAGCGAGAATATTGCCACAGGCTGTTCGTTGTTAATGGCTATATTCTTGGCCATGGAGAGAGCAAACGCCGTCTTACCCATAGCCGGACGGGCTGCAAGAATAATAAGATCGGACTTCTGCCATCCGGATGTTATGTTGTCCAATTCACGGAATCCGCTGACAAGTCCGCTCATACCCTCGGCACGCTTAGAAGCCGTCCTGATGCGTTCCATTGACTCCTGAAGCGCCGCGCCAATGGTTGTAAAGTCCTTCTTTACATTACGGTGGCCTATCTGGAAAAGGCGGTTTTCGGCCTCACCTAAAAGCTCGGAAATATCGGTAGTATCATCAAAGGCCAAGGTCTGGATCTCACTTGTGAACGATATCAGCTCACGGGCTATTGCCTTTTGAGCGATTATGCGGGCATGGTATTCGATGTGTGCCGATGACGACACCTTACCTGCAAGTTGGGTAACATAGAGTGCCCCGCCTGCCTCCTCCAGCGTACCGTTGCTTTTAAGCTGTTCGGTCACAGTGAGTATGTCAATAGGACGCTGATTGAACGAAAGGTCAGACACAGCATCATAAATGATGCGGTGACGATGATCATAAAACGAATCGGACCTTAGTATATCGCTTACTCTAGGATAAGCGTCCTGTTCAATCATAAGCGCTCCAATCACAGCCTCCTCCAGCTCAAGCGCCTGAGGCTGAAGGTGATTGAGTGCTATGTTACCGGTGGTGCTTCGCGCACTTCGGGATTTACGTGTATTTGATTCTGCCATATTTGTTGCTTTTCATGCAAAGTTAGGACTTTGATCGGCAGCAGCACAGAAAAAAGGGGGCAGTTATCCCACAGTTTTCAACACTACGCCATTTCGCGCTGACAGACAAACATATCCGGGAAAAGTTCAGCTTCATTTTTCAGAGGAGTGCGAAACAGTCCGAAAATTGTCGAACCCGAACCGGACATTGATGCATATTCGGCACCCAGCTTATACAGTCGCTCTTTTATTTCGGCCAATAACGGATACCGTTTGAATACGCCGGACTCAAAATCATTGAAGACACAATCTCTCCATTCCGAGACGGGACGTTTTATGGCCTCGGCAAGAGGTATCTGCGGTGTACACGGTGTAACTTCAGAATAGGCCCGGGCGGTACTGACCGATATATCGGGTTTGACCAGAAGTATGTTATAACCGCGCAGCGACAGGCTTATGGGGGTCAGAATTTCACCGCGGCCGGCAGCCAGCGACGGAACATTCAATATGAAGAACGGACAGTCCGAACCGAGTCTGGCCGCATATTTCATCATCATTGAATCACGCATCCTAAGGTTGAAGCGACGGTTCAGGAGCGATATCATAAATGCACCGTCCGATGAGCCCCCGCCAAGTCCCGCACTTGACGGAATATGTTTGTAGAGTCTTATATCTATTGATGGCAGATCAAAATCCTCCAGCAACATCAGATAAGCCTTTACCACAAGGTTGTCGGCTGCATGGAAAGGGAAGGTATTGCCGGTCATTTCAAGCGAACAGCAGGAAATCTCCTCCCTGCGCCGGCGTAAGGGACGGTTGGAAAAAATCTCTTCTGACTGCACCATAAACCCCGCTTCGATGCGCTTTCGTATTTGGGCAGGGTCAAGCGGACGCATCAGAGTAATCTCCAGTGCATCCTGCAAGAGCACCGGATAAAAGAGGGTCTCAATATTGTGATAACCGTCAGGACGCTTTGACAAAACATTCAGCCCAATATTGACTTTGGCATTCGGAAAAGCGATCATTTTAACTCATTTCGTTTATATGAATGCAGCCGATAATCTTTATAGACCTGCAGCTACGGCTATTCCATGGTCCACGCCGCTGAATCCCATAAATGCCATAGCTAACAGTCCGGCAGTTATGAGCGCTATTGCCATACCCTCCATGCTCTTGGGCAGACTCATTGTGGAAAGCTGCTCCCGTATGCCGGCAAAGATTATTATGGCAAGAGTGAAACCTAACGATGTGGCAAATGCATAAAAGACACCTGTAAGCAGCGTAGGCTCAAGTCCGTGCGCGTTATACACACCGTTGGCAACGAGGATAGAGACACCCAGTATGCAACAGTTTGTAGTTATGAGCGGAAGAAAAATACCCAGAGCCTGATAGAGCGAGGGTGACACCTTCTTAAGCACGGCTTCAAGCATCTGCACCAGACCGGCTATGATCAGTATGAACAATATCGTCTGCAAATAGTCCAGTCCGTAGGGGTTGAGTACCCATATCTGCAAAGCATATGTCACTATGACTGAAACCGTAAGTACAAAAGTGACCGCTATTCCCATACCGGCAGCGGTACCTACCTTTTTGGACACGCCCAAAAACGGGCAGATACCCAAGAACTGGGAAAGAACAATATTATTTACGAATATTGCCGAAATAAATATCAGAAAATACTCCATAATGTTCAGGCTTTACGGTTTTTGAATGAATTGAATATAGCTATGAGCAGACCGAGTGTTATGAATGCTCCGGGAGCTAAAACAAACACAAGCATATCCATGGACTCGGGAAGAATGCGATGTCCGAACACCGCACCATTGCCAAGCAGCTCGCGTATGAATCCCACCAGCGTCAGAGCTAAAGTAAATCCGATCCCGATACCTATGCCGTCACAGATTGATGCAAGCACATTGTTCTTGGCAGCAAAAGCCTCGGCACGGCCCAGTATGATACAGTTCACCACAATAAGCGGGATGAATATACCCAGAGTGTTGTAAAGATCAGGCACATATGCCTGCATCACCATCTGCAGCACCGTTACAAACGATGCTATAACCACTATGTAGCACGGTATCCGTATTCCGTCGGGGATAAGATCCTTGAGCAGCGATATGAATGCGTTGGAACATATCAGCACAAACATGGTGGCCACGCCCATACCCATTCCGTTTATGGCCGATGTGGTTGTAGCCAGCGTAGGACACATTCCAAGGAGAAGAACAAATGTAGGGTTCTCCTTGAATATTCCGTTTATTATTGTCTTTAAGTAATTCATCTTATATTCACTATTTGATTTAGTTTCTTGATGATGCATTGTTAATGGATTCAGCACCTGTACTGCCGGCACCAGCATTAAAACCGTCGTCTCCAACGTCGGCAGCACCAACGCCGTCACCATTTTCAGTATCATTGTCCGAATCGGCTTCGACACCGGTATCGCTTTCGGTTTCGATGCCGATATGGTCGGACAATGCCTTGTAGGCCGAATTGACTGCATTCAGGAATGCCCTTGAGGTGATGGTTGAAGCAGTTATGGCATCAATCTGACCGCCGTCATTGCTGACAGTCAGGTAGCCATCGCCCGGATTCATTCCTATAATGTTGTGGCTGCCCGGCTTTACGGGAGCCCCCAGCAGGATAGTGGTAACAGCCGATTGCTGTTTCATTTCTGAACTCTCCTGACGGAACCACTCACCGGCCAGAGCACCAAGTCCGGGAGTCTCGCTGTGTTCAAGCACCTCATATCCCAGGATCTCACCCTTGGGGTTAAAGCCCACCATAACCTTTAAATCACCTCCGAAGGCGTTTTTGTCAGTTGACTCTACGGCGGTACCCAACAGATTGTCATTCATATCATATACACTATGAAATATGAATCCATCCTTCTCGTAAGGCTTTTCAACCCTGAACTTCATGTCGCTACCGGAGAGAATGACACTCTTAATACCGTTCTCAATGACCTGTTTGTTTATCTGCTCAATGGGACCGCTGGTCACATTGTTAACCCAGGCCAGCAACCCACCGGCAACTATCGCGATGACAGTCATCACCAGGGCCATATTAAGCAAATTAGATTCTACCTTTTTCATTTTGCAATCTTCCCGAAACGTTTTGGTTTGCACCAGTTATTGATAAGCGGAGTAACACCGTTCATGATCAGAATGGCAAATGACATACCCTCCGGATACGAACCGAAATATCTGATTAATACTGTCAAGAAACCTATTCCAATACCGTACCACACCATACCCTTAGTTGTCATAGGCGATGTAACGTAATCCGTAGCCATGAAAATGGCACCCAGCATAAGTCCGCCTGTACAGAGATGGTATAAGGGATTCACATATAGCACAGGATTGACAAACCACATTATTCCGGTAAGGACTGCCACAGTAGCCAATATTGATATGGGTATGTGCCAGGTAATCACCTTCCGCCATAGCAGAATAACCAGTCCCAATAGCAGTGCCAGCACACTCACCTCACCCAGACAGCCGCCTGTAGTTCCAAGGAACAGGCTGGAAAGTCCCGGCAACTGTGCTGCGGCAGAGGCATCACCTCCCGCAATCAAGCTCATCAGACTCAGTGGTGTAGCGCCCGTAACGGCATCGGTATATGCCATAAACTGATGCGGTACAGGCCATGAAGTCATGGCGGCAGGAAATGATATAAGCAGGAACACACGACCTACAAGTGCCGGATTGAACGGGTTTTTACCCAATCCGCCGAAAGCCATCTTACCCACTCCTATTGCAATAAGAGCGCCCATAGCTATCATGTAGATAGGAATATTGGACGGCAAATTAAATGCCAACAGGATACCGGTTATTACAGCCGACCCGTCACTTATCGTAGTATCCTTGATCTTGAGCAGAAATTTTGCAATTAACCACTCAAACAGAAGACAGAAGGCTACCGATGTGGCAGTTACAATTAACGCCCCCAGTCCGAAAACGATGAAAGAGGCGACAAGCGCCGGCATGAGTGCAATAATCACCCAACGCATATTTCTTTCAATCGTGTCACCGCTATGAATGTGCGGCGATGTCGATATGTACAGTTTTTCAGCCATTATTCCTTATTATATCTTTGTGTTACGGGCACGGATTATATCATTTACCCTATTCTTTGCAAGACGCACCCAGTCAAGCAACGGTCTGCGCGACGGGCATGTGCTCTGACAACAGCCACATTCTATGCAACTCATTATCCAATTCTCCTCGGCACGCTCCCAGTCCTCCATTTCCGATGCGACAGCAAGCAGATATGGCTCCAATCCCATAGGACACGCCGTTATACATTTTCCGCAGCGGATACAGGTGCGCTCCTTATGGCGTACCGCATCACTCTCGGGTATCATAAGTATTCCCGATGTTCCCTTCACGACAGGAACGTCGGTTCCCAGCAGAGGACGTCCCATCATGGGACCGCCTGAAACTATTTTTGAGGTATCTTCGGGCAGCCCTCCGGCAGCCTCAATGAGTTGACTTATAGGAGTACCCAACCTAACCTTCAGGTTGGAAGGATTCTGAACACTCTTTCCGGTAACCGTCACAATCCTTTCAATAAGAGGTTTCCTCTTCTGTACAGCCTCATATACGGCAAATACGGTCCCAATATTCTGCACCACGCACCCCACACTGGCGGGAAGTGCCGGCGGAGGCGGAACTCTGCGACCGGTCACGGCTTCTATAAGCTGCTTCTCACCGCCTTGTGGATATTTCATCTTAAGAGGTACCACCTCTATACCGCTTACCATTGAGGTCTTGGCTCTCATAAGCGCTATAGCATCGGGCTTGTTCTCCTCAATACCTATGACGGCATACTCTATACCCAATGCCTTAAGCATGATCCTTATTCCCACTATTATCTGGTCAGGGTATTCGAGCATCAACCTATGGTCGGCGGTAAGAAAAGGCTCACACTCGGCAGCATTGATTATGAGCGTGTCTATCTTACAGTCCTTGGGGGGCATCAGTTTTACATGTGTTGGGAAACAGGCTCCTCCCAGTCCCACTATACCCGCATTTTTTATGCGGTCAAATATCTCCTGCTGAGAGATTGTGCACTGAAGTATCAGAGTATCGGAGCGGTCTATATCGCTCTCCCATTTATCCCCCTCTACATCAATAAATATAGCCGGTTTACGAAAACCGCTCGTATCAACCACAGTATCGATTTTGGCTACTTTACCTGAAACCGATGAGTGGATGGCGGCCGAAACAAAACCGACAGGATCGGCAATACGGGTTCCCACAAGGACAGTATCACCTCTCTGTACACACGGTACTGCCGGAGCGCCGATATGCTGGGACAGCGGGAACACCGCCTGTTTTGGCAGCGCCGCAGTCACAATTTTCTTCCCTGCGGATATTTTATTCGGTTCGGGGTGTACACCACCGATTTTAAATGTTTTCAGCATGTCTTGTCAATTGTCTTGTTTATCTTGTTCAACCGATTCTTTTACCGGCTCAATTATCTTTTCAGCAGCCGGTGTCACAACTCTCTTTGGCGGGAAGTTCACCGCCCAAATAGAATTTTGCGGACATTCATCAATACACTTTCGGCACAGACGACACTTCTCGAAGTCTATGTAAGCCAGATTGTTTTCAAGCGTGATGGCATCGAACGAACAGACTTTGACGCACTTTCCGCAACCTATGCAAGCTACAGCACAGGCCTTCTTTGCTACCGGCCCCTTATCCTTGTTGACACAACTGACATAGATCCTGCGATCCAGTTTGTTTTTGTTGCGCAGTTCGATAATTCCGCGGGGACAGGCCTTGACGCATACTCCGCAGGCTGTGCACTTCTCCTGATCAACCTCGGGAAGTCCCGTCTCGGGATTCATGTGAATGGCATCGAACCTACAGACCGTTACGCAGTCTCCGCATCCCAAACAGCCGTAGAAACAACCCGTTTCTCCTCCTGTCTGCATAGCCGCAATTACACACCTTGAAGCTCCGTCATAATTATTGACCCGCGGGCGGTTTTCACACGAACCGTTACACCTGACTACAGCAACCTTAGGAGTTAACTCCTGTACCGCACGGCCTGTTATGGCCGCAATCTGCTGCATCACTTCACTCGAACTTGCCGGACAGTTCAGCCCTTCCATAGAATCCCGCTTCACGCAAGCTTCGGCAAAGGCTGCACAGCCGGGGAGGCCGCAGCCACCACAGTTAGCACCGGGCAGAATCTCAATAATCTGCTCCACTCTAGGATCTGTATCCACTGCAAATTTCCTTGCCACAACGTATAAGACTATACCTAGAATAAGTCCTATCACGCCCAAAACAAGGATTGCTGTCAGAATTGGCAACATATAACGCTATTTATCCAATGATTCTGAAACTAAAATTCCTTTTCAGCCTGTCGCGGAAAAGGAACAACACTATATAATAAGGTACAAGCATACCCAATGAAAAAAGCGACGTCATGCGTTCGTCGCCTGTAACCGATAAAGTCAGCACAAGGGTAATCATAAGAAGAATAACAGGTATTCCGAATGCAAAAACCACAGCCTTCATACCTTGACTGACCGAACCTGCCACCACAACCTGCTGTCCGACAGTATAATCCCGGGGATTGTCAACAGCTACACTGACTGTCTTATCCTTCATTTCAGACAGACGGCATAGAGATTTAGCCTGACAACCTACACATGATGACATCTGAATTATCGTAACATCAACCATCTGTCCGTCAATTCCGCTTACCGTACCGTTGTGTTTTATTTCGTCGGTCATATTGAGGTCCAAAATTATCATTTTTTTTGTTTCAAAACCACATTAAAAGAAGAAATAAATCTATCCTCTGCTCATTTTCTCTACAATGTACCGTAAAGCAGAGTAGATGTAAAACACCGAATTAAAGCAAAATACACGAAAGCGCAAATAAAGTGGAAGTAAAGTGTAAAAAATAAGAACAGCTCACGCAAAGCATAAATAAAGCGGAAAATTATTAAAGCGGAGTTCACGTAAAGCATCAGACTGATAATAAAAAACAGCAATATGAGATTTGTCTGTAAAATATAATTTATTACCTTTGCGGCGCCGTTACGAGATGACGGCTATTCAAATCATTTATAAACAATAAAAACAACAACTTATGGCAGCAAAAATCAGATTGCAAAGAAGAGGCCACAAAGGTTACGCCTTTTATTCAATCGTAATTGCAGACTCCAGAGCTCCACGTGATGGAAAGTTTATTGAGAAGATTGGTACCTATAATCCTAACACCAATCCCGCTACAGTAGATTTGAATTTCGACAGAGCCCTGTACTGGGTAATGGTAGGCGCACAGCCCACCGATACCGCCCGCAGCATTCTATCACGTGAAGGTGTCTATATGATGAAACACCTGAAAGGCGGTGTGAAGAAAGGTGCATTCGATGAGGCAACGGCTCAGGCTAAGTTCGATGCCTGGAAAAAGGCTAAAGAGAGCTCTATTAAGGCTATCGGCGTTAAGGAAGAGCAGGCAAAACGCGAACTTGGCAAAGCTAAGCTTGAAGCAGAAAAGAAGGTTAATGAGGCTATCGCCAAAAAGGTTGCTCTAAAAAGGGCAGAGGCCAGAGCAGCCGAAGCAGAAGCCATCGCAGCAGAGGCCGGAGCAGATGAAGCAGCACCCGCTGTTGAAGAGACTCCCGCTGTTGAGGCAACACCTGTAGCTGAGGAAACTCCCGCCAAGGAAGAAGCTCCCGCTAAAGAAGAAACTCCCGTGGCTGAAGAAGCTCCTACTACTAAAGAGGCACCTGCAACTAAGGAAGCTCCCGCTAAGGAAACTCCCGTCAAGGAAGAAGTTCCCGCTAAGGAAACTCCCGCTGAGGCATAACCCAATCTTACAAACAAGAGACTCCGGACCGCAATCCGGAGTTATTTTTATCTCTTTACAACCAGACTGTCACGACCTATAGGATTTACACTTCGAAAAAACAGGTAATTTTGCGACCACATGGAAAAAATCAAATCATTTCTTCACAGGAAAAACATTGTCATCTCGGGTAAGCGTTACGGTGTCGATGCCCTTGGGGCAATGGCGTTGGGACTCTTTGCGTCACTGCTCATAGGCACCATCATTTCAACTGTCGGCGAACAATTTAAACTGGATATACTGGTAGAAGTAGGCAATTTCGCAAAGAGCATGGCGGGACCTGCCATGGCGGCGGCAATTGCCTATGCGCTGCAAACTCCCGGCCTTGTACTCTTCTCCATGCTTGCAGTAGGCGCCGCTGCCAACAAACTGGGCGGCGCCGGAGGTCCGTTTGCAGTTTACGTGGTAAGTGTAATAGCATCCGAATTCGGAAAAATGGTATCGAAAGAGACCAAAATAGATATTCTGGTCACACCGCTCGTAACCATTGCCGTAGGTGTAGGACTCTCCTACTGGCTGGCTCCGGGTATAGGTGCGGCTGCCAGCAGTCTGGGTAATGTAATAATGTGGGCCACCACAAAACAGCCGTTTATAATGGGCGTTCTGGTGTCGGTGCTTGTGGGTATGGCGCTGACACTGCCTATCAGTTCGGCTGCTATCTGCGCCGCACTGGGGCTGACGGGATTGGCAGGAGGAGCTGCGCTGGCAGGCTGCTGCGCTCAGATGGTGGGGTTTGCAGTCTTCAGTTTTCGTGAAAACCGATGGAACGGAGTCATATCACAAGGGCTGGGTACCAGCATGTTGCAAATGGGAAACATCGTCAAAAATCCCAAAATATGGATCGTACCGACTTTGGTCTCGGCCATCACCGGTCCAATCGCAACCTGTCTGTTTGCACTTGAAATGAACGGACCTGCAATAGCCTCGGGAATGGGGACCTGCGGTTTGGTAGGACCAATCGGTGTCTATACCGGCTGGCTATCGGAGATAGCCGAAGGTACTCGCACAGCCATAACCGCAATTGACTGGACAGCTCTGTTATCCATCAGCATCGTCCTGCCGACAATACTGACCATGATTTTAGGCTCTTTGATCCGCAAGACCGGCTGGATAAAGCCCGGCGACCTCAAGCTAAGCTAAACTAAACCAAACCTTTAGTAAACCTTGAGCTAAGCGAAACCATGAGTTAAACTAAACCCTAAGTTGAGCTAGACTTCAAGTTTTATGCCGGTTGGTTATCTTAACATTAACAACATAAGTTAAATTAAGTCCTATTTGAATTAGTTACATAAAATCCGGAGGCTTTTGATTTTTGATTTGTCGTTAAGTCAACCATTTTTTTTTACTTCATTCAGACTTAAATACTTAGGCAACGTATGAGTTTTGCGTAAAGGATACAGATGTTTCAGATTCAATTTCACACCAACAACCAAATGGTAGAATTTATCTATTGATGCCACTATCATCCTTTGATAGAGTGGCTTACGGCATGCTTGTCAATTTTCCAAGACACATACTCTTCTATTTCAGTGACTCCCAACTCGTCCGGAGTGCTGAATTTATTTTCTACAATTTTTAGAAAGCTTTTTTTACCGCACATTCGTAATTAAGAATAGAGTTTTTACTATATCTTTATATCAACTTTCTTTCATAATCGGCTAATAAGGTTTCAATTTGCATAGTGTTCTGTTTTTGCACAAAAATAATAAACATCTAAAACAGAAAATGATATACGAATGTTTTATATTTGTTACGTAAATAAGACGTTATGGCACATTTAAAAAGATACAACTGACAGGTAATTAGAATGATAAAAAAACTTAAAAATATTATTTCACTGACATTGGTGTTCATTCTTATGACACCTATGACAATTAAGCTTTTAGACGGACTTTTCCACCATCATTACCACTTTCATTGTACTGCAAAGAATGAGAAACATTTTCATGAACATCACAAAAAATGTCCGATTCTAAATTTTGAACTGTCAATTTTTTCAGTTGAAAAGCACATACAAACTACACAAAAACACTATTACCGTGTAGAACAAAATGATAATTACAATTTTGTATATTGTTGTAATCATTCCAAGTATTCGTTCTTATTACGATCACCACCAATTTTTACAGGTAAAATGATGACATTCAAAATGATGTAATAAACTTATTTGTAAATTTTAAAATCGTAATAAAATGAAGAAAATCGTTTTAATTTTCTTTGTGTTGTTTCTTTTCATAAAAGTAAACGCTCAAAATCAAATAAAAGGCAAAGTAACAGATGTTAATAATGAACCCTTGATAGGTGCATCAGTTTTTTTGCCTGAACTTAATAAAGGAACAATAACTAATCAAGCAGGAGAATATTTGATTAGTAATATTCCAAACGGAAAAATTAAAATTCAATTTTCATTTGTGGGGTATAATACCGAAATGAAAACAATTGACATTACCCAACCTGAAAATAAAGTAAATACTATATTGACAATAGCGATTATTCAGTCGCAGGAAGTAGTGATTACGGGTGGCTATGTCAGTTCTCAACATGAAAATGCTGTAAAAATTGATGTATTAAAAAACAAGGATATTGCTTTATCAGGTACACCTAATTTCATGGAATCATTAACCAAAGTACCGGGCGTTGATATGATAACCAAAGGACAAGGCGTTTCAAAGCCCGTTATACGTGGACTTTCAATGAATGACGTTCTGGTTATGAATAACGGTGTGCGAATTGAAAATTATCAATTCAGTGAAAACCACCCATTAGGTATAGATGACAACGATGTGGAAAGAGTAGAAATTATTAAGGGACCTGCTTCTTTACTTTATGGTTCAGATGCAATTGGTGGAGTTATAAATTTTATAAAAGAAAAACCTGCACCTGTAGGCAAAATACTTGGAGATTACCGTATGCAATTACATTCTAATACACTTGGGATGAATAATAGCATCGGATTGAAAGGAACTTCTAAAAATCTTTTTGCTGGGTTTCGTTTTGGAAATAAAACCCATGCCGATTATTTACAAGGTGGTGGTGATTATGTCCCAAATTCTCGGTTCAACGAAATGACATTCAATGCCAATACGGGATATACAGGAAAGATTGGGACTTTTAAACTCTTCTACGACTATTTTAAACAAGATTTAGGAATGACTGTACCTGCCGTAAATCCGTTGATAACAGAGCAAGGACGGAAAAATAAAATCTGGTTTCAGGATTTGGAGCATCAATTACTTTCATCTCAAAACACGCTTTACTTAAGCAAATTTAGATGGAATATTAATGTGGCTTATCAAAAGGCACTAAGAAAACTTCAAACAACCCTTGATGTTCCTTTTGTTGAAATGAATTTGAATACCATTACCTATGAAACTAAATTATATTTGCCTTCCGACGATAAATCGGAATATATTATTGGATTGCAAGGGATGTTGCAAAATAACAGAAATCTTAATGATCGGGCTTCTCAATTTTTACCTGATGCCAATATCAACAACATCGGTTTGTTAGGATTGGTACAATATACTTTTTTTGAAAAACTAAAATTACAGGGTGGTTTGAGATTCGATATGTATAAAACAGAAACCTTTGCATTAGGAATAGAAGGGACAAGTAATTATCATGCACCGGTAAATAAAGAATTTTCTAGCCTTAATGGGTCAATTGGTGCGACCTATAGTGTGAATAAAAAAACAATGCTTAGAGCTAATTTTGCAAAAGGCTATCGTGTACCCAATTTGTCCGAACTTACGTCAAATGGAATACACGGAAACAGATATGAGATTGGAAATGAAAATTTATCTCCGGAAAATTCGTATGAAACAGATTTAAGTATGCATTATCACGGTGAATTTTTATCCTTTGATTTGGCCGGTTTTTATAATCATATTAATGACTATATTTTCATTTCACCAACTACAGAAACAACATTAGGTGGTGTTGCTATTTATCGTTTTTCGCAAACAAATGCGACTCTTTACGGTGGTGAAGCCGGAATCCATTTCCATCCTAAATCATTACCATGGTTGCATATTGAGGGAACTTATTCCTCAGTAATTGGTAAACAAAAAAATGGTAATTATTTGCCCTTTATACCTGCTCAAAAGTTTCGTTATGAAATAAGAGCAGAACGTGAAACAATTGGATTTTTGAAGAAGCCATCAATCAAACTTTCTGCGCTTACTGCATTAAAACAAAGCAATCCATCTCCATATGAGACAGAAACAAATGGGTATACGCTTGTTAACTTTAGTATCAATACTGACATTCATGTGTTAAGCCAAATTTTAAATTTTGGAATATCTGTAAACAATATTTTCGACACACAATATTTTGACCATCTTTCGACATTACAACCGTTGAATTATTATAATCAAGGAAGAAATATTAGTGTATCTTTGAAAGTTCCATTTGGTATAAAATAAACAGATGGTGTTTTAGCCTCATAAACCGAGCATTTTTTACTTTGCTTATTTTGTGCTCGGTCAAATATGGGGCTAATATACCTTATCCAAATACATATAGAATTGGGGTAAGGATGAATCGAAAGGCTTATGGGCGCAAAGTACCAAAGCTAGATTATGAACAAGTTAAATTTAATTGGGAATAATAGCAAATAGTCTTGTTACGGACACACTGATATCAATAGATATGAATATATTTGCAACAATCAAGGATAGAAATTACACACTTTTTGGGATACTACCAAAAGAGAGGTTTTATTGCCGATGCACCAACGAAATTTGATACATTTGTAATTTTTAAATAATACAGGATAAAGAAGAATGAATTTAATTGATACTGGGATATATAAAGGACTAATTCGGTTTGACAAAAACCGAGATTTTATCACATATATTCATCAAAACAAAGAGCGGAATTACAATAACCCTGAAGAGAAAGTACAAGCAGAAACCTTCTTGACATTAGCTTTAATTTACGGCTATCCCGTTGAAAGAATTAGACAATTTGTTTCCGTTCAAATGGGTTCGGAGACCAAGGAAGCTGATATTGTTGTTTACAATGACGATCAATGCGAAGAAACTTACATTTTAGTCGAGTGCAAAAAAGAAGATTTAACTGACCAACAATTTAATATTGCGGTTGACCAGGCATATAGCTACGCTGTTGCCGAAGATATTGGTTACGATGCCACGGGCAGAAACACCAATAACAACGAGTTAATTGAAATTAGCAAAGAGCTTGCGAAATTTATTGTTCATATTAACGAAACGGAAACAATATGAAACAGCAAAATTCAATTAAGATATTTGAAGACAAGAAGGTTAGAACCTTGTGGGATGCAGAAAAGGAAAAATGGTACTTTTCTATTGTCGATGTAATTGGAATTTTAACTGACAGCCCGAATCCGAGAAAATATTGGAGTGTTTTAAAAACAAGATTAAAAGCAGAAGGAAGTCAGTTGGCTACAAATTGTAGTCAACTGAAAAAAGAAAACCTGCGCGATAACATGACCAATACCGAACTCATTTTAAATATGCTTGCCGAAGCATCTACAAAAGACATTTCTGTCGCAACAAACCCAAAAGATTTTGAAGAAAGCAAAAAAGTAGCAAAACAGGGCGGCAATGTTGCAAAGGTGGCACGAAAAGAACTGGAAGCTAAAACAGGAAAAAGCGTTGTAACTCCTTTAAATGCAAAAAAACTGTTGAACAAAAGAGATACTCCGAAAAAATTAGGACCTAAGAAATAATGGGCAATTACACAATACAATCAACTGCAATAAACAAAAACCGTGTTTTCATTTTGCAAAAAAGTGAATTAGAAAAACGGCTTGACCCATTCTACTATGTTCCTGAATTGTTGGAACTTGAAAAGAAAGTTTTAGCAAAAAAACCAAAAAGGTTACGTGATTATGTTTTAAGCATTTCAAGCGGAGCAACACCCAAAAGAGACGAAGAAGAAAAATACTATTCTGACGAAGAAAATGGTATTCCATTCATACGGGTTCAAAATGTAACAGAGTTTGGACTTGATTTGTCAGATGTTAAATTTATCAATAAGGAAACACACGAAGGCTATTTAAAAAGAAGTCAAATTTATGAAGGAGATTTAATTGTTACAATTACTGGAAGAATAGCAAGTGCGGCTGTTGCCCCTGTCGGGTTTATTGGAAATACAAATCAACATTCAGTTGTGATTAAAACTGAAAGTAAAGAAGTAAGTGAAATATTAGCTGCTTACTTAAATTGTTCAATAGGGCAAAAACTGGCTAATAGATTAGCTACAGGTGGCACACGACCTGCATTAGACTACTCTGCATTATTCTCCATTCTTATTATTGAAGACAAGCGGATTTTAGAAATTACAGGTAACAGGTTTGACCCATTTTATCATCAATCATATTTTATTGAGGTTGAAAAAGCAATCAAGACATCTAAGTTTAATACAGAAATATTGCGTAATCAACTTTCTTTTATTGAAAGCGGTAACAGACCAAAAGGCGGTGCAACAAGAGACGATGAAGGTATTTTAAGTTTAGGTGCCGAACACGTTAATAGTTTTTGCGAAGTTGAAGTCAGAACTGCAAAATATATTCCATTAGAATTTCATCAATCAATTCTTTCAACAGAAACGAAATTAAACGACATACTTTTTGTAAAAGACGGAGCAACAACAGGGAAAGTTGGAATGATTAATAAATCAGAATATGTGAGTCAAAATATAAATGAACACGTTTTCTTACTGCGTCCGATTCCCTCAATAAACGCTTTCTACTTAATCAATTATATAATTTAAGTTTCGCAAGTTCTAAACGGCTAATTTTAGCCGGTAGATATCATATATATGGGCAAGTTCGTCAGACTGGTTAATGATAGCATCATAGACGTCTTCTTCCTCAAGATTGAAGACATTAGCCATTGCTATTACCATTTCGAGAACTGCGCCCCAGATTCTTTCGACGATAGTGAGCTCCATTGCTCCGGAACAGGTTTCCCTAAACAGTGCTCCAATA
>Ga0209201_1001733_pt1 | contig 23904 bp, 24 predicted proteins | sample AD_UKC055_MetaG_FD_184411 | JGI IMG/M metagenome (GOLD analysis project Ga0209201, IMG submission 184411) | Active sludge microbial communities of municipal wastewater-treating anaerobic digesters from USA - AD_UKC055_MetaG (SPAdes) (version 2) | ecosystem: Engineered > Bioreactor > Anaerobic >...
TCGACGCAGGTTGCCGTATCGATGTCAAAAAAGGGTTCAGGCGACTGGTATCTGGGATAGCACGGTTCATCCGGATTGCAGTACCGCCGCCCGTCGTCGCCAACACATTCCGACCCCTGGCAGTCCTCGTTCGTTTCACAGGTGCGGTGACACTCCTTCAAACTGGGAATCTCGATACTCACGCAAACGGTTCCATCCACACATTCCGAGTCATTGTCGCATCTCTCACACAGCTTCTTTGGAACCAGGACTTCCTCGTCAACCACTTCGACGGAATCGCGTGCATCAACACCACCATCATCCCCGTCGACGGCATCGAACACATCAACACCAGCGTCCGCGGATGTCAGGTCTGCAAGGGATGAATCGGGGCCACAGCCGACACAAAACGTGAACAGCCCCCCGACAACAATCAGGCCGACATCCATGACTCTCATAGTTACATCCCTGTCAGGTACCTTGCCTGGGTCAGCATAGTAATTCAATAACGCTCATTCAAGTGCATCTACCCCCTGCTTGACCTTCTTCCATATCCACCAAAGGCAATGCGTTACAGGCGGGACTGCCAATCCGAAGCGAATGCGGAGGATTGAGCTGCCCGCCGACGCGCCGAAGGGCGAATGTAATTCGCCCGTACAGGGCGCAACCGCGTCCAGAGATCGTGCGGGTGATCCGTAAAGGGCGAATGTCATTCGTCCCTACAAGCGATGGCTCATCCAGGCGCGTGCTGGTCTTTGACCGGATGCGGCGATAGAATGCGCGCAGTTTTGATGGCGAGTAGATGAACAGGCGGTACTGCCCCCGGTGCGGGAACAAAGTCGTTCGGAATGGATGCGGACACTGCGGGTTCCGGTTTGACGAGGCGCCGGGCGGGCGTGTGCCGGGCGAGGGCGTGCCGAAGCCCGAAGTGTGGATGGCGGACCAGATGGTCGGTCAGACCATGGCCGGGCAGTTCAGGATTGTGCGGGTGATCGGGCGCGGGGGGATGGGGACGGTTTTTCTGGCCGAACAGATCTCTGTCGGGCGGCAGGTCGCTCTGAAGGTCATCAATCCGGAGCAGGCGGGCGGCAAAGCGGCGGCCAGGCTGGCCATGCAGCGGTTTCGACGCGAGGCCCTGGCCGCCAGCAGGCTTCATCATCCGAACACGGTTCAGGTGTATGACTTCGGCGTCACCCGCGACCGACAGGCCTGGCTGGCGATGGATTACCTGCCCGGTCACACGCTGGCCGACCTGATGCGGGACGGCCCCCTGCCTGCGTGCCGGGTCATCGGAATCGCTCTGCAGGTCTGCTGGAGTCTGGACGAGGCGCATCGATTCGGGATCGTTCACCGCGACCTGAAGCCGGACAACATCATGCTGACGCGCACCGCCGCCGACAAGGAACTGTTGAAGGTGCTGGACTTCGGGATCGCACGCATGACCGCCACGGACGACATGACGACCATAACGGCGACCGGGCTGGTCGTGGGAACTCCGGCCTACATGGCGCCGGAACAGGCTCGCGGCGCCAAAGTCGGGCCCGCGACCGACCTGTACTCCCTGGGCATCATCATGTACCAGGCGCTTGTGGGGGTCCTTCCGTTCACGGCCGCCACGCCGGTCGAATTGATGCGACAGCAGGTGCAGGACATTCCCCCTCCCCTGCCCAGACTGGGGACCCCGGACGGAGTGCCGCCCGCGCTGGCCGGGCTGGTCATGCGCCTGCTTGCCAAGGACCCTCGAAGGCGGCCGGCTTCGGCTCTGGACGTCGCGCGCCAGCTTGAGCAGATCGCCGGCGGCGAGTGCCCGGACGGCGTCGACGCGGACTACGAATGCCAGGACTTCCAGACTTTGACCCCAACGATGGCGGACGAACTGCAGGCCGACCTGGACACGCAGATCGATTCGCTGGCGCCGGCGGGATCGACGACCCGGCGGTGGTTATACGTCATCGCGGCCGCGGCCGCGCTCGTGGTGCTGGGCGGTCTGGTGTGGATACTCACGCACTGAGTGGCTGGATTCACCAGCGTTTTTGATGATCCGGACCGCGTCCCCTGCCCGGCCCGCGCCCTCTTTACCTTGTAATCGACGCGTTTTTGTCCATAATGCTTGCGGACTCCTTCAAGAGGCGGGTCCGGTTTCGATCTCTTTTCCAACTGCGAGGAATTCAATTATGCCAATGGTTTCACTTCGTCAGCTTCTTGATCACGCTGCTGAAAACAACTACGGCGTTGGCGCCTTCAACGTCAACAACATGGAACAGATCCAGGCGATCATGGAGGCGGCCCGCGCGACCGAGTCCCCCGTCATCGTCCAGGCCAGCCGGGGCGCCCGCAAGTACACGAACGACGCCTTCCTGCGCCACTTGATGCTGGCCGCCGTCGAGCTCTACCCCGAGATCCCCGTCGTGCTGCACCAGGACCACGGCAACAGCGTCGAGACCTGCGTCAGCGCAATCGAGAACGGGTTCACGTCCGTGATGATGGACGGCAGCCTCGAAGCGGACGGCAAGAGCCCGGCCAGCTTCGAATACAACGTGCAGGTCACGAAGGCCGTCGTTGCAGCGGCGCATGCGCGCGGCGTCAGCGTCGAAGGCGAACTTGGGGTGCTTGGCAACCTGAAGACCGGCATGGGCGACAAGGAAGACGGTCACGGCGCGGAAGGCAGGCTGAATCACAGCCAGTTGCTGACCGACCCGGAAGAGGCCGCCGAATTTGTTAAGATGACCGGCGTGGACGCGCTGGCGGTCGCGATCGGCACCAGCCACGGCGCCTACAAGTTCACCGAGCGGCCCACGGGCGAGGTCCTGGCGATGGCGCAGATCGAAAAGATCCACGCCCGTCTGCCGAACACCCACCTGGTCATGCACGGCAGTTCATCGGTTCCCCAGGACCTGCAGGACATCATCAACGCCTATGGCGGCAAGATGAAGCAGACCTACGGCGTCCCGGTCGAGGAAATCCAGCGCGGCATCCGCCACGGCGTGCGTAAGATCAACGTGGACACCGACAGCCGCATGGCGATCACCGGCGCCATCCGCAAGGTCTTCGCGGAGACCCCGGAAAAGTTCGACCCGCGCGACTACCTGGCCCCGGCCCGCGATGCCATGAAGCGACTGGTCATGCAGCGCATGGAGCAGTTCGGCCAGGCCGGCAACGCCCCGAAGATCCGCGCGAAATCACTTCAGGAAATGGTCAGCTACTACATCTGAGGCAGGCGATCGGTCTAATCGACGCCACCGCTTTCAAATATGAATTCCCAGTGTGTGTTTCCGGGACCATCGTGGACCTGTGGCTTCTTCTGGATGCCGAGGGCTTCGGTCAGGAACGCGAACACGTCGCCGATGTCGCCGACCGCGCGAAGCTTCAACCAGTGGATGCCGAAACCACGGACATCGCCGGGGCCTCCGGTGCCGGCCGACACTCGGGTAACCTCGCCCAGGATCGAAACGGCATAGTCGCGACCGCCTGGATAGCGGAACAGAATGGTAACGCGACTACCCTTCTGGGGCAGGAACGTCGAACTGATAAAGGCCCCGGTTGTGCTGATGTCGGTCGCGGTTCCCTGATTCTCGTCACCATCCGAGAAGATTCTGACCATATTCAGGTGACTGCCACGCCTGGATCTGCGACGGTCGCCCGGGATGCCACCCTCGGCACGGATGACCGGTGTGACCCGCTTTGCCGCTGCCTGCAGTTCGCGCTTCGGATTGGGTTCGGTGGGCTCGTCGCGACTGTCCGGCTGTATGACGGGCACGTCGGGCGAAACGCCATCTCGATTGAACGGAGCCGCATGCTCGGGCAACGTCGGCCGCGCATGGTAAATGTCCGGGATTGCTCGTCTTTGCCCGCGCCCGGCCGCTGGTTTTCTATCGAATGATTTGGACATGAACCTCCTGAACTGTTCGGTGTCTGCCGGTCGCATGACCGGATTCAACGCCAGCGCGTGTTCGAAGAACTGACGCGCGCCCGGCGGATAATCCACATTTGGATTGGCATCTTCAAGTTTCAGAGGCGAAACTCTTGTTTTTTTCACGCCCAGCTCGAGGGCGGTCTTTCCACGGACAGGCAGGGTGCCGGTCAGCATCTCGAACATCACGACCGCAACCGAGTACAGATCCGACCTTTCATCCAGTTCGTGCCCCAGCACCTGCTCGGGGCTCATGTAGGCCGGAGTCCCGAAGACTATCCCGGGCAGCGTGCGACAATCGTCCAGGTTGCCCGCCATCAGTTTCGCCAGTCCGAAATCAAGGACCTTCGCGAACATGCGGCCGTTGGAAAGCTCGCGCAGAAAGATGTTGTCGGGCTTCAAGTCGCGATGAAGCAGGCCGGACTGATGCGCTTCGGCCAGGGAATCCAGCACCTGATCAATGATTTCCTGGACAAGATCCGAGCCGAACGGCCCACGCTGCTTCATCCAGTGTGACAGAGGCTTTCCTTCCAGCAGTTCCATCACCAGGAAGAGTTCCCCGTCAGCCTCGCCGAAATCGTAAACGCTGATGGTGTGCGGGTCGCGCAGGCGACTGACGGCGGCGGCCTCATGGCGGAAACGTTCGCGGGCGCTGGCGCAGTCGTTCTCGGGGGCCAGGACCTTGATGGCGACGTTTCGATCCATCGACCTCTGACGGGCCAGATACACGATCCCCATCCCGCCCCGGCCGATTTCGCGAATCAATTCGAAACGCCCCGCGATAACCCGTTTCGAACCACCCTCTGCGGGCGTCGCGTTGGACGAACCGGCGGACAGGCCATCGATTAATGAGGATAATCCCTTCAGCTCAAACGGCATTCATACCTTCCGTTTCAGGCCACGAAACGAATCCTCGACGCACCAATCGACGATTTTGGGGTTGTTTACAACGACGGTATCAGCAGGTCAATAACCTGAGTGTGCCAGTCCAGTAAATTGAACAGGTTTGATGGTCGTCGAGGTCAAGTCAACCTGGGTTCCAGGTTCAGCCGCCATGTCCGATAAATCTGGCCAGTTCGGCCGCGGAGACCCCGAAACGGCGTCCAATCGCGGCGTCCAGCGCGCGTGCGTCCACGGAATCCCGGCCGCCGAGATCCGCGCACCGCAGAACCGTTTCCAGATCGTCTTTCTGCCGGTCGTCGCCGCACCACGATCCCATCCGGCAGTCCCGGTAGGTCGTGGTGATCCAGTCGACGATATCCCCGGCCAGCCGATCGGCGCTGCCGGTCGGCGTTGGCAGCGAGATCGGGTCGGGGGCAAGGCCGATCGCCGGGTCGGAATGCTGATGCTCGATGTCGGTACTGACGAGCCGGTCCTCGAAATCCCTGGACGCGGCGCATCCCTGACCGTCGTCAAAACCGACGCGGTACTGCCACATCAACGTCTGACGCCATTCAACGGCGTCCAGCATCACCGTTCTTGGTTCCAGGCGAACCTTGTCCACCGGCCGCTGCGATTTGTTGCAGGTGCGGGTCGTCCGCCTGACCGTCTTCCGGATGCCTCCCTCGACAACCGTCTGGACCTTCACTTCCTCGACCCAGATGCAATATTCCTCCATCTCGGCATAAGGGACCTGCATCGCGTACTCGAATGGATGTTTCACGTCGGTCTGCGTGGTGGTCACGACCGAGTTCCCCGACAACACGACCGACAGCGCGCCCGCGCCGCCCGCCTGAACCAGCGGGCCTTCGCGCAGCGAGGTCTCGACCCCGGCCCTCAGCGCCGTCGGATCCACGAATCCGCGCACGTCGCCGGAAACGTCGAGCGTCCCGATCGGATGGAGCAACAGCGCGACCACACCGCCATCGGGCCCCGTCGGGGTACCAGCGGTCACGTCCGCCGCGGTGCCCAGGCCGAATCCCGCGCACACACCGTCGGCGATGTGGCGGATGCCCGGCTTCTGGACGGCCTCGTCACGCAACTGAGCGCACAGGGCCGCGCCGGCCGAATCGACCTCGCCAGCCAGGGCGCGGAAGCGGGCCGCCCCTGACGGCTCAAAACGCAGCACGTCCTCGAATTCCATCAGGGCAGTCCAGGCCAGGACTGGGAAACCGGCCTGAATGAACCCCCTGACGCGCGCCTGCAACTTGTCCGCGAATGCCTGTGTCTCGCGAAGCTGGATAACGGCCAGCCTGCCCGACGGCTCGACGCCGGCCGCCCGCTCGAACTCGATGACCTGGCGCAAAGCCTGGCCCGCCGCCGGGAAGTCGTCGGCGAAATTGGCGGCAACCACGGCATCAAGCAGCTTTTCCAGATGATCATCCGAAGCGGAAACCGATGTGGCCGGGAATGTAAGCAGCAAGAAGATGGGAACGGCGCGAGCCAGTGAATTGCGCAAACCAACCCCCAAAATCGGCCCGCACCTGGACGCCTGGAAGATCAGCGCCCCGAGGCCACGTCATCCGGATGCTTCACCGCGACTGCCACGGGCACGTACTGGATGGCACCGGTCGGGCAGAAGGCCACGCAACGCGGGCTGCCACCGCACAGGTCACACTTGGCGACCTTCGGCAGAGCCGGCTCGGCGACCACGTTGCCGAACGGGCACGCAGCAACGCACATGTGACAATTCACGCATTTTTCGTCATCCACTTCAAGCGCGCCGGTATCGACGTTCCACTTGATGGCGCCGACGGGACATGCCGCGGCGCATGCAGCGTTTCCGCACTGCAGGCAGACGATTGGCGTGCCGGCTTCCAGTCCACACTTATAAACCCTGATCCTGCTGACGCCTGGGGCGCCATCCCTGCCGTGTGCAAAGGCGCACGCCAGTTCGCACTTCCCGCACGCGACGCACAACTCCGGAACAACCCTGAACATCATGTCCATCACTAAACCTCGACAGGTGCCCTTGTCAGCAGCCCATTAGTTTGCCGGCCTTTTCAACCAGTGCGCGACGCTTGCACTCGTCGCACAGCTTGAAGGCGTCCGCGTTGACACCCTTCCTGGCGGCCCCCCAGTCAGCCTGATCCTGCGTGATCACGGGAACGCCGCAACCTTCGCAATGAACCCACGCGACCTGGTAAGTCCGCACCGACTCGTCCACCTCGACCGCGCTGATGGCGCTCTTGGGGCACGCGAAACACGCGCCGCACGCCATGCACTTCGCCGGGTCGATCGAATGCTTTTCCTTGGGATTGCCGGACACCGCACGGTACGTGCAGACCTTGAAACAGCGGTGGCAGCCGATGCACAGTTCCTGGTTCACCTGATAAACAGTTACCGTCTTGTTGCTCATAATCAAACCGCCTTCTGCGAACGGCCGACTTCAAGGCCACGCCTGAAACACGTGAGGTTGACGTCGATCAACGCCGGCTTCTTCGCGAACGTGTCACGGATCAGGTCCTCGACCTTGTCGACCGGCACAACGTCGGTCGCGCCGACGAAGGTGCCGAGCACAACCATGTTGGCACCCTTGGGATTGCCAAGCTCGTTGCAGATCTCGTTGGCCGCCACGTTCACGACCTTGACGTCCGATCGGACGACCGGACGATTGATCAGGGACGTGTTGACCAGCAGAACGCCACCCTTGGCAACGACGGGCTCAAACTTGTCCAGCGAAGGCAGGTTCATCGCGACCACCGACCACGGCGTGGCCACGACAGGCGAACCAACCGCCTCATCCGACACGACAACCGTGCAGTTGGCGGTGCCGCCACGCATCTCGGGACCGTAGGACGGCAGCCAGCAAACTTCCTTGCCGCTGGCGAGGCCCGCATACGCAATCATCTTGCCGATCAGCAGGACACCCTGACCGCCGAATCCGGCGAATATCATCTCGTGCTGCATCTGAGTGCCTCCGTTTACAGCGCGCACAGCGGCGCTGGAGCCCTGTCAATACCCTCGTCCGGCGTCTTGAAAACGCCCAGCGGGTAGTACGGCATCATGTTCTTCTCAAGCCAGGTCAGCGCCTCGGCCGGGGGCATTCCCCAGTTCGTCGGGCAGGTCGAGAGGATCTCGACCATGCTGAAGCAGCGCCCTTCCTTCTGATTCAGGAAAGCCTCGCGAAGAAGCTGCTTGGTCTGAATCGCCTGCGCCGGACGAACGACGGTGCCGCGCGCGACAAACGCCGGCGTGTGCAGCGTGGAGATCAGTTCGACCATCCTGATCGGGAAGCCCGCCAGTGCAGTCTCGCGTCCGCGCGGCGACGTGGTGGTTACCTGTCCGGGCATCGTGGTCGGAGCCATCTGGCCGCCCGTCATGCCGTAGATCGCGTTGTTCACGAACACGACCGTGATCTTCTCGCCGCGGTTCGCCGCGTGGACGATCTCGGCCATGCCGATCGACGCCAGATCGCCGTCGCCCTGATAGGTGTAGACCATCAGGTCGGGACGCGCGCGCTTGATGCCGGTCGCGACTGCCGGGGCTCGGCCGTGGCTGGCCTCCTGGAAGTCGGTCGAGAAATAGTTGTACGCCAGAACGGCGCAACCGACCGGGGAGACGCCGACGGTGCGTTCCTTCACGCCAAGCTCATCAAGCACTTCGGCGATCAGTCTGTGAATGATCCCGTGGGTGCATCCGGGGCAGTAGTGCGTTGTCGCGTCGGTCAATCCCTGCGGGTAGTTAAAAGCGTTGTTGTCCTTCATCTGGAGGCCTCCTTCGCGGCGAGCTGCGCCAGAATCGCCTCGCGCGCCTCGTCCGGCGTGACCAGGTTTCCACCGGTCCTTCCATGGAAGGCAAGCGGGAACTCCCTGCCGACTGCGAGCCGGACATCCTCGATCATCTGACCGGTGGACAGTTCCACGACCAACGCCCTGCCCGCCTTCCGTGCCGCCGCACCGATCACGTCGGTCGGGAACGGGAACAGGGAAATCGGCCGCACCAGTGCGACCTTTCTGCCCTCGGCGCGAAGCTGCCTGATCGCGCTGAGGCACACGCGGGCCACTGACCCGTATGCCACGACCAGCAGTTCGTAGTCCTCGTCCGTGAAGTACTCGGCGTAGCGAACTTCGTTCTTCGCCATGTCAGCGTACTTAGCGGTCAGCTTCTCGTTGTGGTGTTCCAGCAGCGTCGGGTCGAGGAACAGCGAGTTGACGACCGCGCGCGGCCTGCCCTGGCCATTCCAGCCGGTGGTCGCCCAGTCCTTGGGCTGCAGCGGCTTGCACGGCTTGCGATCTTCCTTGAACTCGACCGGTTCCATCATCTGACCGATCAATCCATCCGCCAGGATCACGACCGGGTTTCTGTAGTAATCGGCCAGGTCGAACGCGTCCTGAATCAGATCAGCCGCTTCCTGGATAGAGGACGGCGCCAGAACCAGCAGCCTGTAATCTCCGTGGCCGCCGCCCTTGGTCGCCTGGAAATAATCGGCCTGGGACGGCAGGATGCCGCCAAGTCCGGGACCAGCGCGCATGATATTCACGAGTACGACCGGCAGTTCTGAACCGGCCATGTACGAAACGGCTTCCTGCATCAGGCTGATGCCCGGTGACGACGACGAGGTGAATACGCGCTCGCCCGCGCCGGACGCGCCATACAGCATGTTGGACGCGGCCACTTCACTCTCGGCCTGGACAAAGGTGCCACCCACCTGCGGCAGACGGCGCGACATGTACTCCGGGATCTCGTTCTGTGGGGTGATCGGGTACCCGAAGAACAGCTTGCAGTTCGCACGGATGGCTGCTTCGCCGATCGCCTCGCATCCTTTCATCAATTTTCTGGCCATTGACAACCCCTGCGGTCCGCCCGCGGACCTTTCACGATTTACGACCTGGCGTTCAGTACCTGAAATAGTGGTACATCGTGCCGTTGACCTTCAGGTTCAACGCCACGTCCGGACACGTGATACAGCACAGCCGGCATCCGATGCACTTCGTCGGCTCGGCGAGCTTCACAAAGAAGTATCCCTTGCCGTTCATCTCGGTGCCGATGGCCAGAACCCCCTGCGGGCAGGCCTTCACGCACAACTCGCAGCCTTTGCAGCGCTCTTTGTTCACATCAATCCTGGGCATGACTTATCCTTCCTCGTCCGGCAACGGCGCCGGAACAAACAACGGACCGATTTTCCTTACCCCGTAGCGACCTTCGTCGGCCGCAAAATCAGTGAGGATCACCCGCGATATTGGGAATATCCCGCAGTCGAACTCATCGGCCTTGAACTGATTCATTATCATGGATGGCACACAGACCGCCATCACTTTCGCGCCCAAAACGCGAGCGGTCTCGACTGCCATGACATATCCGTCGCGAACCACGTCCGGCGTTGTCAGGTGCATCACGTGCGTATTTGCAATCACACCGGAGACGCGCAGCCTGGCGTTTCCCTCGATGGCGCGGACCATCGCGATGGCAGCTTCCGGATCAGGAGTCAGCGGACGCCGGAAGTTCAACACCGCCGCGACCTCGACTTCGTCGGGCCGGACCACGTCCGCCAGGGATCCCAGAACCTTCGCGCCGACCTCGTCGCCGCCGAGATCCATTATCACACGGGGGTCGGGCGCGGCACACAACGCCCGCACGCGCGGAATGATGATGGGAAGATCGGCGTAGTAGTTCTCACCGGAGGGCGCGACCAGATCGACGCCGGCAGCGGCCAGTTCGGCGCGCGCGGACCGGGAACGGAAATACGGCTTGACTACATCGAGGTCGACCAGAGAGACCGGCTGGCCCTGAGTGGCAAGACTCATCGCGTAATTGACCGCGATCTCGCTCTTTCCGCTGCCGAAATGACCCGCAAGAATCGAAATGCGCCTGCGAAACATCGGACACCTGATTACCGGCCTTTGCCGCCGCTAGGTTATTGTCCGGCCGCACGCGCGTCAAGGACAATCGGGCATTCGACGATGTTTCCCTGTGATATCTTTAAACTATTTCAATATTTGTTATAATGGCGCCGCTCCGGGGGCTGGACTCCCGCACTATCTGAATGGACGGGCGAACCGATTTGACGGATTCAGACATGTTCGACAAGGCTCAGGCACCGGTCGAAATGGTACATTGTCATGCCCTGCCCCGGCCCATCTCCAGTTCACGCGTGGCAAAACTGATCCTGTTGGCGATCTCCGTCTTCCTGGTCGCGTCGGCTTGCTCCACGCGATCCCCTGAATCTACGGTGGCCCCGCGAAGGCCCGCCACGATTTCGGTTCCGCGCGCGATGTGCCTGCCGGGCACGGCGCAGCCATCGATCATTCGAATCGGTCTTCCCGAGTCGATCTCGGGTTCATACAGACAGGACGCGCCAGTGCTGCCCAGGCTTCAGACATGGCTTTCCACCAGGGTCGGGGCGCCGGTCGAGTTCGTACCGATCAGGGACTACAACGAGTTCACTTCCGGACTGGCCAATGGAACCCTGGCGGGGGCAATGATCCCACCGGCCGAGTTCGTGCAGGCTCGCAGCCAGATCCCTTGTCTGCGGTTGGTCGCGGCTACGGTCTACGGCACCTCGACCTTCTACGGAACCAATTTGATCGTGCACCGCGACTCGAGCATTAAGTCCACGGCGGCGCTGCACGGAACGCGGATCGCGTTTTCATCACCCAGGTCCGCATCCGGATACATCTACGCGGCGGACTACCTTGCCAGACATGGAATGCTGCCATGGCGGGACTACGAGCCGGTGTTCACCGGAGGTCATCGGGAGACGATTCAGGCCGTTCAGAGCAGAAGCGTCGACGCCGGCGCGACGTTCACGGACGCACTCAGACTGGCGGGACTGGCCGGGGTCGACCTTTCAGATCTCAGCATCCTGGCCGTGGCCGGCGAAATTCCGTCCGAACCCCTGGTCGTGTCCGGCGACCTGACCCCCGAACTGGCCCGGCGAATCGGCACGGCGTTCCTTGAGATCGATGAGGGAACCCCCGAGGAGCGTTCGCTGCTCGGGCCGGAAGACCTGATGTCGGGATGGGTCGAAACCGACGATTCGGTGTACACGGCGATCGAGGATGTGATTGCGTCGGTACAGGCGCTGACTGCCCAGGAGGGGACCAGATGACTTTCCGGGCAAAGGTGATCCTGACCACCGTCCTGATGATATCGGGATCGTTCGCCGCGTCGTCCATTCTGATGGTGACCGGGTTCTATCGAAGCCTGATTCAGGAATCCGAACTGCGCGCCGTGGCACTGGTGGACGGCGTCGCGCAAATGGCCAGAAACGACCTGGCGGCCCGGTCGCTCCAGGGGATCGACGAGGCGCTATCGTCCCTTCGCGGTGAGCAGGAGGGTAACATCGGCCTGGTCTTCGCCGTGGTTCTGGACGCGCACGGACGCATCATCACGCGCGAGGTTGCCGACGGTTACGACTACATCAGCGAACACGAGTTCATCACGCGCGCCGGGGCCGCCGAAATCCCCCTGCGGAACCGTATGGATTTCGGTGGACACGAAATCCTTCTGGTCAGTAAACCGGTAAAGACCGCTGTCAAGGATCTGCCGGGTATCCGCTGGGGAACGGTGATCGGCGGCATGGACATCGGCCGTGTCAGGGCGTCCATCATGCCGCTGATCATGCGATCGGTGATCGTTTCGGTCATCTTTCTGGCGGGCTTCCTGACAGTCATGATCCTGCTGGTCCGGCGCGGATTGATCCTGCCGGTGAAACGTCTGGCGAAGGCGGCGGAAAGCTTCGCCACGGGCGACCTGCGCTGCCGCGCCGCGATCACCAGCTATGACGAGATCGGGCAACTCGCGGCCACCTTCAACGACATGGCTGACGAGATACAGGTGCAGACGGAACACCTGGAAGAGACCGTGAAGGCGCGAACCTGGGAACTGGAGAAGGCGAACTCGCGCCTGCAGGAACTGGCTGCCACGGACGAATTGACCGGCCTTGGAAACAGGCGGACGTTCCAGACGTCGTTGAAACGCGAGATCCGGCGCAGCCAGCGTGACTTCTCGTGTTTCAGCCTGCTGATGCTGGACGTGGACCACTTCAAGCACTACAACGACACGCACGGCCATCCCGCGGGCGACGCGGTTCTGGCGAAGCTTGGCGAGATCATCCGAAACCGCCTGCGCGTGACCGATATTCCATGCCGATACGGTGGCGAGGAGTTCGCCATGCTGCTGATCACCACGGATCGCGCCGGGGCCATCGAGATAGCGGAATCGATCCGGAACAGGGTCGAGGAAGACGATTTTTACGGAGAAGGACAGCAGCCCCAGGGCAAGCTGACCGTGTCGATAGGCGTTGCCACATATCCCGATGACGCCAAGGACGCCGAGTTGCTGGTGGACGCGGCGGACATCGCGATGTACGCGGCCAAAAACCAGGGTCGGAATCAGGTGGTGGCGTTCTCACCCGAGATGTCGGCCAAGTTCCTGCCCGTGTTCAAATCTCACGTCCGGTAAGCAGGCGGTAAGCCTCGACATAACGCTTCGATGTGTTCTGAACGACCTCGTCGGGAAGGTTCGGAACCGGGGGTTCCTTGTTCCAGCCGATGCCAAGCAGGTAATCGCGGACATACTGCTTGTCGAAGGAAGGCTGCGCCCTGCCCGGCTGCCAGGTGGCGGCGGGCCAGAAGCGGCTTGAATCCGGGGTCAACACCTCGTCGCAGACGATCAACTCGCCATCGATGAATCCGAATTCGAACTTGGTGTCGGCGATGATGATGCCCCGGGTCAACGCGTAGTCCGCCGCGGTCGTGTAAAGCATCAGGGCCGCGTCGCGGATCCTGGTCGCGGTATCCGCGCCGACAAGCTGGACGGCCTGCTCGAAGCTGATGTTTTCGTCGTGGCCGGACTCGGCCTTGGTCGACGGCGTGAAGATCGGGTGCGGCAGGCGGCTGGATTCCTGAAGACCGGCCGGCAGCGCGATGCCGCAGACGGTTCCGGTTCGGCGGTAGTCATTCAGGCCGGAACCGGACAGGTACCCGCGCACGATGCACTCGACCGGCACCATCCTGGCTTTACGCGCCAGGGTGAAACGGCCTTCCAGAACGTCGGCGTGTTTGTGCAGCGACGCCGGCAGGTCGGCCACATCGGTCGACACCATGTGATTGCCGATCTTCCCGGCGGTCATCTCGAACCAGAAGCGGGACATCAGGTTCAGAACGCGGCCCTTCTGCGGGATGGGCTGCGGAAGTATGTGATCAAACGCGGACAGGCGGTCGGTGACGACGATCAGAAGGTTTTCGCCCAGATCGTAGATGTCGCGTACCTTGCCTTTCGAAATCAAAGGAAATTCGGAAAATGCGGTCTGGATGACGGGCGCGCCCATGAAATCCTCCGGCTTTGGATGGCTGCCGTCCCTCTGACGGCGGCTGGCCGGATTTTACACCACGTTTGCGCTGTCAAAAGGCAAATCTTCGCGCCTTCGCGTAGGGGCGAATGACAATTCGCCCTTTCCCAACGGCGAATGTAATTCGCCGCAACAGTTAATCGCACCAGCCGACGTTGTCCCTGATGACATGAGTGGCGCTGCCCGAGGTCAGGTCCAGTTCACCTTCCCACACGATCTCCTCGGGCTCATCGTCGTCGGACACGTCCAGGACCACGCGCAGCGAAATCCGATCCCCCTCGACCCCGGGAATGTCCACCGCGAAATCGAACAGGCACATGCAACTGCACCTTGCGCCCCCGAACAATCCCACTGGTTCGTCCGACTCGTAAACGACATACACGCTGTCTTCCAGGCGCACATCGATGTCGTGCTCGCCGCAACAGTTCAGCCACACGCCGCGGTTAACAAAATGCACCAGTTCGGGGTCATCCTGGTCAACGGTCACGGTAACGGACAGGTCCGCACAGTCCGGATTGTCGTCGAGTGCTCTGGTCACCGTTTCAAACCCGCCGCACTCGCTGATCTCGGGATTGATTCCAATGCCGCAGCCAATGCCGGCCGTCAGAAGCGCCGCCATGGCCAGCAAGGGCAACCCGCCAACGATTAGTCGACTCATGTATATTCACCAGTTGATGACGCCGACATTGTACGATTATCGGGACCGCCCGGCCAGCCAACCAGGCACCCCGGATGGCGCGGACAAGGGCATCCGCCTCATGTGTGAACTGGAATTCAACTTATCCGCTTCAGCGTCCCGGTTTTCCTCTTGCGTTAACCGAACCTTTACGATTAGTATCTGTCGGATTGTCCTTGAGCCGGTTTATCCGGGGTTTGACGCGAGGAAAACAGATGACCAGGAAAGTGGCCTTCCTATTCGTGGCCGTGATGCTTATTGCCCCTTCGGCGATGGCTCGCGAGGGTGACACCAACATCGGCTTCCAGGGCCAGTACATCGCCTACGGCAACGAAAGATCGGATGGCGGCACCAGGCGCCTTCAGGTTCCGACCGGTGGAATTATCATGTTCGCCGAATACTCCGTGCTGGATTACATCGCCCTGGGCGGTCAGATCGAGTACGGCAACGCCTACATGGCAGCCAGCCCGAACGATCCCTACGGCAGTTCGATGCGGAACTTCATGGGATTCTCGGGTTCGTTCCGCGCCGGCTATCCTTTCCTGAAGGACAAGAACCTTGACGTGTACATCAGACTGAACGCCGGCTACGGAATCTACGGTCTCAGCCAGTCGGAAATCGAGCACGGCTGGGTCGCGCGCGCGATGCCTGGCGTGATGTACGCGACGGCATCCGGATTCACCGTGTTCGCGGAGATCGGCTGGGCCGGCGGTGGTTTCATCGACGCGACTGACTCCCACCACATGCTCAGCGGCCTCGCCATGGACTTCGGTATCGGTTGGAAGTTCTGATTCCAATCGCATCCTGGTGACGGCGCCTCACGCCAAGACGACAAAATCCGGCATTAAACGAACGACCTGGGGGACGGTCAAATGACCAACGTCAGAAACTTCAGTATCATCGCCCACATAGACCACGGCAAGTCCACGCTCGCCGACCGTTTGATCCAGCACTGCGGGCTGGTCAGCGACCGCGAGTTCCGGGATCAGCTTCTGGACAACCTGGATATCGAGCGCGAGCGCGGCATCACCATCAAAAGCCAGACCGCGCGCCTGCCGTTCACGGCTGCGGACGGCGTTCAGTATGCGCTGAACCTGATCGACACACCCGGTCACGTGGACTTTTCATACGAGGTGTCACGCGCGCTGAAGTCCTGCGAGGGCGTGCTGCTGCTGGTTGACGCGGCCCAGGGCGTTCAGGCACAGACCGTCGCCAACATGTTCCTGGCCATGGAACACAACCTGGAAATCATCCCGGTCATCAACAAGATCGACCTGCCGTCTGCCGATATCGAAATGTGTCTGGAACAGATCGACAAGGAACTCGGGCTTTTCCCCGAGGACACCTTGATGGTCTCGGCCAAGACCGGTCAGGGTATCCCCGAACTGCTGCAGGCCGTGGTCGAGCGCATCCCGCCCGCCAAGGGTTCGCCCGACGTGCCGCTTCAGGCGCTCATCTTCGACGCCTTCTACGACTCGTTCCGCGGCGCCGTGGCAAGCGTCAGGGTATTCAACGGTTCGGTGAAGGCCGGCGACACCGCCAAGATGATGTCCACGGGCGCGGTTCACCGCATCGAGGAAGTCGGCATCTACAACGTCAACCGCACGCCGGCAAAGCAACTGGTCGCGGGTGACGTCGGTTACATCATCGCCGGCGTCAAGACGGTCGCGGACACCCGAATCGGCGACACCATCACGGTTGATGACAATCCGGCCGCCGAACCGCTCGAGGAGTTCAGGGAATCGAAGCCGGTAGTGTTCTCGTCTCTTTACCCGGTGTCGACCGACGACTACGTGGAACTGGCCGACGCGCTTGAGCGTTACAAGTTGAACGATGCCGCGCTTGTGTACACCAAGGACACCTCGGCGGCCCTGGGCCAGGGTTTCCGCGCGGGATTCCTGGGCCTGCTGCACCTTGAAATCGTCCAGGAACGTCTGGAACGCGAATACAACCAGTCCTTGATTCTGACCGCGCCCAGCGTCGAGTACCACTTCTTCCTGGAAGACGGCTCGATGGTGGTCGTGGACAACCCGGCGCACTATCCGGACCCGGTCATCATCCGACGGGGCGAGGAGCCTTACATCCGCGCTTCGATCATGATTCCCGATCGTTACATGGGCGCGGTGATGAAGCTGTGCCTTGACAGACGCGGGGTAAACAGCGAACTGGGCTACCCCGCGCCGGGCAGGCTCGAGATGCGTTTCGACATGCCGCTGGGCGAGGTCATCTTCGACTTCTACGACAGGCTGAAGTCGGTCACTCAGGGATACGGCAGTTTCGACTACGAAATGCTGGACTACCGGCCCGCCGACCTGGTGAAGCTTGACATCCTGGTCAACGGCGAGGTTGTCGACGCGCTGTCGATGATCGTGTTCCGCGACAACGCGCGCGCCCGCGCGGTGCAGGCTTGCGAGCGGCTGCGGGAGGAAATCCCGCGCCAGATGTTCAAGGTCCCGATTCAGGGCGCCATCGGCGGAAAGATAATCGCCCGCGAGACGATCCAGCCCTTCCGCAAGGACGTGACCGCGAAGTGCTACGGCGGCGATATCAGCAGAAAGCGCAAGCTGCTTGAAAAGCAGAAGGAAGGAAAGCGCAAGATGAAGATTGTCGGCGACGTCGAGATCCCGCAGAAGGCGTTCATCGCGGTTCTGAAGACGAAGGACGACTGACGTTTCGATGGCCGCCCCCGCCCTCTCCATCCGGAGGTAACAACATGCCCGAGTCATCTGGTCTGTATGTGCACATTCCCTTCTGCCGAACGAAATGTCCGTACTGCTCGTTCGATTCCACGCCGGACGGCGAGGCGCTGATCGACGACTACATCGAGGCGGTCTGCGACGAGATAGCGGCGCGACCGAAGGGATTCGCGGGCTTCGACACGGTGTATTTCGGCGGTGGCACGCCGGGAATGCTGACTGACGACCAGATGATGCGCCTGGTCGACGCCATAAGGGGCGAACTGGCCGTCGAGCCGGACGCGGAATGGACCGTCGAGGTCAACCCGGGTGACATCGGAGCCGAGAAGGCGCGGTTCCTGGTCAAAAAGGCGGGATTCAACCGCGTCAGCATCGGGGTACAGAGCTTCGAACAGAACGAACTGGAATTCCTGGGGCGGCGGCACGACGTTCAGGACGCGCTCGACGCGGTGGAAGACTTCCGCATGGTCGGAGTCCCGTTCGGGCTGGACCTGATCCAGGGGCTGCCGGGCCAGTCGGTCGAGGCGCGCATGCGCTCGCTGCAGAAGGCGGTCGCGCAGAAGCCGGCGCACATCTCGGTTTACGAACTGACGATCGACGAGGGCAGCGAGTTCTTCAAGATGGGGGACAAACTGCCCAGGGCGACGCAGGACGCGGTGGCGGATGGTTTTGTGGCAACGTCCAGGTACCTGCGTTCGCGGGGATTCATTCACTACGAGGTTTCGAACTACAGCGCCGGGGACCTGTCGAACGCGTCGCGGCACAACCGGCGGTACTGGGAATCAAGGCCGTGGCTGGGTGTCGGGGCGTCGGCCCATTCGTTTGACGGCGCGAGTCGCTGGTGGAACGTCCGAGGCGCTGCGGCCTACATACAGGCGGCGCAGGCCGGAAACACGACGGTAGCCGGCCGCGAGACGCTTACTCCGGAACAGAAACGGCTGGAACGGGTCGCCCTCGGCTTCAGGTGGATGGGCGGCGTCGCCCGCGAAGACCTGCTGGCCGATGGGCTGGACGGCCTGCTGCAGCGCCTTGCCCGCGAGAAGCTGATCATCGTCCGCGAAGACCGCGTCCACTCCACCCCCGAAGGTTTCCTGGTCGCCGACGGCCTGGCGCGCGTCCTTTCCGGTTCCATGCCCGTGTAGGGGCGAATTACATTCGCCCATGGCGAAGGTGGTCCGCCGTTGGCGTAGACGGTACCCTGAACCCTGCCCTCGTAGGGGCGAATTACATTCGCCCATAGCGAAGGAGGTCCGCCCATTCTGAGCCCAGGGCGCCAGCCCTGGGCTCACGATCCCCACATGACGTAACTGTTAGAAACCAGACCGGCGAAAACAATTTTCCTTCACAAGACCGCATTTCTAACAAAATTTCGCAATAAACGTCGATTTGTAATAGCATTTCTTACCTCGTAACAGAATTTCGGGGAAAACATGGTTTTACAGAGTCCGGACTTCAGACCCGCGGGATACGCGTTCCTGATTGAGCATTTCAATCTGAAAGTCATTCCGAACTGGCATGCCTCCCGGGTCGCTGCGACCGGAACCACGCGGTCAAGGATCGAAGATGGGCTGGTCGAATCGACTTATCCGTCCTCATACTGGCCCGGCGATCAGATTCAGGATCACCTTGAATTCGCCCTGAAATACGATGGATTCAACCCGGGCATTCTGGCCGCGATCTTCCAGGTCATCGATCCGATTGTGATCGCTTCGTGGGTTTCTTCCCGGCCGACCGGCAGGAATGCCCGCAGGGCCTGGTTCATGTTCGAATTCATCACCGGGAAAAAGCTTCCGCTGCCCGACGTGAAAACAGGGAACTACGTGAATCTGCTTGATCCGGACGACTACTACACGTCATCGCCCGGCCGCCGCAGTCCGCGACACAGGATCATCGACAACCAACTCGGTGTGCCAGCGTTCAGCCCGGTCGTACGCCGCACAGAAAGACTGCGTGAAATGGAGGCAATGGACCTGAGTCAGCGGTGTGCGAAGATCGTCACAGCGTATCCACCCGAATTGATGCGGCGGGCTCTTGCCTATCTGTACAGCAGGGAAACGAAGTCATCATTTCAAATCGAACATATCCGGGTCGACTCTTCCAGAACCGAAAAATTCATTTTCCTTCTTGAGCACGCCGGGCTTCAGGACTTCGTCACCGAAGATTCCCTGCTGGCGATTCAGAACGCGATCGTCGACGGGCGCTTCAAAGCCGATCGTTACCGAGCCAACCAGAACTATGTGGGCCAGACCATATCCCCGGGCCGTGAGCGCGTCCATTACGTTTCCCCGATACCCGCCGACCTGCCCGGGCTGATGTCGGGATTCATGGATGCACACCAGACGATGAAGCACGGTTCGGTCGCGGCGGTGATCCACGCGGCCGTGATTTCTTACGGATTCGTTTTCCTGCACCCTTTTGAGGATGGGAATGGCCGAATCCACCGCTTCCTGATACACAACATCCTTTCGATACGCGGGGCGGTTCCCAAGGGGCTGATGTTCCCGGTTTCAGCATCGATGCTGAAGCATCCGGATTTGTACGACCGCGCGCTGGAGGCGTTTTCGGGACCTCTGATGCAGAATGTGGACTATGACCTGGATGACCTTGGACGAATGACCGTCCGCAACGATACCGATATGTTGTACAGGTACATCGACATGACGCCCCAGGCCGAGGCGCTGTACGACTTCGTCTGGAAGACAGTCGATCATGAATTGCTGGAAGAACTGGACTTTCTGGCCAGGTACGACGAAACCAGAAGTGCGATTCAACAGATCGCCGATATTCCCGACCGCCTGCTCGACCTCTTCATTCGCCTGTGTCTTCAGAACAACGGCAGGCTTTCACCCACAAAGCGGAAAGCACATTTTGAAGCCCTGACCGACGACGAAGTCGCCCGCATGGAAACCGCGGTAAGGGACGGGTACAGCCAGGCACATTCCTGATCCGCCGACTGATCACATCACCATGACCATATTGCGAAGGGGCGAATGTGATTCGCCCCTACGCCGGAACCTGATCCTGCCCCTGACCAAAAGGGCGAATTGTCATTCGCCCCTACAGATCCCTGGCGCAACGGAAGCCACCGTAGACAAATGCCTTGGAAGGGTCTTCCGACTTGCGAGCCGATGACCTGACATTGCCTGAAAAACCGATACCTCCACCGCGGGTAATTTTTCTTTCTCCGGTGTCGGGGCCTGTTGGATTCTCTGTCGGGCCGACATTGTAGTAATCTCTCGAATACCAGTCCGCAACCCATTCCGTGACATTACCCGCCATGTCGCACAACCCATAAATGCTGTCACCAACCGGTGACTTGCTGCATATATCAGCCGTGACCTCGGGCGCACATTCGCTGCCGTCGCCCACAGTCATGACCGCGTGGGCACAGTCAGGGTCATCGTTTCCCCACGGATACACGCGCCCATCCGTTCCCCGAGCCGCCTTTTCCCATTCAGCTTCGGTCGGCAGTCGCTTACCCACCCACTCGCAGTATTGCTTCGCCTGCGTCCAGTCGACACAAACCATCGGCTGATTGTCCCCCTGGTATGCAGGCCATATCCGCCCCTGCGCCAACTCCAACGTTTCGAAAATCATGTAGTAACAGGCGCCATCCTTAAGGTGATGGCTGCATACGCCTGCCGTCACACAATCCTGGAATGCCTTCATGGTCACCTCGGTTTCATCCATGTAAAAGCCGTCCAGGTATACTTCGTGATAAGGATCCAGCCAAGTTGCACACCGCCAATCCACTGCCTCGTTGCAGCCCATCCAGAATGAGCCCGCTGGAATCAACGCCATGCCATCGACTTCTGTCACATCGTCAACATCCGCAAGGCCATCCATGGATGTCGCATTGTCAGCAATCGATTCACCATCGCCACAACCCGTCATGAAAAGAACTATTGCCAGACAAACCCCGACCGTGGATGCCGGATTCATCGATTTCATCGCTTCCTCCTGTCGGCTGGGCGATTTAATCGCCCAGCGAAAAAGACTCAAACCTAAGAATCGCGAATTCGCCAAAATCATCCAAGTACATCCTACGGCGAGCCGACCCATCCGACAACGTGTTTGCTTAGATACCACCTTCGCTGTGAAGGTTCTCTGATGAACAAATCGGCGATCCCCTCGCCTGTGTAATCGCCTACGCTAATCAAGTCACCTGGTTCATAAGCATCAAGCATGCCATCGATGACTGGCATAATAGGAGCCTGAAGTGAACCATCTTGGCTGTTCATAGATACCCACCAACTGTCGGCTGTCGTTCTGGCGACCAGGTCGTCAAACCCGTCTCCATTAACGTCCGCAAACCTGATCTGATCCATTGAATCGAAGGTATTCAAGCTGCTGCCTCCAATCAGCAATTCCTGAACAGCTCCAAAAACCGTACCGTTGGAACGCGCCCATTCCCAAGAACTAGTATTACCTGTTCGAACAATCAGGTCTTCCATACCGTCACCATCAATGTCACCCAATACAAACTTGTCAGAGGCCCCATAGGCTAGCAAATCGTCCCCAACGCTGGAAAGATTCCAATAGAATTCAGGAGTTATAGTAGTGTTATTACGAAGGACGAGCCAAAGACCCGAAGCCGCTTTTGCAACAATGTCGTCCTTTTCATCTCCATCAACATCACCAACACAAACCGTATCTAATGCAAGGTCGGAGTAGTCTAAGTATGCCGCAGACGGTGCGGCGAAATTCGGAACGCCAATGTTTCGTGAGTAATAAAAAGTGTCATATGACGGTCGATAGAAGAAGACGTCGTCCTTTCCATCTCCGTCAATATCGCCGTTAAATGGAATGTCCTCAATCATGCCAGACCGTAAGGTGTACTGTCCCCCATCCGGCTTGACACAAGTCTGGACCTGTAAAGGTCCGTAGTCAACGGCATGATTCGACCTCATGCGACCTCCGTAAGCGGGATGCCGAGATTGGCGCACCGACGCTCTTCGGGGGTCTGCCAGTTTAGTGCCTGATGCGGCCGCTTGTGGTTGTACACAAGCCGCCAGGTGTCCACGGCCCGACGCAGTTCATCGATGGACTTCCAGTCACGGGTCCAGATCAGCTCTTCCTTCAATGTCCTGATGACCCGTTCCGCCACTGCGTTGCCTGTCGGGCGACCGACTGGCGCAAAGGTATGCTTCAGGCCCCAGGTCTGAGTCAGTGCAAAGCAGTCGCCGCCGGTGTACACGGAGCCGTGGTCGGTCCGTAGTTCCAGGGCATCCGGTACGCGACCGGGTGTGCCGAATTCGGTCCGCAGGGCGCGTAAGATGGGGCGCAGGACAGCAGATGACTCCTGGCTCTTGGCGACCTCGATATCCAGCATGGTACGGTCACCGCAGTCGATAACGACGGTGACGCCGACGATGCCTTCCTGGTCCGTCCAGACCGTTGTAAGGTCGGACGCCCAGCGGCGATTCGAGTCCGGCACCGTAACGTGCCCACGGCGCACCGGGCCTTCCTGGCGCTCCCACGGTGCTGCAAAGACAAGCCCCAGCCGCTTCATCATCGCCCACACCCGTTTTCTGGATGCCAGGATGTTTCTGTCAGGCCTTCGGAGGGACGCCCAGACTTTCAGGACACCCCATCCGGGATGCTCATCGGTGATGGCGCGGATGCCGGCCTCAAGCTCGGTTGCCGTGGCCCACGGACCATGCCGCTCCTTGCGTGGCCGCAACTCGACCACGCGCGGATTCAGGGCCTCGTAGTACGCCTGCCGGGACAGCACGAAGGCCGTGCACATCTGCCGCACCGTCGCTTTGCCCCGGGAAGTCTCGCGGCTCATCTGAGCGACTTCCCGGGCCGTGTAGGGCGATCGTCCAACGCCCGCTGCACAAGCTCGTGCCGGATCGCCAGATCGGCAAAAGCGCGTTCCAGACTCTTTAGCTTCTTCTCCAAGTCCGACTCGCGTGATGACCGGCCAGATCCCTGGAGCATCGCCGCAGCCATCGCGTCCATAGCCAGCGCACGCCATTTCTCGATCACTTCGGGACGCACACCGAACCGCGCCGCCAACTGGTCAACCGTCGCTTTACCTGACAGCAATTCCATCACCGCAACTGTCCGCTCCTCGGCTGATCGACGTCCAGGACGACCACGCCAGGCGGCATCCGCCGGGTCCTCCATTTCGCTACGCTCCACTCCGGACCCGGCGGCCCTGTCGTCCAACGTCCGTCCCATGGCTCTCCGTCCTGCCCTTGCCCTCGCCATCATACTCCTCCATGCGGGGGATTAACCCGCTGCAAAAGTGTCAACCTTGTTTGGGGGGACAAGACAATAAATCGATCGCAATGATTCCATTTGTTGAAGATTTGTCCTCGGGAATTGGGGAGCAGCCGATTTACCTTTCTCTATCCATGATCGGGGTTGATGATGACACATCGGAGCATTGGTTGAATCTTAT
>Ga0209201_1001740_pt1 | contig 23846 bp, 20 predicted proteins | sample AD_UKC055_MetaG_FD_184411 | JGI IMG/M metagenome (GOLD analysis project Ga0209201, IMG submission 184411) | Active sludge microbial communities of municipal wastewater-treating anaerobic digesters from USA - AD_UKC055_MetaG (SPAdes) (version 2) | ecosystem: Engineered > Bioreactor > Anaerobic >...
ATCAACATTACCAACGATATCATAAAAACCGACCTTCCTGGGGTTTGCCGGATTTGAGTTGTCAATGACATGGATACCTTTTCCTATCTCATTAACAAACAAAAAATTATCCTTGAAATAGATCTTACCGGGAAAGGAGATCTCCCTGGGTTCAGTGATACTGAAGCTGCTCCGGAATTCATCGAATCCCATATATACAGGCACGTTTGCCTTGTAAGTAACCCTTTCCCCGGTATTGTCCTTACAACCTGACAAAGAGGCTGCAAGAACCAGAAAAACAAGAGATGTTTTAATAAGAGTTTTCATTTTTTCGTTTTTATATAGTTTTTGTTTAAGGTATTCAGCGTTCAGCGTTAAGAGTTCAGGGTAGGTTCCGGGTTCCAGGTTCCGGGTAGAGACTACCTCGCACCCCGCACCCTCGCACCCTCGCACCCCGCAACTTGCTCTGTGCTCCCGCTTTGCGGGATTTCGTCGTTTCACTCCTCAACCTGCGCTCTTAGCCCTGCGCTTCTCAATTCTGCGGATTCACGACCTGCCCGATGAACAGCAGGGTATTTGTTGTTCTTTCGCGTATCGCGAAGATGAACGATTTGTCGATAATGAACTGCTGTGGCTGCGGAGGCATACTTGTCAGGTTTATTCCTATTGTTGTTACAGCAGCAGCTTCAGTACCCTCCTCGTCAACCTCGACAAAAGTGTTCTGCTTCACAAAGTCGACGTAGATCTGGTTGTTGGATATCCCTGAAAGATCGGCCTGGTACGGATCGAATGCATTAACCATTCCCATGCTCTGCAACTGGTCATTGAGATACTTCTCGTACTCGAATTTGAATTTCGGCATAAAAACAATCATTTTGCCGAATTCAGATTTCCCGTCTAAATCTGCAGTGATCTGGCTCCAGAGCTGGTGTGTGAAAGAAGGATAAAACGAGCTGAGGGTTTCATCCGGGACTACCACAATCATTGTAAAATTTGAACGGCCATAGGGAATTTCAATGGCTTTGAAACCATTGCCGGAAACAACTTTTGAACCCACCTCGCCGTTCATTGTAGCAACTTCAACTGAATTGCTGCCATCTGGATAAAAAGTACGTTCCTCCGTCTTCGATTTATCAAACTGATAGCTCCAGTCGCCATTAAAATAAAGTGCATTCATTATGAACATGACTGCATTGGGATCGATCTCATCCAACACTTTTTGTATTTTACTGTTGGTATTGTCGTTAGCCCATTTATTAATTGTTGTAAGAGCTGACGGGGCATTAAAGTCGAGATCGTCAACCGTAGCCTTGTAGTCATTTTTCATCGTAGCAAGGAATGGCGCTTTGATACTGAATCCGTTTCGATAGAAGATTGCATTTGCAAGAGCCAGCTTAACCTTAGGATCAGCAATCAGCAACTGGTCGACAAGGCTTATATAGGCTTCGTTGATATCACTGATTTCCATTCCTGAGGGATATTTAAGTGTTCCCTGCAACTGGGAATAGGTATCTCCATCACAACCATTCAGCAGCATAGTGAGGGCAGTGCTTGCACTGAGGGGAGAGAGCATCAGGTTCTTGTTTCCCTTCTCAGCAACTTTCGTGAAAAGTTCTATACCGAATTCATTGCTGCTCTCGATGGCCTGTGGCGCTTCTGCAGTCAGCGTGATGCTTTTTGGTGTCAGATCCTTTTCAGGATTGTCATTCTTTGAACATGAACCGGTAAAAGTAACAGCAGCCAGACCCGCTAAGAATAATATTACATTGTTCTTCATAAGATTATCTGTTAAGAATTTTATTATTGGTTTATTACACAGAACTAATACGCAGATAATATCTGAAACGCTGCAAAATTTTTCTTGTTTTCAGAAAAAATGAAGGAATTAATTGATAGTGAAGGATCCTGGACGGAATCAGCCAGTCGGGGGGAAAGTTAAATATAATCGAATATCTCCTGAATGATCTCAAGACCTATATTCTTTCCTTTGTCCTCATATGTCAGATTATTATGCGGGTCACGCAACTGCAGATGAAGCTCTGAATTTTTGCTTTCTTTTATACTTCCCGACATTTCCCCTGAAACAGGTGCCTTGATGTCGCAAAATGAGTTTTTAATAACCCTACCGGGGATCCAACACCTGCCCGATAAACAGAAGTGTATTTGTTGTCCGTTCGCGTATTGCGAAAATGAATGACTTGTCTATAATGAACTGATCAGGCTGTGAAGGCATACTGGTCATTTTTATGCCGATTGTTGTAACAGCTGCAGCCTCTGTTCCTTCTTCATCAACCTCCACGAAAGTGTTCTGCTTGACAAAATCCACGAAAATAGACTGGCCTGAAATTCCTGAAAGGTTTGCCTTGTAAGGATTGAATGCATCAACCATTCCCATACTCTGTAACTGATCATTCAGATACTTCTCATAATCAAATTTAAACTTTGGCATAATGACTGTAAGCTTATCGAAATCAGCCATTTCATCCAGGTCGGAAGTAAGCTTGTTCCAGGATTCCGATGTGAATGAGGGGTAAAAAGCCTTGATGGTTCCTTCCGGGACTATCACCACCATTGTGAAGTTTGTACGGCCATAGGGCATTTCAATTGCTTTCCAGCCATTTCCATAAACGGCCTTTGAACCAACTTCACTATTCATTGTACTGACATTTACAGTATTGCCACCATCGGGATGAAAAGTCCGTTCCTCTGTATTCGATTTATCAAACTGATTACTCCAGTCTCCGTTGAAATAAAGGGCATTCATTATGAACATTACCGCATCACCGTCTATCTCGTCCAACACCTTTTCTATCTTCTTACTGGTATTGTCGCTTGCCCATTTATTGATAGTTGTGAGAGCTGAGGGTGCACTGAAATCGAGTCCCTTTATTTCAGCGCTGTAATCATTATCCATGATAGCCACAAAGGGTTCTTTGACTGTAAATTCTTTACGGTAAAAGATTGCATTTGCAAGTGCGAGCTTCACTTTTGGATCAGCATTCAGTAACTGGTCAACAAGGCTTTTATAAGCTTCATTGATATCACCGATGGTCATCCCGGAAGGGTAGTCGAGTGTTCCCTGCAACTGTGTATAAGTATCTCCTGCACAACCGTTGAGAAGCATTGTCAGTGCAGTGCTTGCACTGAGCGGGGAAAGCATAAGATTTTTATTTTCTGCTTGAGCAACCTTTGTGAATAAATCAATGCCAAAGTCATTACTGCTTTCAATAGCCTGTGGAGCTGATGCAGTAAGTGTAATTGTTTTTGGTGTCATATCCTGTACAGTATTGTCATTTTCTGAACATGAGCTGGCAAGTCCAAAAGCAGCCATTCCGGTTAAAACTATTATTACATTGTATTTCATATTATTATCTGTTTATAATATTAGTACCCGGGTTTTATACATAAAATTAATACGTTTAAAACCTCCAATACGCTGCAATAACTTCTGTAAGTTATACAATTTTCCTGACACCGTGAAGGTCATGCATTTTCAGCCTGAACGGTACTGATATCCTCCTTATTCCGGCAATGTATCAAGTGTCTTCCGGACTCATTTTAATGATCTTCTGCTTCTATAGACGATGTGACCGGTATAATATTTTAAATTATTTTAAACACAAAGGAATTCAATTAATTAAGTACATTTATGAATTAAACAGATTAAATATTTTTTCAAAAAATCCTGGAAAACAAATCAGCCAGCCAATAATTTATATATTTTTCTTTGGAATATAAAAACTTTACTTGGTTATACAGGACATACAGGATCTATGCCACATAATTATGGGCTTTGTTAAAACCAGAATCAAATCAATAATGCTGTGAAAATATTAAAATCCCTCTTATTTTTCTCCCTGTGTTTTTTATTGACTTTAAACTCTTTTGCAAACACCAGTCTGCCGGAAGGGATAATAGTCAGAAAAATCTGGGGCAATGAAAAACACAATGCCTTTACCTCACTGATAGATTTTAAGGGCACATTATACTGTGCTTTCAGAGAAGGTGACGGGCATGTTTTTGGGAAAGACGGAGTGACACGGATCCTGGCATCCAGGGATGGAATAAACTGGGAATCTGTTACGACTTTGAAAAAAGAAGGTTATGATCTGAGAGATCCGAAACTATCCGTTACGCCCGATGGAAGAATTATGGTAATAATAGGCGGATCTGTATATAATGATAAAGTTTTGATGAGCAGGCTGACGCATGTATCATTTTCCAACCGGGCAGGTAAAAAATTCTCCGATCCCCAGCCGATTAAAATATCGTCTGAAGCCAAAACAAATATGGACTGGCTGTGGCGGGTTACATGGTATAAAAAAACCGGCTATGGAGTTGTATATCAGTTAACAGACAATGAATGGTCTGTTTGCCTCTTAAAAACATCAGACGGAATTAATTATGATTTAGTGACCCGGCTTGAAGTAACCGGGCAGCCTAATGAAACAACTGTAAGAATTATGCCTGATGGAGAGATGCTTATGATGGTCCGGAGAGAAAGTGATGACCGCAACGGAATATGGGGCAGAAGCAAACCTCCATATATAGAATGGGAATGGAGAAAACTTGATATGCAGCTTGGCGGCCCCGACTTTATAGCTCTCGAAGATAATCTTATTATAGCGGGGACTCGCGATTATGACAAAAAAGAAAGATATACTGCTCTATTTACAGGCAACAGAGAAGGAGACTTCAGAAAGTTATTAATTCTTCCTTCCGGGGGAGACAACAGTTATCCCGGATTCGTATTTCGTAATGACAAACTTTATGTTTCGTATTATTCATCACATGAAGGAAATTCTTCAATATATCTGGTTGAAATTCCTTTAGCCTATCTAAAAGAAATTATACAATCTCCCGTTTTTTAACTGGTTAAAATATGGGATAATGTATACCTCAATCCGGAAAATTTCGTCCATAACAGCTGCGACATCAAAGAAGATTCTGATGATCATTCAACGGTAGATCCACCTCCGGCTCAGCCTTGTGATCTGAGTGACAGCAAGACCGGTTCCGGCAGGGCGGTTTCCTGCACAATGCCCGAGAAGTACATGCTTTCCCGTGAAATGAATTGCGGTATAGCAATACCATCCGTCGGGATCGTCTTCAATATTTTTAACCTTTTCCCATGTTTTTCCTTCATCTTTCGAAATGGTAACTGTCAGTGGAGTTCTTCTGCCTTTCATTGCCGGGTCTTCCCCTCCGTTATTATTCCAGACCATGACCAGATCACCTGTGGAAGGGATCCTTTCTATTGAAGCCGGAGATAATGGTGATTTTATATCACTTCTTTTCGCCGGGCTCCAGGTCTCTCCTTTATCACCTGAAAATGAAAGGTACTGGACTCCGGCATCAGTCCGGATGAACATCATGATGTTCCCGTCTTTGAGTTCAATCAGTCCCGGTTCCTGGGTCATAACATTATCGGGATTCGCCACTTCCTGACCTGACTTCCAGCTACGGCCATTATCATCCGAATAATAGCTGAACAATCGGCCAATATTGTTCGCGCGGAGACTTCCGGGCTCCTGGTGAAGGGCGACCGCAAACAAAAGTCTGCCGTTGTTGAGCTGAGTGACCCTGTCGTTGTTCAGCACAAAATATCCTTTTTTGTCAGTGATACAGGGAAGAGGATCACTCCATGTTTTCGCTTCATCCTTTGAAAATCTGACCATAGGGATACAGTCTTCGGCCGAATTTTTCCTCAGGTAGAATAGAGCGATCTCTCCATTCTGAAGCCTGAGAAGCGACACGGACATGACATTCATTTTACCTTCCTGTTCAATTATCAGGTGGCTTTCTTTATCCCATGTCTTTCCCTTGTTGGTCGAATACCTCCCGGCAAGGTACGCATTATCGTGGTCGCCCCCGGAACCACCTGTATAATGGGTATAAATGAACAATATCTTTCCATTCTTAAGAGTAATAAAATCTCCCTCGCTGTTTCTCGGATTTCCGGGTCCGGGCTCAAGTCTCAGGACTCTTTTCTTGCCGGGTGACTTATCGATAACCTTTTCAGGAATGATATCTCCTGGTGAAATGACGGATAAAAAGAAACATAGAATAAGTGTTGGCATGACAGGTGAGAATTATATTAATTTCATAATATTCAAACGGTTATTCAACAGATCATGATATTTCTCTTTCATTTCTTTTGACAGGAAACTAATATCTATTAAAGTCTTCCACTTTGGGATTGCTGATTCGATAGTTCCCAAGACTTTATCGATACTTTTAAAAGTTAATTCACATCGTTCTATTCCAAAATAGTCAACCAGGAGGTTACGAGTCAGCCGCTTCTTCATACCTTTCAAGGGGAGAGCGATTTCTTCAGCCTGTTTTTGTAATTCTATCGTGGAATTAACAAGGTCGTAACAAGGGGATAATCTTGTTTGATTATTATCAGTAATAATTGAAAAATTTTTCAAATGACTATCTTCATTACCAGTCAGGAAATTGAAAATTACCAGTTTAAATAATTTTATTTTCTCAACTGCAGGGAATGTGCAATAATTATCGACCAGCCTGACTAGCTTTTCCATGCTATAGTCGTACTTTGTGTCTCTGCTCAAGCCTGCCAACTGGGCAAAATCTTCGACAGGAACTTTCCCACGCTGTCCTTTCCTGTCAAAACGTTTTATAAAATAAGTTAATGTATTATCCCCGGACCACAATAAACCATGTAAAGGAATCTCCAGACCGATCTCATCTGCCAGCCTCATTGTAAGGTCTTCATTCTCGGGCAATTGAGGATAATGCTCATGTTGAGGTTTAAGAATATATTTGCCGCCTTTATCTACAATGGTGAATTTTTCATCTTTAAAGCTTAAAACAGCGCTCAATTTTGGCTGGACTCCCTGAACAGACATTTTTGCTGCACGTATGAAAGCTTCTTTTCGCATCTCTTCGGCTGTATATTCCAGATCATGTAGCTTCTTCAATCCCTCACCTAACAGCTTAAGACCAGCCTCGCTGTAACGCTTTTCACCACAGGGGGTATATGTTATCGGACAGACGTTCATTTCACAATTTCTTTTACAGTAACGGTTCCAACCATTTCCTCTCCGACAGCAATTAATTGTGAAAAGTAATCCTTCCTGTCGATTTTATTTATTTCCAATAATCCTTCCAGTTGAATACCTTCAGGCAATAATCCATCGAAAAACGGCGGGAATCTATCGAACTTATAAACCTTTATGTTTGCCGGCATTGTTCTTGAGATATCAGGACCATCATATCCGTCAAGATATTCAAATATATATTCCCTTCCGGGTAGCAACTCGGTAAGAATTCCCGCCTCAATCCCCTGAACATATACCTTAGCTTTTCTCATCTTGTGTTTTTCTTAAACTTTCCATGAGAGGACTTGTTATTTCTATCTTTATATTCAGCACTTTAAGTATTTTTTGTAAAGTATTTAACCGTACACTTTCCTTGCCTTTCTCAATATCATATATCACAGTCTTGCCAACCCCGGCGATTTCTGCTAATTGGGCACGACTTAATTTTGCCGCTTTACGATGCATCCTTATTATTTCTGCCAAAGCCTGAGATTGTGTCATAATTTATCTTTATAACGGTAAAAATACGTAATTTCTTTCATTTGAGCAATCTATTTGTATATTATTACTGTTATAGCAGTAATTCATATGTTATTATTTGAAAGTGATGAGGTAATGGCCGTATTTTACCGTTATAGCAGTAGAAAATATGTTCGGCAAATTCAGTAATGCGGTAGAAAAATTGCATGGCTTCATAAACATATACTTTTTGCCCGATGATATGAAAAGTTCATTCCACGATCTGATAAAGGAGCGGGTCGGCAGGATATATAATATCTGACAGATCAAATTCTTTAAATGCATATGGCAGGTACTTTATATACCGGCACATACCTCTAAATTGTAAACCCCTGAAGATTAAGGATCTACAGGGGTTAATAAGTTTATCGTTTACGGGATTATTGATGGATTTTACGGTATACATGTAATCAAATACACATTTTTTTATTCAAAGGAATTTTCTTTGCAGTTAAAAATCTGCAGCGAGGACAGAGGTGAGGCAGCTTAGTTGAATGAGCTCTAAGGTTTATGGATGATGTAAGGGACAATACGATTTTTCATTAAATATACCGGACCTGGATGAGATGTCAGAATAATAATACTCGTGGTTACCGGGGATCCAATAAGTAGTTTCAAAAGTATCTGAAATATATTTAAAAAAATCAGTGTGTTTTTCCATTATCGCGAATGGAACAATGTCGCCTGCCAACAATAAAACATCCCCACCGGGTAATAATGGATTCCGTTTTAAGAATTCTTTATTTTCAGGGAATTCAAGGTGCAAGTCAGATGCATATTGCAATTTCATTTTGATTTCACTTTTCAGAAAGTAACTGATATTAAAAATTCCCCCTCGCTTAGTTCGAATTTCCCGCTGCCTGATCCTTCCGGAACAATGGTTTTTAATGGCTTGTTCTCTTTTATTGTCTCAACTTTCTGAACCTTGCCGGGTCGCAGATCAACCAGCGCTGTACTTCCTTCAGGTATTTTTATCCGGTACTGGACTTCATTCAATCCGATTTTTTTCCAGTTTGAAATAATTTCTCCCTGAGGTGCATGATATGAACAATTTACATAATCAAGTCCGGAAGGGATTGCCGGAGCAAGAATGAACTTTTTAAACCCGGGTTCATCATCGACAGGGCGGATACCTCCCAGCCAGCGGTAAAACCATTCAGATACCGAACCAAACATCGGGTGACAGTTCGAATATGTATTGTCACTTTCTTTCCAGGTCTCCCAGACTGTTGTTGCGCCACGGTCGATCATATGGCCCCATCCCGGAAATTCTGTACTGTTAACTATGGCAAATACTTCTTCGGGTGATGCGTATTTTGAAAGTGTTTCCAAAACATACTTTGTCCCGAAAATCCCTGTTATAAAATGCCCCGAGGGACCATTCTTTATTGCAGCTTTTAATGAATCTGTTGCAGCATTAATTTCTTCTTCAGGGATAATATCATGATAAAGCAATGTTGAAAACAAGGTCTGACGGTTTATTTTTCCAGTGACTGGTTTGTCCCGGAATTCAGCTTTTACAAGCGACTTGAGTTCCCGGGCCAGCAATCCATATTTCCCTTCATTTTCTTTATCACCCATAACGGAAGCAAAAGTCTGCATTATACGGGCACATTGAAGGTAATGACATGTTCCAATCAGCTCTACAGGTACAGGTTCCAGCGACTCATGATCGCTTAATCCTTCATGAACTATTCCTTCAGGATGAATTGCTGCTGCCTTCTCCATCCATTTCTTATCCAGGTCGTAAAGCTCTTTAACAATCCCGGTATCGTTATAATACAAATACATGTAATACTGGGCGATAATGAAAGCTGATTCCCAGCTGATGCCGCAGTACTCGATGCCGACAAAAGGTGCCGTGTCGATAAACGAAGTATCTTTCATGGCATCCACCCAGTCATAAAGTGTTTTGAGGTAGAATGATCGCATGTCGAAGTTGTAAATAAAGGACTCTGCTGTTGCATTCAGGTCTCCCCCGTAACCAAATTTTTCTCTTGCCGGACAGTCTGATTGTACACTTACAAGATTCGCCCTGAAGGTCCTTTCCGTAATTTCCTGTATTGAATTCAACAGATCAGACGAACATGAAAAAGAGTTTGGCCTTTCAATATCGGAATGTATGAACAATCCTGTAATGTCTTTTAATTGAGGCTGATATCTTAACCCTGAAATTTCAATATATCTGTATGTATGATAAGTAAAATCAGGAGTGAACCAGGCTTCTTTTTCTTCTCCGATAATATAACTGTCGGTTTGCCAGGCAATATCGGGTGCTCCGGGACCACCCATTCCTTTTTGCTTTATCTGACCGGCAACCGTGGTCATCGGGTTGAGACTTCCATCATCATAGATCCTCTCGCCAAAGCGGAATGTAACCGTATCACCTTTATTACCTGATAATCTGATCTTATATGTTCCGGTAAAGTTTACACCCATGTCAACAATGTATTTCCCATTTCCGGGAGAATATATCTCTACCGGTTTAATCTCTTCTGTTATCCGTACAGGCGGGAAAAACTCTTTTTTCAATTCGCCGCCCGGAGGTGTCCCCTTTATTGCAGTTTGCCAGGAATTATCATCAAATTCTTCTCTGTCCCATCCGGGTATTATTTTTCCGGCATCGTAAGTAACGCCGATATAGACGTCGTTTTTTAAGACCGGCCCATAAGAATATTTCCAGCTCCCGTCCGATACAATTTCTTCTGTTTTACCATCCCTGTAACTGATGATGAGCTTGGTAATAAACGCGGGTTTACCAACCGAAAGATCGTTCCTCAGATTGCGATGTCCCCATTTAAGAAGAGGAAGCGGGTTATAAAAACCATTGCCGAGTGATACACCCAGACAGTTATTGCCATCCTTAAGGAGGGATGTAACATCATATTCTGCATAATAGATCCTTTTGCTGAAATCCGTCCATGCAGGATCGAGAACATTGTCTTCGATGCCCTGACCATTAACATAAACTTTATAATAACCTGCAGCAGCGCTGTACAATTTAGCGCTCCTTATGTTTTTCCCTGATTTAAATTCCTTACGGAACAAGGGTGCAGGCTGGTCTGAATAGAACAATGAATCGTTTTCAGGCAACTGTCGTTCATCTGTTATCCATTCGGCTGTTTTATTTTCAGTAAAAACATTACTTTCCTCTTTGCCGACATTCCCTTTGCAGGCAACAAGGCAGATCAGAATAATTATAAGACTTTTCTTTGTCAAGTTACTATGATTTTATTGTTACGAATAGATCATGGCAGTCAATGTTTCAACGGGTGTTCCCAGCGCCCATAGGGCCAGGATCAATGCCAGTATTCCCACGGGAATGGAAATCCCTGTCTTGTGGGTTTAAACAAATATACTCATTTGTATGTATGTATCATGAAGGTTTCATTATTTTGTAAACCTGATTTGAAAATGAAAATTTAATTTATTCCGTCATGAAAATATGTTTCAGTAAGCCATTGGTTTTAACAGCCTTTCTGTTTGCAGGACTGGCATCGGTCACAGGACAGGGTCTTTCAGATTTCAGGGCAGAATCCTCAGAGGAAGCAGGAAAATCATCCGTAATCAACACCAACAGGTTTAACGGCTATACAAATCACTGGCAGAATTATTATTATGAATGGCACAGGTATGGGAATCTGTTCAAAATAGCCCTGCTTGAAACGGAACTTGCAATACTGCAGAGCAAGATTGACATCGCCGAAGACATGGGTATTCCCGGCTTGCTTATGCAGGAGGGCTTTATCTCCGCTTTGCTCAGGGAACCATACAGGTATGTTGAGAATCCGTCCCTGGACGAACTGGAGAGCCTGGTCCGGCAGGAAGGAAACATTCTTGTTATAACCGATCCATCCGGGCCCGCTGGTCACAGGCTGGAAGAAAAGGCTGCTGACATTTTCAGATGGGCTGAGAAAATGAACAGCTACCAACTCGATGATGTTGATCTTGAATTGGTGAAAGCTTTCTGCCTTACAAGAGGAAACAGCCATCTTTTTGTAATATCATCCGGATCAGGGGAAAAGATACAGCAACTCCTCTCCCTGATAGACAGGACTTCCGCCTTGATGGGATCCTGTAAAATGTATAAAGGCTGGCATGGGATAAATACAACACTTTATATCGTAACCTGTTCACCCGGTCATCCTCTGGAATTGATCGGGGAAGGAATGAATGAAGGCAATTCGTGGTTCATTTTTGACGGTTACATAGCCCGCTACGGCAAGGAAAAACTTGAAGGCTGGGTAAAGGAAGTGAACCTGCCAGTAGTGGCAGACGCGGGTTATTCACCAGTATTCGGATGCAGCGATTATGAAAACCTCCAGGTTCAGAATTACATGGCATCCAGGCAGTATCTGATTGATTACGCACATTCGAAAGACGGTTATGCGTTTCGTGAGGTTTTTGACCCAGCCGCCGATAAGTTCAGATATGACGGATATTTCGTGAATCCCGGAAACAAGGAACAGATTGACAATGTGAATGTACCTTTTATACTGAAATCGGGAAATCTGAGCGACAATATGACATCATCCATGGTATTGTTTATTGAAAAGGACAAACCACTGAACAATGAGTCGATATGGGATGCAATAATGGACAGGCGGGCGGTGGCCGTAATGGAGGAAGCAAACATGATGGGACCTGCAGAATACAGAAATGTCCTGGGATTGCTTTATCTCGACAGGATATATCTGGAAGAGTACTTTGGCGACAATCTGGATATAACTGCCGAAGTTGAAGGATACAACCTGATTGTTACCCTGAGGAACTATTCATCGGTTCCGGTGAAAGGGAACCTTGAAATCATCACTTCAGCCAGGGTGAAGGTCAACGACAGACTGAAGGAAAACATCAGTCTGCCGGTGAATGAAGAAAGACAGTTCATTATTCCCCTGCAGCCCCTGAAGGAAGCCATGGGGAACACCAATCCGGTAGCTGTTCATTTTACACATGGAAACAGGACCAAGAGTACGGTGACCCTGCTTGACATGCCTCCGGCAATCTCCATGAACCAGTTGCTTTACGGTCATTCTCCGGAAGTTCATTTCCCGGTTACTGTTCACAACTTTTCAGAAAACAAACCCTTTCCCGTGGAAATAAGCGTGTTCAGAAAGGACAACACCCGGAAAACAGTTGTCAGGCAGTCAAAGGTGTGTGAAGCAGCAAAAGCCGCATTCGCGACCTGTGATTTTAACCTGCGCCTGGAGCCCGGTGATTACATTGTAAGGGCAAATGTTCTGGGTATGACTGCGGAAAGCCAGCTGGGCGTCGGCAAGGCAGAGGGAAGAACCTTTGTCTATGAGGTTGACCTGAACAGCGACGGCATACAGGAGTATCGCATGGAAAACGATTCTGTCCGGATCACACTTCTCAGAACCGGTGCAAGGGTAATCGAGTATATCGTAAAAAGCAGGAATGATAACGTGCTGTTCAGAATATGGCCGATTATTATGGCAATCACCTGAAAAAGATTTTCACACTCTATGGCAATTCTCCCCTGCTTGAAGTCAGGTTTGAATTGAAATTCAGGAACAGGGAAGCCAATATGCTTGGGCCGCAGCCCATACTGGAACTTGGCAAAAAACATGGTCCGGAAGATGTATTCATGATACCGGCAAAAAACGGTCTGCAGGAGTACCGGATGCTGCCTGAACAAAAATATGGCTGGGCATTTGATCTGAAAGAAGGATGGAATGCCGGTCACGACACCATGGAAGATATTGCCTTTGCAGGTGCATTTCCCGTGGCGCAGCCGGTCTTCCTGCATATGTACTTCTGCACTCCGGGGGATATTCTTCCTCCCAGCCAGGGCAACATTGAAGCACCCCATTACTATGTTGAATTTCAGCCCTGGGTACGGATCCCGATGAATACGGTGATGTATTTTTCATATTACCTGTGGGGAAGCGGGGGGTCATGGGAAAATGCCGTCGAAGAACTGAGAAAAAGAAATCTGATAACTGTAAAGTAAAGCAGGATTTGTTAAAAGATCAGTCAGTTGCATTGATGAAGTTGTAAATTTGCCGCACTAAAAGAATTCCTGAAGCCCCGACAACCGCGTGATTGCAGTTTCAGGTGAACGGTCGATACAAGATCCTATGGAATATAAAAGATACTTGCTTACAGAGGTTGCGCGGTGACGAAATGTGATGTATTTCAAAAATATCGTTGTCTGAGGCGATCATTCCCGGAGAACAAAAACGGATTCTAAGTTACTAAGCCAGTAAGATCTTCATAAACTCTTCGCCCGAAATGGTTTCCTTTTTAAGCAGAAAATCGGTTAATTCATTCATTTTGGCTTCGTTTTCGCGGATGATGCTGCGTGCTTTCTCGTGCTGGGTAGTGATGATTTTCTGTACTTCCCTGTCGATTTCGGCAGCTGTTTCTGCTGAGCACGTGAGCGATGCATCGTTGCTCAGATACGGGTTGTTTACTGTTTCGAGCGCCATCATACCGTAAGTCTCGCTCATCCCGTAACGTGTAACCATGGCGCGGGCAAGTCTGGTTGCCTGTTCGATATCGTTCGATGCGCCTGTGGTAACAGTTTTCAGGATGACTTCTTCGGCAGCGCGGCCGCCGGTGAGTGTGGCAATCCGGTTGAGCATTTCATCGCGGCTCATCAGGTTTTGTTCACCGCTGTCCACCTGCATTGTGTATCCCAAAGCACCCGATGTGCGCGGAATGATTGTGATTTTATGAATCGGTGCCGAGCCGTTTTGTTTGGCGGCAATCATAGCGTGCCCGATTTCGTGACAGGCGATGGTACGTTTTTCTTTATCCGATATAACTTTGCCTTTACGCTGAGCGCCGGCGATAACAGTTTCGATGCTTTCTTCAAGATCGGCCGTTGTGACACTTTCCCGGCCCATTCGTACTGAACGCAACGCGGCTTCGTTCACAATATTGGCGATTTCGGCTCCCGATGAACCGGCGGTGGCCCGGGCAATGAGATTGACGTTGATCTCGTCGTGACGCACTTTCCTGAGATGCACTTCAAGAATAGCTTTCCGGCCTTCCAGATCAGGGAGTTCCATACGAACCAGGCGGTCAAAACGGCCAGGGCGAAGTAGGGCTTTGTCCAGGCTCTCGGGACGGTTTGTGGCGGCCAGAATTACAACACCTTTTTTCCCGTCGAAACCATCCATCTCGGTAAGCAACTGATTGAGGGTTTGCTCACGCTCATCGTTACTGACCATCCCGTCGCGTCTTTTACCGATGGCATCAATTTCGTCTATAAAAATAATACATGGCGCTTTCTGAGAGGCTTGATTGAACAGATCACGTACTTTGGCAGCGCCCATCCCCACGAACATCTGGACAAACTCCGAGCCGGAAATGGCAAAAAAGGGCACTTTGGCTTCGCCGGCAACGGCTCTCGCAATCAGCGTTTTTCCCGTTCCGGGAGGACCTACGAGCAAGGCCCCTTTGGGCAACGATGCGCCAATGCTCGCGTATTTGCCGGGATTATGCAGAAAATCCACAATTTCCATCAGGGAGTCTTTGGCTTCGTCCTGCCCTGCTACGTCGGCAAAGGTGGTTTTTACCTCGTTTTCGGCAAAAATTTTCTGCCTGTTCTCACCGAATGACATGAAATTACCGGTCAGTCCACCCTTGCCCTTCATGGATTTCATCATGTACGACGCTCCCAGGTACAGTAAAAGCCCGGGCAGAATCCAGAGAAGCAGGAAATTTACCATGGGGGAATTCTGTTTCGGGATTATCTCCGTGAATGAAATTTTTCCGTTTTCACCCTGACCATTTGCTTCAATCAGGCGGTTTACAAGATCAGGATCATCCATTTTTCCGGTCCTGTAAAACTTTATTTCGGGCTTTTTCGTCAGTTGATTTATATTCTCTGTTTCCGATGAATAGTTAATATTTCCCTGATAGATGCTCACTTCCTTCACTTTCCCTTCATTAATCATTGAAATAAAGGTATTGTAATCGGTTACTTCAACCGATTTTCGCGTAAGTTTGGGAAACAAAAGCCAGTTGAAAAGCAACAATAAAACAAGCGTTCCGAGAAGCGACGACCAGATATTTTTGTTGCTTTTGTTGAGACCGATGTCGGGTTTATCGGTTATTTTATTGTTTTCCTGGTTATTCTCTGCCATAGTCCTGAGAGATAAATTTATTTATTTTCCGGAGTTCAAATGCCATGTAAACGCGGGAAATGCCATCAAGTCTGCGGATACGGAAATTAATGTCGCCCGGTTAGCAACAAATCTACCAAATATTACTGGTACATATCCTTTTGACGGGTTGTTTTTCACCTGAATTATTCAAAAAGGGATTTTTTGTTTTTCAATTTTAACTTCAGACACCCTGATCTTATTCGATCTCCCGATGGTCAGTTTTTTTTCCGGGATGATTGGAATGAGTGAGATGGCTTATCACAAACCTGATGTCGCTCCATGATACCTTGTCCCCCAGAGCTTCTTTGACAGGCCCCAGTTTAAAATCTCCTGTTCTCTCAACCTGATCCACAACCAGGTCAATAATTTCCTGTGATACAAATTTCGTGACGGGAAGTTCACCCGTTCCGACATAATATGCCAGATGTCCTTCTATGGTATTAATACTCAGAGCCCTTTCCTGCGCTATCCGGGCAATTGTCTTACCTTCCCTGAAAAGATCGTAACTTATTTTCTTTGTGTCTTCTTTTACCTTTTTTTCTTTCTTTTTCTCAATGAGTGGGATATCAGGCGCTTCGATATTTTCCTTCGTGCAGTATGATATAATTATGTCAAGAAGTTCTTCACCATATTTTTCAGATTTCTTCGTACCCATACCCTTGATCTGCTTAAGAGTACGTAAAGACTGAGGTACAAAATTTGCCAGAGTGACCATTGTTTTCTGAGGAAGTATCATATAATGAGGGAGATCAGTTTCCTTAGCTTTTGTATTACGCCATTCCTTAAGCTGCTTTAATAACGCGGGATGTTTAATAATTCCGGAACTGTTTTCCACAGTCTTGACGGTATGAGATTTGACTGCAGGAATATCAATAGCTGCTTTTGCCCTGGCATCAAGATATCTGCCGATCTCAAAACCTGGTTTGGCAACATTCAGACAGGCAAGCTTTATGAATCCCGCTTTTCTTGTACCCTCCAGGGCTTCATTAACTGATTTACGAACCGTCCTGTTATCTGTTTCCACGGTAAAACCTGCAAGTATTTCCTTAAAGTCAGCTTCCAGTTTATCAGAAAAATATACAGCTGCTTTTCTTACCCGTTCCTGCAGGAGATCATTTGGTCCATCATCAGATTCCCTGCTGAACAGGATTTTCAGCTGAAGCCGGAACTTTTCAGATACCTCAGTAAGATCTGTCCTTGAAGCAGATAAAATACTTTCAAGCTGTTCAAGTGGATTTCCCAATAATTTGTCGCTGTGTTCCCTGACTATCTTAATACAATAATTTAATCTGTTTGTCAGTTCAGAAAAATCAAAGAGCTCTGAAAGCAGCTGTCTCTGATAAGCTTTTTTCGAATCAGCTAACTGGTTCCGGTCGGGTTGATTCCTGGCCGGATCATTAATAAAGCCGGAAACTGCAGTACTCTCTATAAGGCTCCGCCTGCCTATCCGGCTGCTGAGTACAAGTCCGTCCAGGGTCCGGCATCGGCTGAGCGCTACATAAACCTGTCCGTGGGCAAATGCAGCGCATGCATCAATCACTGCCCTGTCGAAAGTGAGACCCTGGCTCTTATGAATTGTAATAGCCCAGGCTAATCTGAGGGGATATTGAGTAAAGGTTCCGATAACTGTCTCCTCAATCTCTTTGGTCTCTTCGTTGATGGAATATTTCACATTCTGCCATTCAGCCATTTCAACCCTTATACTGAAATCATCTTCCGGACATTTAACAACAATTATGTCGTCCTCAAATGATTTCACCTTTCCTATTTTGCCGTTAAAGAAAAGCTTGTCAGCCGACAGATCATTCTTAACGAACATCACCTGGGCTCCGGTCTTAAGGATCAGTTCACTGGCATTAGGATAAGAGAATTCCGGAAATTCATCTTTGATTTTGGCTGTGAACTTATGAGGTTTGCCCGGAAGCTTGTCGAGCTTAAGATCATTTATTTCCTGAGCCTGGTAGTTATGGGTTGTAAGAGTGATATATCCCCCTCCGGAGTCAGGATCAAAGTCAGGTATATATCTTTTATTCAGTTCGGTCAGCACCTCCTGATCCACATTATTTTCACGGATCCTGTTGAGCAGGTCAATGAACATCTGATCATTCTGCCTGTAAATATGTTTCAGCTCAATTGTCACATAGTCGGTGCTGCAGAGGGCTTTACTTCCGAAGAAAAAGAACGAATCGTAATATCCGCCGATTATTTCCCGGTCTTCGTCTTTAACAACAGGAGCAAGCTGCTGAAGGTCACCTATCATGAGCAGCTGTACACCGCCAAACGGCTTAAAACGGTCCTTGTATCTCCTCAATGCGGAATCTACAGCGTCGAGAGTATCAGCTCTCACCATACTTATCTCATCAATGATGATCAGGTCGAGACTTTTGATAATGTTGATCTTTTCACGACTCAGTTTATATCCGGGCGGATTATCCTGATCGGTCTGGACAGTACGATTATTATCCGGCAGGTAAAATGAAGGAATATAAGGATGGAACGGCAACTGAAAAAAAGAATGTATTGTAACGCCTCCTGCATTTATTGCAGCCACACCTGTCGGAGCAACAACAATCATCCTTTTCGGCGATAATTGTTTCAGGTCTTTGAGGAATGTAGTTTTTCCTGTGCCGGCTTTTCCTGTAAGAAAGATGTTCCGGTTTGTATATTTTACAAAATCGAATGCTAACTGAAGATCCTGGTTTGTGTCAGTGTCCATAACAAGAGGTAAAAATATAAATATATCTGTTACAGCGAGAGTCTGAAGTCAAAGGTAAAAAAGTCTTATCTATTATTGTACAGTTGAGCATTAATAATTGTCGACATATCCTGCGGTTTAGTTTGTACTACAAGCAGAACTTGCAGATCAACCTCATCGTGCAATGGCCGGGCTCTCGATGGGTGGGATGGAAACCAAAACAATAACTCTGGCACAGCCCGGCATGTTTTCTCATTTTGGTCTTCTCAGCGGCGGAACATATGCTCCGGAAGATATTAAGGATAAGTCGAAGGTGAAACTAATTTTTCTGAGCTGCGGAAGCTTTGAAAATGCGAATGGTGTGAGGAATGCCGCTACCGCTCTGAAAGATGCAGGCTTCAATGCTGTCTCGTATATCTCTGAGAATACCCGCCATGAGTTCCAGACCTGGAGGCGCAGTCTCTTTGAACTTGCACAGCTGCTGTTCATCAAATGAATAACTGATGCTTACAAAGCCCTCCTATAGTTGTTTATCTTACTAAATTCTTAAAAGCTGATCCAAAAATTAGATAACTGGTATTTCCACCAATTGTGCCCTCGTTTTGGCCCCACAGAAATGGCCAGTCGTCGTAGTTTTCAAAGTGGTCGGGTTTCCTGAATAAGATACCCGGAGCAACATTGCCCGGGATAAATGAGAAATCTGCCCTGTTATTCCCGTAAAATACTGCTTTCGGACGGGCGGCTCCGACCGTTGACACTAAGGAATAATTGTGGTACGGATGGCATCCAAACAGCCAGTTGGTGGTCTTGAAAGCATGGTTTGCATCGATAATATCAGGAAACTGTTCACTCGCAAAGCAGATAGTAATGTCTGGATTTCTTCCGCAGCATAATTGATAGGTGGCAACAAATGATAAAATCCAGAAAGCCTAGCTGTGAAAAAACCTCCATGGTTTGTATTTGTCGATGGTTCAATTTTGTCGGCAGCTACCCCCATGATAGCTCGCATTGCACATCCTGCAAGTATTGCCTGAAGGAATTTACTCCAAATAAATCTCAGATGTGGGATTCTCCATTTTTCTCGTAAATGTTGCCATAAATACAATGCTATGCTACTAACTGTTCCGACAATTGCCCCCGTCTCCAAATGCTTTTAAAATTTGCCATAACCGTATCACTCTTTATTTCAGCTTATTAATCCTTCTTTCAATTTCATTTCTCGGTAACCAACTGTTTGTCTTCAACAATTGCTCAAGCAGTTCGATGGCTTTTTCTGATGAAATCAAGTTGTAATTATAAAGTTCATCAATGACCCAGATGCTGCCATGAACTTCAATTCCAATGTTTTCAGCAATTTCTTTCATTTTTTTATCTCCTGTCAACATTGGACAATTGAGTTGTACCGATTTCCAAATCACGGATTTATCGGTGAATCTCTTTAACCCTTTTACAGTATCGAAGTTCACTACATCTTCAACATCTTCTCCGGTAAATTCGATAACAGTCAGTTTCTTTGCTCTTATAAATGTATCGACCAATTCCCTTTGTCCGGATGGTTTAATTTCTTCAATTACAAACACAGTTGTACATATGTCATAATCAAGACTAAAAAATTCAGGCAACGCACCAATTTTGATAACATCGAATAATACATTGGTGTCAGTGATAATCAGTTTCATGCCATTTGGTGGATTTGTTCCCTGAACTCCCAGACACTTTTTCCAGCATAAAAAGCGGCATCATTTACGGAGATTATTTCTTTGCCCAATGCAAACCAAATCAGCCGTTCAAATTTCACTGGTTTTTCTTTACTCAGAAAAGTTCCGGGTTCATTTAGATGCAACCTGCGTGCCCTATAATCCATATTCAGATTTCGATAAACGTAATCGTTAATAATTCCCAAGCGTAGTGCCCTGTTGAAAATGGCGGGGAAAGAAATACCCCAACGTTCTTTTACCATTTCCAGTTCCTTTTGATAAAAATGAAACCTGTCGTGATGTAGTTCTTTTATTGCCATTTCCTCAGGATAAAGCACAGCAGAAGCAAATACATGACATAGTTTTTCCTTTTCTTTTTCTGAAAGATTATCAGAAAATAATAATGAATGATGGGATAATTCATGTAATGCGGTAAAACGTTTACGAACAACGTCACCATTGTGATATTGCCGGAGTACAATAACTTTCTTATTGTCCACATCAGCTTTCATGCCGTCAAAATCTTTAGATGCCTCTACCTCAATGACCAAATAGCCTTTATCTTCAAGCATTTTGACTACATCCGGAATAGGGTCATAGCCGAGATTCCATAATTTACGTAGTTCCTTTGCTGCATCCTCTGCATCATCTTCACTGGTAATAATTTTGGAACATTCAAAATATTCTGATGATTCCTGAAGGTTGACTGCTTTTTCAAGTCCTATGAATCTCTCAAGAATATCTTTTGATTTTTCAATTACAGCATCTTCTTCTGATTTTTTAATCTTTGAAGAATATTTGCGAAAATCCACGTTTGCCAGACGAATCTCGATTTCAGGACTGGCAAAAAAATAATCCACCGAAACATTTAATATGTTGGCAAGACGTAATATTAGAGTGCTATCAGGTTTCATTTTACCTTGCTCATATTTGTTCAGTGACTGTTTGGTGACAACGTTTCCAAGTTTGTCAGCCAAACTTTGCAACGACAATCCAGCCATTTTACGGGCAGCTATTAATCGGTGTGCAAAAATGTTATTCATAGTTTTCTTGGTTTGTTGACAAATATACAATATTTATGCCAATTGTCAACCTTTTTATATGAATTATTTTTAATATTATCGTATTTATCAATAAAACAAGTATTTAAATCATAACAGTATTGGATTATACAAGTAAAAATTGAAGACTCTGTGGAGAAAGTAGAATAATTTTTTCTACCACTTTTTCAACTACAATGAAAAATGCCGTTGTAACTTATTGATTTACAACGGCATCTTGTTTTAATCAGTCGGGGTGAGAAGACAATCCAATTATTCTATTTAGTTGATATTCAATTTTAATTATTCCACCACTATTTGTAATATCTAACATTATTCCACCAATAACAGTAGCTTAATAACCTAATATTGTTATATTTGGATATAATATTTATTGCTTATGCCATTCGGTCAAGTATGATTTTCAATAATATAATTCAGCCCAACAGGTTCTACATCGACGGCTTGTTGCATAAGCCTGTAAAACAATTTACCTCTGAAGGTAGACATCTTCCTGTTGAACCTGAAAGCAAATTCATCCAGATAGTATGGTAAGTATTTTGAGTATTTTGGGGACACTTTCCCTTGATGTGTCCCGTTCAGCCACCTCTTTAGCAAAGAATCAACCATATGCACATGAGGTAATAACTCATGTGCCTCTTTTCCACTACCGAAAACAACCTTGACTTCGTGTTTATAACCGGTATTGTCTTGAAGTGGCTTATATCCTGGCCACCCATCAGTTATGACAGTGCTGCCTCGTCCTGTATTTCCGCTACCGGCTTCAACCCCTCCAATAAAGGTTTCGTCAACTTCCACCAAACCGGACAACCTGTCTCTTCCGGGTCTAACCATCGCCCGTCGTAATTTTTGCAACCATGTCCATGCTGTCCTATAAGTACCAAATCCCATAAAGTTAGTCATATTGCTTGCGCTGACTCCCGTCTTTTGTGCCACTACCCACCAGATGACATGAAACCACAATATTAATGGCTTTCTTGTTCCATGGAATATAGTACCGGCGGTCAATGATGTTTGGTGACCACACAACCTGCAGTGTATCAAATTTTGTGCAGTTAGCCAGTAGGTATCGTTATTACATTTTGGACAATGGAATCCTTCGCTCCATTTTAGCTCAAATAAATAATTGCGACACGAATCCTCATCCTTGAATTGATCAAGAAACTCAATGAAATTTTTTGGATACTGTTCTTCTTTCATGTTGCAAAGGTACATTTATGTACTCACTTGACTTAATGGCATAAGCAGTTAATATTTATAACTTGTTTAAAATATCTCATTCATTGATATATTTTTCCTACCTTCATATGCAATTTAAAAGCATTACCATGAACCGGATCAAAGAAGTGCTTGAGGAAAAAGGAATCAAGCAAGTGTGGCTGGCTGAGAAACTAGGGAAGAGTTACAATATGGTCAATAGTTATGTCCAGAATCGCAGACAACCGTCACTTGAGGTTTTATATCGTATAGCTAAAATATTGAATGTGGATGTGAAAGACCTGATTATTAATAGATAATTGAATATCAGTGAGACAAAATAGAACGGTGCATACCAGCAGGACCATAATGTCCGCTGAACTTAAAAAAGTTATGGATCATGGTTCGGACAATGACCAATACCTTGACGCATTAAAACAAAATGTAATTAATAAAACAACCCGATCAGGCATTACTAAAACCTCGCGGTATTTGAAAAGCCTGTATGACTTTGATTTATCACAACCCTGTTTCAAAGCATTAAAATATTTTTGGAGTATTGCAGACGAAAAGGATAAACCTATTCTGGCAATTATTTATGCGGTAGGCAACGACTTTATCCTAAACAACAGCATTTCTATTATCAATAAGACGACTATTGGGAAGAAAGTTACTATTGAAAGCATTGAAAATTATTTTGAAAATCTTTATCCGCGGAAATATTCCGCCCATACCAGAAGATCAATGGCTCAGAATATAGCAAGTTCATGGAAACAAGCCGGCTTCATAACCGGGAAAGTAAAAAACATCAGAAGTCAACCGGAGATTAATTACCTTGTCATGACATTTGCTTTATTATTAGCGTATTTGAATGGTTTACGGGGGGATTTTATTTTTAAAAGCGACTTCGTAAAAGCCCTTTCACTCGATGAACGAACTCTTCGGTCTCTTGCAACAGAAGCGGGAAAAAGAGATCTGCTCCAATATCAGTACGCCGGAAATGTGACTTCCATAACATTTAAAAACTTACTTAACATATTAAACATAAATGGCCTCGAAAATTGATCAGCTATTGTCTGCATTTGAACTGGTTGTAAATGAACCATGGACTACTGCTTTATCCGGACAGGAAAGGATCTGGTTCCTGGTTTATGATCCTTCTGAACAACGCAAAGTTGACTTTCGCATTGGCGACTTTGAAACCGCAACAATGAAAGCTGGTAAAAAGTGGGCGCCTGTCTCAATGAAAAAATGCTTCCCGTCATGGATGGCAAAACACGAATACAAAGATGAGTACTTCAATGACCCTGAAATCCTGGTTGACCAACTGGAGGCTGAATTTAAACAATATGCCATACAATACCTGAAATCTGAAATAGAGAAGCAAAATGTTGATGACAGTACACTTGTTGCTATTAAAGATATCTCTTCCCTTTTTGGTTTCAGCCGCGTTTCCGATGTTTTAAACGGATGTTCAGGCATCTTTAAAGGAAGGG
>Ga0209201_1001742_pt1 | contig 23818 bp, 31 predicted proteins | sample AD_UKC055_MetaG_FD_184411 | JGI IMG/M metagenome (GOLD analysis project Ga0209201, IMG submission 184411) | Active sludge microbial communities of municipal wastewater-treating anaerobic digesters from USA - AD_UKC055_MetaG (SPAdes) (version 2) | ecosystem: Engineered > Bioreactor > Anaerobic >...
TTACATCCGTCCCGGCGGGAAAGCCTCGCCTTTGAGGCGGGGATGAAAGGCGGCCTTTTTGATAGAATATAGTTGACATATATTTCCCCATATGATAAGAAATAACAAATGAATAGATCATCGAATATACCATATCAATCAACCCGGCATAGTAAACATTTGTTGAGCTATCACTTTATTTGGTGTCCTAAGTATCGTCGCAATATTCTCGATGATACGGCCATAATTGAGATGGTTCGTGCTTCAATTATCCAGAACCTCGAAAGTATGGGTTGCACTCTTATTGCTTTGGAAATAATGCCCGATCATGTTCATCTTTCGCTGTCTGCCCCTCCCCGTTTCAGTCCGGCTTATCTTGCCGGCAAGATCAAGGGAACATCTGGTAGCGCCATTGCCGCCGCTCATCCATCCTTCAGGAAGCAAAAGATTTGGAGTCGCAGTTATTTTGTAGCGACGACCGGAACTGTGTCCACCGAGACCATTCGCCAGTACATTGAATCTCAGTGGAAAAGGATAAAGTAGATGCTCAAGGCCACTCACGTCATTCTCCGTCCCTCTGCTGCTGAAAACGTGATGCTCCGTGAATTCCGCAAGGAAGCCGCTCGCTGTTGGAACGAAACAGTGCGAATTGCCAAAGAATACTATCATCTCAACAATCGGAAGTGGATCAGCGCCAATAACCTTCAGAAGGCCCTCAAGGGGCAGTTTCAGTTGCATAGCCAAACCGTTCAGGCCTTGGCCGACAAGTATGTTGAAAACAGGTCCACGATTGCCACGTTGCGTCGAGAGGGGAACAAGAAGGCTCGGTATCCCTATCGGGAGAAGCGTTTTCTCACTATTCCTTTCAAGCAAATGGCCTTGCGGTATGGTCCGTTGGGCGAGCTTGTCATATCTCTTTCCGCCGGTATCCGATTCAACACGGGTTATGTGCCTCCGTCTCCGATTCACACAGCGGAAATCCTCTATCGTAAGGGGCGGTACGTTTTGAGCGTCATACTTGATCACGAGGAAACCGAGTCTCGGCAACCTGCTCTTTGCGCCGGTGCAGACCTTGGCGAGATTCATCCTGTTGCTGTTTGTAACGAGGATGGCAAGGCGCTTGTGGTTTCCGGTCGGGCCATTCGATCTGTTAAGCGATACCGCAACAAGGCACTGGGCAAGCTTTCCCGGCAGATTAAGAAATGCACCAAGGGAAGCCGCAAATGGAAGCGATATATCAGGGCCAAAAGGCATCTTCGCGCTTGGAGTGAAGATCATCTCCGCGATCTTTTTCATAAAGCCTCACGCAAAGCGATAAACTGGTGCATAGCCAATAATGTGTCTGAACTCGTCATTGGCGATCCCAAGGGTGTAGAGCAGAATACCCGTCAAGAGCGTCGTCTTGGACGCAATAGCCGACAGAAGGTTTCTCAAATGGAATATGGCCGGATGAAGCAGTACTTGTCCTACAAGGCAAAAGAATCCGGCATAAGTGCGTGCTTCGTGAATGAACGGGGCACCAGTAAAGAATGTCCGGTCTGCCGCAAGGAAAACAGACCGGCGGGGAGAATATACCGTTGTTCCTGTGGATATGTTGGGCATAGGGATGCAAAAGCCTCCTTCCTGATGATCAGAAAGATCCATCCCGATATAAACACGCCCAATGTTTTCCATGTTCAGTTCTCCCAAGTTGAACCAAAGTATCGCAAGCGGATATTTCCGGCTTGCGTAGATGGCGCTGGCGTCGCCCTCTGTAGCTCGGCTTAACTCAACCGATACCAGTTTGCGCATAGTTTCTGGCACGTTGAGCATTTCCGAGAATCCTCGCCTTTCAGGCGGGGAGTACGTCAAGGGACCTACGAGGCGTGGTTGATAGAGAGCATGCGGAAATAGGCGTTATGATATGCCTGGCCGAGCCGACAAAACCAATGAAAGTTGAGGCCGCAAGCGCGGGGTTTTATGATTCGCCCTGGGGGAAGAAATATCCGAGACTGCAAATATTGACCATCGTGGATCTTTTGGCGGGGAAACAAGTCGATTATCCGCCAACCAGAGCAAATGTCACCTTCAAGAAAGCGCCCAAAGCCAACATACAACCATCAACCAACAGTGATTTGTTTGAGGTTTGATCTTTAGAAGATTAGGAAGGAGAAGGCGCCAATAGTTCGGCAATAGTTTGTATTTCTCGGATAACGCCATTTAGGTCTTTCTCGCCTTCTACTACTGCCACAAACAAATCGCTGATCAACTGAGCTTTCTTTGCTCCATCAAGAATGAGAAGCTGGCGGTTGGTTGGCATCGGTTCTTGCGAGGCCTTCCCCGTTGCCAACCAACCAACAGAAACCCCTCCCGCATTAGCCATTGCTATCAGCTTTTTCCGGGTTGGATCGGCTTGGCAGCTTGTGTAATTCTTCAACACGCCGCAAGATATACCAGCAGCGTTGGCAAACTTTTCTGCGCTTCCAACGGTTTTAATAATGGTGCGGATACGGAGACTCAAAGCTTGTGGGTCAAACTCGTCCTGATTATTCATGTGATTCAGAAGATGTGGTGCAGATAGGCAACGGGCGCCATTAGCGCCACAAATCCCAGAGTAACAGCAAACTCACTGGCTGTCCCTGTTCGATATAGCTTGCCAGCAAATTTCCTCCCCCTCCAGATAGTGATACCACCAACCGACATAGCATCTTCGGCCAAATGGAACAAGGCTCCAAGGCCGGGTGCGATTACCCACCACGGCTGAAACCCGTAATGTCCAAGAGCCGCCGCTGTCTGTTGTATAAGTTGAAGCTGTGAGAAAGGCAAGGACAGAATCATCACGGCAATCCAAAGAAAAACATTGTGCGAGGCGCCCCGGTGTTTCCTGAAGATCAGCTTGCCCGGCCCGAATTCAACCATGTCGGGCAAGTGCGAAAAGGCGGATACGGCGAGGCTGAAAGGCAGGTTGCCGGAAACGGCATAGGCTCCGGCAAGTGTCGTTAGCTGGTGATTGGCCCACTTCACTGTTGTAGCCGGCCTCCAAAAATCAGTTGTTGATCGCGGCTTTGGTTTGCGAATCGACCAAGGAAGCGCAGACGTAGTTGATCATCATAACCGGATTGACAACATCTCCGCAATAATCAACCGTGCCGGTGGATTTCCGGACGTATTCTATAAAATCATCTTCCTTCCGTTCCAGGTCAACCCAAAGAGCGACGATAGCGGCAAAAAATAAATGCTGGCCGCATATTAACCGCAGGCTTTTCAGTAAGTATGTCATCGCCGCCTGGGATGGGTCTTTCCCGAGGATAAACTTCTCGAAGGGTTGCGTGGTCATGCCCGATTGCCGGTAGAGCCTGTACATCATCGAAAGGTACTCGGTCATAGCCTTGCCGAGGGTCTTCTTAGTTTTGTCTATGTCCATATCAGGGTGCATCTGTGATAGGGCGTGATAGAACCAGGTGTTTGTTTCGTTGACGATTCCGTGCAGTAGATGAATGCTGTTGTCGTGTTCTATTACCGAGTTGACGAGTTCTAATCTCAGGGGCATCTGATCCTCCTAAACAAATTCTTTCCCCTATATTACTTCCGCCCCGTACCGTTTCCATTCCAATCATTCGATTCCTCCAAAACACGTATTACACGGAAGTAATATAAGGAAAAGATCCAAAGGGCGGTTGCCATGCAGCAATACATATTGAGTGTTGTAAGCGGCAAGGAAAAGGTGGTGCGGGCCATACTCTCAAAGAGCGGCGTCGAATGTCGGACCCCCCCTTCCCTGAGCGGATACCTGATCCTTGATGCTTCCATGCCTCCCTATAAGATATACGAGCTGCCGCACGTCATAGGTATGGTCCTGGCTACGCCAGACCAAATTGAGCGGCTGATGGCCCCGTACAAGCCGGCAAAGATCGAAACCGGCATGAGGGTGCAGGTATTGCGGGGCGACTACGCGGGACTATACGGAAGGATACGCCGTATAATCGGCAACGGCAACGAGGTGATCGTTGATCTCGGCCTGTATGGAAGGATGGCGGCCATCCGTATATCCTGTAATGACGTAGAGCAAGCGTGATCCACAAAAGAAAGAAGGTGGTGTCTTGGAAGTATCGGCCAAAATGCTAAATTATTCTGTTCTGAAAGACAGTATATCGGTCCAGTTGGTATGCGGCGACGCCGGGGACCCGTCTTTGCCGGTAAAGCTCACTGCGTTACAGGGCCAGTCCCGTCATCTGCTGATCGGGGATCTCGACACCAAGGGCTTCGTCAAGTCCGTCGGGATACGCAAGGGCATCCACATTCTCCTGCATCTGCCCTGCACGCAGTATGTGGCGAAAAAGCTGTTTTATCTGATGACCGCCGGCGAAAACATACGAATCAAGCTGGCCGGCGAAAACGAAAGCAAGCTGCGATATCTTCTCGAAAGGGCCGCCAAAAAGACTGGCCAATCGCATGGCGATCTCCTCCGTGAGTTAACCACTTTTAAAAACAAACACGACAAGATCGTAGAAGGACGGGAATCCATCGAGGAGCTGTCTCCGCGTTTTCAGGAAGTTGTAATCTGCAAGTTATCCCGAATATTGAAGGAAGTTGGCGCTGATGTTCAATGCAATTAAATCGGTTGTGTCCTACCTACGGGGTGACGACTACCAAATATTAAGACGCAAGTACAAGATAAGCCTCACGAACCTGGCAGGCACTCTGCACAAGGCGCAAGGGCACGATGTTGTTCCCATACCGATCGAATCGCAAGACGTTACTGCCGTCATGGCATCAGCTCCCGCTACGCCTGGGGTAGCGCCGGCAAGTGGCGTGGTTCCCCCTTCCCTGCCCGACGCCTTCGGTGATTCTTCATCCCCCAGTCCCGATCATCGGCCGGCATTGGAGGCGGCCTCCTTCCTGAAGGACGTTATCGAGCCGTATGCGGAGATTCTGGAGCAAGCGGGGGCAATGGAAGGCGTTGCCAGGATCATTGAGCTGCTGGATCGGGAGGGAGGCTGTCCTTCCGTGGTCGTCAACGGTAGCGACGGCATTCCCGGTACGGACTACGCTTCAGTTAAGGACATTCTGGAACAGGTAACGCTATCCTCCCACACCTTCCGGGTCGCAAGGCTGTCCATAGAAGCGTTGAAGGCATCGTATGGTGAGAAATTTGAGGGGCACTTGCCGACAACCCTTGTGGCAGCCCTGGGTCATGATCTGGGCAAGCTTACGTCATTTAGGATCAAAGAAGAGAATGCCAATAAAGATCATCCCACAATAGGCGACGCTGCCATTGGGCAAATATTTAAGGACAAGTACGACGCCATAGATGCCGCCGGCGACGACATAACGCTCTCAGGCAATTTGCGGGGCAAGATTGCATGGCTGGAAGTGGCAAGAAAGATCATCCGGGATCACCACACGGAAAATGCCACGGGACTCGTAGAAATACTGCGGACGGCTGACGGCAGGGCGCGGGAAATGGAGGTCGCCCAGAAAACCGGTCAACAGAAAGCCGTGCCCTGGTCCGAGTGGTTTGATGCGAGGACCTATTTGAACGACTACATCAGAATGGAAATCAACGCCTCTCAGGAGCAGCAATGGAAGGCCTTCTCCTTGGGGAATATAGTGTATTGCCGTCCTGAACTGCTTTATGACGCGGCGAAGAACTATGCCTGGGATCTCAAGATAATAAGCATACTGCTTGTTCGCTTTACGGACAAGGCAAAAGCGATAAAGAAGGTCGTGGACTCTCTTCGGAGTATCAATGCGGTATCTCCGGAGCTGGAAAAACAGGACATGCAGAACAAATACAAGTTGGGCCTCGAACATAACAAATCCGTCGTAAAGCCGTTGATTCCTCTCCTGGCCGAGGTATTCGGCCCGGTAGGAGAACTCGACAAAACCAAAGAAGGCCTGTCGGGGCATATATTAAGTGCGACCTTGGAGAAAGCGAGAGGAGGATAAATGCAAAGCGCTTGCGAGTCAGCTCTCCGCGTTCAGGCGTGCGGCATACGCCTGGAAACGCCGGAATTTATCAACGATATTATAAAGCCTTATGAAAACGTGCTGCGTTATATGGGCGCGGCTGCCGGCATATACCGAATCATCGAGCTTCTGGATCGGGAGGGCGGTTGCCCCTCCGTGGTTGACGTGGGGAAACGCGCCGGCGGTCCCGAAGACGAATATCCGAAGTTGCGGGACATACTGATGCGTGTCACGCTTCGTTCACACAGCTTCCGGGTGGCGAGGCTGTCCATGGACCTTTTGAAGCAGGACTACCGGGAGGGCTACGAATATTTGACGCCCATTACCATAGTAGCCGCCCTGGGTCACGACCTGGGCAAGCTTCCTTCGCTCCGGCCACCTGGGCATTACGTCAAGGGGGAACACGTCATAGGCAGCGAGAAGGCCATAAAGGAAATATTCCAGGCACATTACGATGCCATAGAATCCGCACGCGACGAGGAAACCAGAGCGGCATTGAGCCATAGGGCCAGGTGGATTGACGATGCCCGTGAAGCCGTCCTCAACCATCACCGGACTGGAGCAACCGGGTTCACTGCAAGGCTCAGGAAGGCCGACGGCATGGCGAGGGAAATGGAGGTAGCGGAAATCACCAAGGGGAGAGCAAAAAGCATCCCCTGGTCTGAGTGGTTTGATCCCGGCACATTCCTGAAGAAATATGTCCGGCCGGAAATCCACTACATAGACGAATACCATAATTGGAGAGCCTTTTTATTTGGAAGCGTAGTGTACTGCGAACCTGCAATGATTTATGAGGCGGCCGTCAAATACGCGAAGGACAAGAATGTGGCCTCCTCGGCCCTGATGAGAAGTGGGGACAAGGACGCCATTTTGAAGGAGATAGTAAGCAGCTTGAAAGATGCGAAAGCCGTCAGTCCGGAATTGGGACGCGCATACTATAAGCGGGCCTATGCGGTTAAAATGTCTGGCGGGATGATACTCAACAAGTCTTTCGTGCCTCTTAACGTCGAAGCGATAGGATCGCCCGCCGAAATCGACCATGGCAAGGACAGGTTTTTCTTTTCAATCAAGAATGTTCGACTGCGTTCAGAAAGAGAAAGTTAGGGGAGGATGATTGGCGATGTTCAGTATCACGACAGGAACAAGCTTGTTGGAGAAGTTTAATCCGTTACAATACATCAGCCAGGAAGAGTATGTTCATTTGTGGTCCAAAGCATACAATCTGGTATTGAGCGGTTTTTGGGGCAAGCTTATGGCTGCGTTTTGTCTTTTTGGGGCCTTCTGGTTCGGTGTCTATCGGAAAATGCCCGGCCTGGGCATCGTGTTGTTCCTCATCACCGTAATCATCACGTATCTGGGCGGCGTGGTCAAGGCCGCCTTCTGGTGGGCCAACTAACAACAGAGGGGGGCGATTTATGGGTCTTGGAAAGGATGTTCCTCCCAAGCAGGATGGCGGGATTGTTCTCAACCCTTCCGGAGCAGAAAAGCCAACTGGCTTGTTGACTGCCATATCCCTCATAGAGACTTATGCAATGAGCGAAAGGGAGAGCGGCAGCGCCCCCCAGGGCTTCTTCACAACCCAGAACAGAGTGTCATTTTTTGCCGTGGGATTAACCGGAGGATTAGTAAGCGGCCTGATCGCCGCCATGCTTACGCCCATCGCTATCGGAGTCATCGAGAAATACATCCCGATATTCGGCAGCAAAGAGCCAAGTTTTTATGATCAGTTTTTTGCGCTTCTTGTCAGCATATCATTCAGCTTGGGCTATGCGCTCGTCATAAGCCGTGTAAGAGGAGATTATGTGGGAAGGGCATCCAAGTCAGCCATCAATAATTTGATTTTCGGTCTGGTAACAGGTGCCATCCTGAAGCTCGTCATCGCCGTCGTGGCCTTCCACTTCATGTATTTCATCGTGCTGGCGCCGCACAATATCGGGCCGCTGCTGCTCAAACTGCATCCTCTGGTAAAATTGCCCACGCTGGAGGTGTGGTTCCAGTGGCTCGGTGAATTTCGGCATGTGTTCCTAACCGCGTCCTATCTTGTCGCCTTTACGACATTCTTAACCATAACCATACCCATCGCTTCGATAGTGCTGTCTCGAGGAAGCCGACGGCGAAAGACGCAAGAAGAAAAGTGGGGGTAGGTTCCATTCCCCGCCCATGCGGGGGTAGAAAGTTAGTAGCCGGGGAAAGATGGTTTTGTGTTTGAAGTTCCATTCCCCGCCGTTGCGGGGGCAAAAAAGGGAAGGCTTCGGCCTTCCTTTTTTGCATCTTTTCCCCTCATTTTCCCCTTTCCGGGAAGTACTATATAAGCAGTTAGTTATTTTCGTAGGTTCGCCGAACAGGGCGCAAGTCGCCATTGATGCAGAAATGCCAATGGATGACTTGCGCCTTTTTTCGTTCCGGTAAGACCTGAACCCTCTCTGGGGGCAGGCACGGAATGCAGGATAAGCCGGTAAGCCCTGACCTCCATCGGAGGCAGGCACGGCTAAGGATATGTCGTTCCGGTAAGACTTGACCTTCGTCGGGGGTGAGCACGGGACGCAGGTTCAGCCGGTAAGTCCTGAACCTCCCTCCGGGGGCAGGCACGGCTAAGGAAGGAGGCGACCATGAAGTACCTTCTGGGTCTCATGGTCACCTGGGGTGTCACTCTCGCCGCAATCGCGGCGATGATGCCCTAATCCAAAATCCCCGCAAGGGGGGTCTATTGCCCTCCTTACGGGCACGCAATACTCCGGGGAAGTTCCGGGGGGCTTGGCAAGCCGTCACAGCCAAACTCAACGCCTATAAGTTCCTGACCCAGAAATGGCAGGCATGGCAAGGAGGAGAAGGAATGGTTAACAAGGTAACTCTTATCGGCAGGTTGGGGAAAGACCCGGAAGTTCGCTTCCTCCCAGACGGAACCCAGACCACCGGGTTCAGTCTGGCAACCGACGAATCCTACAAGGACAAGTCGGGGCAGCGGGTCCAGAAAGCCGAGTGGCACCGTATCGTGACATTCGGAAAGCTGGCCGAGATCTGCAGCCTGTACTTGTCGAAAGGCAAGCTGGTCTTCCTGGAGGGCCGGATTCAGACCCGCCAGTGGGAGGACAAGGAGGGTGGCAAACATAGCACCACCGAAATCCTCGCCCGCGACATGAAGATGTTGGAGTCGAAGGGGAACGGCAACGGCTCTCAGCCGCAGGCCGCCTCCGGCAACAACGGCTATCAGGGGGGCAGCATACCGGTGCCCTCTGACCCCATGGACGACGACATCCCGTTCTAAGAACGGTAACGTCGTCACCTCCCCCAGGCTGTCCGCGCTCCCCATTGCACGCTCTCGTTTGAGGCGTCGCACGGGGACCGGACGGCCTCTCACTCCTCCCGACGTGCTGTTAGTCTCTTTATGCACTAATCTCGTAAATGACTAACAGCACGAAAGGAGAGAATCATGAATAAATACAAATTTTCTTTCCAGGTTCCCGGCAAGGGGACCTGGACCAGGACCTATGCGGTCCCGGAAAGAAAAGAGTTGCAGGAAATGGCAGAGGTCCTCTCAAGGATCACCCGCCTGACCTGCGTGTCCATCGAAAAGGTGGGCAGTGATATGCCTCGCCCTGAGATGAGAGCAGAGCATCTATCAAATCTGCGTTCGCTCCGGGCGACTGTCGCTGGCCGCCTCAACAAGAAGGAGGCCGTGTCCCACTAACGGCCAACCAGTCCATGTTTCACCCGCCTGTAAGACCTGAACCAGCAATGGCAGGCATGGCAAGGAGGAAGAAATGGAAAAAAGAATATGCCCCAAGTGCGGGGAGGGACGTCAGTCCCGTATCCGCACGAACGGGCGAAAAATGCAGTGCGATACCTGCAACACGGTGTTCACGCTGCAAGGAACCCGTGATTTCGGCGTTATCACCGCCGAGGTTGCGGCCTATCTGGCGGCGGCCCAGAGGTCCTTCGGGACCTTCAAGGTCGCTGCGTAAAAATCCAAACCCCCGCAATGAGAAGATGTCTTTCGATTTACGGGGGTTTTTATTTTCTCGGCTTCGGCCGGGGAAGGAGGAGACATGAGAATCTATTATCGGGGCTTCACGTCCCTGGCCCGCCGGTGGACATACGGGAAACCGGTGGGAGTACGGCAGGACGGCCCCTTGAACGTCGAGGGGCTTATCTGCCACAATCGCAGGAGCGATTTGTGGATTCCTGAGTATCTGCTGGAGCCGGAAGGCCGGCAGATAATGGCGGAACTAAAAAGAGGGGGCCGCGCCACCGCCGCCCCTGAAAACACCAGAAAAAGCGTCAAAGAGGAGGTCGGTTCGAGCCATGAAGAAGTTTAAATATGGTTTCGACCACACGACCGGCGACGGACAGAAACGCCTCATGGCGCTCTCCGTCGGCATGGATCCGGAAACCTACATAACCAAGCCGATAGACGTATCGCGGCCTGGGGATTACGGCTCCGATCCCCTCGGAAACGGCATGTTCCGCATGGTCCCGTCCGGCGATATCGTTGGATGGGAAGAGCGGAACAGGCGCTTGCGGAGGTCGTAATGGCTGCCCTTTCCCGGATTGCCGGGATTGCGGTCTATGTAACCTCCATATGGGCCGCCGCCGTCCTGTTCGTGGACGGTCATGCGGTTACAGCGGCATTGATTGCCGCTGTTGGGATCGGGTTTTTCGTTTCGCCCTGGATAAGACCGGGGAGGAAGGCCATCGCCCGCAACAAGCGGTGGGCCATCCTAAAGGAGGGCAGCTATGGCGACATACGCCGCCTTTCCTGACCCCGAGAGCTACAGCGTAGCTCTCAAGAATGGGGACCTAACGGCCGCCCAAAAGGTGGCCGAAATGGCGGCCAAACTGGCACACCTGCCTGAATGGTTCGTCAAAAAGTACCCCTACGTCAGGCTGTTCGGAAGCTCGTCAAAAGGCAACCGGACAAGCGACATCGACCTTGCGGTCATAGACCGTGAAGTCACAAAGGGGTTCTTAAGAGACATCAATAAGATTGCTTGGGAAACCGGGCGAATTGTTGATGTCTCTTTCGCCGGCTATCCCGTAGGGCAAGGCGTCGGCGGGTACATCGGCAAATACGTCGTAAATGCCGATGGTTGTGTCCTTGAGGACACTTCCCGAGACGAATTTACGCCCTACGCACCCGAAGATTTTTTCGGATGGGTGGAGCCGGTGGAGTATGACGAGCAGGGGGAAGTTGTGCCCCTGGCTCGTAGGTTCAGGAAGGTGCGCTAATGGCAACATACGCCGCCTTTCATAACAAAATTAGGTTGCCCGGCGGTATGCTGTCCGTCCAAATGTCTATCCGGCCCGGCGTCACACTCCAATGTGATCCGCCATACCGGAAGGGGCAAATGGACACGGTGTGGGTCCTGATCGACGGCCCCATACCGAAAACAACGGACCGCAAGGCAATTGCGACGCTGGCAGGGATGCCGGTGCTGCCGCTATGATCGTAGCCAAGGAGTACGTTGGCTACAGGACCGAAACAATATCTTCTGGCCCAAGGGATATTATTTCGGTGTGTCATTTTGAAATGAACGAACTGGGCAACGAGGACATTCCAGACACCCTATGCGAATTAGGGTACATAGGGTCCTCGTCCATGGCAGAAGCTATGGCGTTCGTCGAAAGCCTCCGCCGCTCGGGCTACAAAGAAGCGGTGTGGATGTGTGATACTCCGGAGGCTGTAACGGATTATTATAGCACCGAATATCACACGATCCAAAGAGGGGAAATCGACACCCTCACGGTAAAGGGGGTTCTAATCTCCGACTTAGGCAAAGAGGGAATGCTCATTGCCTACCGAGACGGAGACGCATTTCCCCAAGAGGAGCAGAATGAGGTTTTATAACTCCTGCACCTCATGGCCTCCCGAAGACGTGGAAGCGGAAGGCGGGCTGTGCGAAATGGTAGCCAATGCCATGAGCATATCCCGCAGGACATTTCTCAAGCATGTCAATCGGGATGATCTATCCGTGCTCGAACGGCAGTTGGGTGGTGCAAACCATCCAAAGCGGGGCCTCACTATAGCCGGCGACTACCACGTTGCCTACTATAGGAGCAGGCTCCACGACGAGAGGGTGTATTTTATGACCCACTCAGCCGTCGAGCACGTCTTCCGGGGGTGAAAAAGTGTCATCCGTGAGATGTTTTCACGGATACGAGCAGGTAAAGCTTGATGGTCGTTGGATGTTTATCATCAGCGGCTTTGAGAGCTATGGTCGCCACGACCGCTGCTCTGTCCGGAAGGCAGACGGTACTTACGACCGCGACGTACCAATAGACGGCAAGGATCGAATCCTTGTCGCAGGCAAGTGGTACGGTCGTAAGCATTGGTATCACTAACCCCCCGAACTAAAACCTCTCCCCAACCTGGGCGCGTACCTGCGGGGCGCTTTAGCATCCCGCACGGGGATGTGTTCATAGTTGCGGGCCGGGGGAACAAACCCAACTACATACGTTGACCAGGCCGCGAGCGGCGCTGAGTTTCCAGGGATGAGAGAGCGATCTCAAGAGCCCCTGGCGCGAGCGCACGCGACAGCAGCGCATTGGTCCCGTTCATTACCCGGCCGGTAAGCCCTGACATCCGCGAGGATGCAGGCATGGCAAGGAGGATAAAATGGCTAATACCATTACAAACACCGCCTATGTGCCGGTGTCGTACAGCCGGACAGTGGAACCCCTTCCCGAGACGATCGGGGCGAACAATACTCGCCCCCTGAATAGGGTTACGACCTGCGACGAATATCTCGTCGTTCTCAACAAGGGGACGGCGGCGAACCCCTATGCGGAGCAGGTGATCGTAAGGTCTGTAAGAGACCTGAAGGTCAACTACTACGCATAGGAGGGGGCGACATGTCAACGACCCCTACCCCAGGTCCCTGGGAAGTGAGGGACATAAATGAGAAGAAACGGGGCTGGCGGATTGCTATGCGCGATCCGGATTGTCCCACGATGTTCGCCCCCGAGGGTGACATCGCCCATGTCTATATGAAGGGCGACACTCTGGTCGGGGACAACGGGAACGGCGAGGCCAACGCCTACTTGTTGGCGGAGGCGCCCAGGCTTCTGTCTGCGCTTACCGCGCTGTCCGAAGTGGCGGGCACGATCCTCAATCTGAACTCTGCCGGGATTCCGGTAGAGGACGGTTTGTGGGAGAGGCTGTTCCAGCAGGCTGAAGAGGGTCGCTTGGCTATTGCCGAGGCGACCCGGCAATCCGTCACAGGATAACCTTACCCCCACCTGTAAGTCCTGAACCCGCCGTAAGGCAGGCAAACATGGCAAAGGAGGATAAGATGGCTATGTTTTACCTTTGGATACTGGCGGCCATCGCCGCCACGACAAAACCCAGTGGCCAGGCGCCGCCCCCGGCGACGCCTCCGCCCATTTTCTTCAGGAGGGGGAGACGATGAATTACGAAGACATCCCCCACCTGCCCCTCGGGGCGGTTCCCGACAACCTCCCCGATGAAAACCCCGGCCTCTACCGGCTCATAATAGCCAAACGCGCCTTGTGCGCCGGCTACGAGGCGGGGGAGGAAGACCCGGAGGCATCCATCGGCGATCTTCTGGCCGATCTCAGGCATCTCTGCGATGCCCTGGGGCTGGACTTCGGGGAACTCGAACGTAGGGGTTACGGATACTATGTCGCGGAACTGGAAGACGAGGTGGCCCTGAAATCCGCTTGCATAAAAGGTCAGGGAGAAATGGCCGACAAAATGCGAGCGAGGATCAAGGCCCTGGAGGATACACTTCGGGACCTCCTGGATCGTCTGGACTACCAACGTCCAGAACGCTTCGACGACGAGGCTCACAGGGAAAACTGGGATCGGTTTATAGCCGATGCCCAGAAGCTCTTGAAGGGGATCGTACCATGATCCCCGTCAAGGAAGTCCGCCTGGAACGGGCGGAAGGTCCTGCCGCGCTCTGCGTGAGCAAGACTTTCTTTAGTCTGGATGAGGCATCGGCCTGGTTGCGAAGCCAGGCCAACACGTTCCCCCCGCCCGGACAGGGCTGCCACAAGGTGTTTTTCACGATCACCTTCCCCGACGGAGATAGCTACTTGGGCCGTCTGGACTGCAAAAAAAACGAAATTCCTGATGTTCAGGAACAGTTCGTTGGCTTTTGCACATGGATGGGTGGCAGGGAGAAATCGCCCTGGTGCGGGGAGGAGCAGTATCGCCACATTCTCGACAGGTATGGCGAGAAGAAGGTGGCGGCGTTCGCGGCGTTTCTCGACCGTCACCTGCCCGGCTAACACTCCAACCCAAGGCCATCCCTGACTCCCACGCTTCACGGGGATCACGGACGGCCTTTCCGAAACTATATACGTTGACCTGTGCTGCATAAGCGGCGCTGAGTTTCCAGGAATGAGGACGCAAGTTCAAGAGTTCCTGGCGCGAGCGCACGCGACAGCAGCGCATTGCGTTTTTTCTTGCCTGTAAGCCCCTGAACCTTGAAAGAGGCAGGCATGGCAAAGGAGGAAGAATATGGAGCTTATCACTCCGACCGTACATGATAAAATACTTGACGAGTTGGCCATCAGGCCGACCGTCAACGCCAAGATCCTGAAAAAGGCGGACCGCCTTTTCACGGGCAGTCTGGAGGGGAGGATCACGGAAGTGATCCAAAATGCCCGCCGGGCGGGCGCGACCTCCGTCTCAATATCCAACTGGGACGGCAAGATCACCGTCCAGGACAACGGGACGGGGATCGAGGACTTCTCCATCCTCCTGAACCTTGGTGGTTCGGGATGGGACGAGGCCACGGAGGTCAGTGAAGATCCCGCCGGGATCGGACTGTTCTCCCTGGCCCCCAGGGAGGTCTCTATCCGGTCCAAGGGCAAGATCGTCACGATCTCCGGAGACGGGTGGGTATCCGCCCCCTCCGTGGTCCGGGATGATCCCCGGCCCGTTCTCCAGGGCACGGTTCTGGAGTTCCAGGATGATCCCTGGGACTACCAGACGGTGAACCGCCTGGTGAGGTTCTCCTGCGTCACAGTGTACGTGAACAACGTGCGCTGCGACAAGGAGGACTTCATCCAGGGAGAAGCGGTCCACCACCTCCCTGATCTGGGTTGCAGAATCCAGATCGTGGGACAGTCCCACCAGATTCCGGCAAATATCAGGGCGAGCGCAGCACTCCCCCGCCGCGTGTCGTGGTACGGAGCTACGTGTGTCCTAAACTTCCACGGGCAGGTTGTCGCGTGGGAGGCAAAGAGCATTCCCGATAATCTCTGCTGCCTGGTTGACCTGACCGGGCAGCCCACCGGGCTGAGGCTCCTCCTGCCGGCCAGGACGGAGGTGGTGGAGAACGCCGCCTTCAAGGAACTGGAAGCTGCCATCATCAAGGCGGCTTTCCAGTTCCTCAAGGACAGGGGCCGCCACTCCCTGCCCTACTCCGAGTTCCTGCGAGCCAGGGCCCTCGGAATCGACCTCCCCGAGGCGACCCCGGAGTACCACGAGGGTACGCTGTGTGAAGGGGAGGGTCCTGCTCCGGTAGATATCCCGAGAAAGGACAGGAAGAAAATGGTGCCCCTCTCGCAGTCATACCGCATGCCGGCGGAAATGGAGTACGACGGCGAGTGGACAAACGCTCACCTGCTCGCCGCTCTGGGGGAGTTCCCCCAGGACGCCCGTTTCGTCCCCGTGGTGATCAACAAGGAGTACGACGGGTACTCCTGGGCCGATGCGGTGCCTCTGGTCAGGGGAGTGAGTGTCGAGGCGAGCGACGAGGTCATCTTCTCCGACTATGTAGGGTCGGGAACCATCTCGCTCGTCGAGTCCATCACCATCACGGCCAAGACCAGCGACGGCAAGACCTTTTCGTCGCCGGTTTGCATGGCTCTGGATCATGAGGAGCACCTCCTCGTGACCCAGGAAGCCCGGACCGCCATCGCCGCCTCCGAGGCGTGGTATCACCTCGGAGGCTACTACGATGATGGCGATACATACGATTCCCAGGCCTACTCGTTCGAGAAGGACTGGGAACGGTTCTGGGCCGACGCCGCCGGACCCCATGAGCACCTCCGGCAGGAGGTGACGCAGCTGCTCCTGTTCCAACTGAAAGGTTGGAAGGAAGTCCGGGTAACGCCGGACGGGGCGGTGAAGGTCATCAAGGATGACGACTCCGAGATGACGATCTCTCCGCCTCCGATGCAGAAGGCGGCGTAAAAAACGCGGAGTGATTTAGTCTTTCACTCCGCGTCTATCGCAAACACAAAAGGGAGGGGCATTTCGCCTCTCCCTTTTTTTGTGCCTGAAATCAGGCTACCCGGCCAGGAAGGAATCCCGTGGTCGGAGCCCGGCCAGGACTACTTCCCCTTGGCCTTCAACTTGGTCCCCGCCACGGCTTCCTTCAGCATTTTTCCCGCCGTAAACCTGGGAACATTCTTGGCCTTGATCTTGATGGTCTTCCCGGTCTGCGGGTTCCGACCGTTCCTGGCCTCGCGCTTCGCCACCTTGAACGTGCCGAAGCCAACGAGAGTTACGGCCTCGCCGTTCTTCAGAGCATCCGTAACCGACGAAAGAACACACGCTACCGCCTGTTCCGCCACGCTTCTTTTCCCGACAACATCTACCAACGCTTCAACCAAATCCGCTTTTTTCATACAAACCTCCTAATCAATATTAGTTGTAAAGTTATATACTTAGCCCAACAAACCCAAATCCGGTTTCTTTGGATATTTCTTGCCGTCATGATGCCGTTCCTGCGTCTGCGAACGAATCAGTAGTCTTAGCGCCTCTTTTACAAGATCGTAACGCCGAAAAGGAGAGTCAATCGCTGGAAGTCCCTGAATAATGTCCTTATCCTTAGCTTTATCCAGGTCCAGTCTCAACGCATTTTTGATATACATGCCCCTGAAAGGACGCGGAACGCTTTCGATCATCTCTATGAGATCCGCGTCGTCATTCTCGTTTAACTTTAAAATGAACCGCCGCATGTCCTCTACCTCCCTGAACCATAATGGTAGTACCCCTTCGCGTTAGCAATTACAGGATCGTCCACGATAAACATCTTGTGCTGTAGCTTGATATTGCCATGTAACGCCAGCACTCCCCCGCCGCCGGCAATGCCGATGTCTGCCTCTGCTGGCAGGCTCTCGAAGTACCTGTCGATCGTGGCGGCCACCTTGCTGGAATATGCGTGCAGGATGTTGGTGATCTGTTCCAGCCTGTACACTTCCTGGAACAAGGTGATCTCTCCCATGTGGAGCAGCTTCTGGGCGGCGTGATGATTGATCGACCATCCATGCTGCCGGTAAAAGGCGGCACATATGTCATCAAGAAGCAACGATACGCCCAAAGGCATACTGGTGGTGGCGCCCTCGATGTATTTTCCCCTGGCACAAAATATCATGTCGATAGTATAATGGCCTATATCGACGACGGCAATGTTTTTGTCTGCCATCAAACCACCGGAGCTACCTACCTGATAGGCAAAGTAAATCCCGACGCCCTGGGGAATAACCGAGATTTCCGCCCCACTCAATTCGTAGTGCTTGCCATCCTGGTCAAAGGATGAGGACTTCACCGTGTTCACGACCTTCCTGGCCACTTCCTTTGAGTAGTAGCCAGGCGGCAGGCCGAGGACGATATTTTCGCCGTCCATGTCCTCCGGATCCAGGCCATTCAACACAATGGCATGCGCCAGGGGCGCAAGCCATGCGTTCGATCCCAGAAATCCGGTCCTCCGGGTGTCGATCACCCACTTGGACATCACGTCCTCGCCCACCAAAAATTTCTCTCCGTTAACCTGTATTGGCTTGACCTCGCCAAAGGTCTCCTCCGGAACCATTGATGTGACGACTGTAGGAAAAGATCTGCTACCCAGGGAATTGTAAGTCTTCGTGAGTCCGTATCCGATGTCAATGCCGAGCGTGCTATCCATACATAACCTCCAAAATTTATTTCATGCCCCTATATTACTTACCTTAGGCACTCAATGTGCGCGAAATATATGGAACAGCACTATTCGACATTCTAATGATTTCAAAAATACTGTAAGATACCGTAAGATACTGTAAAAACAACCTTACGGTGTTTTATGGTGCTCAAGAGTATTCAGGAGTGCCGTACAGTGTCCAACGGTACACGGCGCACCAGCACCTCCCACGTCTCCACGTTTTTCCAGAAAACGCTCTGCCCCCATCCCCATCCCCCGACCATAAAAATGATCGACCTGGCCCAAACCAAAATAATTTGCATTTTATGCTCTGAACTCATCCTCGACGGAAGTATTATATAGGCAGTTAGTTATTTTCGTAGGTTCGCCGAAAAATTGGTCGAGAAAACTGGCTCACCCCAGTGAGTATGACCAATCCATTACGTGGGATGTTAGTGACGTCAGTCAAGGCGTCGTCCTCCTCGTCGAAAAATTGGTCGAGAAAATTGGTTTACCCCAACGAGTAAGGCCAGTTTAGTAGGCGAGTGACGTCAGTCAAGGCGTCGTCCGTCGCTCACGTATCTGCTCCACTCTCCGTAGAAACAGGATAGGACCATCCATGCGTACCGAAGGCATAGTTGCGGCTTGCGGAGGCCGTAACCCATTGATAATCTTCGTGTTGTAGCTGTAAAAAGCACGCGAAAAAAAATGGGGATTTTGCTTGCAACATTTTTTTGATTGGTACGGGCAGGGATGGATTCGTGCGTCTAAAATGAGATATTAGCAACATCATGGGCAATATATTATAACCAAGAAAAAACGACCAAGGAGGAGCGAAAATGAGTGAATATAAAAATGAGATCGGGGCTGAACGGGAAAAGGAAAGGATCGAAACGGTGATTGATTGGTTGTTCGTTCCTGAAGGGGAGCGGCGACACATGTTTTTGAGCCATGCAGAACGACTCTCTTATTGCAAACGGATCGTGGAAAAATTGGCCTATATGCCGCATTATATCCAAGAGCGCCTGATGGTACATTGGATATGGCTCATTGTCAGCAAGAAAAGAGACAAGGACATGGCACGGAAGCTACTCGAACGGGCAGCACGAGAGTTGTACTCATCAAGCCAGTTGGAGGCATGGGCGGAATCAAGATTGATCACGAAAAAACTAAAGATTACACCTGTGAAGATGGCTATAGAATATTGCATGCACATACAGAATGATGTAAACCAGGCGGGGCTATACGTAAGGGATATGCAGCGGATAAAGGCAAGGATGGCTGCTCGGTACAAGCGTACCGGCTTCCTCGAAAAGACCCCTGCCGCAGAGCGCCTGCAAAGGCCTCGCTACCGAAGGACGAGCAGGCAAGAAACAAAGTATCAGAAAAGACAAAAAGCGAAAACAGAAGGCGGGAAAGACAACGATCAGCAGAAAGAGGAAGAATAGGAAGGCCGCCTGATAGGAATCCCCCTGATGAGAAGCCCGCCTGATGAGATGAAAGCCGGCGACGATTGCCGGCGCAACCGTTGTCATGAATATCTCTTGTCCGAATCCAGGCCGGTGCGAAATCCCTGCTTTCGGGTAACGGTTCCTGGATAGCGGGGCCTGATGGCTTTTAGGAAAGGATCTGCCTTGAGATCGCGTTGAATTTCGTGGACGTCTTCTTCGGTGAGTCCCAGGCAATTCCCGACCACTTTATCCAGTCTGTGTATCGCGTCTTGCATTTCAGCTTCAAGATCGACCTTCTTATGCTCGTCAACGATTTTATTCCATTCATTCAGTTCGCTTTCTGTGACCGGGACCGGTGTATTGAGAATGGCAGATTTTGTAAGTTCGCTCCCTTCTTCTTGCCGTAGTGCGGCAACCAATCCTCCAGCTATGTCCTGACGGTTACAGGCCACAAAGTCGAAGAGGTCGCAAGCCAGGTTGGCCTGCCAGCCTTCTTCTGTTTGGGCTACGGACACTTCACCAATGACGGCCTCGTACTTGGGATCGGAGAAATTATCTCCCCAGGATATGCGGGCGTCCTGATCCTCCCTGAGTCGCTGCTTCACTGTTTTGAGGTTCAGTCTTTTGAGGGAATCTCTGAGGACCTCTTTGCCAGCCAGGCGTCGCTGGCATGCTGACACCAAGGTGGTACGCATAGACTCTATTTCGCTGCTTCTTGCCGACATCTTCTCGTTCCAAGGCAGCAGGGCCAGGTTGGTCGGGTAGATATGGCTACGCAAGGTATCAAGTACGCCCATGCGAGCAGCCAAAGCATAGAACCACACATAGATATTCGACATTAGGATCAAATCCAGCGGCACGTCTGCATGGTCGTCGTGGGGCAAAAGGATCGTTGCGGTATTAGTGAATACTACTTCAGCGGGATCAAACATCAGACCGTTGGGGCAATGAGCTACCTGTGCCACGGCCAGGCCTCTTGCAGGGTGAATATTTTTATACCTCCAAATGCTGAGATCATCTATGCACGCTATATCCGCGCTTGCGATCGCTGGCGATCCCTGTAATTGCGTTGCGATGATGTTCTCCCCTTTATACACGTCCACGCCTTTATCAGACTGCGATTTTCCCCCTCGAAAAGCAACGCCGCCAGCAATCATCCGTTTGATTTCCCATTGCTTATTTCCGTTTTTCTCTGGTTCCTTGTCGGTCCACTCAACTATCTTGCTGCCGTCCTTTCGGACCCAATATGGTTTAGCAATATCCGAGAAGGTGCCATTGGCCCACAGCTTATGCAGGATAGACAGGCGGCGCGATGTGAGACGGGTCAGGATGCGGCCATCCGGCGAGAACAAATCCTTGTATGCGATCGTGGATTCTTCCAGGCTTTCTAAATCAAACTCCCGAACGGCAATATTGTCCTTCGAGATCACGCAGGAATGGTCGGCAAAACGAATGGAAACAATATCATCGTTATTCGGCGGGCAATTCTCGGCTATGAAAATAGCTGTGATGGCCTTAGCGTCAAACACGTTTCTCCAAATCACCTCCAAATCGACGATTTCTCGTATGGCCCAACGCCCGCCAATGGCGAACAGCTTTCTCAGTGGTGCGGTGTCGTTGCTGTCGAAGAGTGACACGGGCAGGACAAAGCCGACCTTCCCTGCGTGCCCATCTGCGTCTGCTGGCTTGCACCATCGGTCCAGCGCCCTATAAAGGAACAGCGCATAGGAGTTGAGCTTGCTTGATATGCCGGGGAACCCGTCTCGTCCCCTCTCGAACTCGTATTGGGAACGCTTATCCAAAGCCTGGGCGCTTCTTTCTGCTCGGACATATGGGGGATTACCGATAACGGCGTCGTATTCGGGTTGATCCAGTTCGGCAAAGCGATCCATGGATGTCCATTGATCCTGTTCCACGAGCGAGTTCACTTTGGCCGTAACAAGAATATCGGGAAAGCCTTGGGCCTCTATTTCTTTTTTGAAACCGAGGATATGCCATAGCAACTGGATTTGCGACAACACTGCTGAGAATGTGTTGAGATCGTTTCCTGCAATGTGTTCCAGCGCGGCGATGGCGTCGGAATACTCGGCGGCGCCCCGATCAACGTCGTTGCCGGCCATTTCCCGGTAGCTCTCGATGAGGAAGGTGCCCGAACCACACGCGGGATCGAGTATCCGGTTCTCCCTGTTCACACGCAGGCGACGTATGATGTAGCGTGCGATGGATGGAGGCGTGTAGAATTCGCCCATCTTCTTCCGCTGCGCCCGATCCATGAAGCGATCGTATATACCGTTGAGGATGTCCCCCTTGATGGTTGTAAAGTCGTATTTCGCAAACTGGAAAAGCGCCCATTCGATGGCACAGGAAAGTGTTTCGTCTCCTATTCCGAATATCCAGTCCAGCTCCGTCTCGTCGAAGGCGGAAGCGTATAGGCGGCTTCCCTCGTGATATGCCTGTTCCAAGAGTTTTGCATAGCTGGCCTTGAAGTACATGCGCATGTTTTGGAAGGCGGCGACGCCACCGTTGCATATGTAGCGCATATCTCCGAAAAACCCGTGATCTTCGAGGAATCGGAGCAACAGGACACGCGCCAGGATCAGGTTTGCTGTTTCAATGGCGAACAATTCGGATAGCTTCTCGTCGTCGATGCCTGTGCGGGCCTGGAAATCGGGCAAGCCTCGCAGCGCCAGTCGTGCGATATGCGGTGATTTGGCGAACACGCGCCTGAGCCTTGCCGACTCGCGATCGTGCCGTTGACTTTGTTCTCGCCCTTGAGGCCTCCCTTGTATAGTGAGGGAATGATGATCGAAGTCCTTGCTATTGCGGCCATATACCGCCCAAAACTCCTCGCCTGCCGCCTTGTATTTGCCGATATCCGGATTGATGCGGTTCAGGGCAACGGTTACGCCGGCTTGCAGGAAGATGGTTGTTTCCCTGATCTGCTGAAAAAACCTGTTGCGATTCAGTCTGATTCTATTTTCTTGTCGCTTGGACGGTGTATGCGCCTGCCCTTCCATCGCCATGAGTTTTTCTACGGCGATAGAGCTGGAATCGCCCTCTCGGAACTTTTTCATCAATGGTGAGACGCCGGCCTTATCAAAGGAAAGCGGTTCTGCTTTGCGCTTGAACTCCTGCTCCCCGCATTGATCGAGCACGATTTCGATGTCTGCGTCAGGCGTCAGCTTACTGCCGGCGACGGGACGCATTATCCAGGCGTTGGGCTCCACCATGATGAACCAGGCGGTGTTCGACCCGATGTACTTTGCCTTTTTCTCGAAGATGATTTCCCGCGATGTTGTATCGACGAAGCAGTTGTGCTCATCTTTGGCCTCGACAACGATCCACTCGATCTTGTGCGGACGTCCCTTGGCGTCCAGCATGCCCGAGGACGCACGGACGGTTACGTCGGGGCGCCCTCCTTCACCGGAGGTGTCAATGTCAACATCGCTAACCGGATAGCCGAGGAAATGGATGAACAGGTCTCTGATTGGCCCATACATCGACGCCTCTTTCCCCTTTGGCGTGGATCTCAGTTTGTCTATGATTTCGTCGAACGATAGCTTAGTAGCCATACGGGAAAGGCCTCCTCTATGCTGGTTGCTCGCCGGCTTCCAGCTTATTTCTGGCTGACGGACGTGGCCTGACGGGTGGCCGCTTCGGTTGATCCCAATATACGGATTTGCAGTTCGGGCAAATGCGTGACCGCTGCGCGTCGTGGTACATGCGCGTGTGCCAGGTGTGGCCACACCGGACGCACAGCGCCTCCGCGATCGGCACTTCGGTGAGGCCGTCGCAATATCCCCTGCCCTCTTCGACCTGGCCTGGATCTCGACTGAAGACGTTATCCAACCGCTGCTGATGTTCCTCGTCGGTTCCGTACTCTGTTCCGAAGTGCCGACGCTTGAGGCCATGTTTGTACATGGTCCAGTATCTATTGCGGTCCAGTTCGATCTCCTTCATCTTCTCGGCGTACGCCATCCTGCCCGTGAACTCCTCCTTCGTCATGACGTCACTACTGCGTATGCCGCCGACGCGGAGCGTAGCCTTCTGGGTATGGCTGCTGATCCTGGTCTTGATTCGATCCCAATGCGGACTTTTACAGTAGGGGCATATATGAGGTCGTTCGTTAGATACCCGAGGCATCCAGAGCATGTGGCATCTCTGACAGGCGGCTGTCCGGGCGGTTTCTTCCGTGAGGGCGTCCCGATAGCCTCGGCCCCGCTCCACGGTCATTCGGTCGAAGCTTCTGATTGCATCCGTAAGTTTCTGCTGTGCTTTCCCCGTCACGTGCTTAACCCCGCCGCCAAATCGGCGTTGTAATCCCAGGATGTAGCCATCCCAGTAATTCAGGTGTTCTCCAAAGGATTCCATACATTCGGCGTAGGTCATTTTAGCGATGAATTCTGATTCTTTCATAGCATCTATCCTCTCATCGTCTTTTCGAGTTTTGCCATTTTCCGCAGGCCACGCACACCTTGCCGCTGTCTTTGGTAATGTAGATGGGGCCTTCGCAGAACTTGCAGGCCTCCAGGGGTTTACCGGCGGCGTTGGTGTTATATGACA